>JAANMX010000027.1_pt1 | contig 151163 bp, 110 predicted proteins | sample 7279681 | NCBI WGS metagenome assembly JAANMX01 (sample SAMN14094542, study PRJNA606508) | bioreactor metagenome | isolation source: A lab-scale SPAN reactor treating ammonium-rich wastewater day 351 | place: Ireland: Galway | collected 2018-01-01 | reverse complement strand
ATCAATTCACAAAAGAGGCTCGTTTCGTGGAAGTACGCCCCGTGCTGGCGCTTGGGGCTTGCTATTGAAAATTCACCGAAGGGTGAGCAACCCGGTGCGCGGGGGGAGCCGAGGCGTGCTGCGCCCCGCGCTGGCGCTTGGGGCTTGTAATGCCGATTTCCCGCGCTGGCGATTGGGGGTTGTTGTGCAGATTTCACCGGAGGGTGAGCAACCCGGTGCGCGGTGGGAGTCGAGGCGTGCTGCGCCCCGCGCTGGCGCTTGGGACTAGTTGATCACAGCCCCGCGCTGGCGATTGGGGTTAGTAGCGGTTCGAATTCAGAGCAAGTCCCGAGCGCAGGGTTTCTTTGGATACAACGGAGCTCGGGCGAACAAGTTGTCTCGGGCATCCAACCATGGCACCCGGCCCTTCATTCGTCCCTGGCCGGTTGAATTTTATTATCCCCCCTTGACTTCCTCGACCATTCCGAATCTAATACCTAAAGATTTAGGTTTTAAAGATTAGGTGAAGCTAGGAGTTTCCCGTGTCCGAACCCGTGGTCCCCACGCAGCGAGAAATGGAAATATTGAAAATTCTCTGGGAGATCGGTCCCGCGGGGGTGCGGGACGTCTATCGCCGGATGGCCGCGGCCCAGGATGAAGAGCTGGCTTACAACACCGTGCAAACCCTGCTGCGGATTATGGAAGAGAAGGGATTGGTCATCCATACCCAGGTCGGCAGAGCGTTTATTTATCATCCGGTGTATACCCGAGAAAACAGCGTGCGGGGTTATCTCGATCGCGTTTTCAATGGCGCGGCTGAGGAATTAGTGGGAACCTTGCTAAAGACGGAAAAACTCTCAGCGAAAGAACTAGATAGGCTTCAGGCGTTGATTGCCGCGGCCAGAAAGCAGAAATAGTCGAGCGGGGAGCGGCCCATGTTGATGCAAGAACTGTGGATTGAGAGTTGGTTTATCCGGACCAGCCTGGCGGGTGGGGCGTTGCTGGCGTTGGGAGCGGGATTGACGCTATTGATTCAGCAGCCCGCTCGAAGGCAGCGCTTGGTGGAATTGACTCTCTGCAGCAGCGTGGCCGTGGCCTTGTTGGCCTGGTTTCCTGCGTGGTGGCAGTTTGACGTCAGTCTATGGGTAGATGCGATGAAACTGCCACGGGACCACGAGCCGGTCCCGGCCACGACCGTCGTGGAAACCATGGAAGTTGCGGATGCGAACGAGTTCCTAGCCATGGTCGTTGATCCAAACGAGCCCGAACCAGAAAAGACCAACGGGGGTGTTTGGCTTCAAGAGACGCCGATGTTTGCATTCGAAGACAGCGGTATGGACGAAGGAGTACTCGTGTCTGAGCCTGCCACGTCTTGCCAGGAAGCTGAATGGGCCTTGATGCCTACGGCGTCGTCGGCCGCGGTTTCATGGTGGCAATGGGGGATTTTGGCCTATGCCTTCATAGTCAGTTTCATGCTGGCGCGCTGTTTTGCGGGGTATCTCGCTTTGGCCCGGCTGCAGCGTTACACCGTTCGGCCGCCTCGCCATGCCGTGAAGTTGCTTCGCAGTTTGTTAGGGCCGGCGCAGCGGATGCCTCGATTAGGTGTTTGCACGGCGATTCCATCGCCCATCAGTTTCGGTTTACTGCAGCCGACCATCTTGCTGCCCGCCTCGTTCTGCCAGCCAGGCCAGGAAGAAACCCTAAAAAGCGTTCTGATTCACGAACTCAGCCATTTGCAACGCAAGGATGCCTGGAGTTGTTTGCTGGCGGCGGTGTCGCATGCCATTTACTTTTACCAGCCGCTGATCTGGTGGCTGCGGCGTCAGCTTCGGTTGTCCCAGGAATACCTGGCCGATGCGGCGGCGGCCCAGGTGATGCCGGCCGTGGATTATGCTCAGTGTCTATTGGATTGGTCCGTCCGTTGTGGTCGACCCAGCCTGGCCAGCCGTCGAGCCAACGGCATTTTTCAGTGGCGTTCGGATTTAACAAGGAGAATTGAAATGCTCTTGCAAGCGAAACAGCCGTGGGAGGCCCAATGCCCGCGGATTTGGAATGCCCTTTTGGCGGGCACGTTTATCGGCCTGGGCACCCTATTGTCCGGAGTCAGCCTGTACGCCCAGCCGTCGATGGTGGAAGCGGCGCCGGCCATTCATGCGGGTCAAGCGGACGAGGAGCGAACGGCGACAGGCTCCGCCACCAAGGACGAGATGCATGAGTTTTTTGCCGTCGCGGGGCAAGCCAACGTTGCACTCGATGCACTGCACGCCTTGTTTATTCAAGGGCCTTCGAACGATGAGGCCAGCAAGGAGAAATGGCAGCGTGAATTGCAACGCATCCGCGAATCCCTCGAGCAACTGAAGAAGCATTCCGATGAGGCCACGCAGGCTCGCCTCGAAGCCGCCATGCGCCAATTAGAGACGTTGCAAAAGCGCGGCCGCGACGCGACGGTGCAGGACAAAGAGAAGCTTCAGGCGGAGATGGAAAAGCGGCAAAAGGAGTTGGCCGTCCAGCGCGAAGAAATGGTGAAACGATACCAGAAATTCGCTGAAAGCGCCCAGATCAAGGCGCAAAAGCTGCGCGAGCAGGCCGACCTCAATCTCCAAAAGGCGGAGGAACAACTCAAGCGCACCAAGGAAACGCTTGAACAATTAAAGAAACAGCTCGGCGATGATGCGACGGAAGAAATGGAAACGCTGCGCAAGCGGCTCCTGGAGCGGGCGGAAAAGGCCTGGAAGGAAGCGCTGGAACAGAGCGAAAAAGCCAAGCAAGAAGCCATGAAATTGATGACCGAATGGCAAAAGGAATGGAAGGAACTCCCGAAGGACGTCGAGAAGGAAATGAAGGAGCTGGCCAGACAGCAACAAGAGTTGGCCAGGAAGTTCGCTCCCACGGTACCGCCACCGCCGCGGGGGGGCGTTTCCCAGGTCCAACCCTCGCCAATGTTCTATCAGGGGCAGCGGTCGATGATGATGGCGCGGCTGGGCGTCGTGGTGGAAGTCGTGCCGGAGAGCGTCTGGTCGCAGCTCAATTGGGAAGCGCCGATGGGGTTACTGGTGGCTCAGGTCGTTCCCGAATCGGCTGCCGCCAAGGCCGGTCTCAAGAAACATGACATTCTCTTAAAGATCGATGGGCAAGACGTGGAGAGCAAGCTGGAAGCCTTTCCGAAGTTGATACAGTCCTTGCCGGCCAAGAAGCCCATGGACATCGTCGTGCTGCGCAAGGGCAAGAAAACCGTCATTGCCAACGTCGAATTGGGTGAAATGACCGCGCCATCCGCTATGACGCCATGGATCAAAACTCGACCGCCGGTCATGACGAGTCCCGTGGTTCACATGCCGCCGCAGAAGGGCATAATCACGACCCCGGGGAAGAAGGGCTCGACGACGCACACCTTCCTCATTACCAACGACGGCCAATTCAAGGCGATCTGGCAGGAAGGCGATTTGACGATCGTGGTCTCGGGCGTCAGCGACGATGAGAAAGCCAAGGCGACTTCCATCCAGATCAAGGAAGGATCAAGCTCGAAGACTTATAAAAGCCTTGACGAGGTCGATGAGTCGCATCGCGACAAGGTGAAAAAACTCATCGACATGGCCCGGACGAAAACGGTCAAGGTGGGAGACGACGATTAAGCGTCGGCTGGACCATTCCCATCCACGACCCACGGCTGATCATGCCGTGGGTTTTTTGATGGCGTTAGCGAACCCACAGCTTGCGGTCCAACGTGCGGTAGCCGATGGCTTCCGAAACGTGTTCCGCGCGGATGGCGTCCTGGCCGGTGAAATCAGCAATGGTCCGAGCCACGCGGAGGATGCGGTCGTGAGCCCTGGCGGACAGGCCAAGGTCGTTCATGGCGGTTTTGAGCAATCCTTGCGCTTCGTGGTCGAGTTCGCAGAATTTGCGCAACTGTCGACTATTCATGCGGCCATTGAGATGATGATCGTTGTGAAACCGCTCGCGCTGCCGTTGTCGGGCTTGTAAAACCTGTTGCCGCATCATGGCGCTGGAGGTGCCTTCCGTTTTGGCGGCCAAATCTTGGAAAGGAACCGGGGGCACTTCAATGTGTAAATCGATGCGGTCGAGCAGGGGGCCGCTGACGCGGGCCAGATAACGTTCAATCTGCATGGGGTTGCATTTGCACGGCCGCTTGGGATCGCCCAGGTAGCCGCAGGGGCAGGGGTTCATGGCGGCGATGAGGACAAACCGTGCCGGAAACGTGACCGAATGCAAGGCGCGGGAGATGGTGACGCGGCCTTCTTCCAAAGGCTGCCGCAAGACCTCCAGGCTGCGGCGGTTGAACTCGGGGAGTTCGTCGAGAAACAAAACGCCGTGATGTGCCAAGGAGATTTCGCCCGGTGCGGGGACGCTGCCGCCGCCGACCATGCCGGCGTCGCTGATCGTATGATGCGGCGAGCGAAAGGGCCGTTGCGTGAGGAGGGATTCGCCCGGTTTCATGTATCCCAGGGAGCTGTAAATGCGCGTGGTCTCGAGGCTTTCTTCCGGCGTCAAGGGCGGCAAGATGGTGGGCATGCGGCGGGTCAGCATGGTCTTGCCCGAACCGGGGCTGCCGATCATCAGGACATTGTGGCCGCCGGCGGCGGCAATGACCATCGCCCGCTTGGCGTACTCCTGGCCGCGGACGTCGCTAAAGTCCACGTCGTACTGATTGAGCTGCGCGGCCAGGTCGTCGGCGCCGATCGCAATCGGCTCCAACTCCAACGCGCCGGACAGCACGCCCACGCCGTCGCTCAAGGAATCCAAGCCAAGAACGGCTAACTCCGCGACCACGGCGGCTTCCCGGGCATTGGCTCGGGGCAACAGGAGCCGCTTCAACCCGCGATCCCGCGCCGCCATGGCGATCGAGAGCGCCCCTTTGATAGGGCGCAGCGTGCCGTCCAAGGCCAACTCGCCCACCATGGCGCAGTCCTTGAACTGATCGGGCAATAATTGACCGGTGGCAACGAGCATGCCCAGGGCAATCGGCAAGTCGAAGAAGCCCGCATCCTTGCGCAGATCGGCCGGGGCCAGATTGACAATGGTTCGACCCGTGGGACGCTGATACCCTAAATTAGATAAGGCGCGCTCGATGCGGTGGACGCTTTCGCGCACGGCCAGTTCGGGCAGCCCCACGAGAATCGTTTTGGGCAAGCCGTGAGCGGTATCCACTTCCACGTCGACGGGCACGGCATCGATGCCGACCAGGCAAAAAGCTTTTAGTTGAGCGAGCAAACAGGCGACCTTTCTCTGTCTCGGGCTTTGGATTTACCTATTTCAACGAGTTCGCCGCGCAATTTCCATGAGAAACTGCATGCTGGCTGACCGTTGCCCAGGATCGATTCTTGGCGGTTGCGTGGGGAGCGACTCCGAGTAAGGACTGTGCCGGCGGCATCATTCCTTGGTGATTGCCCCTGCCGTTCGGATAATGATGATATGATCGCTTCAGCCATGAATTCGTCGTTAAGCCCGGCCGTGATCGACAAGAGCGGCCAACGCATCCGCGGGATGTTCGGCGCGATTGCCCCCGTCTATGATTTGCTCAATCACCTGCTCAGCTTGAACATCGACCGGCATTGGCGGAACAAGACGGTGCAACTCGTTCCACCTCATGGCGCGGAGCCGATCCTCGACTTATGCACGGGCACGGGGGACTTGGCACTGGCCTATCACCGAGCCGGGAAAGGAACGATTCCCATCATCGGCGCGGATTTTTGCGCTCCCATGCTGGATCGCGCCTGCCGCAAGAGCCGGCAACGGCAACGCCACGGCATCACCTACGCCCAGGCCGATGCGATGCGGCTGCCATTCGCGGATGATCAGTTTCAAATCGTTTGCGTGGCCTTCGGGCTGCGCAATGTGGCGGATACGAATCGGGGCCTGGCCGAGATGGTGCGCGTGGTCAAGCCCGGCGGGCGCGTGGTCGTGCTCGAGTTTTCCAAGCCCCAGGGGACCATTTTGGCCAAGCTTTATCAGGCCTATTTCAAATTCGTATTGCCCCTGATCGGCCAGCTCGTGTCTCGAAGCAGAGATCAGGCCTATCACTATTTGCCGCAAAGCGTCATGTCCTTTCCCGATGGTGAAGCGTTGCTCGAACGCATGCGGCAACATGGTTTGCAGCAGACCCGCCTTAAGCCATTTACTTTGGGCATTGCCACGCTGTATGTGGGGGTCAAACCATGAAGGCGGATCGGCCTTTATTCCTGCGGGCCTTGGCAGGCGAGGCAGTGGAACGGCCGCCCGTCTGGGCCATGCGTCAGGCGGGACGGTGGGATCCAGAGTTCATGAAATTGCGGGGCGGCTTGTCCTTTTACGCGTTTTCCGAACGGGCGGACTTGGCGGCGGAAGCTTCGCTCTTGCCGCGCCGCTTCGGCGTCGACGCCATCATTCTCTTTTATGACATCACCACCTTGCCGGTGGCCATGGGGCTGCCTTTTACTTTGCAGCCGAATGTCGGGCCGGTCCCGAACCAGCCGATCACGTCGCTGGCCCAAGTCGAAGCCTTGACGGAAAAACCTGACCCTGACCAATTTGGCTATGTCTTGGAGATGCTGCAGCGCGTCCAGCGGGAACTGCAAGGTGAGTTGCCCGTGCTGGTCTTCGCCGGCGCACCCTTTACCGTCGCTAGTTACTGCATCAATACGGGCAAGCGGCTCGATGCAACCCGCCGCTTTGCTTCCGAGCATCCAGACGTCTGGAATCGCTTGCTAGCCAAAATGGAATGCGCCACCATTCATTTCCTGGACGTGCTGCTGGAGCATCGTGCCGATGCGTATCAGCTCTTCGATTCCTGGGCGGGCGGACTGACCCTTTCTGAATACAAAACATGGTGCCACCCCTTTCACCAAAGGATTTTTCAATCGGTCCAGTCAGCCCCATCGATCTTGTTTGTGAAGGAAACGCCCTTTTTGGAGCAACTTTTCGAAAGCGGGGCCAAGGTCCTAAGCTTGGGAACCCGCCATGATCTGGCCTCGTTGCGGCAACGTTACCCTCGTCAATTATTTCAGGGGAATGTGGATGAGGCCATTCTGCGGGAGGGGACGGTCGAAGAGGTGATCCGCGCAACGACGGCGTGTCTTCGAGCCGGGGGCGGTCATCACCACATCGTGAATCTCAATCACGGCTTGGACCGCCGAACGCCGCCGGATCACGTGGCTGCCTTTGTTGATACGGTGAGGCGCTGGCAGCCTGTCAGGGAATAGTTGCTTCACGTCACTTTTCTGGGGGGAGCAAGCTTTTGGCCATGGCAAGGCTCATTCCATGGACGAGGAATTGCTTGTTCCGATGAGCGTGACCTTGGAGTAGTTCGACTTGGCGCGGCTTCACCTTCAGAAGCTCGGCCAATAATGCAGCGAGTGCCTCATTGGCCCGGCCCTTATCCGGCGGCGCCGTGACGGCCAACTTTAACATGCCTCCATGCACCCCCGCCACGCCATTCCTTTTGGCGCCAGGCTGGGCATGCACGAGAATCACCACGCCATCTGGATGGGACCGCATCATGACCGAATCTCAGGTAATCCTTCAAAGAGGGCCGATCCGATGCGAATCATCGTTGCCCCCTCGGCGACGGCCTCCTCGAAGTCGTTGGTCATGCCCATGGACAATTCCCTGGCGGGCTGATCAGGAGAAAACCGATCGTGCATGCGGTTGCGAAGCTCGCGCAGCCTGGCAAAGGTTTGCCTGGCTTGGCTAGGCCTGCTGCCCAGCGCTGCCATGGTCATGAATCCCAGGACGTGCACGTGCTTGAGCTGGCCCGTCTGTTCGGGTAGGGCAGTGAGTTCATCGATGGTAAAACCATGCTTGCTCGGTTCATCCGTGAGGTGAACTTCGAGGAGCACCTTGGCCTGGAGTTGTTGTCGCTGGGCGGATTCATGAATGGAATGAAGGAGGCGAACGCTATCCACGGAGTGAATGAGATGCACGAGCCCGAGGGTGCGATCCACTTTGTTCCGTTGCAAGTGCCCCACCAAGTGCCATTCCGCTTGCGGAAACTGCGCCGCCCTGGACCAGAGAACTTGCGGTCGGCTCTCCCCCAGGGCCAGTTGTCCCAAACGAAGCAATTCTTCGATGACGGGCTCGGAGACATATTTGGTGATGGCGATGAGTTTCACTTGTGATCGGGAACGCCCGGCACGCTCGCAACAGCGGCGCAAGCGCTCTTCGAATCGCTCCAGATTCGCCCGCAAGGTTTCGCGCCAATCCGACATGATCGTACTACTCGATTCCATCTTTTAAGCCCGTCATCGTATCATTATAGTTGATCAGGGTGATGCCAATCCAAGCCATCTTCGTAATGGCAAGTCCGCCTCTGTAGCGAGATGAAGGATGACCATGAGCTCCATGGATTCTACCGTGCACGCAACCGCTTTGGACTGGCCAACGTTGCACCTTCATGGGCAAGACCATTTGCGCGCCCATTGGGAATCCTTGCCGGCGGCGATGCGGCCCGCTTTTGAAGCCCAATTGCAGCAACTGCATCTCAAGCAACTACGCCAGTTATTTGAGCGAGCCAAACAACCCGCGGTTGCCACGGAACCCATCGAACCACCGGCAGTCTATTCCCTGGCCGATGCGGCAAACCAGTCCCAGCGGCATCTAGCCCTGAAGGAGATCGGCGAACAGGCACTAAGGGACGGCCAGGTAGCTGTCCTCATGGTGGCGGGAGGCCAGGGGTCACGCTTGGGGCACGATGGACCAAAAGGGACGTATCCGATCGGCCCCATTAGCGGCTGCAGCCTGTTTCAAATCCATGCAGAGCGCGTGCTGTCTTTGTGCCGCCGCTATGAGCAGGATATTCCCTTGCTCATCATGACCAGCACCGAAAACGACCAGGAGACCCGCGCCTACTGGCAACAAGAGGACTATTTTGGTTTATCCGCCAAGCAAGTGCGGTTCTTTCTGCAAGGCATGATGCCTGCCCTGGACGCCGAGTCGGGCCGCATCCTGCTGGCGGAACCCGGCCGCTTGGCGTTAAGCCCGAATGGACATGGCGGCGTGCTGCAAGCCTTGTCCGATGAGCATTTGCTGGATGCCTTGACGCAGCAGGGCATTCGGCATCTCTTTTACTTCCAAGTGGACAATCCCTTGGTCCAGGTGGCCGATCCAGCCTTCCTCGGCGGCCACATGCAAGCGTCTGCGGAGATGTCCGTCAAGGTCGTGCGCAAGGTGGATCCCAATGAGCGGATCGGTCTCGTGGTGCAGCGATCGGGCCGAGCGGCGGTGATTGAGTACACGGAGTTGACCGCTGAGATGGCCCGTCAAAAGGATGAACGGGGAGGGTTGCGCTGGTGGGCGGGGAACACGGCCATTCATTGTTTTGACCTGCCCTTCCTGCGCCGGCTGGCCGAATCCGAGAGCATGTTGCCGTTTCATCAGGCATACAAGGTCATGCCCTGTTTGAATGAACACGGCGTGGTGTGCAAACCAGAGAAACCCAACGCCTTAAAATTTGAGATGTTTATCTTCGATGCGCTGCCCCTGGCGCAAAGGACGTTCATCATGGAATGCGCCCGTGAGGAAGAATTTGAACCGCTCAAAAATGGGACGGGGGAATATTCGCCCAGCACGGTCAGAGAAGCCATCACGGAACGGTCCGCTCGCTGGCTGCGGCAAAGCGGCGTCGATGTGCCCAAGAATGTCAGCGGGAAATGCCCCTTTCCCATCGAAATCAGCCCCCTTTTCGCCAATGACCTTGAGGAACTTCGCCAAAGATGGCCCAAGGAACAGACGGCCGTGCAAGGACCGCTTTGGCTCAAGGGCGAAGATCAACAAATGGAGTTTTGAGAGCCGGGCAGGTGTCCGTGGGTCAGGAGGTTTGAGCCATGCGCGTTTTGGTGACGGGTGGAGCTGGTTACATCGGTTCCCACGCGGTTCGACGCCTGGAAGAGCATGGCCACCAGGTGTGGGTCTATGACAACCTTTCTTTAGGGCATCGTCAGGCCGTTCGCTCGGATCAGTTAATCGTGGCCGATCTGGCCGATCTCCCGGCCTTGCGCGAATGTCTCCGGACCCAAAAAATCGAGGCTATCGTCCATTTTGCCGCCTTGGCTCAGGTGGGTGAATCGGTCAGCCAACCGCACCGATATTATCACAACAACTTGCAGCTTACCTTGGGCCTCATGGAAGCCATGAGGGAGGCGGGCATCGACAAGATGGTGTTCAGCAGCACCTGTGCGACCTATGGCTTGCCCCAAAGAGTGCCGATCACGGAGGATGAAAAGCAACAACCCATCAACCCCTATGGACGAACCAAGCTGGCTATTGAATGGGCCTTGTCGGATTACGCTCGAGCCTACGGGTGGGGGTACGCCGCGCTTCGCTATTTCAACGCTTCAGGGGCTTCCCCACGCGGCGACCTGGGCGAAGACCACGATCCCGAAACGCATTTGATACCCCTGGTCTTGCAAGTCGCCCTCAAACAGCGGCCTCACATCGACGTCTTTGGCGACGATTATGACACGCCGGATGGCACGTGCATTCGGGATTATATCCACGTCGATGACTTGGCCGAAGCCCATGCCTTAGCTTTGGCACAGCTCAAACCAGGAAGGGAGATGCACTGCAATCTCGGTATCGGACGCGGTTATTCGGTCAAGGAGGTCATTGCCACGTGCCAGGAAATCACGGGTCAGGCCATTGCGACGCGCATCGCAGCCAGGCGGCTTGGCGACCCGCCCATGCTGGTGGCCGATGCTTCCAGGGCTAGAAGACTTCTTGGTTGGCAGCCTCAGTATCAGCAATTGTCAGAGATTGTCGCCACAGCCTGGAATTGGCATCGGCAGCATCCCTTTGGCTATGGCGGCTCGACTTGAGTTATTTTTCTCCTTCCATCAAAAAAAGCGTCAAACTGCGTTGACTGTAGCGTTTCTGCCAATTCTGTCGAATCTAACGATCAAGCCAATGAAACGCACCTCATACTCCTCAAGCTGAGCAAGTTCAGCATGTTGAGTAAGGGCGTCAAAAGTCGATCATTCCGCAAGATGTGCTTTACCGTTCACATTGCGCCTGGCTTGTCGGCGCTACGGATGCGGCTGAATAGGGGAAAGGAAGCGAGCATGAAACGGCCTCTCTGCCTTGGAATAGCCAGTTGGTTGGCTTGCGCGGGGGGAATCATGGGGCAAACCCCATCATCGCCGAAAATCGACAAGATGACCGGGGAAGCGGCGATTGTCCAGGCTTCATACCGCACGAAGCCTGCCAGTCCTTTCATGCAGGACAACGTTCAGACGCCCGCGGTTGCTTCCGCTGCCTTCGCATCGAGCTGCCACGGTTGTGACAACACGTTCCATTGCGCTGGCTTGGGTCAAGGCCAATGGTGGTTTCAGGCGGATTATCTTTTGTGGTGGATCAAGCCAGGGCCGAATCCTGAACCGTTGCTCACGACGGGATCCCTGGACTCCTTCATTCCCGGATTGATCGGCGACCCAGCCACGATTGTGCTCTATGGGAATGAATCGATTAAATTCGGCGCCTTTTCGGGGCTGCAGCTCACCTTGGGGACCTGGCTCGATGGCAGCCAAAACGTCGGACTGGAGGCGCGGGGTTTTCTGCTCGGCGAGCGGCAACTGCAGAGCCATTTTCAGTCGAACGCCCAAGGGGCTCCCTTTTTGCTCAGGCCATTCATCAACACCCAACTCCAGGATGAAGACGTGGCCACGGTCACCTTCCCTGATTTGATCGCGGGCGGCATTCAGTTCACCCAGTCGAGCCAGCTTTGGGGCACGGAAATCAATCTGGTCCGCAACCTGGCGGTCGACTCCACCAGCCGCTTCGATCTGCTCGTCGGTTTCCGCTATCTCGACCTGCAAGAAGAGTCCCGCGCGGATGAAGTCTATGGGCCATTGGCTGTGGAAGGCAACAATGTGGCGTTCAATGGCGATTTCGTCGGGCTTGGCAACATCATCGCCGTGTCCGATGCCTTCAAAGCGCACAATTCCTTCTATGGCGGCCAGATCGGCGCGAAGACCGTGTTTAACCTGGGTGCCTGGGTCATCGATGTTCGCTATCAACTGGCCCTGGGCGTGACCCGTGAGGAATTGGACATCGAAGGCAGTTCCGTTCGCAGGTCGACTCAATTGGGCGGCTTTAGCGAGGGCGTGCCGGGCGGCATGTTGGCCCAGGTATCCAACATCGGGCGGCGATCCAGCAACAGCTTTGCCGTTGTGCCCAGCGTGGAGTTAAAGCTTGGCTATGATTTCAGCAGCAACCTGCGCGTGCACGCGGGCTACAGCTTCCTCTACTGGAGCAGCGTCATGAGGCCGGGCGAGCAAATCGACCGCATCATCGATCCAGCTTTGGTGCCGACCTTTGAAGCCTTCGTCCCGGGCACGATCAGCAACCGTCCCATGGCTCCCGCGAACAAGTCTGATTTTTGGGCCCAGGGAGTGAACTTCGGCTTCGAAGTGCGTTATTAAAACGAGGCTGGATCAATCTTCGGTTCATATGCAGCGTTGACTGGGCTGAGGGTAAGCGTGCTTCACGGACTGCTCGGCAGCGTGGAGCGATGGAAGTGGATCAGCTTCCATTGGCCGTCTCGTTGCCGCCAGACGCGCGTCTCGTTGAACGCCCAAGTATGAGGTTGGCCATCCGTGCCAAGGCGCTGCATCAGGCGGATATACGCCACCACGCCGACTTCGCCGATCAGATGCACGATGGGTTGGCACAACGTTTGGTTCGTCGGCGCGGAGCCGCCGCCGAGCTGAAAATAGTAGCGATGAAACGCCAAGCCTTCGACCAATTGCCCATGAGCCTCGGGTTCGAAGCAGGTCAACGCATCGTCGCACAGGGAAGCATAGGTTGGCCAGTCGCGTTTGCTGATACTCTCGAGCAGTTTTTCCGTCAGTGCAATCAATTCGTTCCTGGGATCATTCATCTCTAAAACTCCTTGGGGTCGGTGTTAGGATGAAGTATATTAACGGTTAGTCCAAGGGCAGGCATGCACGCAACCGATCGGGCAAGCCCATGTCTCCCCATCCTGCCCTGGATGGATTCGCCAGCATCGGACGAGAGGGTTTAAACCACAGTGGCGGCATTGTACGTCATCAAAGGCGCGGATGAAGGCAAACGCTTCGAGCTGAACGCTTCGATGATGGGCATTGGCCGTGATGCCAATAACGCCATTTGGCTGCATGACACCGAAGTGTCGCGCCGCCATGCCGAGCTGCGCGCGGCGAACGGCGGGCATCAACTCGTCGACCTGGGCAGCAGCAACGGCACGCTGGTGAACAATCAGCTCATCCAGGAAGCGAACTTGCAGGTGGGGGATCAAATCCTCATCGGACAAACGCTGATGGTCTACGTCGGCACGCAAGAGCCGCAACGGCGCGGGGAATTGGCGCAGCGCATCAACGTCATCAGCCGCGCGGGCAAGGACATTCCCTCGGCGATCATCAAAACCGTCAGCGAGGATGAAGCCAGTCAGCTGCTGATCCGCCCGCAGCAGGCCGAAGGGCCGTGGCTCAAGAATGCTTTGGCCAATTTGAGCGTGATGTATCAAACGACGCAGGCGATCTCGCACATCCTGGACATGGATCAACTGCTCGAGAAAATCATCGATCTCATTTTCGACAGCATTCCCGCCGACCGCGGCTGCGTCATGCTCAAGACCGGCGATCAGGCCGCCTTCGAACCGAAGGCGATTCGCTATCGACCCGGAGTGGATCGGCAGGAACAAATCACGATCAGCCGAACGATTACGGATTATGTGCTGAAGGAACAAAAAGGCGTGCTGGTCACCGATGCCTTGCGCGACGCCCGCTTCGCGCCGGCGGAAAGCGTGCAGCGGTTCGGTATACGCGAAGCGCTTTGCGTCCCCATGAAGGGCCGGCATGAAACGGTGGGGGTCATCTATCTCGACACGCAAACACCGGCGAAAGCGCTCACGGGCGACGAAGCCACCGGCAAACTCACGGAAGATCATCTGCTCCTGGCCGTGGCGATCGGCCATCAAGCCGCCCTGGCATTGGAAGAGACGCGCTACTATCAAGCCATGGTGCAGGCGGAACGCTTAGCCGCGATTGGCACCGCCGTGGCGGCCATCAGCCACCACATCAAGAACATTTTGCAAGGCTTGCGCAGCGGCGGGGACCTGATCAAGATGGGGTTGGACGACAATAAGTCCGGCCTGGTCCGGCAAGGTTGGCAGATTGTCGAAAAGAATCAATCCCGCATCTTCGATCTGGTCCTCGACATGCTCAGTTTTTCCAAGGATCGCGAACCGCTGCTGGAACCGGTCAAACTGAACGACCTCGTGAAGGAAGTGCTCGAATTGGCCTTGGGCCGGCAAAGCGAGCCGCGGGTGCGCGTGGAAGTGAAACTCGATGATCGCATCGGGATGGTGCCCTGCGACAGCGAGGGCATTCATCGAGCGCTGCTGAACGTCATGGGCAATGCCTTGGATGCCATGGCCGACACGGACGAGCCTAAGCTTTTGGTGCAAACCCTCATCGAGCCCGATGGCCGCTTCATCCAAATCGTGGTTGCCGACAATGGATCGGGCATCCCTGCGGACCGCATCGAGGACATCTTCAAGCCCTTCGTGTCGACCAAAGGATCGCGCGGCACGGGCTTGGGGTTGACCGTCAGCCGCAAAATCTTGCGCGAACATGGGGGCGACATCCTGGTGCAAAGCGAAGCGGGCAAGGGCAGCCGCTTTATTCTGCGCCTGCCCGCGCCGTCGGCGACGGAAGCCATTCGCAAAACCGTCATCATGGGGCACGACGAAACCATCCCCACGGCCTTGCCCATTCATCCCGACGGCGCTTCGTGATGAAGTCATCGCCATCTATCATCCATGACCGGTCAAGGACGCCATCTTGGCGAACTTGACCTGCCTTGATATCACGTCATCACCTCCGCTGAAGGGAGGGATTCACCATCCCGCTGGGTTGCATCGGATCATGTCGCCCCATTATTGGAAACGGCTAGGCCGCCGGCTTTTGGATCAGCGTTCATTCTTTACGCTTGTCCTGCTGGTCATGCTCTACACGGTTTTGGTCGCCTGGCTGGAACAGCGCTTCTTTCCCGAGAAACTGGTGCTGGAAATTGAATCCGCCGTGTTCAACGGCTTGGTCTTTGGATTGCTGCTGGCGTTTCGCACCAACACGGCCTACGATCGCTGGTGGGAAGGGCGGAAGCTTTGGGGCCAACTGGTCAATGACTCTCGGAATCTTTGCTTGAAAGTCGCTACCATGGTTCGGACGCCGCCGGAGGAGCTGGCGGCATTTGGTCGACACATTGTTGGTTTTGCCGAGACCTTGAAGGACCAACTGCGCGGCAAAACTCCCCGTTACAAGGGAGAGGAGCCAGCGCCTCACGGCCCCAGCCAATGCGTCCGGCTCATTCTGGAGGATTTGCGTCGATGGGAGGCGCGTGGCCAATTGACCGCCATGCAAATGCTCATGCTCGATCCCCATGTCCGCGGCTTCATGGACATCTGCGGCGGCTGCGAGAGGATTCGCGCCACGCCGCTGGCCGCCTCTTATCGCTTTTTCTTGCGCCAAGGGATCTTTTTATATCTCTTTACCTTGCCGTGGTTCATGGCGCGGCAATTTGGCTATTGGAGCGTGCTGCAAGTCGGTTTGGTTTCCTATTTCATGATTGGCTTGGAAATGTTGGCCGAGGATGTGGAAGAACCTTTCGGCCGCGATCGCGATGATTTAAAATTAGAGCACATCTGTCAGTCCATCTCCCATTCCACGGCCGAGATCCTGTCACACCCCATTGGCGATGCGCTTCAACCTTCATCGCCAACGACGCTTTCTTCATAAGGCCATGATCCCGGCAACGAACCCGATCATGAAGGCCTGGACTTGAGAAGCGCTAATCTCGGGTAAAAGAACCTGGATGGATTTCTCTCCATTGTCCCGGAATCTCGTTGTGGATCACTTTGCATTCGTTTAAAAATTTATTCATTCGCTTCGCCCTTCTTGCGAGTGGTCGGGATTTATTTTCATTTCCTACTTTCCCGAGGTGAATCGATGATTCTTTGGCACTTAGATTTCAGTGCACGGAGGACATGGGGGCTGCTGTGCCTGTCCCTGTGGACGTTGCCAGCAGCCGTACACGGCCAAACGCGCACTTGGACCAGCACGATGCCAGGGGATTTTCTGATTGGTTCCAATTGGAGTGGAGGCGTGGCGCCCAACCGGCACGGGCCACGTCGCCGTCATCTCCATCCAGCCGGCCAATAATGGTGATTTCACACTGAACGGCTTCATGGCCCTTGGCACGCTGCAGTTCTGCAATCATTTCCATCGTCATTTGACGGGCACGGGAACGTTGACATTCAGCGTGAGCGGCATGTTCAGCGAACTCCATTTGCCGACGCTGCCGATCCATCTCGCATGGGACGATACTGATTTAAATACGTTGGGGACGATTTCCATCGCTGTGATTCCCGAACCGATGACCTTGCTGCTCCTTGGCGCCGTGGTCGGCGGCGCGGCTGGAGGAACATGGTGGCGGCGGCAAACATTGCTGCATACCGCGATGGCAGCGGCCGACGAAAGCGGGGAACCCTGTCATGGCCAATGACTTCGAACGCAAAGAATCCGCTGATGGCTTGACCTTCAAACTCTACCGCGGCGAGGGGGTTGCCCTTTTGGCTTTCGACCTCGATCCGGCCAAGGCGACGGATGACTTCGCCGGCTTTGCCGTCGAAGTCAAATACCCAGGCTCGGTGAAATGGGGCACGCTTAAGAATCGGCTGCATTTCGAGTATCCCCCCGTGCCGGAGCAGCCGCGTTCATTCCCTTCCACGGAAGCTCCGTTTCAAAAGTTCCGTTGGTCGCACGTCCCCACGGACGTCGGTCCGGGAGAGTTTCGCTACCGCGTCACGGCCAAGTACATGGCCGCGGATGGATCGTTGTGGAACGGCCCTCAGGTCGAGAATGCCATTTCACTGGCCCCGGAGACGATCGATGGCTTTCTCAACGTCGGCTTTACGCGCGGCTTTGCATCTTCGCAGGCCTATACGAACCGCTTCAACAATGAGCCAGGCATTCTGCCGCCCGTCGGTTCGCCCTCAGCGGAGAGTCTAAACCACATTCGCCCGCAATTCGAAGCTCACTATGCCTGGTTGGGATTTGAGGCCAGGAGATTGATTCGCGATTTGCTCCAGCAGATCGCGGATGATCCATCCTTGAGCCTCGATGCGCTGATCTACGAAAGCAAGGAGCCTGACATTTTGGGCCGCATGGAAGCTTTGGGCAGCCGGGTCAGGGCGATTGTGGATGATCATGGCGAACAGGGCCAGCCCCATAGCGCGGAATCGATCACGGCGCAGCGCCTCCTGGCGGCGGGCGCCCAGGTCAAGCGCATGCACTTTGGCCGTCAACAGCACAACAAAGTGCTCATCGTTTGCAAGGATGGCAAGCCCATTCGCGTCCTGACGGGATCGACCAACTTTTCCCTGCGCGGCTTGTACATCCAGGCGAACAACGTGCTCGTGTTTGATGATCCCCGCGTCGCGGAGAAATACGTCGAAGTCTTCGATGCCTATTGGACGGCGCCCAAGAAATTCCGCCAAAACCTCTTGTCGCAGCAATGGTGGCCGGTGCGGAATGAGCCTGACTCCAAGGTGGCCCTGTGCTTTTCGCCGCACTCGGACAGCGCCGTTTCCCTCGATCCGATTGCCCAGGCCATCGAACAAGCGGAAAGCTCGGTTTTGTACTCGATTGTGTTTCTCAATCAACTCACGGGGCAGGTCCGAAATGCCCTGGATGAATTGATGGAGCGATCGCTATTTTCCTACGGCGTGGCCCAGCGCATCGGCGGCTTGACGGTCAATAAGCCGGACGGTTCGCGAGGCTTATTGCCCTTTGCCTATTTGGCGAATGATGCCCCCGAACCTTTTAAAACGGAATGGTCCGGCCAGACGACGGATCGCTCCAACATGGTGCATCACAAATTTCTCGTGACCGATTTCAACGGCGACCGGCCCATGGTGTTCACAGGCTCCTCAAACATGGCCCAAGGCGGCGAAAAGGACAACGGGGATAATTTGATCCGCATCGAAGATCGCAAAGTGGCCATCGCCTATGCAATCGAGGCGCTGCGGCTCTTCGATCATTTTCACTTTCGCGTGAAAGTGAAACAGGGGAGCACGCCACAGTCCATCCGCTTGGCCAAGCCGCCCGCGCCGGGTAAGAAAGCATGGTTTGCCCAATATTACCGGGTCGGGCACGTCAAAGAGCGGGATCGCCTCCTATTCATCCGGTAAGGCGGCCTGGCGTGCGGATCAGCTTTGCGCCAAAAGTTGATCCAAGCGTTCATATCCTGCTTCCACGCCTTGCACCATCCCCGTGGCGACGGCTGCGTCACGAGCTTCCTTGGAAGGGTAGAGCACGGTGATGGTGACGGTCGTTTTGCCCTCCCATTCGGACAGGATTAAGGTCGCCAATTGCTCGCCGGAATGGGCTTCGCAGCCAAACTCAAAACTCTCCGTGCGGACGATGCGCTCGGGGGGATTAATTTCTCGATAGGTTCCTTTCATGGCCATGGATGCCCCTTCTGGGCCTTTCCATTCCCAGCGGAAAGATCCGCCGACTTGAGTATTCTCTTGGCACAAAGTCATTTCCCATCCTGGCGGACCATACAACCAACGTTTGAAGATCTCGGGTTGAGTCAAAGCCTTCCACACCATCTCCCGTGGAGCATTGAGAAGGCGAGTCATGACGACTTCGCGATCGGTTGGCAGCGTGACGCTGAGGGTGTTCTTCATGGGCATCTCCCAAAGTGGTTGAGATGGTCTTCAGCCAGGGGACCTCAAGAGATCGTCGCGTACACATATATAACACATAGGTTATATAACTTCAAGGGTAAAATACGCTGCCCGGTTGAAAGGTCAATAGAGAATGCGAAAAATAGAATCACTATGCTCTCGGTCATGTGTTTCGGAATTTGACATCAGATCGTGATCGTGCATCATGGGATCATAGGAATACCTTGAACACCACTTCTTGAGGCTTCGTTTGGATCACTTGGAAGTCCCCTTATCGGAGTCCTTGGCTGGCCATGTTCCCGTCCTGTTGAATGAGGTCGCGGCGTATCTGGCCCCGCAAGCAGGGCAGGTCGTGGTGGATGCGACCTTGGGCGGCGGCGGCCATGCATTGGCCATCGCACAGCGGCTCGGCCCGCGCGGTACCTTGATTGGCATCGAGCAGGATGAAGCCATGCTCGCCATGGCCCGCCATCGATTAAGCCAGTTGACCGAGCCGCCCGCGCTGCATCTGATCCACGACAATTTCGCTCATGTGCGATCGATCTTGGATGCTTTGCATACGCCACGGATCGATGGATTGGTGGCCGACTTGGGTTTCGCTTCAGACCAAATGTCGGACCCGCAAAAAGGTCTCAGTTTTCAGGTTGAGGGACCATTGGATATGCGTCTGGGGCAGCAGTCTTGGGAGACGGCGGCCGACTTGTTGCAAACGCTCTCGGAAGCCGCCCTGGCGGACCTGTTCTTTCACTATGGCGAGGAGCGCCACAGTCGACGCATCGCCCGGCGCATCGTGGCTGAACGTGAACAGAAACCCTTGGCGACGACCACGCAGCTAGCGGAACTAGTGCGGCGCTGCGTTCCAGGAAAAGGCATGCGGCGCATCGATCCGGCGACGCGCGTCTTTCAAGCGTTGCGCATCGCCGTCAATCGGGAATTGGACAACCTCGAAGCCTTGCTGCAACAGTTGCCCGCCATCATGAAGCCAGGCGGCCGAGTGGTCATCATTAGTTTTCATTCGCTGGAAGATCGGCTGGTGAAGCAGGCATTGAAGTCAAATGATAAGTGGCAAATCTTAACGAAAAAGCCGATCACGCCGTCGGAGGCCGAGATCGAAGTCAATCCACGGAGCCGCAGCGCCAAATTACGGTCGGCGGCATGGGCCGGGCCTTAGGTGAAGCAGGTGGATTACATCAACCTCGCCTTAAAAAAAATGCTCCGATCAAGCCTCATTTGGTTGATCGGCTGCGTGCGTCAGCCTAAGATACGAATAGGAACTTCGAAGTGATGGATCATCATTTCCTGCCAGGATGAGGCGTGCCGTGACACAACCACTGCTGCTCGAATTTTTTGGCGATCTGACATCTCAACCCAAAGTGACCTCCAAGGTCATCAATCGCTTTATTCGCGTGGTGAAAAAGCGGTACAACGAAGGAACGTTGATCCGTTTGCTCGATCACCCCTCCAGCCAGGTTCGTGAAGCCTCGTTGATCGCCTTGCGCTTTCTGGGCACGATGCAATCCACGCCCGCCATCTTGCAATGCCTGCGCGATTCCGAAGAGAGCTTGCTCCCCCTGGCGGAAGCGACGCTGTGGTCGATCTGGTTCAGGGCCGATTCGCTCGAACACGGCGAGGAATTGCAACGCTTGGCCGCTTTGATTGAGCGGAAGCAATACCGCAGCGCCTTGATCGGACTCAATCGCTTGATCAAAAAGGCGCCGCATTTTGCAGAGGCCTACAATCAACGAGCCGTCCTCTTCTGGCAGCGCAAGCAGTACGAACGGTCCATCGAGGATTGCAAACGGGCCTTGGAATTGAATCCCTTCCATTTCGGCGCCCAGGCGGGCTTGGGCCAGTGCTACGAAGGCTTGCTCATGCCGGTCGAAGCGCTGCAAGCGTTTCGCAAGGCCCTCAAGCTCCACCCGCATCTTCCTGGCGTCATGGAAAAGGTCAGCACGCTGGAAGAATTGCTCAAATCCGATGAAGAATAAGCGGCTCAATCCCAGGCCCATTAGCGCGGCCATGGGGACCGTCGTCATTTCCAACCCATTAACCATTCAACGCGCGGCCAAAAAATCATGATGCCGACCGCAGCGGCGGTGAGGCTGGCCATGAGGACCGCGCCGGCGGCGATGTCCAAAGCCCGGCAGCCGCGCTCCTTGGCGCGTGGCTCAAGCCCGTGAAACAGGGTTTCGATGGCGCTGTTCAGCAGTTCCGTTGTGAGCACGAAGCCGATGCACAAGAGCAAGAGCACCCATTCCAGCCGCGTGCATTCGAACACGATGGCGGCCGTGAGCACCAGCATGGCAAAGAAGAAATGAACGAAAAAGCTAGAGTGGCCGCGAACGCCATATTTCCATCCGCGAAAGGCATCCGCGAATTTGGTTGACCAGCGGCGCGGCGGCCTGGTCGGAACCGGAGTTGGCGACATGCTGGATCGCGACACATCAATCCCTCGACCCGGCTGCGGCGGCCTCAATGCGTCCGTGGATCGTCCATGGATTGCCAAGGCAAGACCTCTTCCCAGGCGATTCACTTCGACTAGCTCGCACGCTTGCGATCCTGCTCTTCCTGCCATTGATTGAGGCGATTGTAGAGCGTTTTCAGGCTGATATCGAGTTCCGCGGCCGCGGCGGGTTTATTCCCGCCATGCTTTTCCAAAACGCGCAGGATATGGTTCATTTCCATTTCCCGCAGCGTGGCGGCGTCGGTGGCAGCGACCTTGACCGATGAGCCGGCCGCGGCGGCGGTTCGGGTCGCCGCTTCGGAGTCGCGCGGGAAAGGCACGGTCGACCGCGCCCTTTCGCGCACGTGATAAGGCAAATGATCAGGCACGATTTTCTGTCCGCCGGCAATGATGTAGGCATGCTCCATGACATTGGCCAATTCGCGGACGTTGCCGGGCCAATCGTGTTCGAGCAGCGCGTCGATGGCTTCGGGACTGAGCATGTCGGCCGCTTGCTCGGGGGTTCGTCGAGCGGCTCGCGCCAGGAGGTGCCGGGCCAGTTCGGGGATGTCGGGTCTTCTTTCGCGCAGCGGCGGCAGCCGAATTTCAAAGGTGTTGATGCGGAAATACAGGTCTTCGCGGAACTGATCCTGTTGAATCATGTCGCGCAGGTCGCGGTTGGTAGCGCACAAAATACGCACGTCGGCCTTGAAGGGTTCGGATTCGCCCACGCGGCGAATTTCACGAGATTCCAAGAACCGCAAGAGTTTCACCTGCATGTTCTTGCTCAGTTCGCCGATTTCGTCGAGAAAGAGCGTGCCTCCTGCCGCGATTTCAAAAAGACCCTTGTGATCGCGGTCCGCCCCGGTGAAAGAGCCTTTGCGATGGCCGAACAATTCGCTTTCCGCAAGGCTTTCGGACAAGGCGCCGCAATTGACCGGCACAAAGGGTTGATCGGCGCGGAGGCTTTGCTGATAGATCGTTCGCGCGGCCAATTCCTTGCCCGTGCCGGTTTCGCCGAGGATGAGCACCGTGCTTTCCGTCGGTGCAATGCGGGCGATGAGCCGATGCACCGCTTGCATCGCGGCGGATTCGCCAACCAAGGTGCCTGGCCCCTCCGCCACCTTCACACGCTGGTTCAGGGCGATATTCTGATGGACCAGGTCGCGCTTTTCCATGACCCGCTGCAGCAGGACTTCCAGTTCCGTCAATTTGCAGGGCTTGGTGAGATAGTCGAAGGCGCCAAAACGGAGCGCATCGACGGCCGTCTCAACGCTGGCATGCCCGGTGAGCATGACGACTTCCGTCGCCGGCGCCGCCGTTTTCAACTTTTCCAGGACCTCGATCCCCGTCATTCCCGGCATGCGGATGTCGAGAATGGCCAAATCGAAGCGGGCCTTTTCCAGCGCCTTGAGCGCGGCACGGCCGTCCGGGCAAATGGTCACTTCATGCCCCAAACGCGGCAGCTCGGAGCGCATGAACGCCTGCAGCGACTGTTCATCATCGGCGAAGAGGATTCGCAATCCTTTGCTCATCGACGGTTCCTCGAAGCCGGCTGATGGGCAGCCGGCCTTGGTTGCTTTATGCCGCCAAACGCATGGGCTGCGGGGCCGGCGTATCCATGGACTGAATTGGCGGTGCTACGAGCGGCAGCGTGACGGTAAAGACGCTGCCCTTGCCCTGGCCTTCGCTCTCCGCCTCGATCTCGCCCCCATGCTGGGAAACGATCCGGTGGCTGATGGACAGCCCCAAGCCCACGCCCTTGCCGGTGCGGCTGCGCGTGAAAAAGGGTTCGAAGATGTTGTCGAGCACTTCCTGCGTCATGCCGCATCCCGTATCCGCGAAGCGGAGGATGACCTGTTGATCCTTCAAGTAGAGATCGATTTGCAAGACGCCGCCCTCTTCCATGCTTTCCAGGGCGTTGACCACCAGGTTCAGGATCACGGACTTCATTTCCGGCGCATTCAACATGAGATGAGGCCGGTCGTGGTCGTGGAAGTGGATTTGCTTGTTCTTGTGCAGATGCAAGTGCTGCACGGTGTTGATCACGCTTTGGACCATCTCGGCGACGTCCGTCATTTGTCTCGGCCGATCGCCGATGCGGCTGAACTCCAAGAGCTTTTGCGTGATGTCCTTGCAGCGGAAGGCTTCTTGCTGGATCATTTGCAAATAATTGTAAATGACGGGCACGTCCGGATGCTCGGGATGCCGATCGAGCAATTCCGACAAGCGGCGTTCGAGGGCCTCGCTGCAAAAACTGATGCTGGCGAGGGGATTGTTGATTTCATGAGCCACCCCCGCGGCCAGGAAGCCCACGCCGGCCAGGCGCTCGCTGCGGATCAATTGTTTGCTGCGATCATTCACTTGCTTGGCCAGGTCGCGATACATTTCGTTCAAACGGTCGCTCATGTGGTTGAACGCCTCGGCCAAATCTTGCATTTCATCGCCGCTCTGAACGTCCACATGCCCTTCAAATTGCCCCTGGGCCACGCGGACGACTTTCCGCTTCAAATCGCGCACCGGATAGACGATCCAACGGTAGGCCAAGCGCGTCAGCACGAGCAAGAACAACGCGCCAAGGATGCATGTGCTGATCACCATGATGAGCGTGTTGCGGAAGTCAGTCTTGCCCAAACCGATGCGGCGATTCAGGTCCGTGTCGATAATGCTCTGCAGCTCCTGCGAGGCGAGTTCGAGTTGTTTGCGAATATCGAGCATTTCCTTGCCCTGCTGCCAACTGGTCAAGGAGCCGGGCGTAACGGCCATTTCATTGCGCGGCGGTCGTTGAATCAGAGTCAGGTAGTCATCCAAACGCGTTCGTAATTGAGCCACCAAGGCGCGTTCATCATATCCGCTTTGTGGATGGCGCAGATGGATCAGCGTGTCGTTGATCAGATATTCGTAGATGATCAAGAATTGCTTGATCTTATGGACTTGCTGACTCAGAAGCGGAATGTTGGGCACCGGTCCGGGGTCATTTTGCGTCAATTCCAGAAGTTCCTGGATTTGAATCTGGGTTTGCTGAGCGACTTCCCTTTCGCGGAGCCGACCCTCAATGGTCCGAATCGTGGTGCGATAGGAATAAAGCCCTTGCAGGGTTCCCACGACCAACAGCAGCATAATGCCTGCAACGAGCATCATGCCCAAGGCTAATTTGTGGCGAATCCTGAGTCGCCTAGCCACGGACTCCCTCCCCCGTTTCCTGCTGTCATCCTTGCCAGCAGTGGAAAACCTGCCGACGTTGTTTATACGTAGGCAAGCCCATGGTATGTTCCTATGCCAAGTCGATTATTACCAGAATATCCGAGAGAGGGGGAGTCCAATCAGTCCCGGTGCATGTCAACGGTTGATAATATGGTAATCGATGAAAGCTAGAGAAAATGCAAGGGAGAGGGGGTTGTCAAGGAGCCTTCATGAAGTCGATGACTTCCTTGATGGCTTGCAGGATGTACGCCGCGGCTCCGGTATGCGTTGTATCGTACCATATAATGCGTGGCTCCCCCAGTTCTTTCCAGAGCCGCTCAGTGGCCTTGGGGGGCACGATTTCATCCCGTTTGGCGCCGAACATGATGATGCGCCGGTCGCGCAGATTGGCTGCGCAGGTGAGCGGGTCGACCACGGCCAGGCGATTCGCCAAGGATTCCCTGGAACCGCCGAATAATTCGTAGAGCGATCTCATGGGCAGGGCTTGGGGATGGTCGTAAAACGCATCGACCAGGCCGCCGCCGCCTAAAACAATGGCCAGCCGTTTGATCCGCGGTTCCATTTCCGCGGTCAGACTGCCCATAAAGCTGCCTAGACTTGTCCCGACAAGCCCCAATCGTTCCGCATCCACCTCGGGTTGAGATGCCAACCAGGCACTTGCCCGGCGCACGTCGAGGACCGTTTGCCGAATCCCTTTCAAGCTCTGTTCGATGTCGCCGCTGATGAGACGGATGGAAGAACCCTTGGGCCGTCGCGGTCCATAATAGGCCATCTGCACAAATAGGGCAGCGATGCCGTTTTGGGCTAAGACACTGGCCTGGGTTCGCCCCAAAGTTTGATCGCCGCCGAGAATATCCAAGACAATGACGCCTGGGAAAGGACCGGGGCCCAGCGGCCTGTAATATTCCGCAATGACCGTGTTATTCTCCGGATGGGGCGAGACAACGGGCGAAGGGTATTTCACATCCAAAAGTTCAATGCCAAGATTGGGCAAGCGCCGCCGACTTTGCATTTCATATGCGAATTCATGCGCGGGTAATTGGTAGACAGTCGGGACCGGGCCGCGCGGCTCCATGGCGTCAAATTTAATCTTTCCCTTGACGATCGGCTCCGTGGCGAACACGGAATGGAAAAGGCAGCCCAAGGTGGCGGCCACAAACGCGAGCCATCGAAGTGCTTTCATGTTCGTGCCATTTCTTTATGCAACACGGTACTTATGTTTCATGCGATCAAATCGCTATTTTACGTACTTGTGCCCATGCTGCTCAAGGGATCATCTGCGAAATCGACAGCGATCTCTATAATGACCGCATGTGGGGCGAAGGCATATCCGTCATTTGCTTTACCGCTTGCTATGCTTTGGCGCTGTCCTTGGAAATCCTTGAGATTCGCAAGGGCGTTGGGGGCATTCGCTGGGCACGCCGCGCGCTGGCCTTAGCGGGCATCCTGGCCCATCTCGCTTACATCGTCAACCATGCCTTGCCCATGTCCGGACAGTCATCGATCCCGCTGCTCCTGTCCCTCATCATGGCCATTTTTTATTTATCCGGCACCTTCCATCATCAGCGAACGGCATGGGGTCTTTTTGTCCTGCCCGTGGTCTTGCTCCTCATTCTGATTCATGTCGTCAAACCCGTGAACCTCGGCGGCATGGACATGCCCCCCGAGCGATCCACGAAAATGTGGACCTGGCTCCATTTGACGTTTCTGCTTTTGGGCGACGTGGGGTTGTGCGTCGCGTTTTTGGCCAGCGTCATGTATTTGGTGCAAGCGCGATACCTCAAGCACAAGGTTCGACCCGACCATGCGCCGCGCCTCCTGAGCCTGGAGCGTTTGGAACGGATGAGCCGCCGGGCCATCACCCTGGCATTCCCGCTCCTGACCAGTGGACTCCTCATCGGCTTGTTGCTCATGATCCAAACGGGGGAGATGCGCTGGTGGGATGCCAAACTGATCACCGCGGGGCTGTTGTGGCTGGCCCTGGTCGTGCTGATCACCATTCGCTTTGGTTTGCACATGAGCGGTCGGCGCGTCGCCTGGCTGACGATCCTGGCGTTCTTATTAATGGTGGCGGCTTTTGCCGTCTCTTGGCTTTTGCCCACGCAACATCCTACCGGAGTCCTGGGACGATGAACTTGTTGCTGGTGGGAGTCAATCATCGATCCGCCGACGTGGCCATCCGTGAACGGCTGGCCGTGGCCAAGGCTGAATTGCCGGTTCATCTGCAACAGCTAGGCGAACAGCTCAATTGCGACGTGGTATGCGTCAGCACGTGCAATCGCGTGGAATGGTATCTGCATGGAGACGTCCGCACCGAGCCATTCTACCAATGGTTGTCGAACTGCTTCGGCCTATCCCCAGGGGAAGTGGCGCAAAGCGTCTATTGCCGCCATGGATTGGAAGCGGTGGAACACCTGTTTCGCGTGGTGGCGAGCCTGGATAGCATCGTCTTGGGGGAAGCTCAAATCGCGGGGCAAGTGAAGGAAGCTTATGAACAGGCCCAAGCGGTTGACCTGGTCAGTCCTTTATTGCATTTATTGTTTCAACATGCCCGCCAGGTGGCCAAGCGCATTCGCAAGGAAACCCAATTGACCGCCGGCAAGGTGTCCGTTTCCAGCCTGGCCATCGATTATCTCATGCAAGTCTTCGATCACTTCAGCGACAAGACCGTGCTGGTGATCGGCACCGGGAAGATCGGCGAGCTGACGTTGCGGCATTTGCAATCTTTAGGACCAGGCCAGATCCTCATTTGCAATCGAAGCCATGAAAAAGCTGAGGAGTTGGCACAGCATTGCCGAGGACAGGCCATTCATTGGCATGCCCTGGATGACGCGATGATCCGGTCGGACATCATCCTGAGCACCACCGGGGCGCCGGAACCCATCATGCCCTTGGCGCGAATGCAAAAATTGCTCAAGTCGCGGCAGGGACGCCATTGGGCGATCATCGACCTGGCCATTCCGCGCGATTTCGATCCCCGCATCGCCGACTTGGATGAAGTGGACCTGCTGGTCAATATCGACGATTTCAAAGCCATTCGCGAAAACGTGCTGCTGAGCCGGATGAAGCACGTCCCTGAAGCCGAAGCCATCGTGGGGCAAGAAACGGAACGCTTCGCCAAGTCGTGGTCGCGGCGGTTTGCGGGTCCGGCCATCGCTCGCCTTAACTCGGAATCTGATGCCATCCGCATGGAAGTGGAGCAGCAATGCCTGAGCAAGCTCAATGGTCAACTCTGCGAGCAGGACCGGGAAACCATTCGTGGAGCGCTGCGCTTGCTGCAAAACAAGCTCTTGCATAAACCCATCGCCGTCCTTCAGGAGGAAGCCAAACGGGGGCAGAGCGGAGGGCTGATCGAGGCGATCGTTAAACTATTCCGATTGGGTGATTGATCGGGTTGGCTGAAATCTGCAGGCTGTTCCAATCGCTCCATGTCGCAGGGGACACATTCCGGGGACCGCTAGCTGGATTCCCATGGATTGCGCCGCGCATCAGCCGATATTTCCCCTGTCAGACGCACGCAAGGCAATTAGAACCAAGCTGGTTGCCCTGACAAAAAGGTCCGAGAGAGATGCCCCCCTCATCCTCTTGGAACCTGCGCGACAACCCCCTGTTTCCCCCCTATGCTGAAGCCGGTCACGCGAGTGACCGGCTTCTGTCTTTTTCTGCATCTTGCAAGGCCGACTGGGGGCTTGGGGCGTTTTAGCGGCGCGAGACGGGAATCGCCTTGAATTGCCGCACGCAAGCCGTGATGGCCACTTCCGTCGGCAGGCGTTCGATGCTGGAAGCGCCGAAAAAGCCAACGATCCCCTGGGTATGCTCCAAAATATACTGCGCATCCGCCGGTTCGGAGATGGGGCCGCCATGGCACAGGACTAACACGTCGGATCGAACTTTTTTGGCCGCGTCACAGATGGCTTGCACCCTTTGTGCGGCCATCTCCAACGTCAAAGCGGTCTTGGCGCCGATGCTGCCCTTGGTCGTCAGCCCCATATGGGGGATCAGCACATCCGCGCCAGCCTTCGTCATCGCCGCGGCTTGTTCCTCGTCGAAAACATAAGGACAAGTGAGTAGTCCCATGGCATGGGCCGTGCGGATCATCTCCACTTCCAGGCCAAACCCCATGCCGGTTTCTTCCAAGTTTTGTCGAAAGATGCTGTCGGGATCGATGAGGCCGACCGTGGGGAAATTCTGCACGCCGCTGAAACCGGCGTTCTGCACGTCCCGCAAAAAATACTTCATGATGCGAAACGGGTCCGTGCCGCAGACCCCGGCCAAGACCGGCGTATTTTGCACAATGGGCAAAACCTCGCGGGCCATCTCCATCACGATTTGATTGGCATCGCCGTAAGGCATCACTCCGGCCAGACTGCCTCGACCGGCCATGCGGAAACGGCCCGAATTGTAAATGATGATCAGGTCGATCCCGCCCTCGGACGCACATTTCGCTGAAATGCCCGTCCCCGCTCCGCCGCCGATGATGGGCTTGCCGCTTTTGATTTGATCGTGCAACCGCTGTAAACATTGATCTCGAGTGAACAAACTCACAGGGCAACCCTTTCCACAAAGTTCCGCGAACCTCAACCCATACGGCTTACTGCCAGACAGCATACAAGGACAAAGCCTGATAGTCCCGAACGAAACCGGCCTTTTCCAAGAGCGGCTGACCAGGCGAGCCGATCACGGGTTGGCCGTCCCATTCCTCGACGCTGATTTTGCCGCGCAGGTCCCAACCGTATGCGGTTTTCATCAATGAACCGAGCAAGCCAACGGCTCTTTCCAAAGCTTCCGTGGAGGCCTCCGCCGAGGGCGTCAATCGCTTGCCATACTGTTCGACTCGCAGCGTCGGCCGGCCCGCTGTCAAAACGACCCAGGTGCCGCGCCGTTTGGTGAAAGCTTCATCACTCTCCTTGGTTGCCGATGCTGTAAGGCCGCTGGGTTTGATCGACCACAGATTCGCAGGATCGAAGCTGTGCAGCAGCATGGCGGCATCATCCTTTTGTTCCGCCAGTCGCGTCAATTCCTCGATGCACTCGGGCAAGGCGAACTGACTCCCGGAGAGTCCCTTGACAAAGTAGCCGCGGCGAATTTCACCCGCGAATTCCAACCGCTGCAGCACTTGGTAGAGCAGCCGCCAGGGAAGCAGGGAAGGATCGAGGCGTGCCAATTCGCGGGCCGCCAGGCCGTAGCGAGTCAACAAGCCCATGGCCTGCTGCAGCGCCAATGATTCCGTCTCAGGCTGCCCCCAAGGCAAGAGCGACCAGCGTCCCTGGGGGCGTTGGGAAACCACGCGCCGTCCTGAGCGAAGCCTTGAAAAATGTCCGCCGGGGCCAGTCGCGGGGGAGGATGCGGCGTCCTCTTCCCAGCCGCTGCGAATGACGTCAAAACGGTCGTTGGTGATGAATCCATGATGAACCATGTGCCGAAGCTGCTGACGAACCTGAGCAGGCGGCAGTCCGGTCGTACGCGCTAGATCGATCAGAAACATGGCGCCGCCGCTTTGCAGCACGTCATGGACCTGCTGCCATTCCGGCTTAGCGGGCAGCGAGCCATCATGGCTGCCAGGCCAATGATGTAAATCCTCTCTCGGTCGAAAGCCGACGTGGAGCGGGGCGTCGGGCCGATCCTGATTGCCCCACCAGATCCACTCGCCCGCCATGGTCAGCTCATCCAGCCATCGAGGCTGATAGTCCTTGATGCGGCTCGGCAAAATAGCCCGCTCCCACAATTCAGCAGGGGTCATCCAGCCAGCCAAGCGTTCCAGAACTTGCTTCAGGCCTTCCGTGCCTGCCGTCCGGGTGGCGGGATGGACGAACTGCCAGCGCAAGACAAATTGAACGAAGACCGACCACTCCACGGTCGGAGCATCGCCGCGGCGCAAGTGCAAGGAAGTTCTTTGGATGGCTTCCCAATGTTTCGGCATGGACCAGCGGACGGACTCATGAAGCTCCAGCGGCTGCATGGCCACCAAATCGCCGTTGCGACTGCTGGCTTCCAATTCCCGCTTCAACCACTGAGCATCAAACGGATAACGCGACAGAATGTCCGCCATGCCGACCAGGGCGTGGGTCGCCATGAAGCGCTGCAAGATCGTCCGGGCGGCGGCTTCGGACCGGGTTTCGCCATCCAGACCAAAGGCCGATCGATAAAGGGGCAACTCTTCGGTCAAAATCCAGGCGGCCGGTTCGAGTGTGCCTGTCAGTTGCAGGGACGAGACTCTGCCCTGGGCGATCAACGGATCCAACATGGACCGCCAATCGGTTCTGAACTCCGACTCCCGAAGGTCGCCAAGCCGTCTTAGCCAATCCGCCAGTTCCTCGGTCTGCCTTGGCGGCCGGCCCATGCCGCGCAGCCGAAATTCCACTTGGGCAATGGCGCGTTCATCCAAGAGATGACGATAGTCCTCAGGCTGGATGAGTTGACCCAACAGTTGCCGGTCAAGGACCGTCTCACCCTTGGCCTGATCCACGCGATCATAGGTGTACATGTAGAGGAAGGTAAAACGGAACAATAAATTGGCGGCGAACGGGCAGGGCTGCTCCGCTCGGCGGCGAATGAGTTCCACCTTGCCCTCGCGCAGGTCGTTCAGCCATTGCTTCAATCGAGGCACGTCCAAGTGATCATTTTGACATTCGCGATACGTCTCCACCACAATAGGGAAGCGCGGGTATTGCCGGCAAACTTGGAGCAGATTGCGGGCGCGGAGGCGCTGCAGCCAGAGCGGGGCCCGCTGCCGCCCTGATGCCCGGGGCATCAGCAAGGCTCGAGCGGCGTTGTGGCGAAATCGGATCGCGAACAGGGCGCTCTCTGACAATTCGCTCAGAATGAGGTCCTCAATGCGGTCGGGCTCCAAATCATCAAGGAGGTCCAACGGCGGATCGTCCACGTCCATGATCTTGATCAGGATGCCTTCATCGAGATGAATGCTCTGGGGTAAATAACCGAACCGCTGCCGCCATCGGGCTTCGATGGCCAACCGCAAAGCCAGGTGAAAAGCGCTTCCCAAGGGGGACAGGATGACCACATACCAGTCGCCCAGATCGTCGCGAAAAGCTTCAATGAGCAGCGATCGATCCGTGGGCAGACAGCCGGTTTGTTCGATCTGTCGCTTGAGGTAATCGAAAAGGTTCGCGGCGGCGGCATGATCGAGTCGGCCATGCTGCATCAGCCACTGCAGCGTTTGCTGCGGGGGGCCTTGCCGCAGTTGGTCCGATGCCTCTCTCAAGAATTGACCGATGGCCAGCCCAAGCTGCAAACTGCGGCCCGCGCCTTCGCCGCGCCAAAACGGCAACACGGCCATTTCACCTTCGGCCGGAGCGACCAAGACGCGGTCGGATTCGATCTGCACGATGCGCCAGGTCTGTGTGCCGAGCCGAAAGTCGTCGCCGATGCGCCGTTCGTAGACAAACTCTTCATCCAGTTCGCCCAGTCGGATCGACGTGCCTTCGATGTAAGCGGCATACTGTCCCGTGTCTGGAATGGTGCCGCCGTGGACGAGAGCCAGGGATTGGCTGCCGGGCAAGGCATGGAGGCGATTGTGAATGCGGTCCCAACTAATGCGGGCCTTGAGATCGCGAAAGGCTTCATGAGGCACGCGGCCGCTGAGCATTTCCAGGACGCTTTCCAAGGCCTCCGGGCTAAGGTCCCGATAAGGATAAGCCCGCTTGATCAGAGAAAATAGATCGGGCACCGCCCAGGCATCGATGGCCACCATGGCCACGATCTGCTGAGCGAGCACGTCGAGGCAATTGGTCGGGACGCGCAGGGGTTCGACTTCCCCTTCCGAAACGCAGCGTGCCAGGACGGCTTGTTCGAGGAGATCAGCGGGGGTTTTGGGGTAAAAGCGGCCCCGGCTGGTTTGCCCCACGAGATGGCCTGATCGGCCAATTCGCTGCATGGCCCGAGCCACGTTGCCGGGAGATTCCACCTGGCAGACCAGATCGACGGCCCCCATGTCGATGCCAAGCTCCAGGGATGCCGTCGCCACCACGGCCCGCAGATGACCTTCCTTGAGGGCGGCTTCCGTTGCGTGCCGAACCTCGAGCGAGAGACTGCCGTGATGCGGCCGCACCAACGGCGCAGCCTCATGTTCAAGTGAATTGCCTGGCCCCGTTTCGGTCTGGTTCAAGTCGGCCTGGTTCAACTCGTTGAGATCATGGGCCAATTTTTCCACGGTTCGGCGATTATTCGCAAAAATGATCGTCGATCGATGCGCACGGATTTGCTCCAGCAAATGGCGATGAATCGAAGGCCAGATCGAACGTTCGGGCAGGGGGCCAAAACGTTCGACGGGATTGATCACTTGCAAATCGAGATTTTTCCGGAAACCGGCATCGATGAGCGTCACATCCCGGCCCACCCCCCCCAGATAACGCGCCACTTCCTCCAGGGGCCTTTGCGTGGCGGAAAGGCCGATCCGAACGAAGGAGGAGGGGCGGTTCGTGCCTTGCAACTGCTCCAAGCGTTCCAACAAAAGGGATAGAAACACGCCGCGTTTGTTGGGGCAAAGGACATGGATTTCATCCACGATGCAATAGCGCACCCCGCGCAGCATCTCCCGCTGCGAGGAGGTCAGAATGAGATGCAACGACTCGGGGGTCGTGATGAATAAATGGGGCGGATGCCGGGCCAGTTTCTGGCGCGCGGCCACGGGGGTGTCGCCGGAGCGAATGGCCGCTTTCAATTCGGGCCAAGACTGCCCCAGTCGATGGGCCATGGCGCGGATGCCCGCCATGGGCACGCGGAGGTTGCGTTCGATGTCGTTGTTCAGGGCCTTGAGCGGAGACAGATACAGAACTTGCACTTGTTTGTCGGGGAGGGGGCTTCGCCAAAGGGCATCCAAGCACGCCAAAAACGCCGCGAGGGTTTTACCCGACCCGGTCGGAGCCAGGATGAGGGTGTGTTGCCCCTGCGCGATCGCCGGCCAACCCAGGCGTTGGGCCGGGGTGGGTTCGCCAACGCTTTCCTTGAACCACCGGCGAACTGGCTCTTGAAACAAGGCGAGTGGATCGGAGGTGGACGCCCGCGGCTCGATCATATCTTGTCGGAGGATGAACCATCCACGATTAGTTGGTAATGCCCTTGGTCAGTCGCATGAAGGCCGTTTCCAGGTTGACTTCTTCTTCGCGCAGCAGGGTCAATTTGAAGCCCGCTGGAATGAGCATGTCAGCCACGAAACTGACGTCGGTTTCGCCTTCTTTTAGGGTGATCACCAGCATGCCATCCCGTTCGTCGATGGATTGAATGGTGGGATGGCCGTCCAGGATCTTGGTGGCATCGGGCAAACGCTCGGACGTTCGCACTTGAATGACGGTGTGCGGTCGAACGCGATTGAGGGCTTCCGTGACGTCGCCGTCAAAGAGCAGTTGGCCGCGTTCGATGATGCCGATTTTGTTGCAGATATCCGCCAGTTCGGGCAGAATGTGGCTCGACACGAGAATCGTCTTGCCCATGTTTCGCAGTTCCTTGAGCAAGGCGCGCATTTCGATGCGGGCTCGAGGGTCCAGCCCGCTGGCGGGTTCGTCCAGCAGGAGCACTTGCGGTTCGTGCAGGAGCACGCGCGCCAGGCCCAGCCTTTGGGTCATGCCGCGCGAGAGGCTCGTCACCAAGGCGTCGCGCTTGTACGAGAGATCCACGAGCTCAAGCACTTGATCGCATTTTTGCCGGCGTGCTGCTCCCTTGATGCGATAGGCGGCGGCGAAAAACTCCAAATACTCGATCACTTTCATGTCATCGTAGACGCCGAAAAAGTCGGGCATATAGCCGATGACGCGGCGAATCTCCTGAGGCGACTTGTAAATCGAATAGCCGCAGACGGTGGCTTCGCCAAAGGTTGGATTCAAAAGGGTGGCCAGGATGCGCATGGTCGTCGTTTTGCCCGCGCCATTTGGCCCGATGAAGCCATAGACGTCGCCCTTGTCAAGTTTCAAGGTCAAACGATTTAAGGCGTAGAGCTCGCCATAGGTCTTGGTTAAATCGCGCGTCTCGATCATGAATCTGCCTTCCTACAAGCAAGAGCCTTTGGCGTGTTGAGCGTCCGGGGTTGAGCCGCAGCGAATCGACATGGAACCCCGGAGTGGTTCGCCCTTTCCCCGTGGCTTAACTATCGGGTTTATCATCGCCGCGAATGGGCAGGGCAATGCGCACGTAGCTCGTTTGCCGCAACACCCCGCGCAGCTCAGGCCGGTCGAGTTTGATTTTAACCCCGAACTGGATGTTCTGGTTCATTTCGGCGGCCGATCCATATTGATGATCGATCGTCCCCACCAGAATGGCTTCCGGGGCGTATAAACGCTTGGCTTGATCCAAATAGGACAAGCCCACATTTGAGTCCTGGGACTCTCTCCCCCTGCGATGCTTGAAAAACATCAATCGGCTCAAGGTTGCCGAGAAATCGGGCAATGGCTGGCCATTGTTGGCCAGAAGCATCGGCGCTTCCAGGAGGTTGCTGCTGGAAGTCAACTCCACGTTCTCCGAGCCGATCCGCAGAGGTTGGCCCGGCTCCAAATCGCCCAGCGTATAAACGCGATCGCGATGGATCAGCTTGGCGCCTTTGATTTTAACGGGCAGCAGCGAGGTGATGGAACCGGTCAGCATCTGCGAAGATTCCCGCAATTGATTGCGCATCAAGCGCTGGTTGGGTTCCAGGTCCGTCTGCCAGTTGGCGATGAGACTCTTCATCGCCCACACTTGGATGGGCAGTTCGGTCAGGCGCGCGCCGTTTTGGTCATAATGGTAGGAGCGCTGAAAGAGATCGGACTGCTTGCGCTCATAGCCCCGAAAACCTTCGCCGGGGCGGCCCAGCCAACTGATCACCATCCCATCGCGGACCTGGCCGACGCCGGTGGGGGCAACCGCAACGTCGTAATATTGCAAGCGCGGGCTGAAGATCGAGAGAAAGGTCGTTCCAACCGCCAGGCCATGGCCCTGATCGACGTCGATCACATCCAGCTTATTGATGCGCAGCTCATCGCCCTTGAGGTAATAAGCGCTGAAATAGGCGCCCACGCTGATCAGAATGACCATGATGGGAAAAGTGATCCAGGTTAGCTCCAAACGCTTGACCACGCGCTTCAGGAAAAAGTAGTCGATGGGGCCAATCATGATCACGTAAATGATGATGAAGACGGCCACCCAAAAGAAGGAGACGACCGCGACGTCGCCAAACGTCTCCATGTCCACGGCCAGTTTTTCAGAGTAGCTCACGGAGCTGGCATCGCCATAATAACGGCCTTGTCGGAACCTGGCTTGCAGCATTTGATTGGGATCCTGCATTTGGAATTCGAGCAAGGCCGCCCAAAAATCCATGCGGTTTTCCCAAGAGGCAAAGGGTTCTTGATCGACGTCGAAAGCGAGCATGGTGACCATGCCCAATCCGTACGGAGCGCGCACCGCCACCGGCACTTTGAGCGTTGGCTCGGAGATGACCGCTTGCCCGCTGTCGCGCGGAATCAACCGCACCGTTTCCGTGATCAAGGTTTTGATTTCCGAGTTTTTCTGAAAGCGATCCTCGGGACTCACGTTCTTATTGATGTAATCACGCAAACCCGTCAAACGTTCTGCTTTCAGGCCGCCATCGGCAACGACCTTGGCGGGCAACAAAGGCTCCAAGGGAAATGATTGCCGGCTCGCCACGATGTTCGCGTTGCTGCCCACGCTTACGATCAAGTGGCCCCCGCGGGCGACCCATTGCTCGAGGGCTTGGCGCCGAATCGGGTCATTGACCAACGCTTGCGTCAAACTACCGGACCACGTTCCCCCGGTGGGCAGGATGATGACGTCCACGCCGTCATAGCCAAACCAGAATTGCGGCAGCTTGCCCAACTCGGTCTGGCGGGAGAAATAGTAGCCGCGCAGTTCGCTCGAGGTGCGATACGTTTCGGTTTCTTCCCGGCCTTCCAAGCCGCGGGGCCGACCCAGCCCCAGGATGAGCTTGTAAAAGGGTTCGATGCCTTGAAAATTGGCGCCCGTTTGCGTTTCGGGAAAGGTGGCCTCGGTGCGCAAGGATCGTCCCGCATAACGTCCCGTCAGTTCGAGTTGGATTTCATTGAAGAGGTTGGAGACCTTGATGTAGGTGACGAACAGCTTCTTGGGCGTGGCGGGGGTCAATTCTTCACGAGTAATGTTGACGGGCAGGGGATTGAAGACGGACCGTTGGCCGTCCGCGTCGCTGGTGGAGACGACGAGCTGAGCGTCGCGCAGGTCCTCCGTGAGGGGAACGAATTGGTTTTGCGGGCCAGGGTCGGTGCCGATTTCAACCAGGACCGGGACCCAAGTTCCCGGCTTGTAATAATCATCCGGTCCAATGGCGGAGGGAAAGCCAACCCGAACCTTTTGGATTTTGATTTGGCCCTGGGCCTGGCTCGTGATCGGCATCAGCAGCCAAACGCCCAAGATGCCCATCCAGCCGATCCAGACTTGCAATGCATGGAGCATAATCAGGCTCTCAAGGTTTCTCCGCCACACATTGGCAGGGGTGGCGCCGGCACCCCGGACAGTGTGGACCATATTTCATCTGCACGGCTTCGTTGAGGTCGACCCCGGCAACGTTGGCCAGCGTGGCCAGCCAAGCCAGCACGTCGGCAAATTCCAGGGAAAGGGCGGAGCGGTCTCCCATTCGCAGAGCGGCGGATAACTCGCCCACTTCCTCCATGAACCACATAAAGGTTCCTTCGGTGCCGCGGGCCTCGTCTTTCGCTCCGTACATCTGGCGAATGTGCTCTTGCAGGTGCGGCAAGGTCCACGATGTCTCGGCCATCCGAAGGGATTCTCCTAGGGTGGTTTCCTTTCATTACAGTACTTGCTCGCGAAAGGATAAGCAAGCGGGTGCTGGTTTGATCCTTGTAGAAGGCCTTGGGAATATCAATCTGAGGCAGGATTAAGGCGTGTGCGACGATTCCAAGTTGCGGGTGCTCAATTGCAGTCGAATGAGGTGTTGGCGGAAAATCTCCTCCAGGTTGGGGAGTTGCTGCCGCAAGCGGCTCTCCAGGGAGCTCTTGGCGGTGCCGTGTTTCAAATCCTGGAGATACTGCAAGAGGATGGTGCGGGCCTCGGGCGGCCCTTGGAGCATGAAATGAACCCATGCCCAGGATTCTTGGTAATCCAGCAGCGTCATGTGAGCCAAGTCGCAGAGGCTATCCAAGCGTTTCAAGTCTGGATTCCAGGGCTGATCTCCTTGCGCCTGAAATTGTTCCAGGTGGCGATAATTCAAGCCCTGCCAGGCGGCGGGAACTTCAAAATATTCAGCCAACCCTTCATCCAACCACATGGGCACTTCTTGCAAGACGCTATGCAGCGTCGCATGGGTCAGTTCGTGGCGTAAATCTTGCTGAATCTGTTCGCCCCAATAGGTGAAAACGCAGCGGATCGGACCCTTCTGGGCGTTCCGATACGCGACAAAGAAGGCCCTGCGCGAGGGCAAATCCTGAAAATGCTCGAGCATGTAGGCTTCGAATTTCTGCCGATGGGCGAACAGAAAAACAAAGACAAGCTGTTCCGAGGCGGGGAGTCGCAGTTCCGAGAGGACCCGTTCGTTGAGCTGTTCCATTTCACTCAGCATGGCCGACGACGATTGCAAATCCCGATCGCTGCAGAAGACAAAAGGCCCGCGCCGGACCTGGAAGGCTTCAGGCAGCTTGGGCGCTGACGCGGGCCGTTCGAGGGAAGGCAGCGGCGCCAGCGCGGAGCAACCGATCATGCCGTGGGCGAGCATGACGCACAAACTCAAAGACAACCATGAACGGCGCGAGATCATGTCCTTGGGGCACCATCAACTTAAAGGTCGATTGCGGCGATGATTTTGACGAATTTTTCTTTGGGCGGCCTGGTCGATCATGCGCCACCAGGATTTCCAGCGCGTTCGCTCGGGTCGTGTTCGGCCCTCGGCAAGATACCGCAGAAGAAAACGCAGCCGATCCGTGCGACTTAGCCAGGCCAGGCTTTGAAAGCTGATCCATAACCTGGCCAAATTTTGCACCTTGAGGGCGGTCGTTAAGCGCCAGGGTTGGGTGATGCCCACGAGGTCGATGAAGTAAATATGGAATGGATCGTGAGGTGTTGCGCCATGCTGGACCAAGAAATTGGAAGCCTTCATGTCGCGATGGGACAGCCCCAGCCGATGCAGTTGACGAAGCAGTGAAGCCAAACGGCAAAGCAGATCTCTTCGCTTTGAGCCGATGGAATCGGATGGTCCCCATTGCTCGGCCCAGCGATGAAGCGGTTCGGCGTCGGGCAGCCAATCCGTGATAAGATAGGACTCCCAAGTCATTCCGAACCGTCGGCGGTGCACGAGAGCCAAAGGGCGCGGCGTGGGCAGCCCCATGTTGATTAAACGAAAGGCGTTAATCCAGGAGCGCATGGCGGGGGTGGACCGAAACAGATGCTGCACGGGGTCGTGCCATTTCGTGGGCATGAAGCGTTTGTAGAGAATAGGCCCGTTGTGCTGGGACTGGCGAGGTTCGCACTTGGCGACCGTGGAGCTTTTCGAGTGTTTGACGATCTGGCTGCCGTCGTTGGCGAATGGCCGATCAGGGTTGAGAGCAATTTCTTCCAGCCAAGATGGGGGGATGTCTCTGACCGCCCAGGCATGCTGGCCCTGCACGCGCAGCCGATAAAAATCCTTGTTGTCGCCTAAGCATCGCCGGCTGCGACCATGCCAGACCGCGAGCGCGCCTTCCCAGCATTGTTGCTCCAAGGAGTCGATCATGGTTCGGGGGCATGGCGGAAGGAACAAGGTTTTTCTCGCAGCTCCATAAACGGTCCAAAAACGATGGCGATCCGTGGGCGATGTCCGCTGCAGGAACCAGTGGCCGAACATGGCCAGGTTCTTCAAGCTGTCGTGCAAGGAAAGCGGTTGCTTCAGCCTGACGGCGTAAAGGTCGATGATGGCCAGTTCCAATGAACCATCCTGACGAGTGCGGCAAAGCAGATTGCCCGGATGAAGATCCCCATGTTCCACGCCGGCATCATGCATGCGCGCCAGCAGCTCTGCCAGCGTGCGGGTCACGGAGCGGCGGGCGGCCGGGTTTTGCAATCCTGATGCGTTTTGCAGCAGCCATTGGTCGAGGGTTTGGGCATCGGGCCATTCTTGCGTCACCAGGTAGCTTTGCCGATCAGGAGTTTCCCCGTAGGCCAAGGGCAAGACGGTGGTCAAACCCATTTGCGCGATGGCCACGGCCCGTCGCCATTCGGTGTACGCCTTGGTTGGACGAATCCATTGGCGCAGGCGAGAACGCCAGTCAGAGGTGGGATAGTGTTTGATGAAGATCGCCTGGCCTGGCAGCATCACCCGGTAGACGCTGCGATGGCCGGCGTCCTTGATCAGTTCGACCAGATGGGCTTCGCGCCATTCCCGCCAGCGGAGACCCTCGGGATTGAGCAGACGCGGCTGCCAATCGGCTTGCACGGTCCAGCGGCCGTCGCGTGCATCAACTTGGATCCATCCATCGGGCATCGGGTGCTTCTTCGCGCTCAGGCGGCCAGGCTGACCCTGCGCCCCAAGACCAGGGGCAGCCAACGTTGAGCCAACTTGGAAACATTGAAATCCCGCTCCACCAAGCGCCGGGCTTCGAGGCCCATTTTGCGGCGCATCTCAGGATGTTGAGACAGGGTTCGAATGGCTTCCAACCAGTGGCCTGGTTTATTGACCAGGAAACCCGTGCGACCATGACGAATTAACTCCGCTTGGACGCCGACCGGATTGGCCACGACTGGCAGCCCTGCGGCCATGTATTGCAAGATCTTGAGACCGCATTTGCCTCGACTCCAATTGTCGTCGGGCACATAGCTGATGCCGACGTCCGCGGCGGCCAATTCTTCCGCTTCGGTCGCCATAGCCCAGCGGGTCTTCAAGACGGGCATGTAGCCGAGCCGGGGAAACTTGTCGCAGATGATCTTGAAGCCCAATCCAGGCAAGGCTTTGCCGATGCCATTCCACAGGCCCGCCTTCTTGACGAGTCCCTGGAGCGTGCTGGACGATCCGATCCAGACGAGCAAAGTCCCCTTGCCCCGGTGCCGATGCTCGGCCATGGGATAACGGCCGGGTTCCAGGCACGTCGGCATCAAATGCACTTGCTTCGGGTCGGCAAAGCGAAAAGCCTCGTGTTGCAAGGTCAAGTTGCCCGCGAAGACGGTGTCCGCGGCATGCATCATGCGAATAAAGCGCCGCCGCCGCGTGCTGCTTTCCGAGCCTTTGCCCGAGTAGGAATCGTGCTGATATACGGCATCGTCGAAATCATAGATCAGCCGCTTTGCTTGGCGGCGCAGGTGAAAGAGATGCCAGGCCGAGAGCAAGCGCCGCTGCAGAATGACCACGTCGTAGTACTTCAATTGACTCCATAACGACATGCGGCCCCAGAACGAGTCCGGAATCGGCACCACGTCCAGGTAGTGGCCCTTGCGTTCGACGTAAGGTTGGAAGGCTTCGATGCGATAGCGGCCCGAGACGTGATTTTTCGATTCCGTCAAACCGATGATTCGCATAAGACCCTCCCTGATCTTGGCGAAGTGGCGGCGAGTTCTATTCCGACCGCGGCAGCGGCGTTCTGAAGTCAGCGGCGGTCGCGGCGCATGGCTCGCTTGATGTCTCTTTGGGCCTCCGCCTTTTTCAGCGTTTCGCGCTTGTCGTGCTGTTTCTTCCCTTGAGCCACGGCAATTTCGACTTTGGCTCGGCCTTGGCGAAAATAAAGCCGCAAGGGCACCAGGGTGAAGCCGCGCTGGGTTGCCTTCCCCGCGAACTTCTCGATCTCCGACCGATGCAACAGCAGCTTGCGGGGCCGTTTGGGCTTATGGTTGAAATGCGTTCCCATTTTGTATTCGGGGATGTCGCATCCCAAGAGCCAAACCTCGCCCTGGTCCAGCTTCGCATAGGCATCCTCCAGGCTGGCCTTGCCGTCCCGCAGGCTCTTGACTTCCGTGCCCGTGAGCACCAGGCCGCATTCGAGGCGGTCCAGAATGTGATATTCATGAAGCGCCCTGCGATTCTGGCAAATAACCCTGTCCAACTCGCCTGGAGGCGATTGCTTCTTTCCCGCGGCCATGAAACCTTCTCCTGATTAACGATCTTAGCGGAATTTGGCAATGTCACCTAGGGGAATTAAGCCAACCCGTGCGGATGGCGCTGGGGGTTAAGGTTCGCGAATTCTCGCCATATTCCCTGTTTTGGCAGGGGCCTGCCCCAGCGTGGAGTGGTCGGCTTTCGCTTGACATTTGCCGCAAGGCTGCCTATATGTCCCGCCGATGGCTGACCAATGGCGTTGGCCTCAATCGGGGGCAATCGTTCGGGGGAACGGCATGCCCGATCAACAAACGACCGTGCAGGAACTCCGCGATTGGATGCGGGAGTTCGTGTCGGAACGGCAATGGGAACGCTTCCACAACCCCAAGAACCTGGCCATGGGGCTGGCGATTGAAGGGGCGGAATTGATGGAGCATTTCCTGTGGCTGGATCTGCCGGAAGCGGAGGCGTTGTGTCAGCGCGCAGAAGCCCGCGCCGCCATCGCCGACGAATTGGCGGACGTGGCCTGCTACCTGCTGGCCCTGGCCAATGCCATGAAGATGGATTTGAGCACGGTTGTGGCGGAGAAAATGGTCAAAAATCGTCGCAAGTATCCCGTGGAGGAATTTCGAGGCCGCTACGAAAAACCCAAGCCGAAATAGGCCTCGGCGCGTGCACGGGAAAACTTCAGTCTGAACCTTCAGGCTGGCCTTGAGACGAACGGCGGGCAGTGCTAGGATGCCAAGGAAGCTGGGTCATGGACATCGATGGCTCCGCGGACGTGCACGCCAGACTTGTTCAGGAAAGTTCGATCGGTCGACGCGCTTAACGGCCATGATTCGACCGTGACGAGGGAAGGAGTCCTCATGCAGACCAGCAGTCGCGTGCATAACGAAACCAGTCCCATTCATATCCGCTGGATGATTCGCCGGGACATGCCCGAGGTCCTCCTCACCGAAAAAGAGAGCTTCGCGCAGCCTTGGACCGAAGACGATTTTCTCCATTGCTTGCGGCAGCGCAATTGTATCGGCATGGTGGCGGAGCGGGACGAAAAAGTCGTTGGCTACGTGATCTACGAGCTGCATAAAACCAAGCTGCACGTCCTTAATCTGGCGGTCCACCCCAGCGCCCGCAGGCAGAAAATCGGCGCTCACCTGGTCGGCAAGTTAATGAGCAAGCTGTCCAGTCACCGCCGCTCGCGAATCACGCTGGAAGTTCGCGAAACCAACCTCCCCGCCCAATTGTTTTTCCGTGGACAAGGCTTCCTGGCCACTCGCGTCCTGCGCGGTTATTACGAGGACACGGCCGAGGATGCCTATGTCATGCAGTATGTCCTTCCGGGAGAGGTCGTTGATGAGGTGGATGAGCCTTTGAACCGTATTGCCCATTATGACGAGTAAAGGTTTCGAGAATGAGGCCTGCCGCGGGGCAGGTGGAATTGACCTGGGGCTTTTTGGAGGATAGGATTCATTATCCGATTCGGGGCGCGTTGACGTGACGCGCCAGGACAAAAGCCCAAAGTCCCTGCGAGGTAGCCCAGGGGACGGCGGGGTGGTCCGATCGAAAGGAGGTGATCCCATATATGTGTAGTGGTAACCAGGTGATGGCTGCTTAAACAGCCGACGGGTTGCTTCGAAGCAGCCGCACAAATCGTAAGAAGCCGAGGCTCGTATCTAGCCTCGGCTTCTCTTCTTTTAATCGGTCATTTGCGGCCATGCGGATGGTCTTTGTCATCGCCCGGTTGAAAGAGGGGATGTTTGGGGTTGCCCCGGCTGGCAAGATAAGCCAGCAAATCCAGAATCTCATCCCGGCTCAGCGTGTCGAGCAGCCCCTTGGGCATCAATGATTGCGGCGAGGCTTTGCGCGCTTCGACGTCTTCCTTCTTCAAGAGCATCGGTTCAGCCTTCACTTGGGGATTTTCGATCAGTTTGATCGTATCCGCCGTTTCTTCCAGAACCATCCCCATCACTTGTTTCCCTGATGACAATTGAAAAAGGGTGACGCGGTAGGCGTCGTCGATCTTGGCCGAAGGATCCAGGATTTCCCGCAAGACGTCGTTCGGCTGCCATTTCGCATCCATCTTGGTGAGGTCGGGTCCAAACTCGTGCCCGACGCCATCCTGTCGATGGCAGGACGTGCAGCCCGCCACCTGGAACAACTGTTTGCCATGGCTGTAGGAGCGGCCATGGGTCATCATCGACACCGAGGTGATCAAGTCTTCGTATTTCCACTCGGTGCGCGGCCGGCGATCGCGGATGAGTTCGTCTTGGATCGTCAGGGGATGCCGCGCCAGATAAGCAGCGGGATCGGTCAAATAGTCCTCCAAATCCGCCACGACGTAGAGCGCGCCATACATGCGCCGCCAATGGCCGGGATAGGTGCAAACGTAGGGATAAACCCCTGGCTTGGCGGGAGTAGTCATGTGCAGCTTTTGCTTCTCGCCGGCTTGCAGCAGTTGGCTGGCGAGCAGGACCTGCGGCAGGTTCGGAACATAATGGCGAAGGGGCGCCGAGGGTTCCATGGCCGTGGCTTCCGCCGTCGTACCCACGGCTTCCAGCGAGCCAGGTTGGACGATCACGAAGTTATGCGGCATCAAATCGACGTTTTCGAAGAGGAACTCGACGGGTTTGCCCGCTTCCACGACCAGAACTTCCTTGTCGTACGCCATCCTTTCTGGCAAGGTTCCCAGCCGCAGAATGCGAACGCTGAGGGATCGGAGGTCGCGGCGTCGTTTTGATGCCTGATCGCTGGGCAGAAGCGACGTCAAGGAGTCCGCCAATTCAATCATGGCTTGGGCGGACGCCGTGGTTCGATCCTCAACCGGTAGTTGACGAATGTGCTCCAACAACTCCGCCACCAGAGCGTCCGCGTCCTCTTTGGGCCAGGCGGGCTGGGGCAGCCGTTGAATGGCCTGAATGGCGGCATCGCGGTCAATGGGTTGGGCGATGTATTTGCGAAGACTGCGAAAGGTTTCGGCTTCCTGGCCGCGCACCGCCGCGAGGGCTGCCATGGCCGCATGGCGAATGACCACCTGCGTGGGCGCAGGTTGAATGATGTACTCCGCGGAAGGGTTGGGCGCGGGAAGAGCTTTCCGCTCGAAAACCACCTCGCGCTTGGCATTAAGCACTTGCAACGTAAAGCGGTTCAAGCGCTGCGCGAAGTTCCCCTCGGTGCGGTTGAAAATGGCGATTTTTTCGATGACCATCTCCGACCCCAGGTCCACTTCCCACCAAGGGTTGGGGATGTTCTCCTGGGTGTGCGTCTGCCCGCCCTCGCCGTAGATGCCGCTGCGGTTGCCATCGATGGCCCGCTCAGGGCCGCCGTTGTAAGCGGTGTTGACCTGCTTCGCTTTGCCCTTGCGGGCCACGTTTTCTCCTTGGCTGTACACTTCCACCTCGGCCAAGGTCAGAATGCGCCGGGGGCCGGGCAGTTCAATACGGACGTATCGACCTAATTGGACGGGGGCATGTTTTTCACTACTGAGAGGTTCGGGCAACTGCTCCATCAATGAACGCATGCGCGGAAAAAGCGTCGCTCGATGGGCGGGATCGGAGATCAAAGGCACGGCGTGGAGAAAATCTCGCAGGGACGGACCGGTTCGGCAAGCAAGCTGCCAGGCTGACTCGACCGAATCATCCACGGTGACCAGGGTCAAGAAACCCATTTGCCGTATGGCGGGTTTCTTGGCCTCCATGGCCAATCCTTCAAGCTCGGGCCGAATCGCCGCCAACTCGGCCGCGGATCGGCCGTGCCATAAGCGCAGCAGATCGAACAAGACCGATTCGTCTCGCTGTTCTTTGCCTTCATCGATCGAACGAATGGCCGAGAGCAGGACTTTCAGTTCGTTTTCGTTGTCAAACCGGGCCAAGGTTTTAAGAACGCGCCGGCGCTCCTCCTCCAACACTCCGGGTCGGAACAGCAATTCCTGGCACACCGACCGCGTGCGCTCCATCTTCATCAGCTTGGCCACGCTATAGCTCTTGAGCAGATAGCTTTGTCCGGCCGCCGTCGTGAAGGCGATGGGCCGATCTTCCGCCAAGGCTTGCCGAAGGAGCGGTTCCAAGGTCTTGAGCGTTTCGCGGCGCACGAAATCGACATAGTCATCGGACGGGGCGGTTTCCGCCAGGAGGACGATTTCCATGGCTTCGGGAATATGGAAATAGCTGGCCGCCCGCACGGCTTCCAGGCGCACCCGCGGGTGGGCATCGACGGCGGCCTGTTTCAGCCACGCCAAAGCCTCGGCATGTTCATCGAGGTGAAAACTGAGCACGCGCACGGCGGCGGCCCTGGCTCGAAAGTCGGGCGACTGCAGCACGCGCTTGATCAAGTCCGTTTGCACCTGGTGATGGTTCTGCTGCAGCCATAGGGCTTCCAGCAGATGATGCTCGTAATCGGGGTCTTGGGGCCGCAGTCGCGTCAGCCAATTTTGCAGCGCCTGCATGACTTCGCCGCTCGGCCGAGAAGCCAGCTCCGTGCGGATCCGATAGCGAACGCGATCCTCGCTGTGTTTCAGCCCCTCCAGCAATTCATCGATGGGCTGGCCCGCGATGCGCACCGGCTTGGAAAGCGGACGACCCGCGTACGTCACTCGATAAATCCGGCCATGGTCGCGATCGCGGCTCGGATCGCGGAGGTTGTGCTGCATGTGGCCGATGATGGGGTTGTGCCAGTCGAGGAAATAGAGCGCGCCATCCGGGCCGATTTTCAAGTCCGAGGGGCGGAAGTTGGGGTCCGTCGAGGAGAGCAGGGGCGGGGCCTCCTCGCCGATGAAGCTGCCCCCGCGATCGTGCAGCTTGTACCGCAAAATGCCCTGCATGCCGATGACGTTGGCGACGAGCAAGTCGCCCTGCATCTCCGGCGGAAAATGCTGGCTCGAGAGGATCTCGATGCCAGGGCATGGCCGCGTGCGCGGTCGATAGATTTGCGGTGGTTGCGCATGCTTTTGTGGAAACTCCAGCCGGCCCGAGAACAAGGCACCGTGATAAGGGTTGGAGCCAGTGCCGTCGATGACGATGTCCTGGCCCCAGCGGTCGAACACGTGGCCATGCGGATTGGCGAAACCGAAGGTGACGTAGACGTCAAACTTCATCTTTCTGGGGTCGTAGCGAAAGACGCCGGCGTTGACACAGCGGCGCGGCGGACCGTAGGGGGTTTCCACTTGGGTGTGGTGAAACGTCCCTTCTTGGAAATAGACCGCACCCATGGGATCAAGGGCAAAACTATTGGACGTGTGATGCGTGTCGGCGGAGTCGATGCCATGGAGAACCCGCTCGCGGACATTGGCCTTGCCCGAGCCGGTCGTGTCCTTGAGCAGCAGCACGTCCGGGGCCTGGGCCACGAGCACGCCGCCCGGGACTAATTCGAAACCGGTCGGATTGTGCAACTGATCGGCGAATACCGTGCATCGATCGGCCTGGCCGTCGCCATCGGTATCCTCCAGGATCAGAATTTTATCGTTCATCGGTTCGGTGGGTTTCCAGTGCGGATAGGTCGGCCAGACCGCGACCCAGAGCCTGCCTTTGGCATCCCACGTCATCTGCACCGGATTGACGAGTTCGGGAAACTGTTCCTCCGATGCGAACAGGTTCACCTTGAGCTTGGGGTCGATGTTCATCTTTTCGATGGACGCTGGCCCGCTCAGAAACACATGCTTGTTCCCGGGCAAGGGGCCAGGCTTGTTGGTTACTACGGGGATGAAGGGGGGAAGATTGTCGTCCTTCAGAGAGAAGGGTTCCCCTTGGGCGATGGCCCAAATGACTCGGTCGCGATTGGCGGTCATGACTTCCAGGACTTCCATTTCCCGCTGCATGACCTCGCGGTTGGTTTGCCCCTCGACGAAGCGCAGGTCCGCTCTGCCTCCGTAAATGGAATAGCCATCCACCGTGCGGTAGCGGTTGAACCAATGAAAATTCTTGTCCAGGACCGCTTGCCGCAGGCGTTCCTTGAATTCCTCAGTGGGAGGCAAAGCGATCGGCTTGGGAAAGAGGGCACGGTCGATGAGGCTGGCCAAAGCGCGATCGCCGTCCTCGGTGAGGTGGATGCCGTTGATGGTCAACGGCGGTCGCGTTTGCCGGAAAAGTTCCCTCATAGGGTGGAAGAGATCGACGAAGATGACGCCGCTGGCTTTTGCCGCTTCCGCCATCGCTTGGGTGTACATTTCCAGCCGTTCATTGTTGGCTTTGCCATCGGGCAGAAGCGGGTTCATCAGGTCTTCATGAGCGATGGGGGAAAAGAGAACGATGCGCGGCGTGTTTTGACCATCGTAACGCTGTTGCTGGGTGTGTTGCAGCCAACGCTGAAGCTGCTCCTTGAAGGCAGGCAGACCGGCTGCGCCGGCAAAGGACTCGTTGTAGCCAAAGAAGGCGAAAATGACCGTGGCCTGGCAACGCTTCAACCAATCATCGGGAGTGCCGAAGGCTTCGGAGCGCAAGCGGGTTTGAATCTCATCGCCGGAAAAGCCCAGATTGCGGATGGTCAGACGATGCTTGGGGAAACGCACGTGGAGCCAGGTCTCCAGCCATCCGAAATGCTGCATGCGGTCGGCCAGGGTGTTGCCGACGAGGCAAAGGTGGTCGCCGGGCTTGAGTTCAAAAGAGGCGAGGGTTTCACGGGCATGGGTGTTTGCCGCTGCTTGAGGCAAAGGCTCGAAGCGAACGAGCGACATCGAGGCAAACGCCAATCCCAAGAGAAATCCCATGCAAACGAAACACCGACGAGCCATGAGGCATCACTCCATGAAACACGACGAAAAGAACCGATTGGGGGCAAAATAGGGGTCAAGTCTTACTTCAACTCATGATCCTGTGGGCGGACGCCTTTGCGATAGCCTCCGAAAGAGAACCCGCTGGGCTTGAATTCGCCCACCAGGTCCACCTTGGCCTGGCCATCGATGCGGTCCTCCATGCCGACCGCCCAGTAGACGGCATTAACCAGCAGCCTGCGCAGCCCAGCGCTTTGCAGATCTTGCGAGGCCCCCATGGTGGTGGTGAAGACTCGTTTCGGATGATCGGGTTTGTCGTCTTGCGTCTTGATCCAGGCGATGGGCATCATCGGTTGGTTTTTTTCGCCGGTCACGGGCGGATCATCGGGTTTCATTCCCTCCAGCACCTGCCCCCACAGCAAGGGGGTGCAATCCCGGGGCATGGGCAAACGCACGCCATAGACGTCCGTCGGCCCCCAGACATCGCCATCCTTGATGCCGCGCACAATAGGGTGCTGTGCTTGTTCGGGAATGATCAGGCCGCGGGTGCTCTGCTTGCCGTGGTGGCCGTGGTGGCTGATCCAGGTTTCACCGAGCACCGAACGGCCGAAGCCGCCGGGGTTGGCTTTGCTGCGCCAATCATACAGCGCAAAGGTCTGGCTTTGATTCAATTGAAAGCCATGCGTGGCCGTGCGGAGCCCGATGACCGGTTTGCCGGCCTGCACGTAGTCATGGATATGACGCATTTGCTCATCGGGCAGGTCGCGGAAACGGGTGAAGAGAATCATCAGATCGGCCGACTTCAGTGCTTCCAGGCCGGGGATGTTTTTTTGCTCTTCCGGATTGATGACGCCGGTCTTTGGATCGATGGCAAAGAGCACGCTGCAACGAAAGCCATGATGCCGAGCGAGAATCTTGCCGAGTTGGGGGAGGGTTTCCTCGGAGCGGTACTCCTCGTCGCCGCTAATGAGCACGACGTGCATGCCGCGGCCAGGACCCTCTTGCCCCTCATACACCACCCACGGTGGCGGGTCAGCCTCAAGGCCGTGAGCCGAGGTGAGAAAGCACCAGGTTAGGAACAACATGGACGCTAACGACAGCGACTTAAACTGCACGGCAACGTTACCTCAAAGGGCGGGAAGCAGCGGTGGGAAGGCCACTTGGCGAGAGCATCAAGCATGGTTTATTGATAACGCAGGATGAACCGGCAAGCAATGAAAATATCGGTTGCCAAGCCGGCGCGGTCAGGGTGATCTGATGGCAGCGAATGCATTTTCAACGGTTGAGGACCATGGAATGCTAGCGATGCAAGCTGGGGGCATCCATTACGGGCTCGACTTGGGCAGCACCGAGAAGTGGGCGGACGCGGACGGTTCCTGGTGGCCGCCAAAGTGGAAGCGCATGGCCGACAGGAGTTTGTTTTGAAATGCCGCTTGACCCCGCGAACTGTAGCGAGCAAAGAGCGCCGCCGCCAGCACGGGAACGGGAACGGTTTGGTCGATGGCCGCTTGGATCGTCCAGCGTCCCTCTCCAGAGTCGGCGACTTTCTCGGAGAATTGGCTCAATCCCGCATCCTGGTCCAGAGACAAGGCAATCAGATCGAGCAGCCAGGACGTGATGACGCTGCCCCGCCGCCAAACCTCGGCAATTTGTCCAAGGTTAAAATCGTAAGCATAGGATTCGCCCTGAGGCGAGGGCGATGGTTTGGTATCGGTCAGTGAGTTTGAAGGATGAGTGTGGGCTGAGCGAAGCAGACTGAATCCCTCGGCGTAGGCGGCCATCAGGCCATACTCGATGCCATTGTGGACCATCTTCACATAATGTCCTGCTCCCGCGGGGCCGCAATGCAAGTAACCCTGCTCGGCGGTGCTGATGTCGCTAACGGTCTCTGACGTGCGCGGCGTTTGGCCCAGGCCCGGGGCGAGCGTCTTGAAGATCGGATCAAGGAGTTGCACCACCTCTACGGGTCCGCCGATCATCAGGCAATAGCCCCGTTCCAAACCCCAAACGCCCCCGCTCGTCCCCACGTCCACGTAGTGGATTTGCCTGCCGGCGAGATCCTTGGCGCGCCGCAAATCATCCTTGAAGTGGGAGTTGCCGCCATCAATGAGGATGTCGTTCGGGTCCAAGGAGGGGAGTAATTGTTGAATGACCTGATCCACGGTCTCCGCGGGCACCATGAGCCAAATGGTCCGAGGACGGTCCAGTTTCGCCGCCAGGTCGGCCAGGGAGTCGGCCCCGATCGCCTGCTCCTGTCGTAAATCATGAACCAGCTTGGGGACCTGGTCGAAGACCACGCATTCATGCCCGCCCTTGATCAAGCGGCGGACCATGTTGGCTCCCATCCGTCCTAGTCCGACCATGCCGAGTTGCATTGGCTGCTCCTGTTGCGGTTTACGGTCACAATGTCGTTGACGCGGTATTCATTCCTGAGGAAAATGCGTTGGCTTGATCTCTTCCATGTAGACAGGTTAACAAGATGTGGATGCGGCATGGAAAATGCTCTTTTGGCATCCTTCAATCCTTGCTAGCGCAGTCGGAGACCGAGGTTGCGATTGCGATGGCAAGCCCTGTCCCACGCGTGCGGCTAGCTCTGCTGCAGGATGACACGAGGACCACCATTGGGCCATTCGGGAAACATAAATGGCCGGACAGGTCACGACCAAAACGGTTAAAAAATTCCCTGTATGGAGAACTTGAATGTCGACGTTTAGTTTGGCAAATCATGGCATCACCGTAACTGAGATCCATCGAAACTTGGCCCCAGCTAAATTGTATGCGGAGGCGCTGCGGGACGATGCGGATTCTGTCATCGCGGATTCGGGGGCGCTCATCGCGTATTCGGGAAGCAAAACGGGCCGGTCGCCCAATGACAAGCGTGTGGTCAAACATCCCAACACCGAAAAAGAGGTCTGGTGGGGATCGATCAATATCCCGATCGATGAGGCCACGTTTCAAATCAACCTGGAACGGGCCAAAGATTACCTCAACACCAAAAAGAAGCTCTATTGCGTAGATGCCTTTGCCGGCTGGGATCCGCAATATCGAGCCAAGGTGCGGGTCATTTGTTCACGCCCCTATCACGCCTTGTTCATGCACACCATGCTCATTCGACCCACGGCGGATGAATTAGCGCGCTTTGGAGAGCCCGACGGAGTGATCTACAATGCAGGCGAATTCCCCGCCAATCAGCGCACCGCCGGCATGACGTCCAAGACCAGCATTGACTTGTCGCTGGAAAGCCGCGAGATGGTCATCTTGGGAACTGAGTACGCCGGGGAGATGAAGAAAGGCGTCTTTACCTTAATGAATTATTTCGGCCCCAAGCGGGGCATTCTGACCATGCATTGCTCGGCGACGGCGGACAAGCGGACGGAATGCTCCTCTCTTTTGTTTGGCTTGTCGGGAACGGGAAAAACCACCCTCTCGGCAGACCCCAAACGCTATCTGATTGGGGATGACGAGCATTGTTGGAGCGACGCGGGCATTTTTAACATCGAAGGCGGCTGCTATGCGAAGGCGATCGATCTCACTCCCGAATCGGAGCCCGATATCTTTCAAGCCTTGCGGTTTGGCGCCGTCCTGGAAAACGTCGTTTATGACAAGGATACCCACCGCGTGGACTTCAGCGACACCAGCGTCACGCAAAATACGCGCGGCGCCTATCCCATTGAGTTCATTCGCAATGCCAAGATTCCATGCATCGCAGGACATCCCACTGACATCATTTTCTTGACGTGCGATGCCTTTGGCGTATTGCCGCCCGTGAGCAAATTAAGCCCTGCGCATGCGATGTTCCATTTCATCAGCGGTTACACGGCGAAAGTGGCGGGGACCGAGATGGGCATCACCGAGCCGCAAGCGACCTTCTCTCCCTGCTTTGGCGGTCCTTTTTTGGTTTGGCATCCAATGAAGTATGCCCAACTGTTAGCGGAAAAGATGCAACGGCACGGATCCCATGTCTGGTTGGTCAACACGGGATGGAGCGGGGGGGCTTACGGCACCGGCAAGCGCATGAAACTGTCGCTCACCCGCGCCATTATCGATGCCATTCACTCCGGCCAACTGACCGATGCCGCCAAATGCCCGGATCCCATTTTCGGTTTTGACGTCGTTTCGGAATGCCCCGGCGTGCCAAAGGAAGTCTTGTTGCCGCGCGAGTCGTGGACTGACAAATCCGCCTACGATGCCACGGCGCGGAAATTGGCGCAACTCTTTCAGGGCAATTTCAAGAAATATGAGGACCAAGTCGATGCCCATGTCAAAGCAGCGGCGCCCAAGACGTAAGCGGCTGACAATAATTCCCGTCCCCTGAGGATCAGGTTCATGATCAGTCAGCTTGAAGCCAAGCCCTCCTGGCTCGATTTCGTTCCAGGCTTCAAATTAATCCTTCACTATGATAGAAAGGATTTTCCCCACGATTTGATGGCCAGCCTGGTGGTGACGCTAGTGCTGATCCCCTCGGCCATTGCCTACTCGGACCTCGCCAAATGTCCCCCCGTGGCGGGTTTATATGCCGCCTTGGGAGGCATGTTGGTTTTTGGCATCTTCACCAGCAGCAAGCATGTGATCGCCGGGCCGGACGCGGCCGTGGCCTTAATGGTCGGAGCTGCCGTGGGCACCTTGGCGGATGGGAACGCCGCCCACGCCATAGCGATCTCCACCTGGCTGGCCTTGATCACGGGCGCTCTCTTGCTGCTTGCGGCCTGGTTCAAATTGGGAGCAGCGGCGGATCTTCTGGCCAATCCGGTGATGCTTGGCTTCATGAATGGGGCGGCCCTCGTCATCGTCATCAGTCAAATCGGCAAATTGTTCGGCGTGGCCATCACGGAAGACAATTCCTTGCTGCGCATCAAGGAATGGTTAAGCCTTTTGCCCAAGACTCATGTCTTGACGTTGACCATCGGGATTGCCTTCCTGGGCATCCTCGCGGCGTTGCGCCTCTGGTTTCGACGGATCCCGGGAACCATTGTCGTTTTTATCCTGGCGTTGTTGGCAGGCCGACTGTTCGACTTTCATTCCATGGGCATGGCCGTGATCGGCACCGTGGACACTTCCCTTCCAGATCCCGTCCCGCCAGGCTTGTCGCTCAATGATGCCGCCAGGCTGCTGGTGTCTGCGATTGGTCTGGCCTTTCTCATTTTTCCTGAGGGCATTGTGCTCGGGCGCAGCGTGGCGGCGAAACATGGCTATCCCATCAACGCCGATCGTGAATTAATGGCCTTGGGTGCGAGCAATGTGGCAGCAGGGTTACTTCGTGGCTTCGCGGTTGGATCAAGTCAGTCGCGAACTTTGCTCAACAATGCGACCGGCGGGAAAACGCAAATGGTCAGCCTGCTGGCGTCGGTCTTATTGGTCGGCTTCCTGGTCTTCCTTGCGCCCTGGATGGCGAGTTTGCCTTCGGTTGCCATTGCCGCCATTCTGACTTTTACGGGTTTCACCCTTGTGGATCGAGTGGCCGTGAAACGATTGCGTTTAATGAGCCGAGTGGACGCCAGCATCTCCATCACGACCTCATTGGGCGTCATCGGGCTGGGCGTATTACCGGGAGTTTTATTGGGAGTATTTCTCTCGTTGACGCGATTGCTTGGCCAAGTGGCGCGTCCGCAAGACGCCTTGTTAGGTCGCATTGACAATACTAAGTCATTTCACGAGGTCAATGACGAAGAGGCCAGCCATCCCATTCCTGGATGCGTCATCTATCGCTTTTATGGTCCTTTGATCTTCGCAAATATTCGCTATTTCATCGAACGCCTGGGTGGAATCATTTTAAATGAAAAGACGCCGGTACAGCGCGTCATCTTGGATGCTCGGGCCATCCCCGAAATCGACGTCACGGCGGCGGAAGAGTTGCGAGCGTACATTGACAAACTGAATCAAAAGGGCATTCGCTTCATGACGGCCAAAGTGAACCGGCCGCTGCGCGAGGCCGCGACTCAATTAGGGTTGCAAGAAGGATTCACGGATGAGACCTGTTTTCATCACTTGTCTGAGGCCGTGGCGGCTTTTGAATCAACCCTCCCAGGGTCGTCTTCATCGTGATCCGATGAAATCGTTTAAGCCATGAACAGGGGTGAAACCTGGGGAACTAGGATTCGAACCTAGACAAGCAGATCCAGAGTCTGCTGTGCTACCGTTACACCATTCCCCAAATGGACCGCCTTAGGGATACGCTCGCCACAGCCTGCCAGGGCGGATCGCTTTCTGAATTTTAGCCTTCATGGCGGTTATGACAAGGCTGACTGGCCTTGGGTTCAAGGCCAGAATCAGAGGCAAAAATTTTGGATTTAATGATTGACATATCGTAATATAACGATATATACATATATAGGCCACTTGTGATGACTCCGTTTGGCAAACCATTTGCTCTACAAAGTACCATTGCTCGAAGGCAAACTCGAATTGACTGTCCAATCCATTGCATAAGGAGAAGACCATGAGCCAGGCAACCATTTCCGCGCAGCAACTTTACGAGCAGATCCAAAAAGGAGACGAGGTCGAACTGATCGATGTGCGTACGCCGGTGGAATATCGTGAGATGCATGTCGCCTGCGCCCGGAATGTGCCTTTGGATCAGTTGAATCCCGCGCAACTGCTGAGCCAGCGTGCGAACCAGAATAAGCCGCTTTACGTCATTTGCCGGTCCGGCAGCCGGGGCAGGCAAGCGTGTGAAAAACTCGCCAGCTTGGGACAAGCGGAGGTAGTCAACGTAGAAGGCGGCACGCTGGCCTGGGAAAAGGCGGGTCTGCCCCTCATTCGCGGCAAAAAGGCCATCTCCCTGGAACGGCAGGTTCGCATCGCGGCGGGGTTTTTGGTATTGTTAGGCGCCGTGCTGGGCTATTTTGTGCACCCCTATTTCATTGGCCTTGCGGCGTTCGTTGGTGCAGGATTGATCTTCGCCGGCGTGACGGATACTTGCGGCATGGCCATGATCTTGGCCAAGATGCCGTGGAATCAGGTTGCGGAGCCAACGCAGCCAGCGCCGGCTTGCTCGTCACCGAAATGCCATCAACCACAAACCAGTTAATGTCCAAAAATGGAGTCACGGATTTCTCCATTAAAAGACGCAGCATCGAGATGCACAAACTCCAGTCGAAAACTCTTTTTGGAGGATAACGGTGATGTTTCTCAAACAATACTATCTTGGCTGTTTGTCTCATGCCTCCTACATGATTGCCGATGAAAAAACCAAATCGGCCGTGATCGTCGATCCGCAGCGCGACATTGAACAATACTTGGAGGACGCCAAGGCGCAGGGCTTCAAGATCGACCACGTATTTTTAACCCATTTTCATGCGGACTTCTTGGCGGGGCATATTGAGCTGCGCAACCGCGTAGGCGCACGGATTCATTTGGGGGCGCGAGCACAGGCGGAGTTTGCATTTCAGCCGGCCCGCGAAGGGGATCGGCTGGACCTCGGCACCGTGCGCCTTCAAGTCATGGAAACCCCGGGACATACGCCGGAGAGCATTTCCCTTTTGGTGTTCGATTTAGCCAAGAGCGACGCGGCCCCGCATGCCGTGCTGACGGGAGACACGCTGTTCATTGGCGACGTCGGCCGGCCCGATCTGTTGGCTTCGATTGGCGTGACGGCGGATGAGTTGGCGGAAATGTTGTACCATTCGCTGAATAAGTTGAAAGCTTTGCCCGATGCCACGCTGGTTTATCCCGCTCATGGGGCGGGGTCCATGTGCGGCAAAAACTTGAGCAAGGAAACCGTCTCCACCATCGGCGAGCAGAAAAAGTTCAACTATGCTTTGCAGCCGATGCCCTATGAGGAATTCAAGGCCCTGGTCACGGCCGATCAGCCTGAAGCGCCGGATTATTTCGTCTACGATGCGATCAAGAATCGCCAAGAACGCGGCGACCTGTCCGCGGCCATGCAACAATCCTTGAAGGCCTTGAGCCTGGAAGAGGTGCTGCGCTGGCATAATCAGGGGGCCCAACTCTTGGACGTCCGTGAAGCGATCGACTTCGAGGGCGGGCATCTCAAGGGCAGCATCAATATCGGCTTAAAAGGGAAATACGCCACATGGTGCGGCACCATTTTGAGTCATGATCGACCCATTATCGTTATTGCCGAGGCGGGGGGCGAAGAGGAAGCCGTCATGCGGCTGGGACGCATCGGCTTTGATAATGTTGCAGGTTATCTTCGCGATGGTATGGCGGCGCTGGAACATCGGCCCGAACTCCTCGCCAAGATTCCGAGGATCACGGCCCAGGCGCTGGCCGATCAATTGCAGGAAGCTGAGTCTCCCGTGGTCCTGGATGTGCGGTCAGAAAAGGAATACTTGGGAGGGCACATCGCGGGGAGTTTGCATGTTCCTCTGCCGCATCTGATAGAGCGGATGAACGAAGTCCCCAAGGACCGCCCCGTGGTTGTGCATTGCGAGGGGGGCTATCGATCCGCCATCGCCTGCAGCCTGCTGGCGGCGCATGGCCGCGATAACATGACGGACATGGTGGGCGGCTTCAAAGCCTGGCTTGCGTCCAAACTGCCCAGCTCAACGGAAGCCATCCATGCTTAAATGCGAGCCATCCAAACCGGATGGAACGAAGTCTTATGAAAGGCCGACATGACCTCCTTGAGTTTACTTTTTGGCGGCATGGTCGGCCTGTGCATGGGGATGACCGGCGGCGGCGGGGCCATTTTCGCGGTTCCCATGCTCGTTTATGGCTTAGCGGTCGCGCCGCGCAATGCCATCGGCATCTCTCTGGCCGCCGTCGGGGCGACCGCGTTCCTCGGCTTCTTGATGCGCTGGTATCTGCGCGAAGCGGCCATTCGGACGGGGTTCCTCTTTGCCTTTACGGGCATGCTCTTCACGCCCATGGGGACCTGGATTGGCAATCAAACCCCCGAAGCGCTCCTCATGGTTCTTTTCGCCGGACTGATGCTCTTGGTGGCCTGGCGCATGTGGCGGCAAGCCAATCGCTCCGGCGCGGTGCCAGCCTCGGCCAAGCCTGACCAGGGCGAACCTGAATCTGAAACCATGATCGCCGACGCAAAGACCTCTTTGAAGAGCGGCCACTCCATTCAACAGGTGGGTGTGCTTTTAGCCTTGGGCGCCGTGACGGGGCTTCTTTCCGGGCTGTTTGGCGTGGGCGGAGGCTTTATCATCGTTCCCGCCCTGGTCCTGATCATGAAAATGGAGATTCATCGCGCCATCGGCACGTCGCTGATGATCATTTCGCTGATCAGTGTTTCGGGGGTCGCGTCGAGCCTGTGGTCAGGGCGAAGTCTGGATGCCGGATTAACCATCGGCTTCATCATCGGCGGCGTGGGCGGAATGCTGCTGGGATTGTGGATCAGCCGACTGCTTTCAGGCCCGACGCTGCAGAAAATTTTTGCCGTGGTGATCCTCCTGGTGGCCTCGTTTGTCCTTCTCAGCCATCTCATGGGTTGGGTCCCTGACGCTAAAAAACAACCTGCACCCATATCTCAAGCTACCATGGTGAAACCCCATCATCTTGAGACTGCGGCCGCTTGGCGTGGAAGGGAATGCGTTTCCTTGTCTACAATGATGGCATGGACAAACCCCGGGATGACTCATCCACACCGCCGCGACCCGAGGACAAGGTCAAATCCTTTCCCGCGCTGCCTGGCGTTTACCTGATGAAGGACGAGGCCGGCCGCGTCATCTACGTCGGCAAGGCCAAGCGGCTTCGCCATCGCGCCAGCAGCTACTTCAAGAAGCAAGCCCTTGAGGATGCCCGCACGGCGGAGATGGTGCGTCATATTGCCGACATCGATTGCATCGTCACGCCTAGCGAAGTGGAAGCGCTGCTGATGGAAGCCCGCCTCATCAAGGACATTCAGCCGCGGTTCAACGTCGAATTGAAGGATGACAAGAGCTTCCCCTATTTGCAGATTCGCGTCCGAGAAGAGTACCCGAGGGTGGAGTTCACCCGCGCTCCCAAGCGGGGCACCAAACTGTTTGGTCCCTTCACGAGCGCCCGATCCTTGCGGGCGGCGATCCAAGTGTTGCAGCGAATCTTTAAATTCCGAACCTGTTCCCTCGACATTCAGAGCGATGATCCGCGCTGGCGTTGGTTTCGGCCCTGCCTGTTGCATAGCATCCATCAATGCACCGCTCCGTGCAACTTCAGCGTCGATCGTGAAACTTACCGCCAACAGATTCGCCAACTCATCCTGGTGCTGGAAGGCAAAAAGGACCAACTCATCGCCGAGATGGCCTCGGCTATGAAAGCGGCCAGCCAAAATCTGCAGTTTGAGAAGGCGGCGCAGATTCGGGACGACATGGAAGCCTTGAACAAGCTGAACCTGCGGGGCGAAGCCGACAAGCACGTTCAGCCGGAAGTGTTTGTGATCGATCCGAAGCGGGGCGTGGCGGGGTTGAAAAAAGTCTTGAAACTGTCCGCGCTGCCCCGGATCATCGAGGGGGTTGACGTCGCCCACCTAGGCGGCGCCGAAGTGGTGGCTTCGCTCGTGCAATTCATTGATGGGATGCCCTTCAAGCCAGGCTATCGCCGGTTTCGCATCCGCACCACCGACGGCAACGACGACTTCGCAGCCATGCGGGAGGTGGTGACGCGGCGGTTTCGCCGGCTGCAGAAGGAGCAGGGGACTTTACCCGATTTGCTCATGATCGACGGCGGCAAGGGACAACTCCACGCCGCTCAAGCCGCGCTGCAAAACCTCGGCTCCACGTCCACCACGGTCATCGCCTTGGCCAAGAAAAACGAAGAAATCTACACCCTGGACCACGAACAGCCGATGCAACTGAGCCGGTCTTCCTACGCGCTGCGCCTGCTCCAATACATCAGGGACGAGGCCCATCGCTTTGCCCAGCATTATCATCATATCCTGCGTCAAAAGCGGCTGGACGAAATGAGTTAGCGGCCCATGCTGCGATCGTTCCCCTGGCCCTTGTCGAAGTGAAACCTCTTCCGCATTCTTTTCTTTATGTTGCTGCTCAGCGCTAAGGATTTAAGTAAAGCCTACACGGACCACCCGCTCTTCAAGGGGTTGGACCTGGAGCTCTACCACGGCCAGCGCGTGGGGTTGGTCGGACTGAACGGGATTGGCAAGTCGACCTTGCTGAAAATCCTGGCCCGCAAGGATGCGGCCGACGTGGGGGAGGTCCTTTGGCATGCGGGGGCAAGGGTCAGCTATCTCGAACAGCATCCGCAGTTTGACCCGGAACGAACCTTGTTCGAGGAAGCCCAATCCGCCTTGGGTGTATTCCTGCACACCCAGCAAGAATTGATCGAAGTGACCGACGCCATGGCAGCCGCCCGGGACGAAGAGGAGCGGCAACAGTTGTCCAAGCGGTATGATCGCCTCCATGAGATGCTCCTCCACCACGATGCCTACCATACCGATCACTGGGTCGAGCAAGTGCTCACGGGATTGGGGTTTGCCTCCGAGGCTTACACGCGCCCCGTGGCCACCTTCAGCGGTGGTCAACAAAGCCGGGTGTTGCTGGCGAAAATGCTGCTCTCCGCCCCGGATGTGTTGCTCCTGGACGAACCCAGCAATCATCTCGACATTCAAACCACGGAGTGGCTCGAAAATTATCTGAGTCAGCAAAACGAAGCGATGCTGATCGTGAGCCACGATCGCGCGTTTCTTGACCGGGTCGTCACCCACATCTGGGAGATGGATGGCCGGCAGTTGAACATCTACCCTGGCAACTACAGCCAATACGTCAAGCTGCGCCGCGACCGCTTGGAGTTGCAGCGAAAAACATGGGAAGCGCAGCAAGAACAGATCGCCAAGGAAGAAGAGTACATTCGCCGCGTGCACTACGGCCAACTGAGCCAGCAAGCGCAATCGCGCCAGAAAAAGCTGGACAAGCTCGAGCGCGTGGAGAGGCCCGTGGCAATCGAATCGCCCAACATCCAATTCCCCACGATTCGCCACAGCGGCGACGTCGTCGTGGAAGCGGACCGTTTGGGAAAGCAGTTTGACCAGCCGCTGTTCGCGGAGCTGAGTTTTCAGCTCAAGCGGGGCGAACGCCTGGGCATCCTGGGGCCGAACGGCTGCGGCAAGACTACGCTCTTGCGCATTTTGCTCGGCGAGGAATCGCCCTCCTCGGGATCGGCGCGCTTGGGTCATCACGTCGACGTCGGCTACTACGACCAACACCTCGGCAGCCTGGATGAAGGGCTGGAGGCGCTTCGTGCGGCCTGGCCCAGCGACGATCCCGACATGACCGAACAACGCATGCGCAACCACCTGGCCGCATTTGGCCTTACCGGAGCCAAGGTTTATCAAACGGTGGGCAGCCTCAGTGGCGGCGAACGCAGCCGGGTGGCGCTCGCCCGCTTGGCCGCCCTCAAGGTCAACCTATTGATCCTGGATGAGCCGACCAATCATCTCGACCTGTGGGCCTGTGAATCGCTGGAGGAAGCCCTCAAGGCGTTCGAGGGCACGGTCATCGTCGTCAGCCACGATCGCTATTTTCTCAATCGGATCGTCGATCTGCTCATCGTGTTCACGCCTCAGGGGGTCCAGGTCGTTCGCGGGAATTACGAGACCTATCAGCGTTTGCAAAAATGGCAAGCTCCCTTGCCTAGCCCGGCCAAGCCGAATAGCAAGGAGGCCAAAGGCTCGGCGCCCGCCGTCGCGGCCGCTCCGAAGCGCAAGCGCAAATTTCCCTATCGCAAGATCGAGGACATCGAAGCCGACATCCACGCCGTGGAGCGGGAGTTGAAGGATTGGGAAGCGAAATTGATGTCTCCCGATCTCTACAAGGAAGGCCAGCGCGTCCCCGAAATCACCCAAGCCTTCGAGGAAGCCAAGGCCCGGTTGGCGCAGCTCTACGAGCATTGGGAAGAAGCGGTGGAATTGTCGAAGAGATGAATAGAATAGCCCCTTCATCCAACTCCGAAGATGAGCTTGAAGCCATCGCGCCGCGGCCACGATCGTTGAGGAAGGATCGGCATGTCATTCAGTAAAGTGGAAACTCAGGTCGATTTCTCCGCCCAGGAGCGGGCCACATTGGCGTTCTGGGAACAGTCGGCGGCGTTTGCCAAGCTGTGCGCCATGCGCCAGAACGGCCCGCGCTGGTCCTTCCTCGATGGGCCGATCACGGCCAACAACCCCATGGGCGTCCACCACGCCTGGGGGCGGACCTACAAGGACCTCTACCAGCGTTACTTCGCCATGACCGGCCATCGCCAACGCTATCAGAATGGCTTTGATTGCCAGGGGTTATGGGTCGAGGTCGAGGTTGAAAAGGAGCTGCAGCTCGGCTCGAAGCGGGACATCGAGAATCTGGTAACTGGCGACAAGTTTCGCAGCATCGACCAGTTCGTCACGCTGTGCAAGGAGCGCGTCAACACCTTCGCCCGCCGGCAGACGGAGCAGTCCATCCGCTTGGGCATGTGGATGGATTGGGATCGGACGGAGGACGATTGGGCCAAGGATCCGGGCCAGCGCAAATCCTACTTCACGATGTCCGAGGAGAACAATTACACGATCTGGGCCTTCCTCAAAAAATGCCATCAGCGCGGCTTAATCTACAAATCCTATGACGCGATGCCCTGGTGCGGCCGCTGCGGCACGGGGATCAGCCAGCAGGAGATGAACGAAGGCTATCAGCTTGTCGCGCATCGCTCCGTGTTTGTCAAATTCCCCCTCCGCGAGCGCGCGGGAGAGAACCTGCTCATCTGGACGACCACGCCTTGGACGCTGTCCAGCAACGTGGCCGCCGCCGTTAATCCCGATCTCGCCTATTTGCAGATTAAGCACAAGGAGGAGATGTATTACGTTGCTAAGGGCGCTTTCACGACCGCGCGCCTCGAGGAGCAGTTCAAACGCAAAGAATGGGTCGAGGGCGTCCCCAAGCTCAAAACCCTGGAACAGATTTTCAAGGAAAAGGGCGGCTACGAGATCGCCGGCGAAGTCAAAGGCTCGGAGTTGATCGGTCTGGCATACGATGGGCCGTTTGACGAACTGACCGCCCCGCAGCAGCCTTCAGGGTACCCGGATCAGATTGCCCGCATCGTCCGCCAGCAAAATTGGGGACCTGATCAATCCGCCAGGGAGGTCCACCGCGTCGTCGCCTGGGACATGGTGGGGGAGACGGAGGGCACCGGAATCGTGCACATCGCCCCCGGCTGCGGCAAGGAAGATTTTCAGCTTGGCAAGGAGCAAAAGCTGGTCCCGGTCGCTCCCCTGGACGACAACGGCATCTTCCTCGACGACTTCGGCCCCTTGGCGGGGCGTTCCGCCACCGATCCCGCGACCACGGATTGGATTCTCGAAGACCTGCAAAAGAAGGGTCTGCTCCTGGCCGTTGAAAAATACCCGCACAGCTACCCCCACTGCTGGCGGTGCAAGACCGAGTTGCTCTTTCGACTCGTCGATGAATGGTTCATTGACATGCAATGGCGCGACGAGATCATGCGCGTCGTCGAACAAGTCGCGTTCCTGCCCGAATCGATCAACGGCAAAGCCCGCGAATTGGACTGGCTCCGCAACATGGGCGATTGGATGATCTCCAAGAAACGCTACTGGGGTCTGGCCTTGCCCATCTGGGTCGATGAACAGACGGGCGATTTCGAGGTCATCGGCTCTTATCAGGAATTGAAGGAGCGCGCCGTCGAAGGTTGGGACGAGTTCAAAGGCCACTCGCCCCACCGGCCCTGGATCGATCTGATCAAGATCAAGAATCCCAGGACGGGCAACCTCATGAGCCGCATTCCCGACGTTGGCAACCCGTGGCTCGATGCGGGTATCGTTCCCTACTCGACGATGAAGTACAACTCCGACCGGGCCTATTGGGAGCAGTGGTTTCCCGCCGACTTCATCACCGAGTGTTTTCCAGGCCAGTTTCGCAATTGGTTCTACGCCATCCTGGCCATGAGCACGATGATGGAGCAGCGTCCGCCTTTCAAGGTGCTCTTGGGGCATGCCCTCGTTCGCGATCAGAAGGGCGAGGAAATGCACAAGTCCAAGGGCAACGCCATTCCCTTCGATGGGGCCGTGGACGCGGGTTATGAACTGTTCCATGAACGCGACCCCAAGCAGAAGCTGGAAGCCCAAGCCAGCAAGGATTTGCCGCCAGGCTGGCTTGAGGGCACGATTCAAGAAAAGACCGTGACCCTCAACAATAAACCCGTGAGCGTGGTGGCGGCCAAGTATCCTCCGATGAGCGCCGACGTGATGCGCTGGATGTATTGCCGGCAAGCGCCGGCGGCGAACATCAACTTCGGACCCGCCACCGCCGAGGAGGTCCGCAGCAAGTTGATCCTCAAGCTTTGGAACACCTATGCCTTCTTCTGCAACTATGCACGTCTGGATCAATTCGACCCCCGTGCCCCTCAAGTGCCGCTGGCGGAGCGGCCCGACATCGACCGCTGGATTCTGTCGGATTTGCAACTGCTGATCCAAAAGGCCCACAAGAGTTACAGCCAGTTTAACGTGCAGGCCTTTTGCCTGGCCGCGGAAGAGTTCGTCGATGACAAGCTGAGCAACTGGTATGTGCGCCGCAATCGCCGCCGCTTCTGGAAGAGCGAGCAGGGGACCGACAAAATTGCTGCGTATCAAACCCTTTACACGGTCCTGGCAGCCTTGTCGAAGCTGATCGCACCGGTCGTCCCGTTCCTGGCTGAGGAGTTGTATCAAAATCTGGTCGTCAAAGCTCAAGCGAAAGATGCCAAGGAAAGTGTTCATCATGAGTTGATGCCTCAGGCCGAGGCAGCCTGGTTGGATGAAGTCCTTTCCGAGGACATGGCCGCGGTCTTGCGCATCGTGTCCATGGGTTTGTCGCTGCGGAACGTCCTCAAGATCAAGGTTCGGCAGCCCTTGGCTGAGCTGAAGATCGTGCCCGGGGGCGAACAAGATCGCAGGGCGGTGCAAAGGTTCGCTGATCACCTTTGCGATGAACTGAACGTCAAAAAGGTGGGCATTCACGAGCCAAAGGATGGTCCACTCTTCCATTTTGCCGTGAAGCTCAATCTCAAATCGGCGGGCAGCAAACTCGGGGCCAAGCTGAAAGAAGCTCAGCAATGGTTGAGTCAGGCATCAACCGAGGAGTTGAGCCGATTGGCCCAGTCCGTCCGTGGCGGGCAAGTTTCCGTTTTGCCGCTCCCCAGCGGCGCGGCGCCCTTGGATCCATCGGACTTGATCGTCGAACTGGTCGCGGCGAGCGGTTGGGCGGCCCATGCCGATCACGACACCGTGGCTGTGCTCGATGGCCGGATCACGCAGGAATTGAAGATGGAAGGATTGGCCCGGGAAGTGATCCGGCAGGTCCAGCAATTACGCAAGGATGCCAATCTCGAGTTGGAGGATCGGATTCATTTGGGCCTGGCGACAAGAGAGGACCCTCTATCCAACGCGATCCGCCACCATGCTGCCTACATCCAGACGGAAACTTTGGCGGTAACCCTGCAGCAGGATAAACCCGTTGACCCAGCGATGATCGCCAAGGAGGTCAAGATCGAAGGCATGCATTTGCAGGTCAGCTTGCGCAAAACCTGATTGCAAAAGGCCTGATCCCGACCCCATCGCCTAGGTCGGTGCAGCAGGATGGATCAGCACGACGCGAAGGTCCATCACATTCGTGTTGGTAAGGCCGGTCTTGAACAATGCTTCGAGCGTTTCAAAGAAATGGTAGGCATCATGCCGATCTCTGAACGTCTTGGGGTCGATGTTCCGCCGCGTCATTTCCTGCCAGAGTTTTTCATCGGCCCAGGCGCCGGCGGCATCGGTGGGGCCGTCTTCGCCATCGGTTCCGCCGCTCAGGAGGGTGACCCCTTTTAGCCCCGATGCCCCCAGTCCCTGCATCATGGCCAGCACCCATTCTTGATTCCGTCCGCCCAGGCCATGCTCAGCGGGCAAGCGCACCGTGGTCTCGCCGGAACTGAGCAAACAGATCGGCTTTCGCAGCGGTTGCTGTTTCAAAGCGGCCACCTGCTCACAGACGTTGCGGGCCAGCTCGGAAGTATCCCCCGCTTGATCCCCGCCGTCGATGACCTCGTAACCCAACTGTTCGGCGGCCTGGCGAGACTCCGCGACGGCTTTGCGGCTATTGGCGATCAAGCGGTTCCAGACCACGTCCTGGCCTTGCTGATCCGTCGGCAACTGTTTCAATGTTTCCGGATGGCGTTCCACAGAGGTGCCGGACATTCCTGCCTGAAGGTACGTCCAAGCCGCGGGGGGGAGGCTGGTTGGCAAGCCATAGCGTTCGATGATGCTCACGGCGTCGGCGAAGGTCGTCGGGTCCACCGCGGTGGGACCCGATGCGATGACGTCTAGCGGATCACCGATGACGTCGGAAATGATCAAGCTGATCAAGTGGCGTTCCTGGACGCCCCTTGAGAACCAATGTCGCACCAGTCCGCCGCCCTTGATTTGTGAAAGGTGCTTGCGGACGGCATTCATTTCTTGAATAGAGGCTCCGCAGCGGTGCAGCAGTTGCGTGACCTGTTGCTTTTCGGCTAGCGAAAGGTCGGACACGGGGGCGCAGAGCAGGGCCGACCCGCCGCCGGAGAGTAAACAGATAAGCCAATCCCTGGGGCCTGACTGGGCAAGGAGGTCGAGCATCGCCTGCGTGCCTTGAAACGCGGCGTCCGTGGGGTGGTTGACGCCGATGGGTCGGCTGGGGTGGAGATGCACTCGGCGAGTCGGAATAAGGGTGTCGTCGGGGACGTTCACCCAACCCTGAACCTTGTCCAAGGGGAATGGGAGGTTCTCCAAACCGGCTTCCAAGGCCGCGACCATGGCCGCGCCTGCCTTGCCGCCGCCAACCACGAAAAGACGCTCCACGCGGCCCCAATCCCAGGGAACCTCGGCTAACGCCGCGGGAAGACAGTGGATCGGCTGGACGGCCTCGACCCCCGCCTTCCAGATGCGGCTGGCATGTCCGAGGTGAGGTCGATCATGCGGTAACGATTGCAACATGCGAAGGACTTTCCAAGGTTTACTCCGTCATCGAGCGGGGTCATAATCTGGTTGTAACAGGCGGCGCATGCTTTACAATAAGGGCAAAGCACTTTCTGGAGAGTTTGCCCCGTGACCCAGCCGAAGGTCTTTGTCACTCGCCGCATTCCTGAGCAGGGCCTGAGCAAGGTGCTGGCTCATTGTCAGGCGGAAGTCTGGCCCGAGCCATTGCCCCCGCCCTATGAAGTCTTGCTGGAAAAGGTTAAATCCTGCGACGGTTTGCTGTCCCTGCTGACAGATCGGATCGACGCGAACTTGATGGATGCGGCGCCCCACTTGAAGGTTATCAGCAATTTTGCGGTCGGCTACAACAACATTGACCTGCCCGCGGCAACGCAGCGCGGGATCCGCGTGGGCAACACCCCCGGGGTGCTCACCGACGCCACGGCCGACATGGCCTTTTGTCTGCTCATCGCGGCGGCCAGGCGCATCGTCGAAGGTCATCAATATACCCTGAGCGGACGCTGGAAAACCTGGGAACCCCTCGGCCACATCGGCATGGATTTGGTCGGCCGCACGATCGGCATCGTTGGCATGGGCAGGATCGGTTTCGCCTTGGCCAAACGCTGCCACGCCGGCTGGGACATGAAAGTGCTGTATCATGACGTCTATCGCCATGAAAAAGCCGAGCAGGAATTGGGGGCCCGTTCCGTAGACATGGATACGCTCTTGCGCGAGAGCGATTTCGTCTCGGTGCACACCGATTTGAATGAAAAGACCAAGGGCATGTTCAACGAGGCTTGCTTCGCCAAGATGAAGCGCAATGCGATCTTCATCAACACTGCCCGCGGTCCCATCCACGATCAAAAAGCGCTGTATCAGGCGCTGAGGGACAGGGTCATTTTCGCGGCGGGGTTGGACGTGACCGACCCGGAGCCGCCCGATCCCAAGGATCCCCTGCTGACGCTGTCCAACGTCGTGATCGCGCCGCACATAGCCAGCGCCACCCTGGAGACCCGCGGCGCGATGGCGGAGATCGCCGCAGATAATCTGCTGGCGGGCGTCGCGGGGCAGCCGTTGCGAGCCTGGGTCAACCCGGAGGCCGCGGAACGATCGCGGAAGTGATTGAAATACTTGACTATGGTTTCGAACCCCATGAGAGGATAAGAACAGTGTTACCACGACATCCCTCGCCCAGACCCCTCATGCTCCTGTGCCTGGCCTTTCTGGTCGGGCCGATGTGGTTGACCGCCCAGGACGCGGACAAACGGCTGCGCCGCGACGGCGAGGTCTTTATCCACAACGCTTCACGGAGCCGTTTCACGTCTCCCAAGAACTGGGAGGTGATCCAACCAGAGAACATCGCCGAGATCGCCAAGCTCAACGTCCGCAAGCCAGATAAAAGCGTCGAGGCGACGATCACCTGGTCGCCCCTCATCGGCAACATGGACGAAGCCCTGGAAATCGAACTGCTTGAACTAACGCAAAAATACGGCAAGGAAAAGGTTTCCAAGAAAGAGCCCATGACGGTGGCCAACAAGCCTGTCTACGTCCTCACGGTCGATGACGGCACGGCTCGCGACGTGCCCGCTCAGAGCGGCAAGGAAACGGGCATCGTGTTTCTCTTCGAAGCGGGGCCGGACGACAAGAATCGCTGGAAAATCAAGGTCCGAGGGACGGTGTATAAAAAGGAACAAGCCGAAGCGCTCAAGATCGTCGAGAGTTTGCTACAACAATTTCAGTGGTAACCGGCCTGGAGCTTGACCGGCAGGGACAAGCCAGGCGGAAGCGTGCCATCGAAGGGACAACGCTTTCCTTTTTCCGAGCTTGTGATTGACGAGGCAGACATGCAAGTGACCCTCACCGTGGTCGGCGGTGTTCATGACGGCAAGCAAATCCCCATCACGGTTCCCGAATTTCGCATCGGCCGGGACGCCAAATGCCATTTGCGGCCCGCCAGCGAGGACGTGAGCCGGAATCATTGCGCGATCATCATGCGCTCGGACCAAAGGCTTTTCCTGCGCGACTACGGCAGCCGCAATGGAACGATCCTGAATCAACGACTCCTCGTCCATGGCGAGGTGCAGCTTGAAGACGGCGACATGATCGAGGTCGGCCCGCTGCTGTTTCGGCTGAACCTCCACCCAACCGCTGTGGGCGACACGGTGCCCACCATCGATCTATCGGGGACGCCGAACATCCCGAAGGCGGAATCCGCCTTGGAAGTCTCGGATGACATTCACAACGACATTTTTGATGCGCTGCTCAGCGACAATGAGCCGGGCACGGATGAGACCATTCTGGTTTCGCGCCCCAGGCTCGTCACACCTTCGGAGAAGCCGCCCAAGGACGCCGGCCCCAAGTTGGTCGATGAATAAATCATCTCAAATGTCTTTTGTCCGTAAATGAACGGATTCACCTGTCCTCTACGGAAGGAAAGGGCCTCGTTTCTTGAGGCCGTTGGCCGTTGCTGCGCCCAGCCCAATAGAGCCAACTAAACAGCAATACCGCCACAAACGCAAACCCCGCGCTCATCACCAAAGCCGCGGCCGGTCCATAGTGGTCGTACAGCCAACCGAACAGCAGATTGGCAGGCAGGATCATAATCCCGAGCACGAAGTGAAACCAGCCAAAAGCCAAACCCTTTGTCCCTGGCGTTGACATCTCGGCCACCAAGGTTTTTTCAGCGGGTTCGGTGAGGGCGTAGAAAAGGGAATAGACGATGAACAACGCCCAGACGTGCCAGGTTTGATTCGCTCCGGCAAAACCAAGATATATCAGCCCGTAAAGCAGCCAGCCCGAGATGATGAAGCGCGCCGCCCCGAAGCGATCCACCAACCGGCCCAAGCTGTAATTGCCGATGCTTTTACAAGCACAGAACATACCCCAAAGAATGGGCAATTGCCACGAGGCGACGCCGATCTCCGAGGCCCGAATCAGGAGAAAGGCATCGCTGGCGCATCCCATGGTGAAGAGGACGAGGATGGCGAGAAACGCCTTGAACCTCCAGTGAAAAGGCTTCAGGCTAAGTTGAAAGCGAATGTTCTCCCTTTGCTGCGGCTGGCTGGGCGGTTTTAACCCCAAAGCGAGCACGGCCACGGCCATGGCGCCGGGAATGGCGGCCACGAGAAACAGCCAGCGGTATTCCCCAGGGAGGAAATAGAGAAAAAGAGCCGCGATGATCGGACCGAGGGTGGCGCCCATGTGATCCATTGCTTGGTGAAAGCCAAAGGCGCGGCCGCGCTGATCTGGAGTGATGGATTCGGTGATGAGGGCGTCGCGCGGAGCGGCCCGAATGCCCTTGCCGAAGCGATCCCCGGCTCGAGCCAGGAGCACGTGCCAAGGGAGCGTGGCCAAACCTATCAGCGGTCGCAAGACCGCCGCCAAGGAGTAGCCAAATAGGATGAACTCGCGCCGCCGGCCCAGCGCATCCGACCAACTCCCGGCAAACAACCTCAAGAAACTGGCCACCATGTCGGCCAGGCCTTCGATCAGTCCCAATTGCATCTTGCTGGCTTTGAGGACTTCCGTGATGAATTTGGGCAGCAGTGGATAGACCATTTCGCTGGCCACGTCGTTCAGAAAGCTCGTCCAGCCAAGAAGGATGACGTTGCGCGGCAGGGGAGGGGACGGTTGAGTGGTTGTCTTAGTCATGATTAAATCAGCATAATGACCTTATGCCCCTGGGGCCAATCTAGCTTCCAAAAGAATGGACCAGCCGCCTGCCGCTGGACGAAAGGTAAAAACCACGATGACACCCCAAGCTCGTCCCACGAATCTGCAAGCGCTGCGGGATTCTGGTTGGCAAAGCAAGACGGTCAAGCAAGAAATCCGCGGCCACTTCCTGCACGCCTTGAAGGAAGGCGAGGAACTATTTCCCGGCATCGTCGGCTACGATTCGACCGTGATCCCCGAAATCAACCTGGCCCTGCTGGCGGGGCACGACATGCTCTTTCTTGGAGAAAAGGGCCAGGCCAAGAGCCGGCTCATGCGGTCCATCGCCCGCTTCTTGGACCCCTTCCTGCCGTACATCGATGATCCGCGCATTCCCTTGCACGACGATCCCGAACGGCCCATTACCCGGCTGGGCAAGCAAATCATCCGCGAACGGCCGCCGGAGGAAGTTCCCATCGCCTGGTGGCCGCGCGAGCAGCGGTACGCGGAACGGCTCGCTCCCGGGACCAAGTTTGCCGACGTGATCGGGGAACTGGACCCTGCCAAACTTGCGGGGGGAATGAGCATGGCCGATGAGGAAGCCCTCCATTTCGGCCTGATCCCGCGCATGCATCGCGGCATCTTCGCCATGAATGAAATCCCGGAACTGGATGAACTGGTGCAGGTGGGCCTGTTCAACATCCTCGAGGAGCGCGACGTGCAGATTCGGGGTTATCCGGTCAAGTTCGACGTCGACGTCTTGATCCTCTTTTCCGCCAATCCCAGCACCTACAACCGCAGCGGCAAGGTGATCCCGCAATTGAAGGATCGCATTGGCTCCTTGATCCAGACGCATTATCCGCTCGATCGCCACGTCGGCATTGAAATCATGGAGCAGGAAGCCGGGGTCGATTTGGATGGCGAATACCCGGTCCTGGTTCCCCTGTTCATGAAGGAGATCGTCGAACAAATGACGATCTGTGCCCGCAAGTCGAAATACGTGGACCATCATTCCGGCGTGTCGGCGCGCTTCAGCATTGCCAACTATCGGACCATGATCGCCAGCGCCCGGCATCGCGCCGTTCGGCTCAACGAAAAACCGGCCGTGCCCCGCATCAGCGACTTGGGCCATCTGGTCTCCTCCTCGCTCGGCAAGCTCGAACTCGACATGATGGGCAGCCATCAGATGAGCGAGCGGCACGTGCTCGAATCGATTCAGGCCGATGCGATCCGAATCGTGTTTGAGGAATACGTCACGGCCCACGGTCTGAACGAAATCGTGGATATCTTCGCCAAGGGCGTTAAAATTGAAGTGGGCGACATGCTGCCCTCCAGCCACTATGCGGAGCGGCTCAAGCGGGTGCCGCGGGCATGGGAAAAGGCCTTCGAGGTGAACGCCAGTGCCAACGAGGCGGTCCGCGCTTCTTGCATCGAGTTTGTGCTGGCGGGATTGTATGCCACGGAACGGATTAGCCGCGCTTCCAAGCATGGCCGGATCACGTATGAGCTGTAGATGAGCCTCCATGAACCGCGGCAGCCGGTCCGGTCCTCCAACAGAACAGGGACAGCGCATGAGCAAGACCTCGAAGCAAACCCTGGGCGGCATCATCCACATTTACCAGAAATACGACCCGCTTCAGCTACCTGGGCCGCGCTCCGATCCTCCCGACCTGGTGACACCGGCGTTTGATCATTGGCTGCGCTACGGCCACCTGCGCGAATTGTCTCCCGAGGAATTGGCGAAAGCGGTGCGGCTTGACCCCAGCCAGATTGCCGGCCTGGGACCGAGCCTCGACTCCTTGATCCAGCGCTTGCTCGAACGCAAACGCAAAATTCTCGAAACTTATGAAACGGACGAGGTCCTCGAGGACGCCGCCCAGCGGTTTCAAGAAACGGCCCGCCGCTTTGATCCGCCAGGGAAATGGGCCAAGCGTTATGAGAAAGCCATTCGGGAAGAGCAACTCTACGATCTGGAGCAGCTCTACTATGCCACCGGCAGCGAACGCGATCCGCTGGCCAGGCACCTCGTGCAACTGATGGATCGCCTGGCGGACAAATATCAGGTCGAGGAACTGGCGCAGAAATATGCATTCACCGGTCAGACGACGATGACGATTCCCGAAGCCCTGGAGATCAAGGCTGAATTGGAGCAGATCGACAAGCTGCTCAAGCAATTGGAGGAAGCTAAGCAAACCGCGCAACTGGCGATCATCGATTGGTCCGAGCTGTCGGAGTACGCTGAGCCAGGCGAAATGGAACAGTTGCGGCAACTGCAGCAGCAAATCGAGGAATTCATCCGGCAAACAGCCGAGCGGCAAGGGCTGGAAGCCATGAAAGAGGGGTATCGGCTCACCCCCAAGGCATTGCGGATCTTTCAGTCGCGGCTGCTGGATGTCATCTTCTCCGACCTGCAAGCGGCCAAAAGCGGACGGCATCAAGGACTGGTCCTGGGCGAAGGGGCCATCGAAACTCAGAAGCTCCAGCCTTATGAATTCGGCGACTCGATCACGCACATGGACATCCCCACGACGTTGATCAACGCCATGATCCGTGAAACGAAGGAAGCGGGACCTGCCGCCACGGCGTCGCAGCCTGGCTCCGCGCCGCGGCGGGTTCGGCTCAAGGCCGAGGATATCGTCATCCATCAAACCCGCAACCATCCCAAATGCGCGACGGCGGTCCTGCTCGACATGAGCGGATCGATGCGTTATGGCGGGTTGTACGTCGACGTCAAGCGCATGGGGCTGGCCCTGGATGGGTTGATTCGCACGGAATATCCGGGCGACTTTTTACAGTTCATCGAAATGTACACCTTCGCCAAGCCGCGCCACGTTTCCGAGGTCGTCAACCTTTTGCCCAAGCCCGTCACCGTTGATCACCCCGTCGTGCGGTTGAAAGCGGACATGAGCAACCCCAACCTCAGCGAGTGGGATTTGCCGCCGCATTTCACCAACATCCAACACGCCCTGCAAATGGGCCGGCAGTTCCTGGCCGTTCAGGATACGCCGAATCGCCAGATCATTTTGATCACCGATGGCCTGCCCACGGCCCACTTTGACGGCAAGGAATTGTACATGCTCTATCCCCCTGATCCGCGGACGGAGGAGGCCACCTTGCGCGAAGCCCGGCTTTGTGCTCGGGAAGGGATCACGATCAATCTCTTTTTGCTCTCCAATTGGAATCAATCGGAGGAGGACGTTCAGTTTGCCTATCGGATCGCCGAGACGACCCAGGGGCGCGTCCTGTTCGTGGCCGGCCGGCAACTCGACCGCTTCGTGGTTTGGGATTACATGAAGCGCCGCCGCGAGATTATCGGGTAAACGCGGCGGCGGCTCGACAAACCGCGGCCCATGGATTATCCTAACTTTATCCTCAGACCGCGCTCTTTCGGAAGGGATGATTCTGCCCGCCATGAAGCCGCGACAAGCCCAGATCGACCGTCAAACCACGGAAACCGCCATTCAACTGCAATTGAACCTGGACGGCTCCGGCCAGGCTGAGCTGCAGACCGGCATCGGCTTTTTCGATCATATGCTCCATCTGCTCGCCAAGCACGCGGCGTTGGACCTCTCCGTTCGGGCCAAGGGCGATCTCCACGTGGATGCCCATCATACGGTCGAAGACGTGGGGATCACGTTCGGGCAAGCTCTCGTCCAAGCCCTGGGGGACAAAGCAGGCATTCGCCGCTACGGCCAGGCCACGCTGCCCATGGATGAATGCCTGGTCACGGCGGCCATCGACTTGGGCGGACGGCCCTTTTTCAGTTGGCGCGCGGACATCCCGCAGACGATGCTGGGCAGTTTCCCGTCCGAATTGGCGGAGGAGTTTTGGCGCGCCGCGGCCATGACGGGCCAGATGAACTTGCACGTCCTCGAACACTACGGCCGCAACACCCACCACAAAATCGAAGCGATCTTCAAGGCCGCCGCGCGTGCCTTGCGTCAAGCCGTGGAACTGGATTTCCGCTCTCCGGGCATCCCCTCCACCAAGGGAACCTTGAGTCAGTAACCTATCATCGTAAAGGGGTGATTTCATGCCGCGACCAGCGATCGTGCGTGATTGTCTTCTCTTGGGATTGATCGGACTGTGGTGCGGAACGATCCTGTCGGAGGATCGCCCGAAACCGACTACCGCCCCCAAAGTGCACGAAGTCACGGGCGAACGGTTCTTGATCGTGGCCCCGAAGGCGTTTCTGCCCGCGCTGGAAACCTACGCCGTTTACAAGAACAAACAATTGCCGACGTCGGTGGTCGCCTTGGAAACGATTTTGCAGGAGCAGACGACAGGGGACGACGCCGAGCGCTTGAAACGCTTCCTCTATGAGCAATGGCGGCAGCAACAACTGGGATACGTGCTCCTGGTGGGCGATGCCGACGTGCTGCCGGTGCGTTACATGGTTTTGGACCGGGTCACTTCCGAAGCCTTCGATTACGCCTTTTATCCATCGGACCTCTATTATGCCGACGTGGCCAAGGCGGATGGCAGTTTCGACGATTGGAATGCGCGCCGGGAGGACTTTCACGCTCACTACTTTGGCGAAGTGCGCGGCGAGAAGAACAAGCAAGACCCGATCAACTTCGACCAGGTGGACTATCGGCCGGAGTTGGCCGTGGGCCGCTGGCCGGTCAGCAGCGCCGAGGAAGTGCAGCGGGTGGCGAAGAAATCCATGCGTTACGAAACCGGCGTGCTGCAGGAGGACAAGCCGGGTCTGCGTGATGCGTCGTTTTTCATGGTTAGCGGCTGGGTCGATGCCCGCGGCTTCATGCAAAAGCAGATGGATCAAATGCCCAAGGGCTGGCAGCTTGAAAAACGCTTTTACAGCCAACCCGGTGAAGCCAATCCCGCGCCGCCGCCGACGGAGAAGGAACTGCATCAACTATTGAGTCGGGGCCAGGGGCTGATCTTTCATGCCGGGCATGGCAACCATGATTGTTGGGAACATTGCTTTTTCCTGCAGCATCTGGACCAGGTGAAAAATGACGACCGATTGCCCGTGATTTTCTCCGCGGGCTGCTCCACGGCCTACTTCGCTACCTTGCCGCCTTATGAAGCCTACGTCGACGTGCATGGCAAGGCTCACAAGGGAACGAACGCCGGGCAGATCTTCAAGGAACCGCCTCCGCCGCCAGCCTGTTATCAAAAGGGCGAGTACAACAAGACTGGCCTGGGTGAACAACTCCTGCGGCGGAACGAGCATGGGGCCGTTGCCTACATTGGCTGCAACACAGGCAGCCAACCCTGCGGTTTAACGCTCATGGACGGCTTCGTCAAAACCTTGGCACAAAACAAGGAGCCAAGGTTGGGGCTCTGTTGGGCGGGCGCGGTCAAGCATTACTATCATCAGGAAAAACTGGCCAGCATCAAACCCACGGAAAGCTGGTATCCCGCCAGCATCTTCTTTCAGGGCATGAAGTTCATGCTCTTCGGCGACCCCACCCTGAGGATCCCCAACGCTGGAAAATGACTTCCGACGCTCATGGGCCGCTCTTCCCCGGCTTTAGATACTGTTGGAGCAGGGGGACGTGGCTGACCAGCAGCCAATCCTGGATGACCGGGGAGATGCGAAGCTGCTCGATGCAGACACGAATCAGCTCATCCTGCTGGACCGGACCGTGCATGGCGCCGATCACGGCGGCGCCGGGATACAGCCACCGCATCACGGCGAGTTGCCAATCGCCGAGAGGGTAGGGGGTGAAGCGATCCTCGTGTTTCGTCACATAGGTGAAAAACCCAGCATGGGGCAAGCTCCAGTCGCTGGCATGTTCCAGATACCATTGATGCGTTGGCCCGAGCCGTTCGCGGAGGGCGGCCAGGTTGAGCACGTCGTCCATCGGCGAGCGCGTCGAGCCATCGCCATCTCCTAGCCCCGCGTCATCGAGATAACCCAATCCTTCCAGCCTGCGGAAGCGGGGAACAAGCAAATCCACCGCCACTTCACTATGCCGAGCTTGAACGGCCGGCTCCCTCAAGCCATCGCGCCGCATGCGGCTCATGTAGCCGTAGCGAATCAAGGCTCCGGCGCGGAGCGACTGTTCGCGAAACGCGGCCCGAATCAGGTCCACGTTGCGCTGCACCTCGGGCGGTAAATCGTTGCTGTCGAGCGGATACCACAGATCATCCTTGAAATAGGCCCAACCCCAGGCGATCAAACCCTGGCAACCCGCCTCCACGGCGGCTTGGCTCATTGTCCGGCCATAGGAAAGCGCGCCTTCCCGGCGATCAAACCGCCAGGGACTATTGGGGACGTAGCCATAAGGATTGTCGGCGGCGGCATGGGTCGGGTCGCAGCGCAAGCCCTGGATCACAGGTCGATGGTCGGGATGGTAACGCAAGGGGCCGAACGTGCGGAGATGCTGCTCGCGGTAAGGCGTAAGCAGGTGTTGCCAATCCGTTTGTGCGCTGATGCGCCAAATCCAGCGGACGGTGATCATCTGTTTGGGAAGGACGGGCTTTTCGACGAGAAACGTGAGGCGGCGCTCCTTGGCCCCAGGCTGGGGCGTGGCGTGCCAGTACCACAAAGAGCGGTGTAGTCCCAATCCGTCCGGGGTCAGGCCGATCCCCCAGGACGGCGTCGTCTGGTAAGAGCAGGCCAGCCGGTACCAATAGGAAGGATGCATGGTGGACAGACCATTGGCACGGAGGTATTCCATGTTCCAGCGATAGTCGTTGGCGTATCCTTTGGGGGATTCCGGAAACAGGAAGTTCCAACCATCAACGCCCCAGAGAGAGAGCGTCTCTGGGGAGCGATTGTGGATCGTGGCTTCGAAATGCAAATCTTCCTGATGCTGCTTCACCGTGAGCGTGAAGTCCAGCTCGGGATAGGTCTGCTCCAAACGGCCTCGAACCAGCCGCGATCGGAGCGGCTCCGTCGGCGAAGCGAACACCGGCTGCCGGTGAAACCAAGAATGGGCGTTGAAAAAGCGTATCGAGCCAAGCGCCAATGTCTGCTTTTGCCAGGCGATCCGGCATGAGCCATCCGCGCGCAGATCGAAGGATAACGGATGCGGTGCGGCGGCGGGCGGAGTCGGGCGCGCCCAGGTATAGACCGACAACAGTCCCAGGAACAAGATCAAGAAGAAGAGCAAGCGCTTCTGATGCACGGCGGTTGGCGTCCGTTGTGAATGGGCGACGTGATGGAGTGAAAGGTCCTGCCGACAAGACACCCAGGCCAGCCATCGCAACGGGTCAGTTCAGCCATTGCCACAGCCAAAAGGCGCCGGCCGCGATTAACATCCCCGCCGCGAGCATGCAAACGTCCCTTAGGGCGCGCGGCTGCGGCGGTTCCTGCTCGGAGTGAATGAGAAAGCCCCATTGGCGGCGCGCGGAGCGGGGCCAAGTCGTCGTCTTGGCGTCGAGGGTTTGCAGGAGCTTCGTCCCGCCATGCTGCTTCATGCCTTGAACGAGTCGATAAGCCTCGGCATCCAGGTCGTTGAGGGCGGCGTTCACCTGGTCGGATTGCGAGGCATCCAAGGACAAAGCCATGAAGGCCAGCAAGAGTTCCTCTTTTTTCCAAAACTCCTTGGAACTCGACAAGGTTTGGAAAAGCTGCCGATACAAACCCGTGGGGCCGCCCTCGACGCGGTCGCCCAGGGACATCAGCACGGTTTCCAGCTTGGCTTGGGCGTCGGCGGGATCGTGGCTGATGAGCTGCCCCAGGGCCTTGATGGTTTTCTCGAGGATGCGCTTCGAGAACAAGGGCGGCTCCAGCTTGAACGCGGCATGAATCTGTTTGAGCGTGTCCTCATGCAGCGAGGGATGTTTGAAGAAACCTTTCATGGCCACGGCGGCATCCAGGCGCGACCAGCCGTTGGGGCCGAGACCGGGATGCGCCATCAAGGCGTCGAGGAACTGGGCCAGGGCCTCCTCCTCAATCAATTCGTCGCCGTTCTGTTCGAGCAACAGTTCCGCCAGGCGGTCGAGGCTTTTCGTGCCTGAAATCAGCTCCAGCAACTGGGGTCCATGATTGCGGATCAAGCCGCGGACGTCGGTGGCGGGGGCTTGCATGGCCACGAGCATGCAGCGATCCAGCAAGACGGGCTGCAAGGTTTTGCCATGGCGGACCAGGTCATCGAGCCAGGCGCGGGTCGATACTTGCGTGAGCGTTTCGAAGAGGGCGATGGCCCGCTGCATGCCATCGGCGGATTGCGAAAGTTGATTGAGCATCGGCAGGACAAGGGCGGGCTGCTGGGCCAGCACTTGAGCCAAGGGGGTGCGCTGTTCGCTGGACTGGGCGACCTTGAGCAACCCCGCGATCTGGTAAGAGGCGGGTAAATCCAAGGTCAGAAAGGCGGCCAAATGCTCGATCGGAATGTCCAGCCAGCGCTCTTGTTCCGCGTCCAAGGTTTGCCCCGAGGCGAGCGGATGCTGCCGGGCGTACCAGGGCAGCAAATAAGCCCGCATTTCCCAGGACAGACGGGATGGATCGGGGATGCCTTGGAATAACTCTTGCCAGACGGTTCGGGCCTTGGCCGGGGCGATCATCGGCAAAATGACTTCGAGGGCCGTGCGCAGCCGGCTGACCTGGCCTCCGATCAGGGCTTGCTTGCTTTCCTCCTGCACTTTCGCGCCCAACTGCTGCAGCACGGCGGGCTGCTGCCTCAGACCCGCGACCATTTTCGAAAAGATTGCGGTCGCGTAGTTCACATCCTCCAAGGCCCAGGGGAGGAATCGCGCGGGCACGTCCGGCTTCGTGGCCAACCAGGCGGCCAGGATGTGGTCTTGCAGGGCTCTTTGCGATTCTTCCTTCGTCACCATTTGGGGATGATGATCCAGGCGATACACCAAGTCGAGCATGTCGATGGACTTGACGCCGAGCCGCTGCCACGTCGTGCAGAATTCATCGAAGGCTTTGGGCTGACCCGAGGCGAGCTGCTGGACGGCGAAGCGGACAAAGGGCAGTTCAGTGTTGACCGCCGTTTTCGTGCCGGTCCGCAAATTGAAGCCGACGCCCAAGCCGTCGTAACAGGTCGCTGGCAGGTCGCGATCCGCGTCTTCGGGCCAATAGGTTCCCACGATGCGCGGCCCGGAGGCATTGACGTCGCTTTCATAGGTGGAAAAGGTCAGCCCTTCGAGCAAGCTCAAGGGGATGGCGCGGGTCAAACCGTAAATAGCCAGGGCCACGACGTTGGCCGGGGCCGCGATGAAGATGCGGCTGGAAGCAGGCGTGGTCAAGTACGCGGAGAGGAGAAACTCCAGCAACTCGCGATGTTCTTCTTCTTGCAGAAAGCGTGTGAGGGCGGCGTCATCGAGGACCGATGCCGTGGGGAGAAACAGCGCATCCGGCAGCAGGTTGGACCCGCCGGGGTCGCGGCGCTGCCACAGCTCGCTTTCCCACGATGTAATGACCTGCTGCGCGTCCGTGGTGGCGGGAACTTCCATGAATACATGACTGAAGCCGTACGCCTGGCCCGGCGGCAAGGGGATGCCATTGGCCGGCGACTGATCGGCGGGCGGCGGGTGCGAGGAAACGCCATCCGCCACCGCCACGACCGCATGGCAAACCAGGCGGCCATAATCCGGCGTCTGGATCAGGGCCAGGCGCGTCTGGGCGGAGGAGCCCGACGACGCGGGCAGCGGTGGTTGGAATTTCACCCAGTTGGACAAGCTTTGATATTGATCCGCGGGAACGGGAGAGGAAGCCGCTCGCAGTCGGCAGATTGGCTCCCCACTCACTCCTGATTCGGTTCCAAGAGTGGTGATGAAATAGGCTTGTCTCATGGATGCGTTCCAAGGGTTGTCATGAGCATGGCACTGCGGGACAAGGGCGTCAATCCGCTCAGCATTGTTTTACCAGTCATGACGGGGCTTCGCTAGGGGCCAAGGGCCGTTCGCTGGACGAAAACCAGCCCTTGGGATCGTGCTGTAGGGATTAATCCAAACCCCGCTTGCAGCTCAGCGGTCCGTTGCCCATGGGCGATCGCCTTGTGTCGTCAGGAAACGTTCGCACCAACGCCAAGCGTTGCGGGGGAAGGGGCCAAAAGAACAAACTATCCACCCGGCGTAAAAGGGTAGATGGCCGTTAAGACGATGGCCGCAAGCTCCCAGCAAAATCGCAGGATCGCTTATTTGTTGACAAAGGGCAGCGTCAGGCCCTTTTGATCCTGATACTTGCCCGCCTTGTCGGCGTAGCTGGTTTTGCAGACCTGGTCCGCTCGGAAAAATAAAATCTGCGCGATGCCTTCGCCAGCGTAAATCTTGGCGGGCAGAGGCGTGGTGTTGCTGATTTCAATGGTGATCTTGCCGCGCCATTCCGGCTCCAGGGGCGTGATATTGACGATGATGCCGCAGCGGGCATAGGTGGACTTCCCCAGGCAGACAGCCAGGACGTCGCGCGGAATCTCGAAATACTCCACCGTCTCGGCCAGGGCGAAACTGTTGGGGGGGATGATGCAATGGTCCGCCTCGATGTCCACGAAAGCCTTCGGACTGAACTGCTTGGGGTCGACGACTTCGCCGTAGACGTTGGTGAAAACCTTGAAGCGCCGTCCCACGCGTACGTCGTAACCATAGCTGCTCACGCCATAGGAAATGACGCCATTCCTGGATTGGGCGGGCGCATACGGTTCGATCTTGATTTCCTTTTCGATTTGCCAATCCGCCAGCACTCCCATGTTGCGACTCCCTAGTGATTGAAGGCGCCGCGGCTTGCGTGACGTCGCGGCATGCGTCATCATTCCCTTGGCGATGATATATCAGTATATGGACGCGCGCGAACCGAAAAATCCCCTGTCGGCTCTGTAAGCTCATGAAGAATTGGTTGGACGTCGATGGTAGTCAGGGGGAAGGCGGCGGGCAAGTGCTGCGCACGAGCCTGGCCTTGTCCCTGTTCACGGGCCAGCCGTGCCGCATTCACCGCATTCGAGCCGGCCGGCCCAAGCCTGGTTTGTCCGCCCAGCACCTCACCAGCGTCCTCGCAGCGGCCCGAGTGGGCGCCGCCCAGGTCCGCGGCGCACACCTGGGAAGCACGGAATTATATTTCGAGCCGGGTCTGGTCCAGGCGGGCGATTATCAGTTCCACATCAAGACGGCGGGCGCCGTCGGCCTGGTGCTGCAGACGATCTATCTGCCTCTCATGCTGCGGGGAGGCGGCCCCAGCCGGATCGCTATTCACGGCGGCACTCACGTCCCCCATGCTCCGTGCGCGGATTTCCTGCGCGTCACCTGGTCCGGTTGGTTGGCTCAATTGGGTCTAACCGTCCGTTGGCATGGCGTGGATGCGGGCTTCTTCCCCGTCGGCGGCGGCCGGATCGACGTCGAACTATTACCGGCCAGCGACGTTCGACCGCTGACGTTGCCACCCAGCCGCGACGCTTCGGCTATGCCGCCTTCGATCAAAGGGGAAAGCGTCGTGGCGCGGCTGCCCCTGTCGATCGCGGAACGGCTGGCCGACCGGGCCGCCTGGCGGCTTCGCCAGCACGACGTGGCAGCACGGTTTGAACTGCGCACCATCGAAGCGGCCAGCCCGGGAACCTATCTGCTGATCCCCTGGCCGAGTCGGCCCGTGCCCGTGGTCTTCGCCGCGCTCGGCCGTCGAGGGAAGCGGGCCGAGCAAGTCGCTGACGAGGCCGTGGAGGAGTGTCTGGCCCATGGACAACAGGGGCAACATGCGGTCGATCCACACAGCGCCGATCAAATCCTGCTCCCCCTGGCCCTGGCTCAAGGCCCATCCTGCTTCGCGGTCAGCCGGGTCACGCAACATCTGTTGACCAATCTCGACGTGATTCAGCACTTCCTCCCTCGGACCTTGCGCTGCGACGGAAAACTCGATGATTCCGGAACCGTGTTCATCGATGATTAAAAAGAAAACGCTCCCGCGCCTTTCATCGCAGCCGGGAGCGTATGCCATCCAAGAGACCAACCACCGCGGTCAGGAACTCATCTTCAACACTTCGTGGACCAGCTTGTCGATGCCCGAGGCCGCTTCACGGATCGAATGAGCCAGCATATAGGCCGGCGTCGTGATGATCCGATGATCGCCATCGACGACGATCTCATCCACCTTGCAGGGGACGTGCTTGGCCCCCATGGCTTCCAGATGGGCGGCGGTGTCCGCGTCCTTGCCGATGGTGAGGCGCGGCGAGCCGTCCTTGCCAAAGACGCGCGCCACGATCACCGGTGCGATGCACATCGCCGCGATGGTCTTGCGCTCTTGATGCATGGCCTTGAGGAAGGCCTCCAGGTGCGGCTCGACCTTGCAATGGGTCTTCTGCTCGAAATAATTGCAAAGGTTTTTGACGGCCCCATAGCCGCCGGGCAGGATCACCGCCCGATAATCCTGGGCTTTGACTTTGGCCAGATCATGGACGTCGCCCCGGGCGATGCGAGCCGATTCAATGAGCACGTTGCGGGTTTCCGAAGCCGCCGCTTTCGCGGCATGATTGATGACGTGCATCTGGTTTTGGTTCGGCGCCAGACAGTGATAGGCAGCGCCTGCCCGATCCAGCGCAAGCAGGGTGAGCACGGCTTCGTGAATCTCGGACCCATCGAAGACGCCGCACCCGCTCAGTACCACGGCAACCGGTTTCATGATTCATCCTCCAGGGGGCGATTCCAGAACCAAGGGTTTGAATTGTTCGATGGCCATCTCTTGATCGTCGGTTTCGATCGAGCCGGGCCGGAGCCGGCGCACCTTGCGCATGGCCTCGCCGGGTTTCATCCCCATTTGCACGTAATAGCAGGCGAGGATCACGCCCGTGCGGCCCAGCCCCGCGCCGCAATGCACGGCCACTCCCAAGCCCGATTGATGCGATTTAAGGATCGTCATCACGCACTTTTCCAAATCCTCCGCGGACGGCGCGGTCATGTCGATCACGGGCACGTGCACCAGCATCAAGCCTGCTTCGTCGATATCCCGCCGCGGCGGCGGCTCCTCGGTCAGCGAGATCAGCACGTCCACCCCATTGGCGCGCAGCCACTGCAAGTCCGACCGGCTGGGTCTGCCCATGGCTCCCAGGCGGCCTTTTTCGATCCAACTAAAACCAACGGGCGTGCTCATGGGTTAATTCGATTTCAAAGGGTAAAGTTGATGTTCCAGTCGAATGCGGTTGGCCTGGCTCCAGACCTTGGGTTCGCTTTGCAGAAAATCGACCAACTGACCGGTGGAGACGCCCAGCGCTTCCGCCGCGCTCCGCACCTGCCCTTCATGGGCCGTCAGCCAATCCAGCACCATGGCCACCATCGGCCAGAAGCGTGCATCCTTTTTGCCGATCTTGAGAGAAACCGGCTCGGCTGCGCCTGCCGGCGTCTCCCGCCATTCCAGACACAACTTTTGCCGCAGCCGTTTCAGGGCCTTAGCCTTGTTTTCATGCTGAGATCGGCTCTCTTCCGCGATCACGGCCAGACCGCTAGGCCGATGCCGCAACCGCACCGCCGAGCTGGTCTTGTTGCGTTTCTGACCGCCCGGACCGCTGGCTCGATACGTGTCCACTTCGCACTGCTCGAGCAGATCACGGTCGCTCAAGTGCATCCAAGTCGATCGCATGAAGATATTTTACTCAACCGGCGGCCGTTTGTCAGTTGAATGAGCTGCGGACTCGGAAGGAACGCCGCCAGCCCGAAGGGGCAGCGCCGGAGCCGCCCCGCGCCGGGGACCACCCCTCGCTCGCGCTCGGGGCTTGTCTATTCATCGCGCTCGGGAATTAACGGCGCTGTAGAAAACACACTGATGTGCTTGCTGCGTAAGGAAATAGCGTGAGCGTTTCACACACCCACCCCCCTCCCGTGAAACGATCACTACGATGGGGTCATACTTGACGCATGACTATGCGATGTAGCGGATTACGGCAAACGGAAGTCGCGGAGGACGATTTGGTCGTTTCAGAGTAATTGGGATATATTTACTCTATGTAACCGCTGATTTTGCAGCGACCCACCCTGGGGTTATCCCTTCAAAGTCGCCATGTCGATCACAAAACGGTATTTCACATCGCTCTTCAGCATGCGTTCATAGGCTTCGTTGACGTAGGACATGGGAATCACCTCCACGTCGCTGCCGATGCCTTGCGCGGCACAGAAGTCGATCATCTCCTGGGTCTCGGCCAAGCCGCCGATGATGGAACCGGCCAAGCGTCGGCGATTGGCCATGAGGCTGACGCCCAGGAGCGGAGGTTCGAGCGCTGTTAAGAGGCCCACGAGAACCATCGTGCCATCACGGTTGAGCAGATGGAGATAGGGATTCAGGTCATGGGCGTTGGGGATCGTGTTGATCATAAAGTCGAAGCTGTTGGCGTGCTTCTTCATCATGGCCTCATCCTTGGCGAGCAGTACATCATCCGCTCCGAGGCGATGGGACTCGGCTACCTTATGAAGTGACGAAGTGATCATGACAACGTTAGCGCCGAAAGCCTTGGCCAGTTTAACGCCCATGTGCCCCAGTCCGCCGAGGCCGATGATGCCGACTTTTTGGCCGCGGGCAATTTTCCAGTGCCGCAATGGGGAATACATCGTGATCCCGGCGCAGAGCAGAGGGGCAGCCGACTTGAGGTCCATTTTGGGCGGGATTTTGACGACGAAGTGCTCATCGACCACGATGCGTTCGGAGTAGCCGCCGAAGGTGATTTGCTCCTTGCCGCGTTCCTTGGCGTTGTAAGTCCAGGTGGGTCGTTCGTGGCAATATTGTTCGAGTCCCTCCCGGCAGCCCGGACAGCGGCGGCAAGAATCGACCATGCAGCCGACACCTGCCAAATCCCCTACGGCGAATTTCTTGACCTCTTTGCCAACGCGGTTGACGCGGCCGATGATTTCATGTCCAGGCACCATGGGGTAAAGGGACGTGCCCCATTCGTTGCGAGCTTGATGGAGATCGGAATGGCAAATGCCGCAGAAAAGGATGTCGATAAGCACGTCCTTCGGCCCCGGTTCCCGGCGATCAAAGCGAAACGGGGACAAAGGGGACGTGGCGTCTTGCACGGCGTAACCCAGCGTTTGGCTCATGAGATCAATTCCTTGCAAATGTGGAGGAGTGGTTTGTCTTTGAAGAGGGCTACACCATGGTTGATCCTATGACGAATCAGATGAAGAGAAAGGGCGAGAAAGCGTCATCATGGCCTGCTCTTTTTGAGTTAACCAATGAATAGGTGAAGCCGATAGCCCGCTCCGTTTTGCCCTAGTCATGGCTTTGAAAAAGGTTATAAAGGGTACACGATTTGTTTTGATGAAATATAGTTCAGTGTGGACAATAAAAGGATTGATGCTTAAGGGGTGGCGATTCGGGTCCGAGATCATGGAAGCGTGGCAGGACAGGCTTTGAACTCCGCGTTGGCTTGAGTGTTGCATGTCAAAATTGCCTTCATCCAAAGGAATTGGCACGGGTGTGGAGGAGAGCGGCTCCCACAAACTAAGCCCGACGCCGCCCGTGGAAATTCCAGGGTACGAGATTCTGGGAGCCATTGGCGTAGGCGGCATGGGCGTCGTTTACAAAGCCCGTCAGCTCAATCTCGACCGTACCGTGGCCTTGAAGGTCATCAATGAAGCCTATCTAGGTAACCGATTGGCCATTCAGCGTTTTCAGCGCGAGGCGATGGTGGCGGCGCGCTTGGCTCACCCCAACATTGTGACGATTTACCAAGCGGGTCGAGTCGGCGACTATCACTTCATCGCCATGGAATACGTCAACGGCACCACCTTGCAACGATTGGTCGAGGATGCGGGGTTCCTCTCCGTTCCTAAAGCCTGCGAGTACATGCGTCAGGCGGCCCTGGGACTGCAGCACGCCCACGAACGGGGTCTGGTGCACCGCGATATCAAACCCCCCAATCTCATGGTCGCCAACAACGGCCAAGTCTTGAAAATCCTGGACATGGGGCTTGCGCGAATGGTCGCCCAGGATGAGCCGACGCCAGGCGTGATGATGACGCAGCGCGGCGTCTTCATGGGCACACCCGATTTCGTGGCCCCCGAGCAGGCGCTCGATGCCCGCAACGCCGACATCCGAGCGGACCTTTATAGCCTGGGCTGCACGTTTTACTACATTCTCACCGGTCAATTGCCCTTTCCCTCCGAGACCGTGCTGGAAAAGCTGGACAAGCATCGCTGGACCATGCCCACGCCCGTGCATCTCGTCCGGGAAGACATTCCTGAAGGGTTGCCGGAGATCCTCGATCGGATGATGGCGAAGAAGCCCACGGATCGCTTTCAAACGCCAGGGGAAATCGCCAAGGCGTTGGCGTCGTTCTGCCCTCATGACAGTATGGCGTCCTTGGTGCTGCCGCCGCTTTCGGTCACGATGGAATTGCCTCCGTTGGCGGATGATCCTTCCACCGCGGATGGCATCGTTACCGGAGCGGAATATTTAGAAGCCAAGCCGGCCCCGACGCCGTCGTTGTCCATTGAGCCGATCGTATTGAATGAAGAGCCGATCTGGCCCGAGGCCATGCTGGATGCTCCGTTGGGAGAAATTGGCTGCTGGCGCGGTCATACCGCGCCGGTCATGGCGGTGAGCTTCCTCCGCGATGGTCGGCGCGTCGTTTCCGCCAGTCGTGATGGCTCCCTGCGAGTGTGGGATGCCGTGACGGGAGAAATGAAACATCACTGGCAAGTCGGTGATCACCCCATTACTTGCATGGCGCTCGCCTCCAGCACCAATTACGTCCTCACCGGCGATGATTCCAACACGGTACGGCTATGGAATCTGAACGAAGGCCGGCAAAGATTGGTGCTGCCTTCCTTGACGATGCGGATCAGCAGTATTGCCATTTCCTCCGATGGTCGATCGGCCTTGACGGGGACCTCCGATGGCATCGTCCGCTTGTGGAATTTGGAAAACGGTTCACGGGTTCGCCGCTTCGAGGGGCACCGCGACGAGGTGCACACGGTCGCTTTCTCGCGCGATGGGAAGCGCGTGTTGTCGGGGGGACGCGATTTCACGATTCGGCTTTGGGACACCGTGACCGGAAGGCAACTCAAATGCGTCGATGACTGGCTCAGCGGCCATCGCAAGGCCGTGATCACCGATGCTATCTTCACTAAGAATGGCCAGCGCATGCTGTCCGCTGGGTCCGATCATGTAATCTGCTTGTGGAACGTTTTGTCAGGACGCATGATGGCGCGCTTCCAAGGGCATAAAGGATGGGTCTACAGCGTGGCTTTTTCACCCAACGAACAACGCATTTTGTCCGGCAGCGGGGATAAAACGGTTCGTCTGTGGGACATTGGTCGTGAACGCGAGTCGGTCATTTTTGCGGGACATACGGCGCGGGTGACCAGTGTTGCTTTCTCGCTGGACGGACTGTTCGCCATTTCTGGCAGTTATGACCAAACGCTTCGGTTATGGCGTTTGCCTCCTCACTAGGTCTTGCTAACAACTCTGGCAGCCTGGGCCATTCCTGTAAGCCCATCAACCTTAAACCGAATAGAAAACATGGAAGCCGGAACCGGCTGCCCCATTGCGTTCGCATGGATTGCGTGTTGTAATCTCTCACAAGTGCATTCCGCACATTTTGGGGCAGCTGATGTCGAACTACCAAAGGTTTGTGCTCACGGACTTGACCCAGAGCGATCTGTGGGTTCCCGAGTTGACCTTGGATAGCCGGGCCTGGCCAGGACGGTTCCCCGCTCCATGGAAAATTACCAAGCGAACGCTGCGGGGAGGCCGCCGGGATGGTATCGATTTAATTGAGGTCGACAACGGCATTTTGACCTTCCAAATCCTGCCGACTCGAGGGATGGGCATTTGGCGCGGCCAATTCCGCGAGATGCCTCTGGGTTGGCAGGCTCCAGTCCATGGGCCGGTGCACCCGCAGTATGTGAATCTGCTCGACCGGAATGGCTTAGGATGGCTGGATGGTTTCGATGAGTGGTTGGTCCGCTGCGGTCTATCGAGCATGGGGCCGCCTGGAATAGACCCCAAAACCAAAGAGTATTTGACCCTCCACGGCCGCATTGCCAACCAGCCCGCGCACTATGTTGAAATTCGCATTCATTTAGATCCGCCCTTCGAATTGCAAGTCATTGGTCACGTTCAGGAAACCATGCTCTTTGCCCATGATTGGCTTTTGAAAAGCACATTCACCACGACGCCCGGCTCAAGCCGACTGGTCGTGCACGATGAGATCGAAAATCGATCGATGCGAACGGCGGAACTGTCCTTGCTCTATCACATCAACTGGGGGCCGCCGATCCTGGGCGAGGGCAGCCGGCTCCTGGCTCCCGTGCAAACCATGATGCCGAAGGATGCGCGGGCCGCGGAGGGACTGGCCACTTGGGATTTATTTGACGCCCCCACGCCCGGGTTTGCCGAGCAGGTTTACTTTTGCGAGTTGATCGCCGATGCGGGAGGTCAGACGCTGGCCATGCTGCAAGACCCCTCGCAAAGTCGCGCAGCCGTGCTGCGCTGGTCGAAGGTGGAATTACCCTATTTCATTCTCTGGAAAAACACGGCTTCCATGACGGAGGGATATGTGACGGGTCTCGAGCCTGCCCTGCAACTACCCAATTTCAGGGCCTCGGAGCGAGACGCAGGGCGTTTGCCGATGCTTCAGCCTGGTCAATCCTATCGGACCACGTTGGCGATCGAGTTGGTGGATCAAATGGAAAACGTGGATGATATTCGCCAAGAGATCGCTTCAATGGGGATGCCTGAGCCGTAAAAGCATGCAGGCTGCGACGAACCATGAAATTCCACTTGCCAAATCAGCGTGGTTCGTTATGCTACAAATGTACAGTATCGATCAAGCCCTTAGGTTTTGTCAATAATGGGAGTTCACTCATGGCAGAGACGCAACAAGACAAGGATTTGAAATTAGCCCTCAGCCAGATCGAAAAAACATTTGGCAAAGGCTCGATCATGCAGTTAGGGGTAGACACGGTCGCGGAGGTGCAAGGCATTTCCACGGGAGCGTTGAGCCTTGACCTGGCCTTGGGCGGCAAAGGTCTGCCAAGAGGACGGATCATTGAGATTTACGGTCCTGAATCCAGCGGCAAAACGACGATCGCACTCCATGCCGTGGCCAATGCTCAAAAGACTGGCGGCGTGGCGGCTTTTATTGACGCTGAGCATGCTTTGGACCCCTCTTGGGCGCGCCGGCTAGGCGTCAATTTGGAAGCCTTGCTGGTCAGTCAGCCTTCGAATGGCGAGGAAGCCCTCAAAATCGCTGAGATGCTGGTCAAATCAAACGCCGTGGACATCATCGTGATTGATTCCGTGGCGGCTTTGGTGCCTCGCTCAGAAGTCGAAGGCGAAATCGGCGATACCCATGTGGGCTTGCAGGCTCGGCTGATGAGCCAGGCGCTGCGCATTTTGAACCCGGTCATTGCCCGCACGAAGACCTGTGTCATCTTTATCAATCAAGTGCGGCAGAAGATTGGCGTGATGTTTGGCAATCCAGAAACGACGACGGGTGGCCTGGCGCTGAAATTCTATGCCTCCGTGCGGATCGACGTGCGGAAGATCAGCGGTGTCAAGGATGGCGAGGAAAACGTTGGTTCTCGAATCAAAGCCAAGGTCGTCAAAAACAAGATCGCTCCGCCCTTCCGCAGCGCGGAATTCGATCTGATGTTCGACCGCGGCATTAGCCGGGAGGGCGATGTCCTCGACATGGGCATCGAGGATGGCCTTGTCGAGAAGAGCGGCGCCTGGATCAATTATGGTTCGCAGCGCCTGGGCCAAGGTCGAGAAAATGCCAAAAACTTTTTACGAGACAATCCAGCCGTCTTGCAAGAAATCACGGACAGGATTCTGCAAAACCGCAAGGTTATCCAAGCAGGGATGCCCATGGAGGAGGCGGAAGCCAATGGCAAGCCCGAAGCCGCTCCGGCCAAAGGTGAATCGGTTTCGAAAGGCAAACGGATGTCCTCGGAAAAATAGATTTATTTCCAGGCCGACTATATGAGGCTGAGTTTGTCGTGTCGTAACTTTCTCCAGGAAGAGCACGACTTTTCAATTGCTTGCTTGACGATGCCCGTCGAATGATGGAAACTGGAAGGCAATTGTGATCGAGCGAGGATGACGACAATTACACATCCGCGCTTGCCATCAGCATTGTCAACAAGCAAAAAGGTCAATCCATGAATTGGGGTCAATTGCTCGTCGTCGCCGGTCCGGATGCGAATCAAATTTATGAACTTGAAGATGGCGACATCCTGGTCATCGGTCGGGGTCAAAATACCGGCACGCGACTCAAGGATCCCCAAGTATCGCGGACCCATTGTCAGATTCAGATCAAGAACGGCAAAGCCGTGCTCACGGATAGCGGCAGCGCGGGCGGTACTTTTGTCAATGGCAAGAAAATCAGTGAGCAGATTCTTCGTTCGGGCGATATCATCCAAATCGGCGGCACCCAGTTGAAAATCGAGCAAGGCGGAACTCACGGCGCCAGCACCGTGATCGCGTCGCCCGTCTCGAAGAGCACGGAGCATAAAATGCCCGTCGTTCAAGATTTGGCGCAGGAATTGATCGGCAAAACTCTTTCACACTACCAAGTCGAAAAACTTATCAATGAAAGCGCCAATGCCTTTGTGTATCGCGCGCATGACACCGAATCGGACAAAGCGGTCGCTCTGAAAGTGCTTAAACCCGTTTATGTGAATGATGAGGACGACGTTCAACGGTTTATTCGCGCCATGAAGTCCATGCTGCCCATCAAGCATCCGAATGTGATCGCTTTGTATGGGGCCGGCCGAACCGGGTCGCTTTGTTGGATCGCCATGGAATATATCGCCGGCGAAAGCATGACGGACGTGATCAGCCGCATTGGGGTGGCCAACATGCTGGATTGGCGGTATGCTTTGCGCGTCGCCGTGCATATGGCCCGTGCCTTGGACTACATTCACGGCCAACACATCATCCATCGCAATATCACCCCGGCCAATATCATCATTCAGCATGAGGACAAAACCGTCAAACTCGGCGATACTATGTTCGCCAAGGCCCTGGAAGGAACCAACGCCAAGCAAGTGACGCGGCCAGGCGAGTTGGTGGGCGACGTCGCCTACATGGCTCCCGAGCGAACCTATGGAGGAACGGTGGAGATCGATGGCCGCTCCGACATCTATGGATTGGGGGCCACGGTTTATGCTCTCCTCACGGGGCGACCTCCCTTTGATTCCAAATCCATCATGGAAATGGTGCAAAAGATCCGCAATGAGCAGCCGGTGCCGCCCAAAAAGTTCCAGCTCTCTATTCCCGATCACTTCGAAGGCGTGGTCATGCAAATGTTGGCCAAGCGGCCGGAAAATCGTTATCAAACGGCCAAGGAAGTGCTAACCGAATTGGAACGCGTCGCCCGATATCAGAATGTTTCGGTCTAAGCCGTTCCGTGGTGGGCCATTGAGGCAGGTTCATTGCCTGCGAGGGCGGTTCTCAATCGCTTCAGGCCTTCTTCCATGGAAACCAATGGCACATATCCCAAATCGCGACGCGCCGCCGAGATGTCGAACCAATGGGCCGTGGAAAGCTCCTTAGCCAGGAAACGCGTCATGGGTGGCTCGTGCTTGATGTGAAAGAGTTTGAAGAGAGTTTCGCAGCACCAGCCAAGCCAATAGGCCAATCGAGGCGAAAGGGTTTTTTTCACTGGCGGTATGCCTCCTGCCTTGAGGATAGCATTCACAAGATTCCACAATGGCCAAGGCTCCCCATTGCTGATGAAGTACACTTGTCCCGCGATCGGACTGCCTATCGCAAGCCGTCGGGAAGCCAACACGTGAGCTTCCACCGCATTGTCGATGTATATGCTATCAATCAATGGATTCCGACTTCCTAAGCGCCTTAATCGTCCCGCTTTCCCTCGCGCCAGGATGCGGGGTATCAAATGGCGATCCCCAGGCCCCCAAATAAGATGGGGCCGTAAACAAACTGTCGCCAGGCGGTCATCATTAGCAGCCCTGACGAGTTGCTCGGCCATAGCCTTGGTCTTCGGGTAAGCTGTCAGGTAATGATCGGGATAGGGAGTGCTCTCATTGACTCCTTCTTGATCAGTTCCATCAAACACGACGCTGGGCGAACTGGTGTAAACCAGTTTCCTGACCCCTTGGCTTCGACAAGCAGCCAAGATGTTTTCGGTTCCCACGACGTTACTTTGTTGAAAAGCGCTTTCATCACCCCAAATGCCGGTTTTGGCTGCGACATGAAAGACCAGTTCACAACCTTCCATGGCTGCTTCCACGGCAGAGCGCTGGGTCAAATCACCCAGAAAGGTTTCTACCTGCCAATGGGCAAGCTCTGCATCGGTTTTACGGATCAAGGTCCGGACTTGCTCGCCGTCATTGAGCAAGCGTCGAATGAGCGACTTGCCCAGAAATCCACTGCCTCCGGTGACGAGTAGGATTCGATTCATGCGCGTTCTGCCCAAAGGGCCAAGCGTTCACGGAATATTTTCGCGTTGTGCCTGATGTCCACGGGGAAGGCTGGGTGGAAAAGGAAGCGTTTGATCGATTGGGTCATTGGATGTTGCGATGCCAAATAAGCCAACTCACGACGGATGCGATCGTGCTCTTTTTGCTGGACATGGGCTTTGAGTTCAACACAGATGACCGGTTCCATTCCCTGTTTCGTCCTGCATCCCACCAGGGCGGTCCGGCGAACGTCAGGATGTGCGTTAAAAATGCCCTCGCAGGGAACCGTGTACAGTGTTCCATGTTCGGTGGTCACGCGTTGGCTTTTTCGTCCACAGAACCACAGACGCCCCTGGCCATCTCGGTAGCCTAAATCTCCCATACGATGGAAAAAATTCAGCCCCTCGTTCATAGGAATCTTGGCGAGTTTGTTGGCTTCATGGTCGTGGTCATAAGCTGGCGAAACAACTTCACCGCGAACGATGATTTCACCGATGACGCCTTCCAAGACGCACAGCTTCTGATCCCATGTCAGGATCGGCTCATCCGTGATGGGAATGATTTGCAACTCCAAGGATGGGACCGGTTTGCCAAGGCAAATGCCTTTGCCAAGATGGGTGGCTTGCTCCAGTTCGCCCAGTAATTGGTGGCTGTCGATATTGGCCACGGGGAGGGCTTCCGTGGCCCCATAGGGAGTATGAATAGGCACCTTCGCTTCAAGCATGCTTGAAAAAATCCTCAAGACGGCTGGCCGAACCGGAGCCCCAGCGGAAATGACTCTTTTGAGGCTTGGTAGTTTCACGCCATGCTTTATGCCATAAGCTGCTACTTGTTCCAAGAGCGCGGGAGAGCCAAACATCGTGGTTGCTTGGAATTCGTGAATGGGATCGATGATCTCTCGCGGGTTAACGAAGCCAGGTCGCGTGTAATCCATGCGCGGCAAAATGCTGGTCATTCCCAGGGCAGGCGCATATAGTCCGAACAGAGGGAAGGTGGCCAGGTCGCGCTCACCTGGTCGGATGTCGTAAATCGACCGCAATTGTTGCACTTGGCTGGCGAACATACGATGGAGATAGATGGCTCCTTTAGGCGGCCCAGTGCTCCCGCTGGTGAACAGAATGGCCGCCACGTCGTCGGGCTGAACGGCTGGCCAAGTCGTATTCGTTCGCTTGCGGCCCAGTGCAAGTAATTGTTGATATGTCAGACCTGACCAGAGCCATTTGCGACCCAAGGTAATGAGCAGGCGAATGGTCTCCTTGCCCCATCGAAACAACTTTCGAGCAAGATGAGCGGCGGGGATGCCAATGAAGGCTTCAGGCTCGGATTGGTCGAGCCCTTTTTTGATGGAGGGCAATCCAATGCCCGGGTCGATAAAAATGGGCACGGCGCCTATTCGAAAAAGGGCAAACGTCAATGCGAAGAGCTCAGGGCACGGTTTGACCATGAGGGCAGTCCGCAATCCAGGCTGAAATCCCATGGCCAATAATCCTCGGGCCAGGGTTGCGGTTTCATCGGCCAGTTGTCTGTAAGACCAAGCGCGCCAGGCTAAGGCACCATTCCTTTTTCGTCCTTGAATCGCAATGACGGCGGGGGTTTCCGGCTGGGCGGCCGCCATCGCGGGAACATAATCAGCAACGTTCCAAAAGTTCATGGCCAGACCTTACTCCTGAATGCGGGGAGCCGATGCCACCATGACAAACTGCTTGATCAGGGGAATGACTTCATGAGGAACATCCTCCAAAATAAGGTGGCTTGCCTCTTCGAAGCGGTGCACGGTGGCTTGCGGGAAGCGTGCTTCCCATTCCTTGAGAAAATGATGATCGAAAACAAAATCCTGCATGCCCCAACAAAGCATCATGGGGAGATGCTGCAGGCGATGCAAGTTCGAAGCTGTCTCTTGAACGAGTTGATACGTGGGATGCCTGGGAGTGAGAGGAATATCCTGAACGAACCGGAGGATGGCGCGTCGTTTTCTCCATGAAACGTAGGGCATCTGATAGGCCCGTTGAATGTCTCCGGGGATGACATGGGTCAAGCAGCCCAGGCGCAGGGTGCCTTTCAGAAAGAGATTCAAGCCGCGCACCAGGATGGATCCCAGGCCAGGTAGCTTGGCCAGCCGTAATGCCATGGGCAAGCGTTTGCCGCCCGGAAGCAAAAATGCTGCCGTGTTCATGAGCACGATGCGTTTGAACCGCTCCGGAAATTGACAAGCATATGTCATGCCGATCATGCCGCCCCAATCGTGGGCAATGAGCGTCAGACCAGATTGGAGTTGAAGATGCTCCAATAACGCACTGAGGTCCTCTACGCGGCTGCGAAGTCGGTAATCATAATCTCTATCCGAAGGCACATCGGATAGTCCACAACCCAGATGATCGGGAACGATGATGCGCGCGTGAGATCGAAGCTGCAAAACGAGATGGCGATAGAAGTAGGACCAGGTCGGATTCCCGTGAAGCATCAGGATCGGTTGCCCTTCGCCTTCATCGAGGTAATGCATGCGATGATGGCGGCATTGGAAGTACTGATGCTTGAACGGATATTCGGGAATCACCAGTCGATCCCCAACATTAAGCAGGTGAGTCCGCTTCCGATGCCAAGCCAGCCTACATGATGTCCGGGCAGGAGGACTTGCTGTTCGGCGGCCATGGCGGCCGTTATTGGCAAGGAAACGGTCCCCATATTGCCGAGGTAAGCGAACGTGGAAAAATCTTTTTCCTCGGGGATATGAAGCGTCCGCAGAATGTGGTCGCGATGGGGAGCCCCCACTTGGTGGCAGATCACTCGATCCACATCTTCGGGTGCCCACGCCATCTCCGCCAGAAAGCGTTGCCAGGTTTTCTCGCCCAAGGCGATGCCATGCTTCATGACGCCGATGGAATCGGTGGCCATGACTTGACGATAACTCCCATCGGATTGCCCTTGCAAGCCCCAGCGACACAAGGCGTGATGCTCAGGTGCAGCCAGGGCGATCCCCCCTCGGAGCCGATGACGATGATGGCTTGGAAATGAGCCGTCGGATAAAAGCACGGCTGCAGCTCCCGATCCGCCGGTTAGGGTTGCGAGCGCAGTGATGTAGCTTTCCATCATTGGATCACGGATCAATCCTTCGATGGTGGATTCCATGATGTCTTGCGCGGATTCACAAGAGACGACCATTCCAGCCCGGATATGACCGAGTTCAATCCGATTGGCGATCTCCACAATGGCATTAAGGACGCCAAGGCATGCGTTACTGAGATCGTAAAGGATGATATCGGATCGGACTCCCAAGGAATCCGCGACGCGGCAAACCGTGGCCGGTTCGAATTGCTCCCGGCAAACGCCCGCATAGATGAGCACGCCTAAATCGGAAGCCTGAATCGTAGATGAAGCAAGGGCTTTGCGAGCCGCTTGAATCGCCCCTTGGGATAGAGGAAAGCCAGGCTCCCACCAACGCCGCTCAGCTATGCCGGTGAGTTGTTCCAGATGGCCTGCGGGTAGGCGCAAGGTTTGATAGACCGAACTGAGCCGTTCTTCAAGATCACTTGAAGTCACGACCATCGGTGCCAACTGATAGCCCAAGCTTTCCAGAAAAACTTTGTGATAAATCATCGGGCAGTTGATTTTATGGATTCAACCTGCACGGCAAAGTCTTGCATGTGGTAGATGGTTAAATCATCCACGGTTAACCAACCCTCTGCGGCCAGACTTTGATTAGCGTCATCCACTTCTTTCAGGGAAGCTTCGACGTGCACCAGGTGATGCGTGGGCAAGACTTGACCGCGATAGGTCCATTGATGGGACCGGCCCAAGGCGGGCAAGAGAAGTTCAGTGGTTGGGTCTAATTGCCACCGTTCCGCGGCCAGGATGCGGAGACTTTGTAAAAAGGCCTCCAAGCCCAAGGAGCCAGGCCAAACGGGATCTTGATAAAAATGAGCCTTAAAAAACCATTCCTTCGGATCGATGGTTTTGCGGCCTTCGATGAATCCTTTGCCATAGCTGCCGCCTGAGGGAAAGATACGCACTTCATCCACCATCCGAAGGGGTTGGATCGGTGAATGAAGAAAGGCTTCCATCGACTGCCAAGAATGCTGGCGGACGTCCTGGGGAAAGGGTTGGAAACGTCGAGGTTCATGGATGCCCATTTGTTGGCGGAGAGCGGCTTTCGTGAAAAAGCCAAAATAGGTTTGGCCTTGATAGACCGTCCCTTCGGCATCACGAACATGAAAAGAAAAATGCTGAATGAGCATTCCCAGGGATTGTGCCACCTGCGTCAACTTCACTTGCGTCGTGAGTGTGCCGGTATCAGGATGCACCGGCTTGGTCAACACAGCCTGACCGCCAAGATTGCGAAACGACAGGTCTTCCTGGCTAGTCAAGGCCGATCCCACATAGGCCGCCAACCAACCGCATGGTTGCAGGGCGATCTCAAGCAACACGGCAAATGGCATGGAGCGCTGTCTTTGCGCTGTGAAATACCAGGCATTAGCGGGAACATCATACTCGGCTTCAATCCAACCGCCGGGTTTGACCAGCCATGGTTCGGCCTCAATATGGACGATGCGATCGAGGAATTGGTAGGGTGGGCCAGGTAATCGGGCTATGACCCGATCAGCGTCGAAGACTCGATAAGGTTCGCCAAAAGCGTCGGAGGGCTTGCCAATCGCGAAGGCCAAAATGCGATCTCGATCAAACAAGGCGGGACGTTTCGTTTGTCCACACGCCATGTCGAATGTCGAAGGAGGTCGGTGATGATCTTGACTTTGCCATTCTCTTTGGAGTTCGTCCTTGGAGACGCCAAAGAGACCGAGCGACATGTCCGTGATTTCCACGATGGGTTTGTCATCCGCGTAGAGGATGGCATCCGCCACAGCGTAGGGATAAGGATCGTAGCCTAATTCCTTGAGGTGGATGTCAAAACGTGCCTTGGCAGTCGAGGCAATCACCTGGCCGCGGCATTTGAGTTTGCTCGAGCGACCCACGACCGGGGAATAGAAAGCGTGAGGATTCGTCGATATCCAACCGAGCCGCAGCAAATAGATGCGCAGAGCATGGCAGCAGCACTCAAACATGAGCGTGCCCGGCATCACTTGATCATCCAAGAAATGGCAAACGAGAAACCAATCAGCAGGGTGGATCTCCAACTCGGCTTGGATCAAGCCCAGTTGATAGCGTCCTCCATGAGGGTCGAGACAGGGGACGCGATCGATCAAATGCATTCTGCCGCCAGGCAAGGCCAGACCTTCCGCCAAAGCATGCCCGGCAAATGCTTCGCCAAAGCAGTCCGACAAGCGGCCGTCCCTTAAAGCTTCAATTTGCGACTTGGTGTAGCTTTCCTGGGTGATTGGGACCCATTCGATCCAGTCCGCGGGAAGGGATCGCGGATGCTTTTGCTTCATCCATTCCGATTGCACCAAGCCCTTGCCCGCGTGCAGAGCTTGTTCCGTGAAAAAGCCCGCACAGCCATGGTTCATGCTGAGCAGGGGCTTGCCGTCGACGGTGCCTTCAAATGCAAACCGAAAAAGATGGGTATGGCTCTGCTTGAAAAATTGCTCGATGCGAATGTCGTAATGAATGGTCCGGCCAAATGTTGGCAACGGTGCGTGAAACGTGACCTCGGCGTCCAGCAAGCGGTACACCGCCAAGCCCTGGGTGTGTAGATCGATCCCTAAATAGCCCGACAGCATCAAGTCCGCTTGACCAGCCTCCACGGCAATACAGGTGGGGATGCGTCCGCCATCGAGGTACCAGGCATGGGGCACGATATCATGTTCAGTGACAATGCGGCCAGGTTGCAAACTCAAAGGCTCGCCCTCGATGGCCAACACCCGATCCACCAACATCAAGGGGGCATCGGGAAGCCGAACACGCGTGGGATGCTCATCAATGCTGGCAAACGCGGGTCCAAACACCTTGCCGATATGTCCCCGGGCAAACTCGTAACACTGTTCCTTGGCGAGTTGGATCGAAGGTGCTTGAACGTCATGGGGGGGAATGGCTATGGGCTCGTCAGTGGATGTGTTTGCCTGGCCCAAGGCCTCTTTGTAAAGGTGGTTCCAGCGATCCATCCAATCGAGAAAGGTTGCATGTGCTTGGCACTTCACTTCACTCAACTGGACCAGACTCTGCAGCATCCCGTTGGCTTGATCGAAATTCTGTACCGTGCCCTTATGGGACGCGGGATCATGGATCACTGGTGATTCCCCAGCGGTTTTCAGATGGGCTCTTCCAGCTTGCATCATTTCACAAGGCTCCCATTTGGCCATGGTGTGATGGGCAGGGAGATGAAGTCGGTGAGACGTCGAAGTCGCTTCAAGATTATCTGGGGTTGCGAATAAAAGTTCATGCTTAAATGGAATGCCTTCGACGAAGAGTTGAGCCAGCAAGAGCTGTACGCTTTCCTGTTCCGGTTGCTTAAATGGATTGGCTTCCAGGACGCGCACTCGTTGGTTGTGTAGGATCTGTTGGATCATGCGTGAACAAGAATTCCCTGGTCCCATTTCGATGAACGCTCGAATGCCATCCTCATGGGCTTGCCTCACCAGTCGTGGAAAATCGAGAGAGTGGAGTGCCAAATCGACAATGGCGTTCGCCGCGGTTGTGGAAGTGACTTCGTAGCGCCTGCCCCATGCTCCGCTGTAAAATGGAATCGTCGGGGGCTGCGTGAAAGGCCAAGTATGAAATACCCGGTAGGCTTCGGAGACAATCTGCACGATGGGCCCATGCACCGTGCTCACTCCCTGTAAAGGCCAAGCTGTAGAACGGATTCGGTTCAGGCAGCGTGTGATGGCTGCTTTCTCGCCGCCAATGACGAATTCCCGATCCGCATTGATAATCATCAGATAGGCGTAAGGTTCCGAGTTCAGTGCTTGCTCGAGGTTCGAGCGGTCGCACTGAACCACGCAAGCCATCCATTCAAAGGGCTGCTCCAAAGGCCATTGCCAAGCTTGCCGGATCACGTTGCATGGACCAGCGAGGTCCGATTGAAAAAGAGAGGATTGTCGCAGTCGATTCAAGACCGCATGTGAATCCTCCCAGACGCGATGAGCCAAAAAGGCTGTGGACTCCCCCAAACTATAGCCCATCACGGCGGCGGGATTGATCTGTGCATCGTGCAAGATGTCCTGCATGAGCATGCCGAATAACACTTGGCATTCCATGAGCTCATGCGTCGTCGCCGAGGCCAACCGCGAAGGATCTACTTGCCATTCGGGATGAAGCAAGGATCGCAAATGAGGGAATTGACGCTCAAGATTTGCTAACTTCCCAGGCCAGTTTCGTATTATGTCCAATCCCATGCCGGGATAGAAATTCCCCGAACCAGGGTAGACAATCGCAACGGCTGTTGGGCCGATCGGATCGGGTTGATGGATGAAATAACTATTTCCGACATGATGAGGATGCTTGATTACCAGAGGTTGGTGCCTGGCGTGGCGAGGCTGACGAAGGATTTGGGCGCTGGACTGGAAGATCTCAATGAGCGCTTCATTGGGAAGATGAGGATGAATTAAAAAGACGCACGCTAAATGACCCAGGGATCGTGGTTGCGTTGCTTTATTCGCCTCATCGAAGATGATGGACCACCCTGAGGCGGTCGATACAAGTTGTTTCGTTAACACGTCAATGCGCTGAATCAGTTCATTCAAGGATGAACCGATGATCGTCACGGCACGATGTGTCCAATGAGGAGACGGAGAACCAGCGACTCGCAGGCCAGCTTGTTCCGAGGAAACTTCATGCGCCAAGAAGTGCTTTTCTTCACCCGTATGTAGCAGCCAGGACCATTTGATGGATCGATGCTCGTGGGGATGATCGATGAACCAAGGTTGGTCGATGGCCTGGGCTGAGAGGTCGAGCCATTTTTTCTCGATGAGAGCGTGCAGGCCAATGGCCAACGAGAAGAGGCCTTGGGCAGCGCCCACGTGGAGGGGGAGGCGACTTGGACATCCTATCTCATGAACGATTAAATCCGTATTAAGGGTTTTGGTATGGAGTTGCAGCGTGCTGTTGGTTGAGGTTGATTCGCCCTCAGTATGGTCATGGATTTCGTTGAACCCAGCCAGGATTCGTTGTGGTTGATGAATGGCATCTTCCCATCGCTCAAGGATCAAGATGGTGCAAGCATCGCCAAAATGAACTGGAGTGCTCGAATTGGTTGTTTGGCACCACATGGAACGAGGTTCGCAAGCCAGGTCCACAGCTCCAACAATGGCGCGGTCGATGTCGCCAGTTTGCAAGAGTTGTATGGCGGTATCGAGTGACATCAGTCCCGAATCCCGGCCAGACGCCACCGTGAAACTGGGACCGCCGCACTTCCACTCCCTGGCGATGCGGCTCGCCACGACGCTGCCCAGCGCCCCCATCGTGCGGTTGGCCGTCAAAGGCGGGCTGACTTGATTCTTCAGCGGAACCCCATCGTCCAAAGATGGGACCGACCATCGGCAACAGAAATTGGTGGTGTTGAGGTCCAAATCTAGGCCAATAAACACTCCTGTGTTCGTGTGATCTGCTTCCGATAAACCACTTTGTTTGAGAGCTTGGCGGGTCAGTAACAACGGCCAAATTTGTTGCGGAAGGGCTTCTTCCAATTCTTGCGGCGGAATGCGGAATTGGTCGATAGGAATCGAAAGTGATTCCCTTCGTTCGCAAGTCGGCGACTTCTTTGGAGGGGCGAAAAGGACATTGAAATCATTCCTTTGACCCCATTGAACGCTAAAGCCAACCAAGGCGAATTTTGTACGGGTTCGCTTTTGCCATCTCATCCGTGATTGCTCTTGAACAGTTCGAGTTGATTCCGGAGTCCATTCTTCAATGAGCAAATGGGCATTGATGCCGCCAAAGCCAAAAGCAGAGACGGCGGCCCGGCGTGGTTGATGCGGCGTGCGTTTCCATGGCATTGGGTTGGTGAGGATGCGAAAGGGCGATGCCTCCAAGGAAATGTCTCTGGAAGGCATATTAAAGTGAGGTTGCGGTGGGAGCGTCGATTCACGAAAGGCCAACAGAACCTTGAGCAGCCCCGCCGCGCCAGCCGCCGTCAAGGTGTGGCCAATGTTCGCCTTGACGGATCCTAGTGTAATCCGCTCCATACGAATCCTCGACGGGCCATGTTGCTCGTGGTAAAGCGTCATCATGCTGTCAAATTCGACGGCGTCGCCGACGGGTGTGCCGGTGGCATGGCATTCGATGTAATCCAATTGGTCGATGGCCCATCCCGCTTGTTGATAGGCTGAGCGCATGGCCCTGAGCTGACCTTCTTTGCTGGGCGCGAGCAATTTTCCCGAACGATCATTAGAAACACCCACGCCGTGCACGACTCCCAGGATGGCGTCGGATTGGGACAAGGCATCGGACAAGCGCTTGAGGACAAACATGCCCGCGCCTTCGCCCACCATGAGTCCATCCGCTCGGGCATCAAAGGGAGAGGCTTGCCCGCGTTTGGATAAGGCTCGAAGTTGCGTAAATCCCATCTGGGTATAGAGACAATCGGGCCTGGATAGCCCGCCGGCCAAGACGGCATCGAGTTCATGCAATTGCAAGGCGCGCATGGCCAAATGGATGGCATAAAGCGAAGAAGCACATGCAGCATCCAAAGTGAAACAAGGCCCATGCAATGCCAACGCTTCCGCCAAAATTAAGGCAGGCAGCGCCGCTGCATGACGATTCTCCAGGGAATAATCGGTTGCCAGAGCAGATGGCAGGCCGTGATTGGTCAGGCGGTGTCCCTTCATCCAGTCGATCGCTAAGCGGCTGCAAGCGTCGGTAGGCAGCACGATGTTCCCCAACATGATGCCGATGCGCTTGCGATCCAGCATGTGATGGCTGAATTGGTTCCAGACTTGCCAACCGACATGCAGGGCTAACCGTGAAGATGCATCGAGTCTGGCCACTCTTTGGCGCGAGACCGGACCATAATCTTGGAGAGGCGGCAAGTCATCCAACATACAGCCGATGGCGTGGTAGACACTGTCAACGCGCCCTTGGGCGGATTGAAGTACAGGTTGGGACGCGTACTTCCAGCGTTCGGTGGGAATGTGGCCTTCCGCCGTGGCTTTGTCCTTGATGAGGCGCCAGAAGGCTTCCAAGGTAGGCGACTTGGGGAATACGCCCCCCATGGCCACGATGGCAATAGGTTCCAAATGCTCAGCCGCCATGGCGTCACACGGAGGAGTGAGAGGAGAGAAGTTGATTGCGTCTAAACGCCTGATGCAATCGCTCGTCAAGGATCGCTTCCAAGTGATTCAAGGCGGCGACTAGCTGCCCTTGTTCATCGATGATGGCGACCTGCGCCACTACCCGATGGGTTTGATGATCTTGGACGGTGAATTCAACTTGAAAGCGGCTGTTCGGCTTGAAACGCTGATGTTGCCGATATCGCCCGATGGCGGTCGGCAAGCATGGGGAATCGTGATGCCGTTGGCTCCAAACGATGGCTAATTGAAAGACGGCGTCCAAGACCAGTGGATCGATGATCCAATGATGTCGCCATGGCAATTGCAACCAGTCTTTCGGAGGAGGAGCGGAGCGGACCCAGGCCCTGATGCCTTGCTCCGAGGTGGCTAGTATGGATTCGATGCCTTGCAGTCGCGGTCCATGAAATAACCATTGTTCATAAATCTCCGCATCCTCGGGACGGCCATTCAGCAACAAGGGGGGGGCTTCGCCAGAAAGGGGGAATCTCGATAGCTGGATCACCGAACTGGCGTGTCGAGTCCATTTTTCATCGAGTGATTGAATGATATCACTTTCCAAGGCAAGGTGCCCATTCTGTGACAATGGCTTATCGATTCTGAACTGGAGGACTTTACATTCATTGGTGTGTAAGGTGACCCCTTTGAGAATTTTAAAGTTGTCCAGCCCGGTAAAATGCCAACCAGGATGCTCATGTAAGGCGGTTTGAGCCAGCCATTCCATCAGGAGGGCCATGGGCAATATGGCTCGACCATTTAATACATGATCCTCAAGAATGGGGCACTTGCCAACGCTCACCTCGCGTTCCAGGACGACCTTGAGACCATGCCCAGAGGTCGATCCATTGGTACTATGTTTCAAAACGGGCATGTGTTTTGGATGCGTAAAGTCACGATCCCTATCGCCGGGAAGATCGCCTTTCATGACGACGAGTTCGACAGTCGCGGCTCGAGGTTGCTGAAGCCGATGGAGCACAAACTGAGAACCTTCCTCCTGCGGAATCAACTGAATGTGCTCGCGCTGAAAAAGCGGCTTCAATGATTCCTTCACCATGCCGCCGTCCCACGGCCCCCAATTGAAAGACACGACATTAACGCGGGGATGACGGGTTTGCCAGCGCACGGCCCATTTGTTGAGCACTTCATTGGCGAGGGCGTAAGCGGCTTGACCCTGGCGTCCAAAGCGGGCTGTGGTCGATGAGAAGAGGATCAGGTCCTGAAGTTGATCTGGATCAAGTTGCTCAAGCAGCCACTCAAGGCTGTCGATCTTGGTTTCATAGACGTCGCTCAGATCGTCTGGCGTCAGTTCGACGAAGGGCTTGTCAGCAAGGACACCTGCTCCATGGATTAAATGGCGAATGGGACCATGCCGACTTTGTAAATCGGCCATCGTCCTGCGTAATTCCTCTGCGCATCGCAGGTCGATGGACACATACTCATATCGGCCCCCAAGCGACTTCAGGGCATTCAACGTTGATCGAACTTCCCGCTGCGCCATGAGACGTTCATATTGCTTTTGTAGTTGTTTCGGATTCATGTCCTGTGCATGGTTTTTCATCAGGGCGCGCTTGATTTCCGGCTCGGAGCGAAGGTCCAGAAGCCAATTCGGCTCTGGCTCATCGATGCACGTGCGGCCGAGCAACAGGAGCGTCGGTTTCCAGGCTTGAGCGAGGGCCTTGGTGACCGCGGCCGTGATGCCGCGCGCGCCACCTGTCACCAGTGTGACCTCCCCTTCGCCCCATGGCGGGAGGTGAGTGGATTGCCGAGCAGGTTCGCTGGGCATCAATTGTAATTGAGTCCAACCAGAGCTGGTCAACCCTAGTTCCATGGGCAAGGGGCGTTGAACCAGGGTCGACAAGGCATTGGCACAGTATTCTGCTCCGAGATGGGGTTCGGCATCCAACAACTGTAGACGAATCCAGGGATGCTCATGCCGAATGCACTTGAGCATCCCTAACAAACCTTGGACACGAGGATCAGCATGATCGGGCCACGAGTGAATGCCTCCTTGCCCATCGATGAAAGTCAAACAGATGATGGAAACCGCTTCCTGATGAATTCCGTTTGCACTGCACTGTCGAATGAACGACTGGAGCAATCGCAACGCGTTATCCTGCCATGACTTGGAAAAGTCCGACATGGGAGGAATCAAAATCAAACTACGCAGAGGCAATTTAAAATCGCCACCTTGGCTCCATCGAACAGATACGCATGATGTTGAAAGGGCTTGAAATCGGGATTGGATCACCTGGGCCAGGACCGGATCGTCGTGCACGATGGCGACCGGTGCCTGGGGTGTCCAACCGGAGGCAGGGAATGCTTGGATATCAAGTGGTTGAGCTGACAAGTGCCAGGCACGTAAGGTCGTTTCTTGGATGGCACCGGTTTGATCAACTTGAGGGGAAACTGTTAGCCGCGACGGTTGCACTGGTTCAGAGGTGGTGCGAAGTTGAAAATCGGCCGTTTTTTTTTCCGTCGCGGATGACCCATGCTGAATCGAACTCCCTAAATGCTTCACAATGTCTTGAAGCGTCCGAATCCGGCCTAAATCTTCGGCCTGGATCTGCGGGGCATGCGGCAAGCGTTCCTGGAGGGCGGCAAAAATTTCGACGCGCTTGATCGAATCGATGCCGAGATCCGCGTCCAGTTCCATCCGTTCTTCAAGCATCTCTGGCGGATAACCCGTCTTGTTGCCGATAATCTCTCGAACCAGCACACTAATATCCTGAGGATGCAGAGCAGCGGCATCTTGAACGGAGGAGCCATTGAGCCGCTGGGGCTCCATGTGCGCATCATGGACAACCTCCTGCTCGAAGCCACGAATAAACCCAATGACATCTTGCAGCGTTCTGATTTTGCCTATGTGTTCCGATTGGATGGCGGGTGCGTCAGGCCATTGCTCTTGCACGGCTGCAAAAATTTCCACTCTCTTGATGGAGTCGATGCCGAGGTCGGTGTCCAACTCCATTTCAAGGTTGAGCATTTCGGCGGGATAGCCCGTTTTTTCTGAAACGATCGCTTTCAAACCTGCTTCCCAATCACGCTCGGCATCGGTTCGTTGACCTAGCGGGTTATGGAATTGAACTTGTGGCGAGGCTTTCCTGCCAGGCACGCCATTCGTTTCTGTGAATGGCGGCTTGGGAGGTTCCGTGATGGTTTCATTCGCCAAACGCAGAGGGTGTGAGTCGCGTGTTCCCAACCCGGGGGCTTGGAAGACGGCAGCAACCTCTGTCGGCACCTGTTCGGTTGAAATCGTGCCAGAAGTATGGGCAGAAAGCCCAAGTTGACTTGGATTGTGGACTAAACTTTGGAAGATCTCCAAAACGCGGTTTTGGCCATCTAAGAATTGTTGATGTAGCCTGGCCGTCTGCTCCGCGATTCTTTGCAAAGCGAGCAAGTTTTCTGGCGATAAGGTCATCTTGGGTGTAGGGCTCTGATAAGTTTTTGGTGGCGTGGTTTCCATCCGCGGCGGCACCCATGGTGTTTCCGGTGCCTTGGGCTGATCTGTGGACCGGTCCTTTGCCTGCGTCATTGTGGGTTGCAGATCTTTCATTTTATTGACGGAAGCATCTAGGGGCGAAGTGGAATTCTTGTTCCCTTCAACCAGCCAAGGGTCGGAATTATGTGTTTCGAAGGGCGTCGAAGAAGATGCCGCTGGCGTTGCAACCGTTTCACCATGGCGTCGCCTGTAATTAGATCCACAGAGGGGGATCGTCAACGACTTGGACTTGGTTTGGTCAATGGGCCGATTGGATGCTTGCCAAAGAGGCAATTTCAGATGATAACCACTGGCAGCTAATTGACCCAAAACCCTGGCTAAATCCATCAGCCCTTCACGCTTGCCCCGCGAACTATCCAGAGCCATGGCGTGATGCATTTGATCCGATAAAATCGATTGAACCAGGCCCGTCAATTTGGCTTCTGGACCAAGTTCGAGGAATGTGTAAATGCCATCGTCATGCATTCTGCGAATCATTTCTTCGAAACGCACAGGTGAAATCATTTGCTCACCAAGCAGACCATAGGCTTGATCGCCATCCGCGGGATAGGGAGCCGCTGTGACATTGGAGTAAACGGAGATGTTGGAGGATTGCCAATCCACATCGAGTAATGCTTGTTTGAAGCGGTCGTTTGCGGCGGCCACAATGGGACTGTGAAATGCCGCGGCGACAGGGATTACACTACAGGTGACGCCTTGACCGCTCAGTATTTGCAAGGCATGTTGGATGTCGTTCAAGTTGCCTGCCAGAACCACTTGCTTGGGTGAATTGAGATTGGCCAGACGCAGTGGCGACTGATGTCGAATCAACCATCGGCTCATCTCCTCGGCATGCATCCGCACAGCCAACATGCCGCTGGTGGATGACTTTGCCGCGTCCGCCATGCAGGCGCCGCGGACGAGGCTCAGTTCCATCAGGGCTTTTTCACAGAAGCGTCCACTTGCTGCTAAAGCCAGTAATTCGCCATAACTGTGACCAGCCATGGCGTTCGCTGTGATGCCAAAAAACCGCATTAATTGGAATGTTCCCCAACCCATGGCCCCCAGGGCGGCTTGTGCATGTTGGGTTTCGCGCAACCGCGCTTCGGACAGAGCAAGTCTATCCTTGGTCCAAAGCGAGTGCGGATAGATCACGTCCACTAGGCTCATCGCAAAGTTAGCGGAGAAGCGCGCCCTGGCCTTTTCAGCCAACGTTAAAGCATCGAATACCGGCGGAGCTTGACAGGCTAGATCACGCAACATGCCGATGTATTGCGAACCTTGGCCTGGAAATAAAAAGGCCAACCCGCCTGGTCGAGAACCTATTCCAAAGTAAATGCCGTCAGGCAAGGAAGCGGTTTGGGCGGGTTTTTGATTAACCAGTTTGCGCGCTTGAGAGAGCTTTGATTGGAAATAGTCCATCCCATGTGCATGAATTTCATCGGCATTCACAATCATGGCGAGGCGATATGGATCATCCGCACGAAAAGCCAATCGTGATTGATAAGCCAGGTGGGTGACGTTGGACGCTGAGGTGACGCTGTCCGCAGCATTGATTTTTTGCAGCAACGCTTCCGCGGTCGCTCCACTCCAAGTCACCAACTCAATGCGACCGTCCCAATCAAACGAGACCTTGTTGGGTTGAGATTCCTCCACGACGACGTGAAAATTGCTGCCACCAAATCCAAAGGAACTGACGGCGGCGCGTCGCGGATGACTAGCATTGGACAGCCAAGGCCTGGCTTCCGAATTGACATAGAAAGGAGATGCCGCCGATTCCAATGGTGGCAGAGGTTGAGTCACTTTGATCGTAGGCGGCAGGACTTTGTGTTTGAGGGCCAGCACGGCCTTCATCAGGCCAGCCGCTCCGGCAGCAGCTTTGGTATGGCCAATTTGTGATTTGATTGAACCAATGGCGCACCAAGGCGCGTCGTTTCGAGACGGCCCGTATACACTGTATAGCGCGGCCAATTCCGCCGCATCGCCAGCCTTGGTGCCGGTTCCATGGGCTTCGACGAGCTCGATGGTGCTCGGAGAAACGTCAGCGAGTTGATAGGCGTTTTGCAGCGCTCGAACCTGGCCCTCGGAGCTGGGGGCATAGATCGCTTGTCCTTTGCCGTCGCTGGAGGTGCCGATGCCGCGGAGAATGGCATGGATGGGATCGCCATCACGTTCCGCATCGGCAAGCCGCTTGATCACGAAACAACCCAAACCTTCGCCCAGGATGGTTCCATCTCCATTGGCATCAAAAGGTCGAGCATCTCCCGAGGGCGAGAGAGCAGGGGTTTTACTGAAACACATATACATGAAGATGTCATTGAAGGTGTCCATGCCGCCGGTCACCACCATGTCGGCGCGGCCGGATTGCAATTCTAGCATCGCCAAGTGGAGAGCGCTGAGCGAACTCGCACAGGCCGCATCCACAACACAATTGGTGCCTTGCAGGTTGAGTCGATTGGCAATGCGGCCCGCGACGACGTTGCCCAATAGACCCGGGAAGGAATCTTCCTGCCAACCGACGTAGCTGTCCGCGATGCGTTGGACGATTTCTTCGGCTTTCTGTTCGGGTATCCCTGCGTCTCGAAGCGCTTTTCGCCAAATGGGATGGCCGAGCCGAGCACCGAGGGGAATGACTAATTCCAAGGTGCCGGTGATGCCGAGAATGACGCTTACTTTTTGCCGGTCAAAGAGCCGCTCAGGGCCATACCCCGCGTCCATCAAGGCGGCACGTGCTGCCATGAGCCCTAAAAGTTGCGTGGAATCGATGGCTTCCAACGAATGCGGCTGAATGCCGAAATCCATAGGTGGAAAGTCAATGGGGTCTAAAAACGCTCCACGCCGTGCATATGTGTGATCAGGGCATTTGGGGTCGGAATGATAATAATCCGCCGCCTTCCAATGGGTGGACGGGACATCTTTCACGGAGTCCACTTTGCGTCGGATATTATTCCAAAAGTCACGGAGTGAAGCGGCTTGTGGGAACAAGCAACCCAGTCCGATAATCGCTATCGGGGTCGATTTCGCAGGTACCGTCACGGTCATGCCTCATGGGTTTAGTAGGGCGGCCCATTCCTCGAGCGGTTTGGGTCTCAAATGCGGCACTCCAATGGGAAGATTGGCACCCTGGCTGCGCAGCATGGCAGCGCGGGTGACAACGGCTGCACCATACATGATATTTAGTCCGATCGTGGCGACGCGACGATTTTCTGGGCTTTCCAGGAAAGTTCCTTTGGTCCATTCATTGAAAGCGCCCATCGCGGGACCCGACCAAACCTGAAAATCCATCTGCCGATCGGCCATGCCCTGATTGGCCCAGTGACTGGACTGACCAAGATACCAGCGAAAGACCAGGGCCATCCGATGTTTGGGGTCCCGTTTTGCCTTGTCGATCTGTGCGGGGTCGCGCTGTTTGAAAAACTCCTGTGTAAATCGCCAAATTTCCTCTAGTGAACAACGAAATAGCGTCTTTTCAAGATGAGTGCGTTCATCGAGGGGGATCGCTTCCAGCCCGTCATAATGGCGATAGAGTTCATAAAGTTTATTGGCCCGCATGGGGAACAGTGTGCCGCGCTTGAGGACTTGGACTTTCACACCCATTTCAAACATATCTGCGGCGGGCGCCATCATGCTGTCCGCTTGTTCCGCTTGTGCAAGCATCTTGCGAACCAAGGGGGAACTCCCTGATTCCTGGCAGGCTTGATTGATGGAACCGGTGACGACATAGGCTGCCCCCATGGCGAACAATCCAGCCGCGGCGGCGGGAGTGCCTATCCCCCCAGCGGCGCCGACACGCAAGGGGTGGACGTAGCCAAATTGGGCGTTGAGCCGATCACGCAAAGAAAGAAACGTGGGCAAGAGGGTTACGGCCGGGCGATTATCCGTATGGCCCGCGGAATCAGCTTCCGCCGTGACATCCTGAGCCACGGGAATTTGACCGGCCCATTGCGCTTGCTGCTCGGTTAGAAATCCGGTTTCAACAAGTCGTCTAATCATCGCGGCTGGCGGGGGCGACATGAATTTGCGAGCCACCTCGACTCGAGACACCTTGGCCATGACGCGATTCGGCGTGTGGATGTTTCCTTGACTGTCTTGGTGAATGCCATGAAGTCGATATTTCACGATAGGCAGCGTCATGTCCATGAAAGCGGAGGCTTCCACCAAGTGAATTTTCTTTTGCAGATAGAGATCCCCTAGCGCATCTTCCAACGCAGGTTCGTTGGGGCTGTGAATGAAATTCATCCCCCATGGGCCTTGGGAGGCATGTCGCTGCAGTTGCTCGATCGCCGAGGCGACTTGACTCAACGATAAACCCGCTGAGCCGAAAAAGGCTAATAAACCGTGGTGGGACAAAGCTGTCACCAGTTCCACTGAAGCGATGCCGTTGGCCATCGCCCCCGCGACATAGTTGGCTTGCAACTGATGGTCCATGCGGAAACTGGGGTCGCCCAAGTTTTGAATGGGACAGCTAGGGCATGAAAGCCATGGTCCTGAGCTAGTAATCGAACGTCTGCTGTCGGCCTCCAAACCAAGCGGTTCGAAGGACAACTTTCCCGTGTCAGCCTGGTAATAAAAGGGTCGTCTCAGTTGATGAAGGGCTGAGTCAATGGCGTGGCCCCAGGAGGCAGGCCTTGGCTCCTGCGTCTCTTCCAGAATGACTGCTGGTCGTATGGGGTCTTGCAACATGCTCAAAAACACAAAAAAGCAATGGGTTAGAGCGACGAGTCTAACAGCAAGTCATATTTGCTTCATGAATGACTTTCATTCAAGTTAAGGTTGGCCATAGCCTTCTGTCCACTCTAAATGGATTTTTTCTAGTCAGGGTGCGAAGGTGCCATCGACACCTGAAAAGGTGTGTCCCCGAATAAAACCAGCGAAGCTTGATAAGCAGACGCCACTTGCAAATCGCATCCGGACCAGTGGCCATCCGTATTAGGTAGGGAAAGCGTGAACGTTGGCGCGTTTTGCATCTCCACGTCCATGGCCTCCAAAGCCATGGTGATGCCCTTGCCCATGGCCTTGAGCCAAGCCTCTTTGCGCACCCAAATGTGGTAAAACTCATCGCTGAGTTTATCGTCTTCGAACTGCTTGAGCCAAGCTTGTTCCTTTGGGCTGTAATAGCGGCTTGCCAAAGCCTGGAAGTCTCGTTTGGGGTCTATCCATTCCAAGTCGATGCCGACGGGACGATCAAGGGTGATCGCCAATAGGGCGATGTCCCGCGAATGTGTGAGATTGAATTGGAAGCGGCTCAACTCTGGATGATCGAGATGCGGTTTTCCATGATTCGAGTAGGCCAAGGGGATATCGATTGCGCGAAGTTCACAGTAATTGGCCAAAACGCTTCGAAGCCACGTTCGTGTGAGCACGAATTGATTTTGTGCCGAGGCCACACGCAACCTCTTGGCTCTTCGTTGTTCTTCCCCAGTCAATTGCTGCCAGACGGAATCGTCGAAAGAACCTACATGAGTTAAGTTCAAGCGATGAATGATCACTACGTTCGAGGACAAGGAAGAAATCACGATGGTAACTGCCGAGCAAGCAACTCAAGGGGGTGAAGAGCCTGTCGATGAAACACATCCATGATCTGATGCCGGCAAGATGTTCCTGTGCTCAGGACGATAGAGTTTGGCAAATCATCGACGTGCCTGGATAACGATTGTCTCGCGATTGTCACGCTGATTTCAAAGTAGGCTTTATCAAAACCAAATAATCCTGCCATGCCGCAGCAGCCTGAATCGAGATCGGTCCGCTGAAGTTCAGGGATCAAGCTGAGCACTTCCGAAGACGACTTCGACCAGGCCAGGGCTTTTTGGTGGCAGTGTGCATGGAATAGGGCGTGTTGTCGCAAAGGCCGCCATGGGATCTGATTCAAGGCTTCCCCGTAGTCTTCCTTCAATCCGGCTTCAGCTAATTTAACTTTGGAAGCAATCTGACGGGTCGATGGGCTTGGCCAAAGTGCCGGCCAATCATCGGCCAAGGCGGACCAGCAACTGGGTTCCATCATCCACACACTTTGATGCGCTTCCATGGTCTTGCAAAGGCGTGGAGCCTGGTCCTTTACGAGACGCCGTGCGTCCGTGAGATAACCTCTGCTGATCAGCGGCCGGCCGCAACAATAACCGCTCCAAGGCTCGATGGCAATGCCGATCCGGTCGAGAATCGCCGCCAGGGCCATAGGAATGTTAGGTTCCTGAAAATTGGTGAAGCAATCGAGATAGAGAAGAACTTTCTCACTTGGTTCACCATGCAAACGAGCTTGGTGTTGGCGCAGCCATCGGTGAAAAGATCGGCTAGCCAATCGGGGAAGCGTGCGGCGCCGGTCTATACCGGCCAATTGATCCAAGAGCGTTCGACTCATCGGAAAAGTGGAGACCGCGTTGATCAGTGGGCCCAGCCAGGAACCGATGCGCAACCCCATGGGAAGAAATTTGATCAAGCGATCCAGGATGGGGCGAGGGTGGGTTTGGTAATAGAAATGATCCACTTCGGCTTTTAGTCGGGCCATGTCCACATTGCTCGGGCATTCCGATTTGCAAGCCTTGCAACTCAGACACAAGGACAAAACGTCGTGCAGCCAATCCGAACGCAAGTCCGCATCAGGATGAGGACTCGTCATCGCCCAACGCAGGGCATTGGCTCGACCTCGAGTGCTGTCCTTTTCCTCCAGCGTGGCTCGATACGATGGACACATGACGCCCGCTTGCGTTTTGCGGCACACCCCCGTTCCACTGCACAATTCCACGCTGCGGGCAAAACCACCATGCTCTTCGAAATGGAAATGCGTCGCCGGTTCCCAAGCCTGATAGCCGGGACCGATCCGTAAGTGATCCGTCATGGGAGGTGCATCGACGATTTTGCCTGGATTGAGCAACCCCTTTGGATCAAAAGTGTGTTTTAGATTCTGCATAAAGGAATACAGCTCATCACCGAAGAGTCGGCGATTCCACTCACTGCGAGCCAATCCATCACCATGCTCTCCCGATAAACTGCCGCCAAAACTCATGACCAGGTCCACGACCTGTTCGCTGATCTTCCTCATCGTGGCAACGTCTTGCGCCGACTTCATGTTTAAGACGGGCCGAATATGGAGGCAGCCCACGCTGGCGTGGCCATAGATGGCTCCCTGGGTGCCATGCTGATGAATGATCCGCTCGAAGGCCGACACAAACTCGGGCAGCTTATGCGGCGCGACGGCAGTGTCTTCCACGAAAGAGATCGGTTTGCGATCGCCGGGCAATCCCATGAGCAGGGGTAGGCCCGATTCGCGCAGCCGCCAGAGCGGTTCGCGTTCTTTCTCTTCCACGGCGCGAACGATGTTTTGGACGCCCGAAGCGGACTGCAGCGCAGCTTGGAGTCGCTGGAGCCGATGGCAGACCTCGGATTTTGACTCGCCAATGAATTCGATCATGAGCACGGCCGCCGGCCTTCCCTGAATGCCTTTCATTCGTTCCTTGAGAGCGAGATTGGCTCGGGCCAAGTCTAGGATCATTTGATCCATCAACTCCACAGCGGAGGGCTGATGCTCTAAAATCAATGGCAAATATGCAAGGGCGGCCTTTAATGAATCGAAATGAGGCACGAGTAAGCCTTTATAGGCAGGAAGCGGGACACAGTTGAGTTCCGCCTCGGCCACGATGGCTAACGTGCCTTCACTGCCCACGATCAGCCGCGTTAAGTCAAGATGACTTGCGTCCCAGTCCTGTAATAGCGCGTCCAGGTTGTATCCTGAAACACGCCTCAAAATTTTCGGAAAACGTGCATCGATGGCCTCGCGATGCTTGGGTAGTTCATTGATAATCCGATGATAAATGGCTGACTCCAGACGTGGTTGCCGGTAGGCCTCCAGGATGTGGCTGACCGGCCATCGTTGGCAGCGCGCGGCAGACCCATCGGTCAGAATGAGGCTGAGGGCAAGCACGTGATCCATGGTTTTACCATGGATGATGGAATGAGCACCTGCGGAATTATTCCCGATCATGCCGCCCAGCGTCGCTCGATTGGCTGTCGACACGTCGGGACCAAACTGCAAACCATGTGGTGCAAGAGCACGATTGAGATCGTCGAGCACCACCCCAGGCTGGACCCTAACCCTGCGTCGTTTCGGATCAATGTCTAGAACTTGTCGAAGATGCTTGCTGGTATCCAAGATGATGCCTGAACCGACGGTTTGTCCCGAGAGGCTGGTTCCACCTCCGCGAGCGACGATGGGAACACCGTGCTCAGCCGCGATCTGCATTGTCGTTTGAAGGTCGGAAATCGTGCGCGGCAGTACAACGCACATCGGCTCGATTTGATAGAGGCTGGCGTCCGTGCTGTAGAGTTTTCGCATCATCGGATCCGCATGAACTTCACCACGCAGGTGTCGGCGAAGGTGGCTTGCCAATGCGGATCGACGATAGTCGTCAAGGTGGGCCATGAACCTATTTTCATCAGCTCAGTTCATGCTGACAAGAAAAACCATTGAACGAAAGTCGAGAAGTTGAGCGCGTAGCATGAAAAAACTCCAAGCCACTTGGGGTGTTGCTTGGAGCGACACAGCCTTTATAAAAACCAACTAATTGGTGCTGAAATCGAAATGCGGGGCTTCGATGCCGAGCGGGTCGTTGATAAACTTCTGTCGACATGTGGAACAAAGATCATACCGTAAAACCTGACGTGCTGGGATATCATCCTCGCTCGCACCTGACTCAGCTTGGGCCTGAATCAGTTTACTAACGGCTTGCATGGCATCCTGATCCAAATCAGCTTCGGTCAGGGGCTGCAAAGCGGAACAGGCGATCACTTCCATTTTCACGATGTAACGTTGGTCCGCGGTAGGTTGAATCTCTCTTCCACACATGTCACACGTGACGTGAATCATATCGGGCAAAACCTCCCCCCTCTGGATTCAGCACGAGACCCCACACAAACAGGTTGACCAAAGGTTCAGGGCACGGGCGAGTACCATCCAACCCATTTGTGTCTCTATTCCATCCGTCGCATGAAATGCGTTCCCTGTCAAGTTGAATTCCCGATTCTTCAGCATGGCTGACCGCAACGGTTTTTGATTCCACTTGCTTTTTCACTATTCATTGGATTGCTTGGACCCTTCAGCGCTTGACTGCAAAGCTGGTTCGCGTCGTGATGCCCACGCTTGGCTCGTTAACATCCGTGGAGCGCAAGCGATGGCATTGCCCGAAGAACGTCATCGGATTGTCGTAAACCACTTGGCGAATAATCGACTCGCCATGGCCGCGCCGTTTCATCTCTAGAATGAATTCAGGAACCGACAAAGGATCGGAAGGTCCCCAATCACCTGCGGAGTTGACCAGGGTGCGTTCCACGCCATACTGCTCGATCATGTCCACGGCGCGTTGAGGCGTGCACTTGGTGGTAGGGTAGAGCGTCATGCCAATCCAAAAGCCTGATTCCTTGGCGAGCCGGATGGTATGCTCCTCAACGTGATCGATGCAAACCCGTTCCGGGCGGATGCGGGCGTCCCCATTGAGCATGTCCAAAATCATGCGCGTGCCTTGATATTTGTCCTGCAGGTGAGGCGTGTGGACAAGGATCAGTTCCTGCGATTGCGCCGCCAGTTCGACGTGCTCCAGGAACACGGTGCATTCATTGCGGGTGTTCTTGTTGAGGCCAATTTCCCCTATCCCCAACACATTGGGCTGAGTCAAATAGCGTGGAATGAGTTGGATGACTTCTCGAGCCAGGGAGACATTTTCCGCCTCTTTGGCATTGATGCAGAGCCAAGAGTAATGCTGAATGCCGAAAGCGCTTGCCCGTTTAGGCTCGATTTGCGTGAGGTGGCGAAAATAGTCATCAAAGCCGTGCACCGTGCCGCGATCGAATCCAGCCCAGAAGGCCGGTTCACTGATCGCCACGCAGCCACACCGGGCCATGCGGTGATAATCGTCCGTGGTTCGGGAGATCATGTGGATGTGCGGGTCGATGTAGTTCATGGTCGAGTCTCGCTCAATGATAACTGGCCAACGTGCGGCTGTCTTAGGATTGCCATTGAGGATCGTAAGGAAGTGAAAAATGCAATTGGATTTTCTCGGCGCGTTCAGGGGCGCGTTGTTGTAAGAGCGTCAAGGCTTGTTGCAGTTGATCGAGCCGAGGATCGCTAAGCTTGCCTCCGCGATCGATGCGGTCAAAGAGGGCCGCCAAGTCGAGCAGCTTGCTGCGTATTTCGAGATAGCAGCGATCCAGCACCTCATGGGCGGGCTGTGGATGAACGCTCACCAGACACCTCCTGGTTCAGGAACCGGTTTTTATATTCCAGCGCGATTAATTGATTCATGTTGCCAGATCGGAACCCTTCAAGGTCCAAGGTTACGTATTGAAAACCCAGGGATTTGAAATGTTGAACCAACTGATTCCGCAGGACCGGAGTGAGCAGCAAGGGGATGGAGTCGAGGGAAACTTCGATGCGCGCCATCTCGTTGCTATGCAAGCGAACGCGAACGTGGCTGAACCCATGAGCTTTTAGCCAAACCTCGGCAGCTTCAATCTGAGCCACATGTTCCGGCGTGGCGGCCACGCCGGGGGCGATCCTGCTGGATAAACAGGGGGAAGCGGGTTTGTCCGCGTTCGGCAATGACCATTCCCGAGCCAAAAGACGGACCTCGGCCTTGGTCAAGCAGGCCTCTTGCAAGGGATGTCTCACGCCGAATACCGCTGCTGCGGTCAATCCTGGGCGATAATCACCCCGGTCATCCAAGTTAGCGCCGCTGACGATGACCCAACCTTCATGGCTCGTGTAGCGCGATTGTATTTGGGCGTAAAGCTCGGATTTGCAATGATAACATCGGCTACCATCATTTTTTTGGTACGCCTGCTGATCGAATTCATGGGTTTCTAAAAAGGAGTGGCGGATTCCAATGACTTGAGCAATGTGCTTGGCATCGTCCCGGTCGGACTTGGAAACGCTCGGCGAAAGGGCCGTGATGGCCCACGCATGGTCGGGGAGAGCCAAGTAAGCTGCTTTCGCGACCACGGAGCTGTCCACGCCGCCGCTGAACGCCACCACGACGCGCCGCATGGCTTTGAGTTTTGCGATTAAATCATCACGCTTCTGCCGAAGAGGCGGTGTCAGGATGGAAGCATCATGGGTCAAGTTGAAATCCTCTTGGCGACAGGATACTCTTCTCCTGTTTTTAGGATAACAGGTTGAGTACCCAATCACCAGAGGTATGCTACTTGGGGAGGAGCTGCATCCGTGGCTGCTGCTGCTATCGAGTAGGAGGGTACCCAGGTGGTGGACCCGACTGCAACGTAGGAGGCACATATCCTCCCGATGGCGCGGGATAGACAGCTTGGCCGCTCCCCGGCGGGCAGTTTTGGCACGGAGCTGCTCCGACCATGGCGGGGTTGGGTTCGTCGCATCTCTTTTTGAAGACGGAGCAGCCAGAAGCTAGCACGACAGAGCCAATTGCCAGGAAAACCAGGGAGCGAAACATGGTTGCCTCGATGTTCAATAGAATGCGTCGATTAACCTAAGGGGTTAATGCGTTGCTGGAATTCCACTTCCAGTCACATAGCCTTGCCAAAGCGCGATTCCCCTAGGAAAATGTAACCTCAATTAGACGTGATTCAAATGAACAGAGAGAAGGTTGTCCTAGTTTTCTGAACCGATTTAACGAATTTAACAATGAAGTAGATTCCAATCAGTCAAGAAGCAATGAGTTGGACGCAAAAGGTTCAAGAAAGGAAAATTGACGCGCCAGGATTCGAAACAGCCGTGCGGCCATGTCTTTCTTCCATCAAGTCTGCTTTGTATGATGACAACATCCAACAGATGGAAGAAAGCGTTTATTCTTAAGCTGTCAAAGGGGTGAGGTGGCTCATGCCAATTGAATATAGCCAAGTCAGGAAAGGGATGGTCATTGTTGGCGATGATGGTCAACTGTACCATGTCTTGGATCGGGATCTGAACACGCCCGGCAACTGGCGAGCCATCCTTCAACTAAAGCTCAAAAACCTCAAAACTGGCTCGATTACCATGAATCGCGTGCGTCCGCAGGATAAGGTCGACACGGCGTTCTTGGATAAGAGAGAGATGGAATACATCTACCCTGAGGCCGAGGGGTTTGTCTTCATGGATACGGAGACATTTGATCAAGTGACCTTGCAGAAGGAACTGACAGGAGAGTTAATGGATTACATGAAGCCCAACTCGAGAGCATTCGTGACTTTTTATGAGGGCAAGCCTCTCAGTTTGGAACTGCCCCCTACGGTGGAACTGGAAGTCGTGGAAACGGAACCTTCCGTGAAAGGGGCTACCGCCGCGGCGCAATACAAACCGGCGATTTGCGACACTGGATTGAAAATTACCGTTCCTCCTTTTATCAACATCGGTGAAAAGATCAAAGTTGACACGCGAACAGGCGAGTACCTCGAACGAGTCAAATAACCTGCGATTTTCATTTAACTTCGCAAAGGAAGTCTTAAACTCATTGATAGAACTCACCACGCGTTGTTTAATTGATTTATCCTAAACAGCTGCCCTGATGCTGTGTGGATGAGATGTTTGCTTACCCCCGATCCTTGTTGAAGTTCATACTTTTACGTGTTAGTGTAACGACCGAGCGAGCCTAACCGGGTCATTCACAATCTTTTGCAAGACCAAACGAACTCACCTCGCCCTCGGAGTCAAGAATGAACAACTCCCCAAGGTACTCCTTGAATTCAATCTTCCGCGACTTCATGGCGGGATTGGTTGTCTTCCTGGTGGCTTTGCCGCTCTGTTTAGGAATTGCCAAGGCTTCGGATGCTCCGCTTATCTCTGGATTGATCACCGGCATCATCGGCGGGATCGTGGTCGGCTTTTTGAGCGGCTCACATACCAGCGTCAGCGGCCCCGCGGCTGGCCTGACCGTTGTGGTTGCAGGCCAAATCAGTGCCTTGGGATCCTACGAAACATTCTTGCTGGCGGTTGTCATCGCAGGTGTCATTCAAATCATAATGGGCATCATGAAGGCCGGCTTTATATCGGCCTACTTCCCGTCGAGCGTGATTAAAGGGCTTTTGGCGGCCATCGGCATTTTGTTGATTTTGAAGCAATTTCCACACTTGCTTGGTCGAGACACAAACCCGGTAGGTCAAGAAGCGTTTGTCCAGCCAGATCAACAAAATACCTTTACTGAAATCTGGCAGGCCCTTTCTGATCCACACATTGGCGCGGCCTTGATTGGCATCTCGACTCTGCTCATCATGATTTTTTGCGAACACTCGAAACACTTGAAGAAGACGAAAATCCCGGCCCCGCTCATTGTGGTGGTGCTTGGCGTGTTCATCAATTGGCTGTATCGCAATTATTTCACAGGACTCACCGTGAACGAGGGCCACATGGTTTCCGTTCCCATCGCCGGCTCATTCAGTAGCGTGACACAGTTGTTGATCTTCCCTGATTTCATGAGTTGGAGTCCTGCTCTCTTAACGGCGGCCGTCACAATTGCCATCGTGGCATCCTTGGAAACACTGCTCAACCTGGAAGCGGTGGACAAAATTGATCCTGAGCAGCGCGTTTCGCCTGCGAGTCGTGAACTTTTTGCCCAAGGCGTTGGCAATGTCCTGGCGGGTTTGATCGGTGGACTGCCGATGACTTCCGTCATTGTCCGCAGCTCAGCCAATATCAATTCTGGCGCGAAGTCCAAATTATCCACCATCATTCATGGATTCTTGCTTTTAATATTTGTCGTCATTTTCCCCGAAATTATCAACGAGATCCCTTTGGCTTGCTTGGCAGCCATTTTGTTGTACACGGGATACAAGCTGGCCAATCCCAAACTATTCAAGCAAATGTGGAATGAAGGCCGATGTCAATTCTTGCCTTTCGTGAGCACGGTGGTTGCGATCGTTCTCACGGATTTATTGCTCGGCATCTTGATTGGCTTGATTGTCAGCATTGGCTTTATTTTACAGAGCAATTTGCGTCGTCCCCTGCGGCGGATCATGGAAAGGCACGTGGGGGGAGATGTGCTCCACATCGAACTATCCAACCAAGTCAGCTTCTTGAATCGTGCCAGTCTAATGAAGGTGTTGATGGAAGTCCCGAGAGGCTCTCATGTTTTGATCGATGCCCGCAGCACGGATTACATCGATCCCGACATCTTGGACCTGGTCATGGATTTTAAGACCACGACCGCGCCGGCCCACGGCTTGAAGGTGAGCTTGTTGGGCTTCAAGGATCGCTACGACCTCAAAGACGAAATTCTCTACGTGGATTACACATCTCAGGAAATCCAAAGCAAACTCACGCCCGACGCCGTGCTAGGGATTCTTAAGGCGGGCCACGAACGCTTCCGGTCCGGCCAGCGCTTGGATCGCGACTTGAATCGCTTAATCAATTTCACCGCGGAGGGGCAGCATCCCATGGCGGTGATCATGAGTTGCATAGACTCAAGAACGCCCGCGGAGATCATATTTGACTTGGCCTTGGGAGACATTTTCAGCATTCGCGTTGCGGGCAATGTGATCAAAGAAAAGGTGCTCGCTAGCATGGAATACAGTTGTGCCGTGGCTGGCGCCAAGTTGGTCGTCGTCTTGGGGCACACCAAATGCGGGGCGGTGGGGGCGGCTCTGGATTTCTGGCTATCGGAGAGCGACTCTGCCGAGGTGACGGGGTGCCAACACCTAGAGGCCTTGATGAGCGAGATTCAAAAATCCATTGACCCGAGTTGGCGCGAGGCCATGCAAAAGGCAGGGGACGATGAGCATGATCGCTTCACGGATGAACTGGTCCGCCGCCATGTATTGCGGATGGTGGAATATATCTTCCAAAACAGCCAGACCCTATCCAAATTGGCCAACGAGGGCCATATCAAGATAGTTGGAGGCATTTATGATATTCGTACCGGAGATTTACGCTTTTTTGAACCTCAATCCAGCCCGAGCCGAGCGGAAAAGCCGCTTCTCGTTTAAGTTCAAAGGATCATGAAAAAATCAGCACGCGGTCGGCGTGCTGGGGTAGGGGAGTTGAACTTGTCGCCTGGGTAAATTAACTTATTCCGTCCTGCGCCTTTATTTTAGCTCAACCGACCAGTACGCATTGTCCAAGAAGGTCTTCCAGGATTGGTATTTCTGATTCGTCAACTTCAAGCTGAGCAAAGGACTTCGCTTCGGCTTTTCTGGTTTCCGAATCATGGTCATGTGAGCTTGCTTGGGCGTGCGCCCACCCTTGCGGATATTGCAATGCAAGCAAGCACACACGATGTTCTCCCAAGTCGCTTTCCCGCCCTGGCTGCGCGGGGTCACGTGATCCAGCGTCAAATCCGCGGTCGAGAAGCGTTTGCCGCAGTATTGACACTGGTTGTTGTCCCGAGCAAAGAGGTTGCGCCGGTTGAATTTGACCGTTTGTTTGGGCAGCCGATCGTAGCTTAAGAGGCGAATGATTCGCGGAACCTGGATTTCATTGGACACCGTCCGAATCCAATCATCTTCCTGCTTGCGAAAATGAGTAGCTCGAAAAGCGCTGAGCTCCGCCCAACTCTTGAAATCATAGGTTTGAAATTGGCCCTCGTCCAAGCTCACGACCTCGGCCAATCCCTTGACCAACAGACAAAAAGCGCGCTTGACCGAAACGACATGAATCGCCAAGTACAGCTTGTTCAATGCAAGGACATTCATTTCCAAGGCCGGGTCGTGCATGGTGTTCCTCTTGAATAAACCGCTGATCCATCAGAAAAGACACCACTGTCTTTGGTTGCTCCACAAAGGGTATGACGCATTTCCGCGACAAAGGGTTCAGTCTGGCGGTTAACGACTTGCAAGCTGAACATATCATCAGACTAACGAGTCGAATATCGTAACGCAATTCGAGATGGCTCAATTTCACGCTTTCTTCGCGTGGTTAATGATGGGGGAGGAACTGAACAGCGGCGCGCAAAGATGGCAAGGACACTTGGAATCTGCTGATTTCAACATAGAAAATATTAGCTAACGATTTATGGATCGTGGTTTCTGACCGGGCCTTGCATAATGCGGAAGTGAAAATGGTTCACCTTTCCAGTGGCTCCTAGAATAGGGCACGGATCGAGGCAACCAGGCGCTGTGGCGGAATCGGCAGACGCAGCGGATTTAAAATCCGCTTCGCCGTAAGGCGAGTGGGGGTTCAAGTCCCCCCAGCGCCACTATGCACATGGCGGTATTGAACGGCTTCCTTTCGCTCACCCGCCAATCCGCTTCTTGATTTCTTGAATGGTTTGATGGGCTTTGCCCGCGATGTTGCCATCCGTGCTCGACGTCATGCGTACTAGAAGAGGCAAGCTTTGTTTGGTGCCGACTTTTTGGAGCACATCCATGAGGAGCGCCAGAGCATGAGGCGACTCGGCTTTGGGTAGTATCTTCAAGATGGCCGCTTCGCAACCCGATCCAATCTGAATTAAGTACTTATTGGCCGTGAAGCTGTGATTCTCAACGGCATCCACCAAAAACTCGATGGCGGATTTTGTCTTGAACTCCGCCAATAAATCGAGCAATTCATCCGGATAAAAAGGGGCTCGATGATGTTGCCGAAGATGGATGACAACATGGTCGGCATATTTTTCGGTGGCCCAGGCGCGAAGAACTTTCATGGCGGTGCCGCGGTGTTGCATATGGGCGATGGCATCGAGCATGACGTCCATGACGAGATCGCGATGCTCTTCCTTGGGCGGCATGTCTGCTAAAGTCTTCATGATCACTTCCCGTTTGGGGAAATCGGGATGCTTGATTTGCTTGATGAATGGCGGGGAAAACTCACCCTCCTTGAATTTATTGGATTCTTGCTCGATGACCTCAATGGCTAGCTCATCCCATGCCACGACGGCTTTTTTTTAGCCATCCAGTCCGCGTGACTTAGTGACGGCAATTTTTGGTCCTGTGATTTCTTCAAGGGTGGCATGGGCCAGGGCGACATTGTCGTCATGTTGTTTGTGCATGTACATGACGAGTTGCGGGATGGCTTCGCGCGTTTTTTTCTTGCCCAGGGCTTTCATGACCGGCGCCTTCAATCCGGAGGGACTATCCACCAAATAGTCGATGAGCGTTGTTGATTTCATCCGCAACATGCGTCGTTCCAAGACGGCCTTGATTTAAGTTTGCTTAATGCCAGAAAAGCGTTCCAAGGAATGGCCCAAAGCCATCGTATATTCCCCGCCCTTGGCATTTTCGAGTTGTTCAAGCACTTTTGCATGGACGGCTTGATTGGATCGTTGCAAGGCGAGGATCAAATGATGCAGAGTGGCTTGTTCGTTGTCTTCAGGAAGTTGGTTTTCGGGAGCGTTAGGATCAATTTTCCAGCGAAAGCACGCATAGACTTGGTCCGCAACCGCTTTTCGATCATCGCTTGAATTGGAATTGATGATGATGGCGATGATATAGACTTGAATGCAGTAGACCCTGGCGTAGGACTTTTCACCTGTCTCCCGATCGATGTATTGCAATTCGTAGCCGGGGAATGCTTGCTTGCCGAAATTGATTTTTTTCGATGACAAGATCCTGTCCGCTTTGATTTGTGACATTAGCCTATGAAACTGATCCAACATTTTCTGAACGCCGGTCTATTTGCGCACGACCGGCGGAACCTCTAAAAACAAGAGAGCCGTGTTGCCCTCATCGTTTCTGATCTCGCTTACGCCAACGCTCATGCGAACACCATTGATCGTTGCGCTCGATGACCGGGTAAAGCGGTTGCCGGGTGGAGCGAACGTCGTGAATTGATCGAATCCATAAGTCAATTCCACCCAGCCTTCGGGTGGTTCAGCTAGAGTGTCGCGGGACAGGGTGCGCGAGCTCACAAGCGCGGTCAGGACAAGCATCGTCAGGCGGATCATGTTTCCCTCCTGTATGTTGAAAATACCAAAGCGAAGTCGTTAATGAAGTCATGTAAATCCTCTTTTGGCGATCGCGTCAATTACTTTCTCCTGGATTTGATGATCACCATGGGGGTGCATTGATTGGCTATGACGGACCTACTGTAGGGTGGCGAAAGAGTGAGGGCTTCGTTAGAATGGGCGGACCCTGAACCTTTTTCGATTGGGAGCCCAGCCATGAGTTTTGACGGTGATCAGAGTCAAACCATCCCGCCGCTGGCAATGAATTTGCGAGCGCGGTTGTCGATCATGATGTTCCTGGAATTTGCGATCTGGGGGGCGTGGTTCGTCGTTTTTTTCGATTATCTGCTGATCCTCAAGTTCGATGGCGCCCAAGCTGGAATCCTATTTGGGAACATGGCCCTGGGGGCCATTATCTCGCCCATGATCGTTGGTTTCTTGGCGGATCGATGGATCGCAAGTGAAAAATTGATGGCGGTGCTGCACCTCCTGGGGGCAGGTTTGCTCTATTGGATGTCCTCGATCCAGACCCCTGATTACTCCAGCTTCATCATCGCATCGCTCACGTATGCCATCGTTTACAATCCCACTCTGTCGTTGGCTAATTCCATTTCCTTCACGCATATCCCCGACGGAACCCGCGACTTTCCCGGCATCCGCGTGCTTGGCACCATTGGCTGGATCGCGGCGAATTTATATGTGGGCATGTTTTTGGACTTCAAGTCGAATCAACCTTTGCAGTTGGCGGCTGGGTTATCCCTGCTCATGGGACTTTACAGTTTATTGCTGCCGCACACGCCTCCCTCGGGGAAGAAGGGAGATCCCCTGCCATTTCTCGAAGCTTTCAAGCTCTTCCGCGACCCGGGTTTTGCCATCTTCTTTCTCGTGTCTGGGGCGATCACGATTGTCCTGGCGTTTTACTATTCCAACACCGCCACATTTTTGACACAAACTTCCGCCAGCATCGTTCCTGAATCCTTGCGCTTTTATTTTGTATCGGAGAGCCAAGGCAAAACCCTCATCAATCCAAACAACACCATGCTGATCGGGCAGTTGATGGAAATGATCCTGTTGCCGTTTTTGCCCTTTTTCTTGTGGCGTTTGGGCATGAAATGGGTGCTCGTGGTGGGCATGCTGTCTTGGGGGATTCGTTACGGACTCTTTGCCATGGGGGAGCCGTTCTGGGTCATTTTGGTGGGAGTAGCTTTGCACGGTATTTGCTTTGATTTCTTTTTCGCTGCAGGATTCATTCACGTCGACCAAACGGCGCCAAAGGAAATACGCGCCTCTGGCCAAGCCTTGTTCGCCTTCTTGACCTATGGCCTGGGCATGTGGCTTGGCAGCATCCTTTCTGGCGTCATGAATAAGCAATTCACCACCGAAGGCGTGGGCACGAATTGGTCGCAATTTTGGCTGGTTCCCAGCATTGGCGTCATGGCCCTGGTGCTCATTTTCGTGCTCTTTTTCCGATCCAAGTCCACGGCAGGAGCGGGGCACGATCGTGGATGAGATATTGGCTAAACTCACCGCCGAAGACACCGACGTCGATCCTATTTGGTTGGCTTTGCTTTTTGCCAAGGATGAATCTCCCGATTTGGATCTAGCATCGCATTTAGAACTATTGCGAAGTTGGGGGAAGGCGTTGCAGCCGAACATTGCAGGCTTGCCGTTGCTCGAGCAAGTCACGGCGTTGAGTGACTACCTCTTTGTCGAATTAGGTTTCACGGGCAATCGCGAACATTACTATGACCCGCGCAATAGCTACTTGAACGAGGTGATGAAACGGCGATTGGGCATCCCCATCACGCTGAGCCTGATAGCCATGGGGGTTGGACAAAGGGCGGGTATGGACGTGTGCGGCATAGGTTTGCCTGGACATTTCATTGCCATGGCGCGCGATGGTAATAACAAGATTTTCTTCGACCCTTTTGATGCGGGGCGTTTGCTCGATGAGGCCGATTGCCTCAGGCTCATGCGCGAAAGATGCGGCGCGGAATATCCCTGGAGCCTGGCGCAGTGTGCGCCGGCGACCCCTCACTTCATCCTGTCACGCATGTGCAACAATTTGCGAGCCATCTACCTCAAGCATGAGGACTACCATCGCGCCGAGCGCGTGTTGCATCGCTTGGGGCAATTGCATCCCGGAGTGGCCGAGTTGCGTCGCGACCTAGGCATTTGTCATCTGCACACGAACCGACCCTGTTCGGCCATCACGCATTTAACGGCCTATTTGGAGCAAGAGACCATGCCCAGAGACGCTGAGCTCGTGCAAGCCATGTTGCGCCGCGCTCGTCATGAACTGGCCAAGCGTAATTGATACGGCTCCGGCTTACGATCGCTTCATGGTCCCAAGGATTGAATGGCTTGATCGATGAGTTGGAGCGCTTCCTGGGATTGACTTTCGGTTTGATACAAATGCCGCAATGCCTGCAACCGTTTGCGTGCCATATCCGGCGGACCCGCCTTAATCTGATGGATCATGTCCTTCAACGTTCGGTGCGCGGGCTGGTTCTGATCGAGATCCTTGAGGGCTTGTTTCGCCAATTCAACCCAAGTGGCTTGATCCTTCACACCATCAAAAGAATCGATCAAGAGTTGCCAAGTGTGTTTGGCTTGTTCACGATTCCCCGAAAAAAATTCAATCACTCCGCGTCGATAAAACTTCTCTGCTTCGCCCTGCGGCGCCGAGAAGGCAAACAGGCCGGCTTCACGCCGGAGTTGTTGAAACGATCGACCTTGATGAATTTTTGATTCAAGCTGCTTCACGGATTCTGATTCCGCTTGATCAGGATATTTGCTCTTCAGTTTCTGCAATTGCGACTCGGCATCGGTCCAGGCATGCTCTTTAATGTAACGATCCGCTTTTTGCAAGATATCCGCGGCGCTAGGGGGTTGCAGTCCATAGACCAAGATGGCGATCATAATGATGAACAAAGCGGACAATAGGATCAAACGCGGAAAGGAAATGCTATCCGATTGGTTTCGCGGCGAGGGGGAATAAGCCTGCACTTTCTGCTGCGCTTGTTCCTCCGCCTCGGCGCCCATGATTTTCGTTACGCCCCCCCGCAAGGCGTCCGAGGTGTATTGCCGCTTGCGGACCATTTTGCGCTGCAATCGACCTAACCAATCCGCCACAACTCCCGCGCTTGATGGCCGCTTTTCAGGGTCTTTCTCCAACAGTTGTTGAATCAACTCGTCCATCTCATGGGGAAGATCGGAAACGAACATGCTGGGCGGATCGAACTTGCCAAATCGATGCAGACGCAGCATTTCCTCCGCCGACTCAGCCAAGAAGGGCAGCCGGCCCGTCAGTAATTGATACAGCACGATGCCCAGCGAGTAGAGGTCGCTTCGCCGCGTGATCGGCTTACCGACCGCTTGTTCGGGGGAGACGTAATCCGCGGTGCCAATCATGGTGTCCATGGCCGTGATGGAACCGCTGCCAAACACTTTGGCGATGCCGAAATCCGCCAGTTTGATCAAGCCATCACTTGTGAGCAGTAGGTTGGCTGGTTTGATGTCGCGGTGAACGATTTCCAATTGATGGGCATGTTGCAAGGCCTTGCAGATTTGGATGCCGATCTTGGTGATTTCCTCCCAGGGCAGGGAGCCGCGCTGCTCTAGCAGCTCCGCCAGGGAAACCCCTTCCACGTATTCCATGACATAGTAAGGTTGACCGCGGAATTGGCCCGCTTCCATTAAGGCGACGATGTTTTCATGCTTCAATTGGGCCAGGGTCGCAATTTCTCTTTCAAAGCGAGTGACAAACCCCGCTTCTTGGTTCATGCTGGCGGGTAGGATTTTAATCGCGGACAGCCTTTCTGGATGCTCATGGTGGTGTGCTCGATAAACATTCCCCATGCCGCCTTGCCCCAAGGCAAGGTCGATGACCCAAGGTCCGAGTTTCGTGCCAATCATGCGGTCTTCTCATCGAAGCAGGCCAAGCGGACGGCCGTGAATGTCTGGTTAATGGTCGACAAGTTGAATCGTATTTTAATCGCCTGAAGGGGCTTGCGTTGCAAGAATTTCACAAAAACCATGGAGATATGGCATCACTTGCCTAGCTAAACCTAGGGATGGCATCTATAAGGCATCTATCTGAACAGAAGAGGAATCATTAGGATTAAGCAATTCGTCTAGCTTCACTGGGTTCATGAGGGTCTTGCGGCGCAAGCAGATCATTCACCCTATCCAGGAACGATTGCCAACACGCTTCATCCAGAGGGGATGAAGTCTGAATCGAGAGAAGATACTCTTCCAAGGAATGAACCGAATGGAAAGGTGCTTGTAAGGTTGCAGATGTCAATCCCTGGATGCAAACGTCCAAAGGAGCCAAACTCGGCTTCCAGCCAGGCGTCCCCTGCTTTGGTGTTTTCCAATGCCGAAGCAATTTACCCAAGGCTCGGAGATCATCCTCTTGCGTCGGCGCAGTTGTTCGGTTGTTTTGGACGAGCCAAAGCGGTTCGCCTAACCCGCAAATCTTTAATTCACCATGGCCGGCCAGGAGGACGCGGCCTGCATGTAAATGGCCATGCACCAATCCTTGATCGTGAATCGCGCGCAAACCGCTGACCGCCTGGCGGAATAAATGAAGCCAGATGGACACGGAAACGGCCAACTTGGACCACTCCGTGCTCGGTAAACCGATCACCCATTCTTGCTCCGCAGCCGGACGGCCTTCGAATTCGACGACGTCCAACGTCTCGGCCACCTGTGGATGGCGCACCACCATCGCTTGGCTAAACTGATTGCGAAAGTCGTCCACTTTCCAAGGTTCAGCTTGTGGATGAAGGTGGCGGAGAATAGCCTCGCCGCCTCGTTTGCCATCGAAGACTCGGTAAATCGTTTCCTGCGGAAGAATGCGTAATTGGTCGACGATTCGCAACGTCCCAAAAGCCAGACATTCGAGTCGATCCTCCTCGAGCATCCGTATTTGATAAGGAGTTAGCAACTCAGCTTCCAACATCAATTGCTTTAATGTTTTGGACTTGGCGTGAGCTTCTGCATGCAGTTCGCGCAAGGTTTTATCGTCGATCAGATCTAGCTGCACTAGACGTTCGATGAAGGCATCATCATTCGATCCATTGCCCAATGGAAGGCGCAGAATTGTCGGTTCACTGGAAACGTTGGCCGTTGCAGTCCGGCCAAGATGCTTCTCCGCCAATTCCTTGATCTTGAGGCGATACCAGCTTTGTAAATCGTGCAGATGACGATTGAGCGAGGTCCGCCGGGCTTGGATGGCCTCTTCCAATGCTTTGATTTTTTCGGATCGTAGCTCCAGTTCACTATGGCTTTGCTGCAATCGCGAGGCTTCAAGGGCCAATTGGGCTTCACGCTCTTGCAAGCTGGTTTGATCCTGGGTAATGCCATGTCGAAATTGCTGCAAGTGCTCCTGCCATTCGCTTAGGAATAGCTTGAACTGGCTGATTTCCAAGCGATTTTCGGTTCGAAGTTGTAGCAAATGATTCTGGGTTGACTGTAACGTCTGCCCTCGATCGGCCAAGTCGTTTTGCCATTGGGTGAGTTCCTTCTGACTGCGCTCGATAAAAGCGTGAACTTCCTGGAGATGAGTCCGTAGTTGCTGACGAGCCAAGCCCAATTGCTGAACCGCCGACCGGGCCTGCTCAAGAAGGCTGGGCAATTGCTGTTGCCATTCGTCGCGAGCTTGCAACCAGGACTGTGATTGCTCGTCCATGGCAGCAGCCTGGCGTTGTAATCGCGCTGCCCATCCTTCCAGCCTGGATTGCTCCTCCTGAAGCCAGGCGGATTGATCTTCCAAGGTTTGTTCCCGCGCGGCCAGGGTTGCACGTTGCGACTCCAAGGCGGCAAGTTGTTCAGCCAACGCCGCTTGCTGACGATTCCGTTCCTCAACATCCTTCTGATGTTGGGCCTGTGCATCAGCTTGCTGAAGTTGCCATTGCTCAGCTTGCTTTTGCCATCGCTGTTCAGCCGCAAGCAAGGCCTGCTCGCGTTCGGCCAATTGCGCGGACCGCCATCGGAGTTGCTCTTGCAGCATCTCACGAGCCTGGTCTGTTTGCGTGAGCAAGTCGGCTTGTTCATGGAGTTGACGATTTTGCCGCACGAGACGCTGCCGAATCTTTTGCAAGCGGATGCCACGGTGCCTGAGAAGCTGGCTAGTTTGGGCTAACTCCATCGTGAAGGCTTCTAAGCGTGCTTGCTGGTCATTGAGTTGCTGCTGAGCTTGGACGAGAGCCTTTTCCTTGTCACGAATATGGTCCAGTTCCGCCACGAGATCCGCTTGACGCTTCTCCTGAGCGAGCCTCTCGGCTTCCCAAGCCTGGCGATCGGCTTGCCACTGAAGTCGATCTTGATGAAGCTGCTTGGCCGTTTCTTGCAAATCATGCTCGGCCTTTTCGACGCGCAGCCGCTCTTGTGCGAGGTGGTGCTCGCGCTGGCGAATTTCCGCCTCCATCTTCTCGGCACGCCCCCATAGAAGGGTCACTTGCCGTTGCTGGAGTTCAAGCTCGGTCGAACGCTCCTGCAGCCAGTGATGCCGTTCTTGGACCTCCGCCTGGTTTGCTTTCAGTTGTTCTTCTTCGCAGCGCAGCCTTTCGCTCCATTGAGTGCATTCTTCGGCCCGCGCCGTCAATTCCTCAGCCTGCTTTAACAGGTCGTCGCGGCGCAGATGTAAACCCTTTTCGGCCTTTTCAAGGCTGCGCTGTCTTTCCAGCAGAGTGGCATGGAACCGCTCCAGTCGGACCAGGTCTGCCTGATGTTCTCGCTGCTTGTCCGCCAACGCTTTTTCGGCTTGATGCAGTTGTAACTCACGCGCTTGGGTTTGCTGCAGCCAATGCTCGTGTTCCTGCTCCAAATCCTTTTGCCAGTCCATGATGATTTGATGTTGTCGTTCAAGGGAATTCTGTCGTTCTTGCCATTCATGGCGCGTGGTTTCCCATTCTTGCTTTTCGCGGGACCAATGATCACGGATCTGTTCCCATCCATGTTTTTCTTCTCGGAGCTTGCGAACCGCCTGCTCAAGCGCTGCTCGTTGCAGGGACAGCTTATCTTTGCGCTTGCGATATTGGTCATGGAGAGCGCTGCGCAGTTGCTGCAGCTCCGCCCGCCAGTCTTCCAACTGGGCAAGTTGGTTTGCGATTTCCTGTTCACGCTCGGTCAAATGACGCTCACGCTCGCACAGGGCCGATGCTCGCTCGTCCATTCCCAGCGATCTTTTTTCCAGCTCCTCAAGTTGACAGGTCAGGGCACTCTCTTTTGCAAGCAACTGTCTCGACCGCAACGCCAAGGACTCTGCTTGGCGTTCAGCATCTTGTTCCCAATCACGCCGTTCTTCCGCCAGTTTTTGGCGCTCGCTGACAAGCATGGCGCGTTCATGAGCCAAGATGTCCATTGCCGATGCAGGGTCATTTGCGGAGTCAGAGTCATCTTGCCTGCGTGAAGGGGACAATCGACCAGAATAGATATGAGCTTGCAGGGTCAATCCCTGGATGGTTAAGCGATCATCAGTGCTGAGCCACCCTTCAACAAATGGTTGGCCATCACGGAGGATGGTGATCGTTTGAGATAAACTGCGAAAATACAATTGATGGCGAAACGGCGTCAAAATAGCCAGGATGGGCGGCATGGAGGCATCGGGAATCGGCAGATCGCATTCTGAATGGCTGCCAAGGAGAATGCTGCCCTTGCGGAAATCGCCCCTGATTTCCTGGCCTTGCGAGGAGCGCAGAACCACACGCACGGTGGGCCAACTTGGCTCGCCATGGTTCGGCTTGGGCACCAAGGGAATGAACTGCGGCATTGGCTTTTCCCTATCCCCCAGGTAGGGCACCCCTACCTGGCCGGAACCTTAGCGAAGCTTTCTAAAAAAGGAAGGGCAAATAGACTGCTTCGCAGCTATTTTCAGCAAAAGAGGGGAGGGACGATGTGAACGTCCTTGCCGCCTCATTTTACTTTGTCGCTGTAGGCGAATCCCAAAGCGTGCAAGATCAAATTCCGCACTGCCGTCATGGGCAATGCAGAATCGTGGGGTTGCCTTAACAGGGCGGCGTCATCGACAATCAAAAGAGGCTGATCTAGGGGGTCTGAAGCAGGTAAACCATGGCTGCCCCGAACTAGGCTCCCATCCAGTGGGATCACATCAAAGCGTGCTCGGAAGCCGAGCTGCTTTTGCAGCAGTCGCACGAATGCTCGCCCCTTGGGGAACCAAAGTTTTGGATCAAAGAACAATTCGCAAGGATCAAAGCCCGGTTTATGGTGAATGGCCACGCAGCGGGCATAATCCGGGGCCAACCGATCATCTAACCAAAACGGATAAGCCAACCATGAATTTTCCTTGGCTAGCACGACCAATTCTCCCGATCGAGGATGATCGAGTTGAACCGCTTGACGCTCAGCGCCTGCGAGCACGCGATCCACGCCAGGCAGCTCTTCAAGCTGAGCCCTAACCGCTGGAATATCCTCAGGGTGTTGGACATAGATATGGGCCAACTGGTGATCGCAAACCGCCATGGCCTTGGATGCAAAACAATCCAACTGCTCACCAAAAGGGCCGTTTCGGATTTGCAACCACCCTTGTTCGCGCAGCTTCCGGTTAAGATAGACCGGCTGCGTGACGTCTCGATGTCCGTATTCACTCACGATCCACAATCTCGCCCCCACGCGCTGCACGGCACGCTCGATTTCGGCCAGGCACGTTTCCAATTCGGACAGAAGCTTCACCATGTCGCAGCCATGGGGCCCGAGGCGTTGTGGGTCGTAGTCCAGATGGGGCAAATAAACTAACGTGAGATGGGGTTCAAAACGTTCGACCACGCGCGCCGCCGCCTGGGCAATCCATTGGGTGGCCGGCAAGCCCGACATCGGTCCCCAAAAAGCATGAAACGGAAAAGCCCCCAACTCTTCCTTCAAATCTTCGGCCAAGGCCGAAGGTTGACTCATGACGTCGAAAATTTTGTTGCCGTCCAAGCCATAGTGAGGTTTGGGCGTCAGGGAATATTGAACGACTGCGCCTTGATTGAACCACCAAAACAGCTTAGCGCATGAAAAGGGTTTGCCTTGTCCTTGGGCCAGTCGGCGAGCGGTTGCATAGACAGGTTCACGCTGCAGCAAGCGGTTAGATTGCTGCCAGAAACGCACTTCCATGGTGTCGCGATAGAGCCAGCCGTTGGCCACGATGCCGTGTTCTTGAGGGCTGAAGCCGGTCAAGAGAGTGGCCTGCGCGGTGCAAGTCACGGAGGGATAAACTTCCTTAAGCCGACACCATCCGCCTTTGTGGGCGAGCGTTTGCAGCCGGGATGCCGATGGAAGCCAACGTTTCGTCAATCCGACCACATTGACGAGAACCAAGGGGGCAGTGTTCATGGAGTCATCATACAGGCAGCGAAGGGTTCGTTCATGTGGTTGGTGCCAGACGAGGAAGGTAGACTTCGGTTCCAAATCAGCAGCAGTTCCTGACCCGATTGAAAATCAAAACGCCGAGAAAGAACGTTCGTTGGGACTTGGATGCGCGGTTCAATGCGCGGCCAATCCTTGCCGCCAATGACGAGAAAGGCAGGCCAAGGGCAATGAAGCAAATCGATGGCTTCTTGGTCGTTCAGCGACCGTTGGAGGGTCCGGCCTGTGTAAAACACCAGGCTGGGATGATAGCGCGCATGACAGCCGACCAAGTAATCTCCTGTCTCCTCGACTTGATTGATAGCCAGGGCTAAAGCTCGAGGGGCACGGGCCTGATCGACGACCCCAACGCCAAATGCGGCCACGCTGGCGAGCCAAAAAACACTGGATATAGACAGCGTCCAAGCCATGCGGTCGACTCGGCCTGCTTGCCAGAAACGATAACCAAAAAGCGCTCCCATGATTGGGAATAGACCCAGACAGGCCAAGATCGAAAGGGAAGGGATGACCCGGCCACGCATGAAGGGGAGATCGAGTTCGGCTGAGGCGATCAACATTCCAGCCGAGCATCCTATTCCAACCAAGCCAAAAAGTCCTAACACTGTCCGCCAAATCCAATCAGGCAAATGAATCTCGCCAGCCATGCAGCGTTCAAGGAATCGGGCAATGAGCACGGCCAAGGCGGGATACAGCGGCACAATGTAGTTCGGCAGCTTTGTGGCTGCGACGCTAAAAACGGACATCCAAACCAAGATCCAGCAAAATAAGAAGCGATATTTCCATTGCGGTCCAACGGAGGGCAGCCACCAGCGACGCCACCACGATTGGTCCAAGATCCCCGGCCTTGCTTCGCCTTTCCAGGCAAACCATGACACGGGACCTAAGAATATCGTCCAGGGTGACATGGCCGCTAACAGCACCAAGGGGTGAAACCACCAGCCGCCTCGATGCCCCTCCATGGGGGACATGAAGCGATCCACGTTGTGACGAAGAAAGAAACCGCGCCAAAAGGCCCAGCGCGTTTCAATGCCCACGGCGATATACCAGGGAGCAGCAACCACAGCAAATAATAAGCAACCAAAAAGAACATGGCGATGCTGCAAGCGATGCCATTGCCGTTCCCAAATCAAGAACATCCCCACAATGGACACGGGAAGGACAAGTCCTACAGGCCCCTTGGCCAACACGGCCAAGCCGGTCGTGATGCCAATTAAAACAAGCCAACTGGTGCCTTGTGATTCATACTGACAAGCAAATAGAGTGAACGTGAGCAAGGTGGTGAGGATGAGAAAGGCATCCGGCGTCACCGCATGTGCGACGACGCTAAAATAGAGACTGGAACCAAGCACGATGGACGACAGTAGACCCGTACGTCGATTGAAACATTGTCGACCAAGCTCGTACACCACCACCAAGGTGAGCATGCTCGCCAAGGCTGAGGGAAGTCGTGCCGACCATTCGGAAATCCCGAACAACTTGTAGCTGACAAGAATGCACCAATACTGCAGGGGAGGTTTGTCTGTCCGCAACACATGATTGAACGTGGGCACGACCCAGGTGTCCGCTTCCAACATTTCACGAGCGCATCCTGCATTGTGGGCTTCATCTTCTTCCCACAGGGCAAATGAGCCAAGTCGTGGAAAGAAGAGCGTTAGCCCCACGGCCAGGATAAGCAGATAATCCAAACCGCGCTGCCTCATCCTAGCTTCCTTTCCAGGGGGAATGCGTTTGGGTGCGGGCAAGGGTCGATCAAGGAAGTGGAGCGGAGTTGACCGCCATGAATGAAGGAAGTATAGTTCGAGTTGGATCATTTGCCAAGCGGAATTCAGCGTCGTCGACACGACCATGAGAAGGTGTGTGAATGTCGCGTGTTTTTATCGTTTTATTCGTGATGCACGCGGTTTGTTTGCACAACACATGGTCACTTGTCTCTTCCAGCACGGGTTCTCAGGAAAAAGCAACGCTCCACGACCAAGACGACAAGAAACTCCCTCCTGATTTGGCCCGGTTGAACGAACTCCTCAATCATCGTGATAAACCCAACGAACAGAGCCAAGCGGCGCTGCTATTGATTCAGTCCGATTCCGCGGATGCCATGACCATAGTCGAACAAGGAATGCGGCGGTGGGATCGGCCGGACATCATGTTGGCCCTGTTAGGGGCGATGCGGCTGCAACGCGCTGATCGCCATGTGCCCATGCTGGTCGCGGCCTTGGCGTGTGAGCAAGCCAACGTCAGGCAAGCGGTGCTCGACGCCTTAAGCTGGCATGACAAGGGCGTCGTGTCGCAACATTTATCGCGCCTGGCCAATGATATCAACGCCCCGCTCGTTACTCGACAAGCCGCGATCAGCGCCATGGGCCGATCCATCCATAAGGCCGCCGTGGAGAGCTTGATCAACTTATTAACGAATGACCTGTTGACGATTCGCCAAGCGGCTGGCCTTGCCCTGCAGGACCTTACGGGACAAAGTTTCGGCACGGATGCGGCGCGCTGGCAGCAATGGTGGCAGCCTTATCAATCGCTCTCCGAGGAAGCCTGGCTCATCAGTCGAGCCATGTATTTCGCCGACCGAGCGCAACGTCTTCAGGATGAGCTCAATCGCGCGGAAAATGCCATTTTGCAATTGCACCAGACGCTCTATGGCAAAATTCCAACCACGGATCGCGTGCAGCATCTGCGGTTGATGGCCCAAAGCGATTATCCTTCAGTTCGAAATCTGTCCATTAATTGGATTGCTGAATTGCTGCCGGAAGCTAGCTCGACAGATCGGACCATCCTTGCGGAATTGATGTTGCAATTGTCCAAGGATGGCGTGGACGGCGTACAGCGACAAGCAGTGCTCAACTTGGATAAAGTCGATGACCCGCGAGCTTTAGAACGATTGCTTGAACTGTTGGCAAACGCTCGGCCCTCAATTCGAGCCGCCGCAGCCCGCTGCCTGGGCCGCTTTGGAGCCAGCAAGGCCACTCTGTCCCCCGATCAAAGGCAACGTGCCATGGTGGCCCTCGAAAAAGCTCTTCAGGACCCCATGTTGAGCGTTGTTGCCAGTGCGGCGGAGAGCCTCGGTTCTTTGAGCTTTCCGGAAGCAGCACCCATCTTGGCCAATTTATTGAAGCATCCAGACGATGCCGTGCGCCTCGCCGCCAGCAACGCGCTGGAGAATATCGCCAGCCCTTCCGTGATCAACGCCATTTACGATGCCCTCGATGACTCCTCCTATTTAGTCCGGTTTGCCCTGGTGGGGGCCTTAGGAAAGACGGCTGCACGATCAACGCTCACGGAACCGCAATTGGCGGAGTTGATGAAGCAAATGCAAAGATTGCTAGTTAACGACAGCGACCCGGGAGTGCGCAGCCGCGTCGCCACGGTGATGGGTGACATGGGCGGAACCGTTGATTTGCCCTTACTATGGCAAAGGGTTCGCTCCAATGAGGATAATCGCGTGCAAGTCAGAGCGTGGTCCGCCATGATTGAAATCCTTTCACGAAGCCGGAATATGGCCTTGGTTCAGCAGTGGGATCAAATATTGACCGAGCAAAGCGAACATGGACGGCGCGTGGAGTTGTTTAAAGAGTTGAAAGAACGTTGGTCGAAGCAGGAAGCCATGAAGGGCCATTTGGAAGCGCTGGCGAGTGGTTCGGTCAGAGCACTATTGGCCGACCGCAAATGGCTGACCGCCATGCCGCAAGCCATTGATCTGGCGCGCAAGGCCAGAACGGAAGCTGAACGCGACGAGCGCTTGCGCTGGGTGCTCGTGGCTGGTTCTCAAGGATTGGACGATAAGAAACCTCAAGATGTCATGAAATATCTCAAAGAAATCGAAGATTTGCCGATCAATGACAAGGATTTGTCCTCTGAATTTGCCTTGTTGCGCCGCAAGGCACAACAACAATCTGGCGAGGATAAGTGAACCCCCAATGGGGGTGGCTAGTCAGGGTATTGGATTTTGATATGATTCCATGGACCGGGGCGTAGCGCAGTTTGGCTAGCGCGCCTGAATGGGGTTCAGGAGGTCGGAGGTTCGAATCCTCTCGCCCCGATTTTTATCAATCATGTTGTCCACCATTGCTCATGAATGTTCCGTTGCCGCGATTGGCACATGTCTGAAGTTGACACACTTCCTTAAGCGTTGAACCGGATAGTTAATTCAGCGGCTCGGTCTATACTAAAAGAGGTGGAAGCTGCGCACTTACATTCCTACTTGTTTCTTCGCCTATTTCTGTTCAATGCATAACCTGACCATCAAGTCGATGGCGCAACTTACTCAGTTGCCTTGAGCCTGCCATGGCATGGATTATCCTTTCTAAAAAAAATCAATCCTTCAACGTTCATGGATGAACGCGTCAATGGATTTTGTAAACCACATTGAACAGTCAGGGGAGGGGATATTTCCCGTGACATGGATCATTACCCGTTGTCAAACAAAGGATGCATAGGATAACATGAAGCACGGAAGTTTGATCATTACGCTTATCTTTGGCCGCGCTGCTTTAAGCATCTGGCAAGGACGGCCCGATCAGCGCGGACTCATGAAGGAATTGTCCGGTGACCCATTTTGAGCAACCCTCTGAAAATGAATCCGATGCGACGGATCGTCGCTGCGGACAAGACCGTCGGCAGGGAGATCGCCGGAAGAAGAGTATCCCCGTGGCGTTCGATCGCCGCAGCGGCAAGGATCGGCGGCAAAGCGAGCGACGCCGCCAGGTGGACCCCACAACCTGTGAAAAGGATTACACCACGGAAGAAGTTGAATTCATGAAGGCCATGGAGTTATATAAGCGACTCAATCATCGCCCCTTTCCCACATGGAGTGAAGTCCTCGAGGTGTTCATCGCCCTGGGATACCGCAAGGTAGAAACGCCAGGCATTCTCCCTGGAACCCAATTGAAGCTCAATCAGGAAGCGTCAAGTCCCGAGCCGCCTTCATCTTGATCAAACTCACCGCCAAGAGCGTTGTCGATGTGACTTGCTAACCGACTTTTCATGATCTCATCGAGCAAGACCGTGGCGTAACTACCCGCGGGCAGCGCAAATGATAACCAGGCATCCGCGCCTTGTACTTCGAAATTGAATGCAGAGGGAAAGACGACGTTGAATCGGCGCGTCCCTTGAAGTAACTTTCCAACCACTTTGAAGTCATCCAAGCTCAAGCCATGTTCGATGAGGATATTTAATTCCCTTGCCGCCGCGATGGCTTGCGCAGACTTCATTTTTTTGCCAAACATCGGTCCCGTCGGCACCACTTCATGATGATCAAAACGGGCTTGTTCCGCCACCGTGTCTGTAGCGATAAACATACCGCCCATCGGGTACTTGGCCATGACGTCTCCCTCCATCACGACATGGGTCAACCCATCCTCCCAACGACGCGCCAAATAGCGGTTGAACAATTCCGATTGCACAGCGCTCAACGCCAATTTACGGAGGAACCGCTTCTGAGGCGTGATGGTGCCTCCCTGCAGTAATTGCCAGCCTACGGCAAGCGTTCCCCCTCCTCGGCCAAATCGTTGCACGCCAAAATAGTTAAGAAACCCTTTTTGCCGAATGCGGTCGACCAGGGCGGGAAGATGATGGACCGTTTGTGGATCTACATTCCGAATCCAAATTTGAAAGCGGTTTCCGTGGAGATGGCCTGGCTTCAACTTATTGCCATGACGGCTTACGATGAGCACCTTGAGATTTTCATCCTCCAGCTGATGAAGCCTGTCCTGCACCTGCAAGGGTAGCGAAATCCATTGGCGAGTGATGGCCAGGCGATCCTTTAATCCCGCCATGCCGATTTCCTCCCGTGGAATTTGTAAGCGTTGGCTGATTTGACGCAGAAAAAAGTCAGCGCCCATGTTCCGCTTTTCGATCCAAACATAGAGGTACGATCCCTCCCCGCTTGGCTCATAGGCAGGAATTTCCTCGACTCGAAAATCTTCGCACGATTGCTTGATCTGCCCGCCAATGCCCGAGAGGTCGGCAGACATGAACGGTAGTTGAGCAGGATGGTCCAAATGCATTTGGGTGATCCTTGATTGCTTCCATGATAGCGCTAAGTACTCATCGCCTCCTTGATCGATTATAGAATGGAAACATGGAAACGAGTCCAACCGAGCAACCTCTGGCTTTCGAGACAGCCCTGTGCCGACAGGCCCAACGCGCATGGGCGTCGACGCCCCTGTCCGTTCGATTGAAGCTGATTCGAAAGTTGCGACATGGCTTGGTGGGACAGCGTGAACGCCTATGCCAGGCCGTGTTTGAAGATCTTGGAAGAAAACCAGAAGAAACGCTGCCCGCGGAATTGTTTGGTTTGGCAGCGGCATGTCGATACCTTGAGCATCGAGCCGCACGGATCCTTGCTCCCCGCAAAATCCCATGGCGCGACCGGCCAATGTGGCTCTTTCGACAATCGGACAGCGTGCAGCGCAGACCGCGCGGCATCGTGGGCATTATTGGCACTTGGAATTTTCCGATTTACCTCAATGGGATTCAAATCCTCCAAGCCCTAACGGCAGGCAACGGAGTCATTTGGAAACCGTCTGAACGGGCCCCTCGCAGCGCGGCAGCCTTAACGCAATGGCTGCGCAGTGTCGAGTGGCCAGACGGATTGTGGCATGCTCTGCCTGCCGATCGCACCTTGGGGCCTGTCTTGGTGGAAGCAGACATTGACCATCTCGTCTTTACCGGGCACGTCGAAACGGGTCGAAGATTGGCCAAACGGCTAGGAGAGCGGCTGATCAGTTCCACGCTTGAACTCTCAGGTCATGATGCCATGTTTGTGCTGGATGACGCGGATGTGGAGTTGGCGGCCAAAGCGGCATGGTTTGGCTTCACGGTGAACGCGGGGCAAACGTGCATTGCGGTGCGGCGTGTGTTCATCGCGAAAACGCTGTATCCCCACTTCCTCGACCGCATAAGTCAACAGTTGCCAGGAGCTCGCCCCATGACTTTGGTGAGCGAACAACAGAAGACAGTTGCGGCAGAGTTGATCGCCGATGCAGTGTATCAGGGAGCACGCCTTCTTCAAGCTGAGCTACGCCAGCCCGTTGATGCGAAAGCCATGCATCCCGTGATCCTGGCCGACCTGAAGCCGGGGATGAAGTTCTTGGAGCAGGATCTCTTCGCTCCGCTCATGGGGGTGATGCCATATGATGATTTATCTGAAGCTCTCGAAGTGAATGCTCAGTGTCCGTTCGAATTGGGAGGTTCCATTTTTACATCGGACCGACGCCGCGCCGAGCAGTTAGCTTCTCAATTGGGCATGGGACAGATCACGATCAATGACGTCATCGCTCCAGCGGCCCACCCAGCGACACCATTTGGTGGTCGAAGAGCCAGCGGCTGGGGGGTAACACAAGGAAGTGAAGGGCTGTTGGAGATGACGATCCCACAATCGGTCAGCATCAAAAAGGGCAAGTTAAGGCCGCATTATCAGCCAGTCGGCTCCAGCCGGATGAGCCATCCCAAATTATTTGAGGCGTTATTTGAGTGGGATCATGGCCAGACCATGAGGCAACGATTCAAGGGGTTGTGGAGAATGTTCCGCTTGCTTCTGTTTGGCAAAGTTTAGACACCTCATGGCTCAAGGTCGCCATACTTGTTAAGCTAGTGTTGGCATTGATCGCTTGATTGAGTGCTTTTCATCGAGGTGTTTCATGGACATCATGGCCGTGTTGGGAGCAATGGTGGTTTCCGAAGGCGCAAGCCAATTGCCCGCCATCGTCAATGCTCCTGCTGGATCACCTGGAACTCATGCTCCCATCTGGACGACCTTGGACCGCTCGACGTCGGATGCCGCGTTTAGTCATTCAGAGACAATGCCTGCCGCCACGCGGATGGATCCGTCATTACTGCAGCTCTGCGTGACATTGCCAGCAGGACTGGCCGCGCTCCACAGCATTGTTTCGATGGATGCTTCGAAACAGCAGGACGAGGATGACGAGGACGAAGAAGCTCAGGAATCCCCGAAACCTGCTGAACAGTGAAACCCTCCAATTCATCATTGATCTATAGTCCCTGAATCGTCCACCTCACCAAACACCGTGGAGGTCCTTCCCATGCTTTTTGTTACCGTCATTCTCTTGGGATGCTTAGCGCCTTGCAGCGATGATCCTTTTGGCCCTTTGGAGAATTTCCAGGCGACCAAGCCGGAGGACCTGCAAGATATGGCAAGTGAACCGGCGCCTAAGGGCGCCATCCTGCTTTTTGACGGTGCCTCCCTTGACGGATGGACCAAATTGGACGGTAAAACGCCCGCCTCTTGGAAACTAGTCGAACCAAAAATCATGCAGGCGCAAGGCGGGACGATCATCACCAAGGAACGATTCGCGGGCCGTTTTCGACTCCACGTCGAATTTCGCGTTCCCTACATGCCGCAGGCTAAAGGTCAAGCGCGGGGCAATAGCGGAGTGTATGTTCAAGGAAGGTACGAAGTCCAAATCCTCGATAGCTATGGCCTGGCCAGCAAGGACGATGATTGTGGAGCCATCTATGGCGTGGCAGCGCCCAAAGTCAATGTCTGCAAGGCGCCCACAATTTGGCAAAGTTACGACATCGACTTCACACCCCCCGTCTTTAAGGACGGCCAAAAAATAAGTTCCGCGAGGATGACCGTTAAGCAGAACGGCGTGCTCATTCACGATCAAGTTGAAATTCCACTCGACAACACACGGGCGGGACTCGGCGGCGATCCGAGCCAGCCTGGGCCTATCATGCTGCAGGATCATGGCAACCCCGTTCAGTTTCGCAATGTTTGGCTGCTGCCCTTGGACGAGAAATAGGACTGAACCCGTTCCCATGCCATGGTGTCCGTGTTCATCGTGACCCTGGCCGTGAGGCGAGGATGTTCAAGGCGACATCAGGGTTCTGCCGTCACGTTCCAAGTGTCAAACAAGGCTGCCATGACGGATTCGAATCAAGTCGATCGCACAGCCGGAGTTCGTTCTCCCATCGTTCAAGATGCCATTGCCGTGATGCGCATCGCCTGGCCATTGATCATCAGCAACATTTTCTTTACCGCTCAAATTCTGATCGATCGCTTGCTGTTGAGTTGGTATAGCAGCGACTGCATGGCTGCTGCCGGCGCTGCGTCGATGATCGGCATGACGCCCATTCAGTTGCTGCAACATACCGCATTGTTTGCCACGACTTTCGTCGCTCAATACGTTGGTGCGAATCGACCGCATCAGATCGGCCCCTTGGTGAATCAAACGGTCCTCTTCGCCATCATCAGCGGTCTCCTTTTCATGACGCTCATCCCCTGGGCCGGTTCCATTATCGAATGGGTTGGCCATGATCCACGACTTCTGACTTTGGAAACACAGTATTTGGAATGCTTGGGATTCACAGCGCTGCCCATTACCTTGACGGCGGCCTTCTCCTCATTCTTTGCCGGCCGAGGGGATACTCGAACCATTATCTGGATTCAAGCCACGGGGATGTTGGTCAATGCCGTGCTGGATTATGTGTTGATATTCGGCAAGTTCGGTTTCCCCGAACTGGGCATTCGCGGTGCAGGCTGGGGCACGGTGGCGGGTTGCTGGGCTTCCGCTATGACGGGTCTTTGTCTTTATCTGCGACCCCGCTTTGCCTCTCTCTATCAAACCCATTCGGAGTGGACCTTTCATGGCTCGCGCATGGGCAGATTGCTCAAGTTTGGCATTCCGAATGGAATGATGGCGACCTTGGACATGTCGACGTGGATGCTCTTCACCATTTTCGTGGGCTGGCTCGGGCCAGCCGCCCTGGCCGCCACGATGCTCGTCTTCAACGTCAATGCGGCCTTTCTGATCCCCATGCTCGGCATTGGCCAAGCGGTGAGTGTTTTAGTGGGGCAGAGACTTGGCGCCAATCAGCCGGAAAGGGCCGAACAAGCAGCCTGGATAGGACTATTTGTGGCAGAAATCTTCATGATGTCGGCAGCATTGGTTGTTGCCTTCACTCCTGAGGCCTGCCTTTGGTTGTTTCAGCCCCGCGAAATGGACTCGCGGTGGCGGGAGGTGGTGGAGTACGTGCCTACATTGTTGATTTTCGTGGCTTTCTACACTTTTTTCGATTGCCTATGCATCACCTTGGGATACGCCCTCCGTGGAGCAGGGGATACCCGGTTCGTTACGGCTGCGGCAGCCCTCATCGGCTTCCTCTTTCTCGTGTTGCCAACCTATTTCATTTGTCAACAAGGATGGAGTTTGTACTGGGCCTGGGGAGCCATTATTAATTATCTCTTGATCCAAGCCGCTGTGTTCATGGCGCGTTTTTGTTGGGGGCCTTGGCGATCGATGCGGGTCATCGAGCCATCTTCTCCTGTGGCTCTTGACGAGTAATAAATCGATTTCATATCGGACTTCGGCTTGCAACCATTGACAACCCAGAGATAATCAGATCGGCTGCGAACGTGGACAACCAGCGTGGCTTGTCGAAAATGACGCTTCACACTTGGAAAGGACCGACCGTGGCCACTTCTCCCTTCATGCTAGAGGCCATCGCTCTGTCAAGAAAGGCCATTCAAACAAGCCAAGGTGGTCCCTTTGGCGCCGTAATCGTGCAGGGGCATGCCATCATCGCGAAAGCACATAACGAGGTGTTGGCGACGCATGATCCGACGGCCCATGCCGAAGTCGTGGCCATTCGCCGAGCCGCCGCGAAGTTGGAACGACACGTGTTGGACGATTGCACGATCTTCACAAGTTGTGAGCCGTGCCCCATGTGTCTAGGGGCCATTTACTGGGCGAGGCTGCGAGCCATTCACTTTGCCAATACTCGCGGCGACGCGGCCAGGATCGGTTTCGATGATGAGTTCTTTTACAAGGAACTGGCTTGTGGCAAGGATCAACGCCAGGTTCCGATGATCCAGGAAGGCATCGAAGAAGCGCGTCTGGTATTTGATGAGTTTTTGGCGATGCCAAATCGGCAACTGTATTAAGCGCGTTCCATAAATCGACCAGACGCAGCGATTTGTGCTAGACCACGCAAGCCAAGACGCTAGGTCATCGTCAGAGAGATCAGCAGCCGGTGGACTAGACAACCTCCCTTAACGATCACGTCATGAGACCGAAACAGTTTGCTTTTGAATGAGCTGGCTAAAATACTCCAACGTCTTTTGCAGACCTTCGGCACGCTTCACTTTCGGTTCCCAATCTAAAAGTCGGCGGGCGAGACTGATGTCCGGCTGGCGGAGTTTAGGATCGTCCTCCGGAAGCGGTCGATGAATGATGCGATTCTGCCCGCCCGTCAACCGGATAATTTCCTCGGCAAATTGCAGGATGGTCACTTCATCGGGATTCCCCAAGTTGACCGGCAGGTGATAATCCTTCCGCATTAAGCGGGCGATGCCTTCCACTAAATCATCGACGTAACAGAAACTGCGCGTTTGCGAACCATCGCCATAGACCGTGAGTGGTTCGCCGCGAAGGGCTTGGCCCATGAAATTAGGCAGCACACGGCCATCATCCAATCGCATGCGTGGCCCGTAGGTGTTGAAGATGCGGATGATGCGCGTGTCGAGGTGATGATGGCGATGATAGGCCATGGTGATCGCTTCGGCGTAACGCTTCGCTTCGTCGTAAACGGCGCGGGTGCCGATGGGATTCACGTGGCCCCAATAATCTTCCTTTTGGGGATGGATTTGCGGGTCGCCATAGACCTCGCTGGTGGAGGCCAGCAGGAACTTCGTTTTTTTTTCCTTAGCCAGGCCAAGGCAATGATAGGTGCCTAGGGAACCGACTTTGAGCGTGGGAATCGGGTATTTCAGGTAGTCCACCGGGCTGGCCGGCGAAGCGAAATGCAGCACGTAATCGACAGGCCCGGTAATCTGAATCGGCTCGGAAATGTCGTGATCAAGCAGTGTGAAACGCGGCGAGTTCCGGAGGGCATGGAGATTGCGTTCCGAGCCGGTGATGAAGTTATCGATGGCCACGACCTCATGGCCTTCGCCTTCGAAACGTTCGCACAAATGAGAGCCGATGAATCCTGCCCCGCCAGTGATCACGAGTCGCACGTTGATTGCTCCGAATTTAAAGAGGGATCATGGGATTCAGTATAGCGAGGGGATTCCCTCTCGCCAGTCATGTCTGATTGATCCACGGGGTCGGAGGATGGCTGCGCAGGGTGGGGCAGATTTAAAAACTCCATGGACAGTTTGCTGGAAGGATGTTTCAGACGCATGGCCACTTTGCCTCGAAGCACTTCCTCCAGCACGGGTCGAACGTGCTGGGCGCGCCATCCATGAGACAGCGGTTGTTCCTGAGGGAGTGGGCGATTCTTGAGGAAATGCTGCGCGAGCAAACGTAAATCGCTCACGTTGGCGATCATGTTAGGGGTGATGCTGAGCGCCTGGCCCAGTTGGATTAGGATGGCCTGCAGAAGAGGCACTAACAAGTTGAGTTGCGGGGGTTCCGGTTCCCGGACCATCCGCTCGGGCCATGAGGAAATTGGAAGCCGACGGACGGATTTGATCACGTCAACGATTTCTTGCCAATCACGCTTGGAAAGACCGCGATAGACTGCCAGCTCCTGGACATGAGTGGGTTCCTTACGGGCCAATTCCACCAAGACTTCATCCCGGCAAATGACGCGGATCGGTTTTTGTCGTTCCGCAGCACGCTCCTCGCGCCAGGCGAATAGCTCGCGAGCGATGGCTAATTGGCGAGAGGTGAGTTTTCCTAGCCCCGGCAGCTTGCGCCAGCGGTCCAATTGTCTCTGGTCATCCATCACGATGTGGATGAGTCGATTAAACTCTTCTTCCGCCCAATGGCTGCGATCCAAATGGTCTAGTTTGCTTTGCAATAAGCGATAAAGCGGCAAAAGAAACCGAACGTCATCGAAAGCATAGCGTACTTGTGCATCGGAAAGGGGGCGGCGGCGCCAGTCCGTCAACGTTTCCGATTTGGCCAACTTCTCTCCCAGCAGTTCGTGAACCAAATTGGCGTGGCTCATGGGATAGCTCAAGCCGATCAATCCCGCCGCCACCTGGACGTCAAAACAGCGTCCCGGTGCTTTTCCCGTTGCCACCTTGCAAATCCGCACCTCTTCCCGCCCCGCATGGACGACCACCCGATGTTGGGGGTTGGTCACGGTTTCCCAGAAATCTGAAAGGGGGCCAACACTTTGTGGGTCGATCAAATACAGTGCGTCAGGCGTGGAAACTTGGATTAAGCAGAGGATAGGGTGATAAGTGGTCTCGCCGACAAATTCCGTGTCGAGTCCAAAACAACCCGCATCCGCCAACTCTCGACAAGCAGCCTTTAATTCACGAGGATGGGTAATGATTTCTTCCCTGACCATGCCGCTCCATTCTGCTATTCTGATCACAGTTGAGAAAGGACTCGCTGATTCCATTCTACCGTCGGCGGGACTTTTCCTGTAGGGGTTCTTTCTTGGGAATGGCATTGAAAAAGGGCATGGAACATGAACCTGGACGCCCTCATCGGAGTGGAAGTGGTCATCGACCTGCGCAGCACTTACGTTTGCCTGGGCACGCTTAAGTCAGTCAACGAACACTGGTTCACCTTAACCGACGCCGATTTGCATGATCTGCGGGACACGCCCACCAATCGGGAAAACTACGTGGCTGAATCGATGATGACGGGGATTAAACGCAACCGGACCGAGGTGTTCATCAACGCCGCGGAAGTCGTCGCCGTCACTCGGTTCAAGGATTTGATCGATGAATAACTATCTCCCTGTGGTATGCATGGTTGTGAGGGATGCGACACATGGTTACCTGCAACTGAAAGGGCAGATGTCGTTGAGTTCATGCTTGCCTTGGCAAGGGACCTAACGTTAGCATTGCCGTGATAGTACCTTTCCTCAATCAGCCAGGCCTCCTCGAGAGGCGCATTCATGGCAAAAGGAGTGTCTGGATGGATGCTGAACGACGTCTACAAGAGTTGCACTTGAAATTGCCACCCGCGCCCAAGCCCGTGGCTGTGTACCGAACAGCCGTGACAGCGGGGTCGCTGCTATTTCTTTCGGGCCACGGTCCGTTAAAGGACGACGGTACGATGATTCTTGGCACCATCGGCGATGACCTCAACTTGGAACAAGGCTACCAAGCAGCCCGCCAGACTGGTTTGGCGATATTGTCCACCCTTAAGGCCCACCTGGGTTCCTTGAACAAAGTCAAACGTCTCATTAAGACGTTTGGCTTGGTTAACTGCACGGCAGCGTTCAAGGATCAACCTAAAGTGATCAACGGCTTTTCGGAACTCATGGCGGAGGTCTTCGGGCAGGAGGCAGGGATCGGGGCTCGATCAGCAGTGGGAGCGAATGCCCTCCCAGGCAACATGGCTGTCGAGATCGAGTGTATCTTTGAATTGGCGACGTGATCTGTAACGGTGGATACACAGCCTCAAGGGGCCTGCCGCCTCGACCTCACTCAATCGTTCCGGTTTCGAGCGCATCAACGCACCAACCGGTCTTCGCAACCCCAATTGAGCTTTTGTCATGACGGGTGACATCCAGCTTCGACTTGTCGAGGAGCAAGATCTCGCCACTTTCTTCAAGCATCAAAAAAATCCCGAAGCAAATGACATGGCTGCCTTCACCGCCAAGGAAGGAAGGGACCGTGCTTCTTTCATGACCCATTGGGCCAACATTCTCAAAGATCCATCCATTCAAGGAAGAACCATTGTGTCCAGTGGAAACGTGGCGGGCAACATCCTCAGCTTCATTGCTCCGTGGTCGGGACATCGGGAAGTAAGTTATTGGCTAGGTCGCAAATTCTGGGGGAAAGGGATTACCACGCGCCTTGACTCTCTTTGTCAAGGAATTCCCGACTCGGCCCCTGCATGCCCGAGCAGCAGCGGACAATCTTGCTTCGATTCGGGTGTTGGAGAAAAGTGGATTCAAATTAATCGGGCATGATCATGCATACGCCCCGGCTCGAGAGGCACTGATCGATGAAGTCCTATTTGTCCTCGAAACAGTATGCGTCGCCTAGGGATCAATGAAAGACGACTGGCTCAGCCTCGAGGGGTATGTCCTTGCCTCACTCGGAAGCAGTCTCATGACAAAGACGGATTCTTGTCCAGGCTGAAGGAATGACCAGACCAAAAACAGGCGAACATTTCGATGATCTCGTGGTGGGGGCGGGGATCGGTGGACTGGCGATCGCCGCTTTGCTGGCAGGGGCTGGTCGCCAGGTCCTGGTTCTGGAACGGCACTATCTGCCAGGCGGCTATGGCCAGACGTTTCACTCGGGGCGCTTCGCATTTTGTGCGGAATTGCATTACGTTTGGGATTGCGGTCCTGGACAGAGGGTCAGTCGCTTTCTCGACAAATTGGGATTACAAGATGAAGTTCGGTTCAAACGCCTCAATCCCGATGGATTTGATCGCATCATTGCTCCAGGAATCGACTACACCATTGGCAGCGGTTTTGACCGCGAGCATCGCCGGCTATCTGAAATGTACCCTGAACACTCCGATGGTCTTCGCCGTTATTTCAACATTATCACTTCCATCCACGACGCCCTGTACAAGCTGCCGATCGGCTTTTCCTGGAGGACGATAACGGCTCACCCGTTGCGTTATTATCCTATCATTCGATATTTAGGCTGGACCCTGCAAGATTTCTTCGATTGGTTTGACTTTCCGCTACCCTTGCAATTGATCCTGGCCGGTCAAAGTGCCATTTTTGTGATGCCGCCCAAGCAACTCTCTCTCTTGGCTCATGCGGGCGGCGTGGTAAGTTACAATTCAGGGGCCTACATTCCTGAAATAAGCTTCGGACACGTCATCGATAGTTTAGTCGCGTTTATTCGCCGACAGCCTGGATGTCATGTGCGTCTGTCCACGGAAGTGACCAGGATCGATGTGGAACATGGGAAGGTCCAACAAGTTCAGACGAATCGTGGGGAAACTTTCTCGGCCAATACCGTGTTGTTCGATGGGGATCCGCAATTGAGCCTAAATCTGATTGGGCCAGAACAATTCCCCGCCTCCTTTCGAAATAAACTCACTTACGAATACGGCGCGAGTGCTCTGAGTATCTACCTCGGTCTTGAAGGGATTGATTTGCGAGCGGTGGGGTTTGGCGAAGAGAACATCCATTGGCACCCAAGTGTGGATTTGAATGCCATCTATGAGCAACAGTTGCAAGATGCTATCCCCGAAGAGCCTTTCTTTTTCTGCGATGCACCCACCGTCAGGATGACAGACCCTAAACTGGCTCCTCCGGGTGGTCAGCAGTTGGTCATGGTTGCGCCATGCAGTTACACTTTTTTCAGAAAATTGAGAGATCGTGATGAAGAAGCCTATCAGCAGGCCAAAGAGACGTACGCAACGAGGATGATTGGGCTGGTTGAGCGGCATTTCGTACCCGGACTGCGGAACCATATCGTCGAGAAAGTGATCGGCAGTCCTTTAACCAATGAGCACTATGTTCATGCTCCCAAGGGGAATTGTTACGGCGTTCCACTGGATACAAGCCATGTCAACCTGGGGCATTTAAACTACCGTAGTCCCTTCAAGAATTTTCATTACGTCGGCACCGGCAGCGCGATGCCGGGCTTTGCTCCTCTTTGCCACTTCGCCTGCTTGCTTTACGAAAAACTGACCGGTGATTATTTTTATAGCAGTCGTTAGAACAAATGATCTTTCAATACAAGCGAATATCGGAATAGCCTGTTGCTGAGTTTGCGTCATCGTTGTCCTTTTCGAGGTAGGCCAGCTATGAAACCTCATTTCATTCGCAGACTTCACAAGTTGATGGGTGTGGTTGTGGGATTGTGTCTCATCTTCGGACCGAGTGTAGAAGGGGAGAGTAAGTCCTTCAAAGGACAGCGTGAGTCTGGGGCGATCATGGAGGCCAACGTGGACTTATCAGGCACGTGGCTATTCGATGATGCCACGTATCAACAGAACCTGCAATTGTCAGCCGTTTGGCGATCGCTTCTGAAAATTGAAGGACACTCATTCAGCATGTCCCGATTGTTGGATCGATCGCAAGAAATGAAGGGGTCGTTCAAGCTCAATCCCTCGGTCGATCCCATGCAAATTGATCTTCAAATGGAAGCGCTAGACCTGTCCGGATTTGGCCAGTCACTCAAAATCCCAGCATGTACATTGCCTGGCATCTTCAAGATCGAGGGAGATCAATTGAGTGTGTGTTTAGCCGCGGAAGAGGGGGGAGAACGCCCGCGAACTTTCAAACCGGGAAAGTCAGTCATTCAGATGCGATTGGTGCGGGCGCCGAAAGGCTTCACCGATTTTCCACGCGAGGTGGCCTTCAAGGTTTTTCAACCTGATGGCCAACCCTCAGCCAACGCCAAAGTATTTGGCATGATGATGCATGACGTTCATCCAGATCCAAACATCAAAATGGCGGAATGGGGTTATCACGATGAAGTTCCCTTGAAGGAAGCTGGAATAGCCACGTTTCGCTACGAGCAACTCCGCAGCAAGTCCGTGATCGCCAGGGATGAGGAGCGAAAGCTCATCGGAATCGCGCTGGTTTCTCCCGTCAAGGTGGTTCGAGATGAAATACAAATCGTCATGCAGCCTGAATGCCGCGTCGCTGGCTCCATCCGTTGCAAGGAATTGACGTCAAGAGGCCAGCCCCTGGGATGGACCAATGTCATGGTGATGCACCATGGGCGCAGGATAGCCTCCTATGCATCATATGAAGGCCACTATGCGTTTTTCCTGCCGCCTGGCGATTACACGATGGAACTGTATGGGAACAATGTCAAAAGTGAAAAGCGACCACTGCTAGTGCCGAAGAATCGAGCCGAGTTGTCTATTGAACCTGTAGAACTCAAGGCTCATCAATGGCTGCTACTTATGGGACAGCCAGCCCCTGAATTAGACGAGATAGTGGGATGGAAGGGGGCCAAAGTGAGTTTGGCGGAATTGAAGGGAAAATATGTCCTCCTCGAATTTTGGGGATATTGGTGTGGTCCATGCGTGGCCGGGATGCCAATTCTCATCGAATTGCATGAACGGTATGCGGACAAAGGATTGGTCATCATCGGCATTCATATGGACCATGAAGGTGAAGTGGATACCGTGGCTAAGCTGGACGAGAAAATTGCCCATTTCAGAAAAGGCATTTGGAAGGGAAAGGAATTGCCATTTCCAGTGGCCATGATTTCTGGGAAAAAGGCCAAGGACGAAAACGCGCCAGGAGGTCCCGTTCATCGATACGGCGTTCGAGCGTTTCCAACCACGCTATTGATCGACCGTGAAGGCAAGCTCGTTCGGAATCTTCACTTCAAAAATCTGAATGAAGCTATTGAGACCGTCGAAGCATTGCTCAAGGAAGGCAAATAGTTCCTTGGCAGAACGATGGCATTGGCAAAAAGCCAACCCAGCGTTGCTGACCGCTCAAGGCGGTGACAAGGGGCGTGGTCGCTGAGTGTTTTTGGAAGGATGGCGTTCAGTCATCGTGCGCAGCATGTCCATGATTGGCTCGATCACCACGGGCAGCGGTTCTGTCAGAATCTCGACGTTCGAGATCTGTCCCTTGATGCGTATTTTCATAAGCTGCTTGCTGATCGTCGGCGGGATGCGGTCGATGATGGGCGGCAGCAAGGGCAAGTTGCGGCCATAAG
>JAANMX010000026.1_pt1 | contig 151787 bp, 146 predicted proteins | sample 7279681 | NCBI WGS metagenome assembly JAANMX01 (sample SAMN14094542, study PRJNA606508) | bioreactor metagenome | isolation source: A lab-scale SPAN reactor treating ammonium-rich wastewater day 351 | place: Ireland: Galway | collected 2018-01-01 | reverse complement strand
GCCACTCGTCGCCAGGGTTGCCCCCGCGTTACCGTTCGACTTGCATGTGTTAAGCATGCCGCCAGCGTTCAATCTGAGCCAGGATCAAACTCTTCAATTCAAGTCTTCGAAAAGTACTTGAGCTTTAGAAGCGAGATCCCGAACCCGTCGTCTTCAGCAGTTCATGCGCCGAGGCACAGAAACCACCAAAGTCGATTAGTCCAGTCACTCACGCCAATTTTAGTAATTGGCAGAACCGATCTCTCGGCCCCGTTGACGCGAGTACCCACACAAATTACCTGTTTTCGTCTTCTTAAAGAACAAGCCCACTTAGGCGCGGGCTGGCCCATCAGTATACAGGCCAAAGAGACATGGTCAATAGAGGGTCGGGGTATTTTTAGGATGCCCGGGTCGCGCCCGGATTACCCGACCTGATCACCGGCTTCCGCCTCACTGGCCGGCAGACAGGCGCACGCGACGGAAGCGGCGCTTGCCCACCTGAACGATCAGTTCAGCGCCAGCGGCAAAGACGATATCACGACTGGCCACCCGGCTTCCGTCAATCCGCACGGCACCCTGCTCAATCATCCGGACCGCCTCGGCGTTACTGGCCACCACGCCGGCCTGCCGCAGCAGATGAACGACGGCGAGCCCCCCGGGCGGTGCCAGCAGGTCGACGGCTTCAATCTCTGCCGGCAGCCCGCCATCCCTGAAGCGCCGCACAAATTCGGCATGGGCAGTCTCAGCCGGGTCCGGACCGTGAAAGCGGGCCACGATTTCCCGGGCCAGTTCGAACTTCACATCGCGGGGATTACGGCCGCCCGCCACCTCGGCGCGCAAGACGTTGATTTCGTGGGCCGGACGGAAGCTCAGCAGTTCAAAGTAGCGCCACATCAGCTCGTCGGATATGGACATCAGCTTGCCAAACATGTCCCCGGCAACGTCAGTCACACCAATGTAATTGCCCAGGGACTTGGACATCTTGTTCGTGCCGTCCAGCCCCTCCAGGAGGGGCATGGTGATGATCACCTGGGACGGCTGGCCATAGTCCTGCTGAAGCTGGCGGCCGACAAGCAGGTTGAAACGCTGGTCCGTACCCCCGAGCTCCACATCGGCCTTCAGCATCACGGAGTCATAGCCCTGGACCAGGGGATAAAGGAACTCGTGGATGGAGATGGGCTTGTTGGCCAGGTAGCGCTGCTGGAAATCGTCCCTTTCAAGCATGCGGGCTACCGTGTAACGCCCGGCCAGCTGCACCAGCCCAGCAGCATTCATGGCCCCCATCCAGCGCGAGTTGAAATCAATCGTCGTGCGCACTGGGTCCAGAATCCTGAAGATCTGGTTCTGGTAGGTGGCCGCGTTGGCCGCGATTTCATCCCGGGAGAGGGGCGGTCGCGTAGCGTTCCGACCGGTGGGATCACCGATCATTGCCGTGAAATCACCGATCAGGAAGACCACATTGTGGCCCAGCTCCTGAAAGCACCGCAGTTTATTGATCAGGACCGTATGCCCGAGGTGCAGGTCCGGGGCAGTCGGGTCGAAGCCGGCCTTGACCGTCAGTGGCCGACCGGTGGCCAGACGACTGGCCAGTTCCGCCTCGACCAGAATGTCACTGGCGCCGCGCCGGATCAGGGCAAGTTGCTCTGCTGGTGAAATCATGATGTCAGCGTGGGGACCCGGGAGACAGCAGGCGGATTGCGGGGCGCCGACGATAAACGATTACCAGGCCCGGGTCACCGGGCGGACGGCACTTGCCACGGGCCGTACCGGCGCCAGAGAGGGCCGGCCGCCGAGCCGGCCCGTTGCAAAACTGTGCACCACGTCAGTTGACCGGAACCCCCTTCTCCACTAATAATGCGCCGCAATCAAATCAAAGACTTGCAGAATGCCGGGCTGACCAGGAGTCAGTCCCGCGGGCGGTGGCCGGTGCGCGGCCCACGCGCAGGCCGGGCGTTGGGACTTTGGGACTTGGCGATATGGATCAACTGCCGCAACAGAAATTTACGGGCGACGCACCGATGCGGTGGTTCGGGGCGCCCGCCGCCCGCCTGCGGCCTGTTCTCATGTCGCTTCTTGCCGGAACCCTGGCCCTCGGAATGGGCTATCAGGTCACTACGAAGATCGCGCGCTCCGACGCCCGGACGACAGCCTTAGACGCCCCGGCCCTGAAGATCGCCGGCCCGTCGCCGGCCGACGTGGCCACGGCCCCTGATCCGGTCGAGGAACTGCTGCTGGAGGTGCGACCCGGCGACACCCTGGACGGCCTGTTCCGGGACCAGACCCTGAGCCAGATTGACCTTGCCGAGATCCTGCAGCTCGAGGTCGCCCGCAGGCACCTGCGGATACTCCGCCCCGGGGACACCTTGCGGGTCCATCACGACGGCTTCCGCGTCGTCAGCCTGGAACGGGAACTCGACCTGCGACGCAGTCTGGAGATTCGTCGCGGAGAGACGGGCTTTGAGGGCGCTGTTGTCGACCTGCCGGTTGAACAACGCATCGTCACGGCCGCGGGCCGGATCCGCAGTTCGCTGTTCGAAGCCGCCCAGCAGGCCCGGATTTCAGACAAGCTGATCATGAAGGTGGCCGATGTCTTCGAGTACGACATCGATTTTGTCCGGGATATCGGCGATGGCGACGAGTTTGCCCTTGTCTATGAAGAGATCTGGCGCGATGGCCGCAAGCTGGGCGAGGGCGAAGTGCTGGCAGCCGAGTTCGTCAATCGGGGGGCCCGCTATACCGCCATCCGCCATGCGGAAGACGACGGGCGCCCCGCATATTACAACCAGGATGGCCAACCCCTGAGGAAAGCCTTCGTTCGTGCGCCCCTGTCGTTCTCGCGGATCAGTTCCGAGTTCAATCCGCGCCGACGGCACCCGATCCTGAACACGATCCGCGCTCACCAGGGCGTGGACTATTCGGCGCCTCGCGGGACACCAGTAAAGGCCTCGGGCGACGGCAAGGTAATTTTTCGCGGGTGGAAGAACGGTTACGGCAATACCGTAATCCTGCAGCACGGTGGCAACGTCACCACGCTCTATGCCCATCTGTCGGGCTTCGGAAAGGCCAGCTACGGCAGCCGGGTCCGGCAGGGCGATGTCATCGGACTCGTCGGCGCCACGGGCCTTGCAACGGCACCCCACCTGCACTACGAATACCGCAAGAACGGCGTACACCTGAATCCCCGCACCGTGATCCTGCCGCCCGCAGAACCCCTGAGGGGCCAGGCACTCACAGCTTTCCGGGCCGCAGCCCAGCCCCTGCTGCAACGACTGGAGGGGCGCAGCACCGTGCTTGCCTCTAACCGTCAGGCGTCGAACTGACCGCACCGGAACTTTTCGTCGGCCTCATGTCCGGCACCAGCATGGACGGTGTCGACGCCGTGCTGGTCGAGTTCCCGCCCGCCGGCTGCCGGGTCCACGCCCATGCGCACCGGCCCTACCCGGAAAAGTTGCTCGGCGAATTGCGCACCATCGCCAGTGATCCCGGTTCCGTAACACTTCCCGGGATTGCCGCTCTGGATGTTGCCGTCGCCGAGGAGTTTGCCGCGACGGTCCGCATCCTGCTCGAGTCACCGGCAGCCACGACCCTTGCCAGCCTTGTGGCAGCCATCGGCAGTCACGGCCAGACCGTGCTCCACGCCCCCGGGGGCAGCCACCCGGCGACCCTGCAACTGGGTGATCCTGCGCTGATCGCCGCGCGCACGGGCGTTACGGTGGTCGGGGATTTTCGCCGCGGCGACGTGGCCCTGGGCGGTCAGGGCGCGCCACTCGTTCCGGCCTTCCATCGTTACCTCTTTGGGCATCCCGAAGAGATCCGCGCGGTGGTCAACATCGGCGGCATCGCCAACGTGTCACTGCTGTCTGCCGGTAATCCGCTGGTCGCCTTTGATACGGGGCCGGGCAATACCCTCCTGGATGCCTGGTGCAGGGAGCATCGCGGTGAGTCCTTTGACCGTGACGGCAACTGGGCAGCGGGAGGAACAGTCTCGCCAGAACTGCTGGAGCGACTGATGGCGGACAGCTACTTCCACCGCGCGCCACCCAAGAGTACCGGCGTCGATTACTTCAATCTCGCGTGGCTGAGCAATGCGCTGCGTGGAGCAACGGCCCGGCCGGCCGATGTGCAGGCGACACTGGCCGAACTGACGGCAGCCACGATCGTGGCCGCGCTCGGCGGCGCCGGTGATCCTGCCGTGGTCGCCGTCTGTGGCGGCGGAGCCCGTAACAGCGACCTGATGCGGCGCCTGAGCCACAGGCTCGGCCAGTGCCGGCTCGACACCACGGCCGCCCTCGGCATGGCTCCGGAATTCGTCGAGGCAGCGGCCTTTGCCTGGTTCGCCCGCGAGCGCCTGGCAGGACGACCAACCAACGCGCCTGAGGTGACGGGCGCCCGCGCCAGGTTGTCCATGGGCGGCGTTTACCTGCCGCCGGAGGCGGCTGCCCCGCTGTAACAAGCCGTTCATCGCGATCGACTCCGCGGTGCTGCGGCGAAGCCGACCCACGCCTGAGACCATCGCCGGATTATGCCAACTGTGATGGCCGTAACGCGGCGGACCGGCCAGACTGCTATAGTTTTTGCCGGTTTTCCCGGTGTTGCCGCTTTGGATACCCCCAACTACAGGCTCCCCGAATATTTCATCAACCGGGAGCTGAGTGCGCTGGAATTCAACCGGCGGGTGCTCTACCAGGCCAAGGACGCGTCCACCCCGCTGCTGGAACGGCTGAAGTTTCTCTGCATCGTTTCCACGAACCTCGACGAGTTCTTTGAAATCAGGGTCAGCGGGCTTCGGCAACGCCTCGAGCTCGCACTGCCGCCACAGGGCCCGGACATGCTGGGCGCGGGCCAGGTGCTGGCGGAGATCAGCCAGCGCACCCATGAACTGGTCGATGAACAGTACCGCCTTCTCAACGAAGACCTTATCCCCGCCCTTGAGACCGAGGGCGTGAGGTTCATCCGGCGAACCCGCTGGCGCCCAGCCCACTGTGAATGGCTGCGCAGCTACTTCCACCGGGAAATTGAGCCGGTGCTGAGCCCCACGTCACTGGATCCCGCCCGGCCCTTCCCGAAGATCCTCAACAAGAGCCTCAACTTTATCGTCGGCCTCAGGGGCATCGATGCGTTCGGCCGTCCTGTACAGCGGGCCATCGTCCAGGCGCCCCGATCGCTGCCCCGCCTGATCCGCCTGGATCCGTCTCTGCCCGAGACCGGGCCCAACGACTTCGTATTCCTGTCGTCGGTGATTCATGCCTTTCTGGATGAGCTGTTCACGGGGATGGAAATCCTCGGTTGCTACCAGTTCCGGGTGACCCGCAACAGCGACCTCTACGTCGAGACCGAGGAGGTTGACGACCTGCTGGAGGCGGTCGAGGGCCAGCTGATCGCGGCACGGTATGGCGAGGCCGTTCGACTCGAGGTGGCCCACGACTGTCCGAAGGAGCATGTCGACTACCTGCTCGAAATGTTCGAGCTGTCTGATGTGGACCTTTACCGGGTAGATGGACCCGTCAACCTGAACCGGCTCATGGCCGTCCATCAACTGGCCGGGCGCGATGACCTCAGGGATACGCCATTCACGCCGGGCCAGCAGAAGGCCGTACTCGCCGCCAATGACCTGTTCGCCGCCATGGCCGACCGGGACATCCTGCTCCACCATCCCTATGAATCCTACGGCCCTGTCATCGATTTCATCGGGCGCGCGGCCGAGGATCCGGACGTCCTCGCGATCAAGATCACGCTCTATCGCACCGGGCCCGCCTCCCCCATTGCCGATGCCCTGGTCCAGGCAGCCCAGGCAGGCAAGGAAGTCACCGTCAGCATCGAGTTGCGGGCGCGCTTCGATGAAGCGGCAAACATCCGGCTGGCCCACCGCCTGCAGGAGGCAGGAGCCCATGTCGTTTACGGGGTGGTCGGTTTCAAGACGCATTGCAAGCTCGCCCTGGTGGTTCGCCGGGAGGGCGGCCGTCTGCGTCGCTACGTGCATCTGGGCACCGGCAACTACCACACGGGCACAGCAAGGATCTACACGGACTACAGCCTGCTCTCGGCCGACGAATGCCTTGGCGAGGATGTGCATCACGTGTTCCTCCAACTGACGAGCCTGATGCAGACCCCGCCCCTGCGGCGGCTGATACAGGCTCCCTTCACCCTCCACTCGAAGGTTCTCGCATACGTCGACGACGAGATCCGCAATGTAGCTGCGGGCGGCGCCGGACACATCATTGCCAAGCTCAATGCCCTGGTGGAACCGGCAGTCATCCAGGCGCTGTACCAGGCATCGGCGGCCGGCGTCATGGTCGATCTCATCGTGCGCGGGATCTGCTGCCTGCGGCCCGGGATACCGGGCCTCTCGGACAACATCCGCGTACGTTCCATCGTCGGCCGCTTCCTGGAGCACTCCCGGGTCTACTATTTTCATGCCAACGGCGAAGAGCGCGTGCTCTGCTCGAGTGCCGACTGGATGGACCGGAACTTCTTCAAGCGCATCGAAGTAAGCTTTCCGATCCTGCAGGAGGACCTCCGGGCGCGGGTGCTGGCCGACCTCGACCTCTGCCTCTCGGACAACTCCCAGGCCTGGGAGCTCCAGCCAGACGGCAGCTACCGGCTGCCCGGACCGGGCGCCGGCGCGGATCCCGTCTCGTGCCAGTCCAGCCTCCTGCGACAGATAGCCGACCGCAGCTGAGCGGGGGTGTGCCCGATTCAGCGCCGGGTACGCGCTCGTATCGTCAGCTGGAAGTCGACCGCCTTCATGAAGCCACGCTCCCGCTCGAGGTCGGCCAGCGTCAACGGACTCGCGTCCAGCCACTCAGCCGGAACCTCGAGTCGCAATGACCGGCCCTGCGCACCAAGGCTGAGCTCAGGTGGCTGCCCGCCCGTCCGGCTTCGGTGGATCAGCGCAGCCAGGCGCAGCAGGATCGCAAGCCGCAGTGCCGGACGCTGCCAGTGCGGCGGCAGGCCGTTGAAGACCTTCCTGTCAAACCGCCGGCGATGGGCGAGCACCAGGCAGGCGAGCACCTGCTGCTCCTCGCGGGGGAACCCGGGCATGTCAGCATTTTCGAGCACGTAGGCCCCGTGACGATGGAAGTGCGCGTGCGCGATATCCAGCCCGAGCTCGTGGACACGGGCAGCCCAGGCGAGCAGCTGGCCCTGCTCTTCGGTCAGGTTCCAGTCATCGCGCACCTGGCCGAACAGCGTGAGGGCCGTGGCCTCGACACGTTCCGCCTGGGCCCTGTCGACCTGATACCTGGCGGCCATCGCCCGTATGGTGCGCACCCGCGCGTCCACATCGGTAAGTCGCCCAACCATGTCATAGAGCAAGCCCTCGCGCAGCGCACCGTCGGCAAAGTTCAGGCGACTGAGGTTCAGGGCGCGCATTACCTCGATCAGGATCGCGACGCCGCCCGGAAATACCTCGGCACGTTCTGCGGACAACTCAGGCAGACGCAGGTCCGCCACCCGACCGGCGGCAATCATCTGTGCGATCAGGTACTCGAGTCCATCCACCGTAATACCCTGGGGAGCACGATTGAGCGCTGTCAGCACCGCATCGGCCGCCCGGATACTTCCCGATGTACCCGCCACCTGCACAGTTTCAGCCTTGCGGAACTGTGACCGCACCGGCTCGAGTTCCAGCCGGACCTGGAGCCGTGCCTTGTCAAAGGCCTTGGCCGTCAGCCGGCCCCCGGCGAAGCAGCCGCCGCTCAGGCTGACGCAACCGATCGACAGGCTTTCCATCGACACCGGATCGGAACCCCGTCCCAGGATGATCTCGGTGCTGCCCCCACCAATATCCACCACCAAGCGCAAACCATCGACCCGGGGCAGATTGTGGCTGGCGCCCAGGTAGATGAGGCGCGCCTCCTCGATGCCGGAAATGATCTCCACAGGGTGTCCCAGGACCCGGGCTGCCTGCTGAAGGAATCGGCCGGTGGCCCGCGCCCTGCGCAGGGTACTCGTCCCGACGACGCGCACACGCCCGGCATGCATGTCCTGCAGTCTCTGGCCGAAGCGCCGGAGACTGGCGAGCGCCCGGGCCTGGCTGTCTTCAGTCAGGCGGTTGCGCTCATCGAGTCCCGAGGCCAGGCGCACCATCTCCCGCAGGCGGTCGATGACGGTCAGCTGGCCGTGGTCGAAGCGGGCCACCACCATGTGAAAGCTGTTGGACCCGAGATCCACGGCGGCCAGCACGTCCCGCCGGGGCGGGACGCCCGGTCTCGACCGGTGGCCACGGGCGCGCGGGGCAATCTCAGCCATCGCGCGTCTCGCTCCCATCCAGACGCTGCCAGTCTGGCGGGGGCGGCATGCCAGACGGAAAGAGCAGGGGTCCAAGCTCCTCCAGGGCCTGACGATAGACCCCGCGCTTGAACCAGATCACCTCGCGGACAGGATCCCAGAACTCGACCCAGCGCCAGCGGTCGAATTCGGGGCTCGTGGTGGTGTCCAGGCGCAGCCGGGTATCGTCGGACAACAGGCGCAGCAGGAACCAGCGCTGCTTCTGCCCGATGCACACCGGCCTCATCCGGCGCCGCACATACTGTTCGGGCAGCCGGTAGCGCAGCCAGTCCCCGGTCGTCCCGAGGACCTCGACATCCCCGGCGTGAAGGCCGATTTCTTCCTTCAGTTCCCGGTACATGGCCTGCAGAGGCGTCTCGTCCACCAGAATCCCGCCCTGCGGAAACTGCCAGGCGTTCTGGCCAACACGACCACCCACCAGCAGCAGGCCGCGGGCATCGCACAGGATGATGCCGACGTTGGCGCGGAAACCCTCTGCGTCAATACGGTCCATCGGCACCCCTGAAAACTGCGACGGAATTCTACCCTGTCGATGTCCCGGTCATGGCCCGGGATGATCCTGCTGACGGCCGGCCCGGTTCATCCAGTACACTTCCGGAGCCGGGAATTCCCGCTGTCCCCCGTAACGAGCCTATGTCCCTCACGCAACGTGGCCTGCTGGCTGGCCTCGCGCTGCTCGCGATGGCAGCGCTGGTCGTTGCGCTTGCTTCCGGCAGCGGACCCGCGGGCCTGCACACCCTCGCTGCCGCTCTCACAGGCAAGGCCGACCCGCTGGAACTGGAGGTTCTGCTCCGGTTGCGCCTGCCAAGAAGCCTGGCCGCCTTCGGTACCGGCGCGTCGCTGGCGCTGGCCGGGGCGCTGATGCAGGTACTGTTGCGCAATCCACTGGCTGATCCGTACGTGCTCGGCACCTCGGGCGGCGCCGCGGTTGCCGCTCTCTGGGCGATCCTGCTCGGGGCAACGGGCCTTGCCGTGGACACGGCAGCATTCACCGGAGCACTGGCCAGCACGCTTGTCGTCTTCGTGCTCGCACGGACTGGCGGCGAGTGGCGCACCAGCCGGCTGCTGCTGACCGGCATCGTGGTCGCCTCGGGCTGGAGCGCTGCCGTGAGCCTGCTGCTGGCCATCAGCCCGGAAACCACCCTGCGAGGGATCCTGTTCTGGCTGATGGGCGACTTCTCCTACACGGAGCGATCGGCGCCCATTCTCGTGATCGCCGCGCTGGGAACCCTGCTGGCGCTGCTCAACGGACGAACGCTGAACGTCCTCAGCACAGGCGATCAGCAGGCGGCGCTGCTGGGCGTGGAAACGGGCCGTTTGCGAGCTGGAATCTACGCGCTTTCAGCGCTGCTCACGTCCGTTGCCGTCACCACGGCCGGGGTGGTGGGCTTCGTCGGACTGATCGTGCCGCACTTCGTGCGGCTCGCCGGGGGAACGGACCACCGCGTGGTGATCCCCGGCGCTGCCCTCGCCGGGGGAATCCTGCTGCTGGTGGCTGACACGCTGGCCCGGACGATCCTTGCCCCGCGCCAGTTGCCGGTCGGGGCGATCACTGCGGCCGTCGGTGTGCCGGCCTTTCTCTTTCTCCTCCGTCGGGAACTCCGGTACCGGGTGCCATCAGGAGACTAGCGCCGGCTCGCGAAGTACTGGCGCCCCTGCTCCATCAGGCGCACAAAGCCGGCCTCATCACCCTGCCGGACGAGATCGGCAATCCGGCCAACGGCCTTGTTCAGCGCCTCGAGGGCAGCAAGGCCAAAGGGATTCTGCGCCTGGATCGCGAAATACATGTTCGGATTTTCCTCCGCGACCCGCGCGGCAATGTGCAACTGTGCGTCGAAGGTGGTGCTGGAGATCTCCGCCAGCCTCGGTACCGTCTCGCCACTCTCCACCAGGGCCGTGAAGAATGCGATGTTGAGTGCGTGTGAGAGGCCAAGCACGCAGGCAATGAGCCGATCGTGCTCGTCAATGTCCATGACCATCTGGGCGGCCATGGTCGGGGCAAACAGCTGCGCGGCCTCCCGGGTCGCGGCCTCGCAACCCGCCTCCAGGAACAGCACGTGCCGGCCGGACAGCAGCTCCGTATCGGGCCCGAACATCGGGTGCACGGAGGTCACCCGCAGGCCCGCGCGGCAGGCAGCCTTCAGGTCGGCGATGAATGGTGACTTCAGGGAGGCAAGGTCGAAGATCAGCCCGGTCCGGGCGCGCGCTGTCAACGCGCGAAGTATCGCTCCCGTGGCGGCTATCGGGGCCGACACGACAGTGATTGCGTAACTGTCCCCGGTGTCCTCCCACCGGGCCACGGTCGGGAAGCCAGGCAGGGGCGGGGCCGGATCCGCAACCGTGACCTCGTAACCCTGTGACTGCAGGAACTCGCTGAACCACCGGCCCATCTTGCCGGCCCCGCCAATGACCAGCGCCGGCTGGCCGGAGCCCTGGCCTTCTGCCCGCACCCGAGCCTGTTCCTGGTTCGCCAGCGACGAACGGATCAGCAGGCTCAGCAGGGACTCTGCAAGGCCGGCAGATATGCCGAGCGTGGCGGCCTGGACCCTGGCGGCATCCAGCACCTCCTTCTCACGGCCGAAGTCGCGGGTCGGACGACCTGTCGCCTGCTTGAGCGCGCCGATCTGGCCCGAGACCCGCAGGCGTTCAGCCACCAGCGCGAGAATCTGGCGATCGATAGCGGAAAGCTGGTCTCGAAGCTGTTGCAGATCCATGGCGCGCGAGAGACTACCCGGTCTTGCCGCTTGATAACAGGCAACCCCGGAGTTAGCTGTTGGATTTCTTTACATCTCACCCCGGGGTCAAGTCCCGGTTTAGCGACCATTCAGCGTCTATTCACGCCACTGTATCGGCTGCTTCGGTTCGGAGCCCCGGGGTCCTGCCAGAGAACTTACGGTTTCACAGCCAGTTACAGCAGGCGCGCCCGAAACCGGACCCGCGGCAGTCTGTCGTTTTTCTTTACAGAGCCTTGGCAAGAGGCAGCAGATCCAGACAGGGAAATCGCCTATCTGATTGTCCTGGAAACCATTCCAGGCATCTGGCACGGCTCTTGCTCTTACTTAGCTGCGCACAAAAAAGGTCTCTGTGTCGCGCTGCAGGAACGCTAGATTTCTGAAACCAGACATCGAAGCCAGAAGACGCCCAAAAGAAGAAGAACAAACCAACAATTAGAAGTAGAAGCGGCGCCCTACAACAATAACAAGAATCCACCACACACTGACGCACGCGTAGAGACCGGATTCGCGACAACAACAAAAACCCGTATAACCCCGCCACTGGCGGGGTTTTTTTTTGCCCGTTGTTATCATCCCCGCCGCCCCAAGGAGAGCAACCGGAACAATGCTGCAGGCTTCCGCACTGACTGTTGCCGTAGGCGGGCGCACCCTGGTTCGGGATCTGACCTTCAACCTGGCAGCCGGCGATCGGGTCTGCCTGCTGGGGCCAAATGCCGTGGGCAAGACGCTCTTGTTGCACACGCTGGCCGGACTGCGCCGGCCAAGGGCCGGCAGCGTCGCGCTGGACGGCCGTGATATGCGTGATCTGGGAAGGCAGGACATCGCGCGGTATCTCGGCCTGCTGCTGCAGGACGACGCCGAGACCTTCCCGGCCACTGTACTGGGCACCGTACTGATGGGCCGTCATCCTCACCTGGACCCGCTCGCGCGGGAATCGGCGACAGACCTGGCCATTGCCACCGACGCGCTGCGCGCCGTGGATCTGGTGGCAGAGGCCGGCAGGCCGGTCAAGACGCTCTCCGGCGGCGAGCGCCGCCGCCTCGCCTTTGCCCGGCTGCTGGCACAGGATCCCCGGGTAATGCTGCTCGACGAGCCGGTCAACCATCTGGATCCACGCCACCAGATCAGCGTATTACGTCAGGTCCGGGACCTGGCGGCCGCCGGGCGGGGCATCATCATGACGCTGCACGACCCCGCGCTCGCCATGCGCTTCGCCAGCCAGGCCCTGCTGCTCTTCAACGATGGCAGCTGGGTACTCGGCCGTTGCGGGGAAGTCCTGACGGCCGCCAGCCTGGAACGGCTCTTTGGCACCCCTCACGAGACCTTCCGCAATGACAGCGGGGTGGCCGTGTTCCTGCCCCAGGCCTGACGCACCGACATTCTGCCAGGTGCATCCGGAATCAGGTGGGTGGAACAACCTCCTGCGGCGATGGTCTCACGGTGCCTTACACTCTCTGGCAGCAACCGGGAATCGCACCAGATGGGCAATCGGCTGACCAGAATCTACACCCGCACCGGGGACGACGGCTCCACGGGCCTCGGCACCGGCGAGCGGGTCGCCAAGGACTGCGCCCGGGTCGAGGCCTATGGCACGGTCGATGAACTCAATGCCTGCATCGGACTCGTGCTTGCCACCCCGGGCCTGCCGGGAGCCGTGCGGGACAGCCTGACCGCCATCCAGCACCGCCTCTTCGATCTGGGCGGGGAACTCGCAGTACCGGGCCGCGACGTACTCATCGCCGGGGACAGCCTCGACCTGGAACGGGCGCTGGACACCCTCAACGAAGACCTGCCGCCGCTGAAGGACTTCGTCCTGCCCGGCGGTACGCCCGGCGGCGCCGCCTGCCATCTGGCCCGCACGGTCTGTCGACGCGCAGAGCGCCGGCTCATCACCCTCCAGCGCAGCGATCCGGTCAATCCGGAATCGGTGCGCTACCTCAACAGGCTCTCCGATCTGCTGTTCGTGATGTCGCGCGTGCTGTGCCGCGTGGACGGCGGCAGCGAGGTCATCTGGAAACCGCGGCCGTGCGCCTGAGCCCGCAGCCCCCCCGGCAGACCGTGCGCCCCGGACGTGCGCCTCAGGCGCCGGCTATGGCCGCACACAGCACCGTCACCCCGTCCAGAAACCGCGGCCCGGGCACGCTCAGCAGGTCCGGGTTCATCAGCACCAGGCGGCCGGCCGCTACGGCCGGCAGGCCGTTCCAGCTTCGCCACGCATCGAGGGGGGAACCCGCGGCGGGCGTAGCCGGACCCCGCGTGTAGTCATTGGCCACGATGACCCCGGGCGCCGCCGCGACCACGTCTTCCGGATTGATCACGGCGGTGAGGCCGGGCAGACCGGCGAAGATGTTCAGTCCGCCGCACAGGGTGATGGCCTGGCCGATGAAGTGCCGTCCCGTGACGGTAATGAGCGGCTGGGGAGAGATCTGGTAGAAAACGGTGACGGGCGCGGCACCGCTGTAACGCTGCCGGAGAGCCGCAAGGCGCTGTCGCCAGGCATCCGCCGCCTGCCTTGCGACGGTGTCGGTACCCGCCAGTGCGCCTATCAGTTCGATATGGTCCGGCGGGTCGGTGAGCGCCACGGGCTCCAGGCCCACCACCCTATAGCCGAGGCGCCGCAGACGGTCGAGCGTGGCCGGCGAGTTGCCGCTGGGCCAGCCGAGAATCAGGTCGGGCCGCGCGTCTGCAATCGCTTCCAGGTCGATCCGGAAGGCGTCGCCGACGCGGGGCAGCGCCCTCGCTTCCGGCGGCTGATCGCTGAACTCCACCACGCCAACCAGCCGCGTGCCGGCGCCCGCCGCGTAGACCAGTTCGGTCAGGTGGGGTGCAAGCGCGATGATACGCCGGGCGGGGCCGGCAACCGTTTTATCGGACGCCGAAGGTTCACGCGGCGAGCAGGCGGTCACCAGAGCAGCCCCGGCCAGCGCGACCAGCACGGGCAGCCGGCGCATCTAGCGCAGCCAGTCGTAGAGCGTGAGCAGCGCGATGACCGGGCACCAGATCATCCAGAGGGCCCGCAGCACCAGGGAACGGGCGCCCCGGATCCGGTCCAGCGCCTCGCCAGGATCCGCGACGTCCAGCGCGCCCCGCCCGGAGGCGGCGATGCCAACGCGGGCGACGACCTCCCGGGTGCCGTCCGCGAGGGGCAGGCCTGCCTCGCTGCCGCCGGCGCGCCAGCTGGCCATGGCATCTTCGAAATTGCCGGCCAGCGCGTAGGCCAGGGCGAGGAGCCGTGAGGGAATCCAGGCCAGCAGCCCGTGCAGCGTACGCACGGCCTCGGTGCCCGCCGGGTCGTAGCGCTCGGGAACCAGCAGTCGGGCCTGGATCTCGGCCCGGTGGCGCAGCAGGTCCAGCACCCTGAAGGCCCAGGCCCCGGTCGGCCCGAACACCAGGAACCAGAGCACCACGCCGAAGATGCGGTTGTTGGCCTGCACGAACACGGCGCGCTCGACCGCCGCATTCCGCTCCGGAGTGAAGTCCGGGGCCGGCTGCTCCAGCAACTGCTCCGCAATGCGCTGCTGGCCCTCCAGGTCGCCACCTTCGAGCGCCCCGGCGTAGTCCTCCACCTCGTCATCCAGGTCCCAGGGCCCGAGGGAAAAGAGCAGCACCAGCACCGCGAACAGGAAATAGGGAATCTGCAGGAACTCGTGCCAGAGCAGCCGCGCTGCCAGCGCCACGGGCAGCACCAGCAGCACGGCGAGGCCGGCAGTGAAAGCAAGCGCCGCCCATCGGGGCTGCGCCGCACCCCGCCAGCGCTGCAGCCGGCCGAGGTGGGCATCGAACAGGGGATCCAGCCAGCGGAATTCCCGCAGGTGGAACAGGTGGGTCAGCGCCCTTTCCAGGGCAAGACCGAGCAACAGGGCGAGGAAATTCACGCGCCTAGTCTAGCGGGCCGCGGCTTCAGGAGCCCGCGCAACCGGCTCCAGTCGAAGGCCGGTCCCGGGTCCGTCTTGCGGCCCGGCGCGATATCGCTGTGCCCCACGACCGCGGCCCGCGCCAGTGAGGGAATCGCGCGGCGCAGGGCCCGGATGAGCGCCGCCAGCCGCCGGTACTGCACGAGCGTGTACGGCACGTCGTCCGCCCCTTCCAGCTCAATGCCGACTGAAAAATCGTTGCAGTTGGTCCGCCCCGCGTAACTGGATCGCCCGGCGTGCCAGGCGCGGCGGTGCAGCGGCACGTACTGGGTCACGCGGCCGTCGCGGCGGATCAGCAGGTGGCTGGACACGCGCAGCCCGGCGATGTCGCCAAAGAACGGGTGGGCATGGGCCTCGAGGCGGTTGGTGAACAGCCGGTCAATGTGGGGGCCGCCGAAGCGGCCCGGAGGCAGGGAAATGCCGTGAATGACGATCAGGGACGGCTTGATCCCCGCGGGACGCTCGTCCTGGTTGTCGGACGGCACCTGGCGGGCGCCACCCACCCGACCGTTCAGCTGATCGACCCGCAGCACGGGCAGGCGCGCCCGGGCCCTGACGGGCGTGGCACGCCGTTTTCCCCGTGGGGAGCGGGTCGGTGATAATCGTCCCATGCCATGCCCCCGCATCTACTCGCCCGAGTCGCTCCGGCCCGGTACCACCCGGACCCTGCCCGCCGCGGCCACGACGCACGCGACCCGCGTGCTGCGCCTGGCCGCCGGGGATGCTATCACCCTGTTCGACGGCTCAGGCATGGAGTACGCGGCCGAGATCCGGGTGGCCGCCCGTAGCGGGCTCACCGTGGACATTGGCGCCGGCACCCGCGTGGAGCGGGAATCCCCGCTGCGGATCACGCTGCTCCAGGGCATCAGCCGCGGACCCCGCATGGACACCGTGGTGCAGAAGGCCACGGAACTCGGCGTGGCGGTGCTCCAGCCCGTGCTCGCCGAACGCAGCGTCGTGCGCCTGGATGCGGACCGCAGCAGCGGGCGGGTCGAGCACTGGCGGCGCATCGTGATCAGCGCCTGCGAGCAGTGCGGGCGCGCCGTACTGCCGGAGGTCCGGGAACCCTGCACCCTCTCTGCCGCCATCGCCTCACTGCCACCGGACACCACCGGGCTGACCCTGCAACCGGCCGCCGCCCGGCACCTGCCGGCTGTGCCCGAAGGCACCCTGTCGGTGGCGCTCGCCATCGGCCCGGAAGGCGGCTTTGATCCGGCCGAGATCGCCACGCTGGACCACGCCGGCTTCGAAGGCGTCAGCCTCGGCCCCCGGATACTGCGCACCGAGACGGCCCCGCTCGCCGCGCTCGCGATCCTGCAGTTTGCGCGGGGGGATCTCGGATGAGCGATGCCGCGCGTCTCGAAGCGCTGGAGATCAAGTGCGCGCATCTGGAGCGCGCCGTGCAGGAACTCTCCGACGTCATGTACCGGCAGTCGCGGGATCTGGATACCCTGCGGGAACGGAACGAGCGGCTTGCGCGCCAGCTTGCGGCGCTGGAGTCACCTGGGGCGGAAGGCCATGGTGCGCCGCCGGTGGAGATCCCCCCGCATTATTAGGCGCCAGGCGGCACTGACGCGGGCAGTCAATGCGGGGACCAAGTTCCGGTGGAAGCGTCCGATGAAGGCCTTCTGACCGCGCTTCGCGGTCTGCCGTGCAACTCACTGCATCAGTGATGAAAGGCCCTGGCTCCGGGTCGCGGCAGACCTTTTCCTGGCAAAGCCGAGAAGGGCAAGTCCGGCCAGGAACAATGGCCCCGCCGCAGGCACCGGAACGACGGTGGCCGTGACGGCTCCAGACGTCACCAGGCGCAGCACGCTACCCAGATAGACCGCCTCGCCGGAACCCAACAGGATGGGAAACGCCACAAAGCCGGGCGTGAGATTGACGCTGCCACCGGCATTGGTCAGTGGCGCTCCGAAACTGAGGACGAAGCCCAGTGACGGCGTGGCCGTATTGACCGGCGTGGCCACCAGCCGCGAGGGCGTGACCGTGCCCGGCACCCGAACCAGTCCCTCGTCGAGTATCCCGGCCGCCCCTAGAGCTCAACGACCGTGCTCAGGATTACGACCCGCCTGAGCGGCATGCCGAAGAACTCGGCGGCCCCCACCGAACGCCGCTGCAGCCAGGCGAAGAACCGGCGTCTCCACAGGCCTGCGCGACGCTTTTCCATCGGCATCACCACGTGCTGACCGAGGAACAGCGTGTACTCGCGGCCGAAGAAGCGCAGGCCCGCGCGCGCGCAGGCCTGCACGACCTCGCGCACGTCTGGATCCTCCATGAAGCCGAAGTGCGCCCTGACCACATGCACGTCGGACTGGAGCGTGCCCAGCTCCAGCCGCTGGCTCGCGGGGACCTTCGGGACGCGGCGGAAGTCAATGTGCAGGAATACGACGTGCTCATGTCGCACGCGGTTGTGCTCGAGGTTACGCAGGAACGCACTGGGGATGGCATCGCGACGGCTTGCCAGGTAGATGGCGGTACCCGGCACCTGTTGCGCGCCATCCAGAAGGCGCGGCAGATCGCCGAAGGCCGGCGCGCCGGCGGATAGCCGCTGATTGAGAAGCTCGCGGCCGTCATGCCAGACCGTGAACACGGTGAACATGAAGGCGGACATCACGAGGGGCACCCAGGCTCCGCTCGCAATCTTGGTGAAATTGCCCGCCACGAACAATGTGTCGATGAGCAGGAACAAGCCGAATACCAGCAACAGCCGCGGCCAGCCCCAGCGCCAGTCGACCCGGGCGACCACCGCAGCCAGTACTGTGGTGATCCACATGGTACCCGCCACGGCCACGCCGTAGGCCGCGGACAGTGCGCCAGAAGAACCGAAACCGATGGTGATCAGCAGCACGAAGAACAGCAGCACCCAGTTGGCCACTGGCACATAGATCTGCCCCCGCTCACGGGCTGAGGTCTGGACGATCTCGACGCGTGGCATAAGGTCCAATTGCACGGCCTGGCGCGTGATCGAATAAGCGCCGGAGATCGTGGCCTGGGAGGCGATGACAGTGGCGGCCGTTGCCAGCATGATCAACCCGAAAAGCGCACTTTCCGGCACGAGGCGGAAGAAGGGACTGTCCAGCGCCGCTGGATTGCGCAAGGCCAGCGCCGCCTGGCCGATGTAGTTGAGGGCCAGCGCCGGCCACACGAAAGCGAACCACGCCACACGCATGGCGCTCCGCCCGAAGTGCCCCATGTCGGCATACAGCGCTTCACCGCCCGTCACTGCCAGGAAGACTGCCCCGAGGATGACGAAGCCGAGGCCGGTCTCCTCAGTCACGAGCGCGAGGGCATAGAGGGGATTCAGGGCCAGCAATACCTGGGGTGTGGCGGCGATCGAGACGATGCCGGTCACGGCCAGCGTGCCGAACCAGAGGATCATCACCGGGCCGAAATACTGACTCACCCGGTGCGTCCCTGATTTCTGCATGAGGAACAGTCCGAGCAGGATACCGATTGCAATGGGCAGAACCAGCGACTCGAAGGTCGCGTTGAGCACGGCGAGTCCTTCGACGGCGCTCAGAACGGAAATCGCGGGCGTGATGGCAGCGTCGCAGTAAAAGAGCGCTGCACCCAGCGCGGCGCCGAGCAGTATCCAGCGGGAGAACCGGCCCCAGCGGAACAGGTGGGGATCGAGACGCGCGAGCAGGGCGAGGATACCGCCTTCGCCTTCGTTGTCGGTACGCACGACAACCACGAGGTACTTGACCCCGACGACGAACACCAGGCTCCAGAAGATCAGCGACAGGCTGCCGAAAATCGCCAGGCCGGGCGATACACTGTCGGCCGCCTTGAACGCGGCGCTGAATGCGTACAGGGGACTGGTCCCGATGTCGCCGTAGACGACGCCGATGGCGCCGAGCATCGCCGACGCCTTGAGTTTTGAGGGGGAACCAGTCATTGGAGGTTCTCGGCGGCGCGGATCATGCTCTTCCGCCTGTTTCGTCGCAAGTGCGCAGCCGACACCCGGCGGCCGAAAACTGAAAGCACCACATAATCAGTCTTTTGGGTGTGGGCGTCGATCAGGCCCATCACGAGGGACAGGGTCCGGAGTCAACCGGAGCGATCAGGGATCCGCTTCTACGCAGTGCGTTCTTTGATGTCTGCCATTCCCGCCCGGGGAGTGGCCCTCTGACTCAGGTCAGGATCTCTTCCGCCGGACTGGCCGCCTCATCGAGCAGCCGCTCGATGGCTTCCAGGTCGGGGATCAGCGGGTACTCGTTGATCATCCGCACCTGGCAGATTACGGGCCCGTTCTCGGGCCAGGCGTGGCGGGCGGCGGGCAGCAGCACTTCGCGGTTGACCCTCACAAGCTGGGGAAAGCCCTCGGCGATGAGGCCAAAGCAGCCGCCGGGCAGCAGGCCGGTGATGCCGTTCAGGATGACAATCCGGGTGCGCCCGCCGGGCTCGGCCGGCGTCAGCCCGGCCAGCTCCTCGAAGGATATGACGGGCACGCTCCGTTCGTTCCACTGGATCGAGCCCTTCAGCCAGCCCGGCCCGCGCGCCTCGGCCTGCAGCGGTGCGTAGCGGATCACCTCGGCCACGCAGGCCCGCGGCAGCAGCAGCCGCTCCTGGTTCAGGGGCACGAGCAGGCTATAGAGCTCGTCATGGGCGGCGGCCATGTTCAGGCGCTCCCGCTGAAGGCCAGCAGCTGCTGTACGGCTTCCACCAGCTCACGCTCCTGGTAGGGCTTGCCGAGATAATCATTGACGCCGATCTCGATGGCCCGGGCGCGGTGCTTGTCGCTGACGCGAGAGGTCACCATGATGATGGGGATGCCGGCCGTGTCCGGGTTGTTGCGCACGTGGCGCGCAAATTCGTAGCCATCCATGCGCGGCATCTCGACGTCGAGCAGGATGATGTCGGGGCGGTGGTCCTGGAGCACGCCGACGGCCTCCACGCCATCCTTGGCAGTCACCACCCGGAAGCCGTTGCGCTCGAGCAGCCGTTGGGTCACGCGGCGCATGGTGATCGAATCGTCCACCACCAGCGCCAGCGTCTGGGTCTTGTCCGGCTCGACGACCGGCAGCGGCGCGTCGGGGGACGGCCGGGCGGTGCGCACCAGCGCACCCACGTCGAGGATGATCACGATCCGGCCATCGCCAAGGATGGTGGCCCCGGAGATGCCGCGGATGGTGGCCAGCTGGGCACCCACCGGCTTCACGACGATTTCCCGGCTGTCCAGCATCTCGTCGGTGATCAGGGCAGTGGAATTCTCGCCGGCGCGCACGAGGATGATGGAGATGCGCTCCATCTCATCGGGCAGGCGGGAGGGACCGAGGCCGAGGTACTGGCCCAGATGGCGGAAGGCGTAGCGGTGCCCGCCGTAGTCTATGCCGGGCTCCGCCTGGGCCATGCGCTCCCGGAACTCGCTGCGCGAGATCCGGATGATGCCTTCGACGGTGGGCAGGGGCAGTGCGAAGAGCTCGCTGGCCGCGCGCACGATCAGGGCCTGGGTGACCGCGAGCGTAAAGGGCAGGCGCAGCGTGAAGGTGGTGCCCTGCCCGCGGCGGGAAGCGATGGACAGCGTGCCGCCCAGCTTCGCCACCTGGTTGGCCACCACATCCATGCCGATGCCCCGGCCGGCGGCCTGGGTCAGCTGGTCGGCAGTGCTGAAGCCGGAGCGCAGGATGAACTGCATCGCCTCCTCGTCGGTCAGGGGCGTATCGCGGTCGACGAAGCCCAGATCAACGGCTTTGCGGCGGATGGCCGCGACGTCGAGGCCGCGCCCGTCATCCGCAATATCGATCACCACCTCGGCGCCCTCGCGGTGGATGGCGATGCGGATAGTGCCCGCGGCGGGCTTGCCGAGCGCCTCCCGCTCGGCGGGGGACTCGAGGCCGTGGATCACGGCATTGCGCAGCATGTGCTCGAACGGGGGCAGCATCTTCTCCAGCACCTGCCGGTCGAGGTCGCCGCTGCCCGCGATGCCCAGGTCCGCCTGCTTGCCCTGCTCCTTGGCCGTCTGGCGCACCAGCCTGGCGAGCCGCGAGCCGTGCTGGTCGAAAGGCACCATGCGCGTGCGCATGAGCTGGTCCTGCAGCTCGGTGGCCGTACGCGCCTGCTGCACCAGCAGGCCTTCGGTATCCGCGCTGAGGTTCCTGAGCAGGTCCTTCAGGCTGCTGACGTCGCTGGCCGTCTCCGCCAGCGCCCGGGACAGCTGCTGGATGCTCGAATAGCGGTCGAGCTCCAGCGGGTCGAAATCGGACTCGCCGGTTGCTTCGGACTGGTGGCGGTAGAGGATCTGCGCCTCGGTCTCCATCTCCAGCTTGCGCAGCTGGTCGCGCAGCCGGACCACGGTCTGGTTGAGCTCGTCGAGATGGAACTGGATCTGCGACAGCTGCTGGGTGAGACGGGAATTGGCGATGCTGATCTCGCCTGCCCCGTTCAGCAGCTGCTCGAGCACGGCAGACTCGACCCGGGCAAAATCGCGGGCCTCGGCGCGCCGCTCGCCGAGGCCGGCCACACGGGCAGGCTCGGCATCGCCCGGCAAGACCGGCACGTCGGCAGCCGGGCCGTCCAGGCGGGGCGGTTCGGCAAGCGCACGGGCGAGCTCGCCCAGGCGTTCCAGGGCCGGCGGAAGGGCCGGCGGCAAGGCCGGCGCACCGGCGCCCGCCAGGGCTTCGAGACCGGCCGGAGCGACCGGCACGGTGGCGGTCCCGTCATCCTGGCCAAAGGATGCCGGCAGCAGGAAGCCCGGGACCCCGGGTTCGGGCACGGGTGCCGGTTCAGGTTCCGGCTCGATCTCCGGCACCGGGCCGGTTTCGGGCTCCGGCTCACCGGCCGGGATCGCCGCCGGCACCGCGGCAAGCAGTCCGGCCGCTTCCTCGCCCCGCAGGACGGCCGCGAGCCGTGCCAGCAGGCCCGGGGAAGGCTCGGCCGAAACCCCCGAGGAAATCGCGTCCCGCAGCACATGCAGTTCATCCAGCGTGGCCTGCACCACGGCGGCGGCCGCGTCCGACCGGGGCAGCTGACCGTCACTGATCCGGAGCAGCAGCGTCTCCAGCTCGTGGCTGAGGTCCCCCATCGGGAACAGCCCGGCCATGCGGGCGCCGCCCTTCAGCGTGTGCAGGGCGCGCTGCAGCTCGGCCAGCGCCTGCTCCGGCTGCTCCCCGGCAGCGAGGCGGCCGGCGGCAGCGTCACAAGCTTCCAGCAGTTCGCCGGCTTCTTCGGCAAAGATCGCCGCCACCTCCGGATCCCAGTGGGACGTGGGCGTGGCGGATGGCGTCTCTGAAACAGCAGGCTCGCCGGCGGGTGGCGGCTCTTCAACCGTCGCCTCGCCGGACCAGGGCGCGGCCACCTCCAGGTCGGCTGCCGCCGCCTGGAAGTCCTCCTCGCTGAGCACCGGCAGCTGGATGGAGACGGTGCCGGTATCGGTGGGTTCCGCCGACAGCGCCGCCGCCCGTTCGGTGGCGGCAGCGAGCAGGACGTGCAGCCACCCGGTTACCCCGCCCGTATCGGTGCCGGGCAGGGAAGGATCGCGAAGCCGGTCGACGATGGCCGCAATGGCGGCAGCGGCCTCCCCGGATGCCGCGATGACTTCCGCGTCGGCCGGCAGGTGGGCCGCATAGAGCACGCCCATCAGGTCATTGAGGGTGGCCGCCAGCTCGACGGCTTCGGTCACACCGGCCATCGTCAGGCTGCCCTGCAGCGTGTGGCAGGCGCGGAACACGGCCTCCGGCAGCGGCTGGGCCATGGCCTCGCCCGCACGTTTGGTGAAATCCTGCAACACGCCCAGATGGAGCGCGACTTCCCGCGAGAGGATGTCGAGGAGCACGGGATCCATGCCCGGTGCCTCGGCGGGTGCTGCGGCGGTTGCCTCGGCGGGTGCGGCAGGCTCGATGGGCGGCAGCGTCGCGATGAGCGTCGCGTCGTCGGGGCCGAGTCCCGCGGCCGGCAGGCCTTCCGGGAGGCGCGCCACCAGCGTCGCGTCATCCGGGCCGAGCATGTCGGGCAGGCGGACCACCAGGGTCGCCTCGTCCGCGCCCAGCACCGGCGGCGGCCTCGCGAGCAGCGTGGCGTCAGTGTCCACGGCTTCGGCCTGCGCCGGCACACTGGCCACGGGCGGCGCCGTGGACGGGGCGAGCGCACCGTCCAGCTCAAACATCGGCAGCACCTCGGTGGCGTCGTCGCTGCCCACCGGGGGCTCGGGCACGGGCGCCGGAGCGGGTCTGGCCAGCTCCCCGGCCTCGGCCATCAGCGCGGCAATATCGCTGGCAGGCGGCTGACCGACTTCAAGCTGTTCCAGCAGCTCGCCGACCGCCGGGATGGCCCGGCGCAGCAGATCGACGACCGGCGGACTGCGCTGCAAGGTGCCGTCGATGATCCGGTTCAGCAGCTGCTCGACGCTCCAGCAGAAATCGCCGATGAGTTCGGCCCCGACCATCCGGCCGCTGCCCTTCAGCGTGTGGAAGGCCCGGCGCATGACCAGCAGCGACTCGCGCTCGCCCTCGTCCATCTCCCAGGCCGGAAACTGGCTGTTGATGGACTCGATGGCCTCGCGGGCCTCCTCGATGAACAGCTCGAGAATGTCCGGATCGATCCCCGCTCCCTGATCCGTCACCACTGGCCGATCGGCTGAGGGCATCCGGGCCGACGGCAGGCTCTCGGGGACAGCATCCCGCTCGATGACCAGCGTGGCCGGCAGGTCCTCGGGCACCGGGGGCGGCAGCGCTTCCAGCGCCGGGCTGACCGCAGCGGGCAATACCAGGGCGTCCAGGCTGCGCGCGGCGTTGTCGAGCATCCAGTCCGGCGCGCGGCGGCCGGCCTGGAGCGTTTCCATGTAGTACTCCAGGCTGACGATTGCATCGGCGAGGCGCTCGAGCGCAGCCCGCGCGTCGTCACCGCCGCGCTGCACGACCTCGCCAGCAGCGACCGCTATCCGCTCGGCAACCCGTCCGGCCCGCTCCTTCTCGACGATCAGCAGGGCCGCGGTAATGCCCCGCAGCAGGTTCGGTATGGCGTCCAGCGCGGCACCGTCACCGGCCCGCTCGGTCACGAGCGTGATCGCTTCCTTCACCCGGGCAAGGTTCGCAAGGCACTCCCGCATGACTACCGGGGTCACGGCGGCCCGGTCCGGGTCTTCCCGGGCCTCGCCGTCGGCAGGCGCCGCGCGGCTGTCCGGCACGATGAGCCCGATCAGCTGCTGTTCAAGACGGTCCTCGACCTGCAGGAGTGCGGTGGCCATCGCCACCAGCGCCGCCTCGTCCGGCTGCTGGTTGCGGCCAATGAGATCCTCGAGATCGACACGGCGCATCTGCACGATCTCGCGCAGTTCACCGAGCCCCAGCACCCCGAGCGTATCGCCGATCTTCTTCAGCAGCTCAACCTGCGGCGCCAGCTCCTCGACGCGCTCCATGCCGGTGCGCACATAGATGTCGAGCACATCCTTGACGCGGGCAAGGTCCTCGCGGATCGCGGCGGCCACCGTCTGCATGAGCTTGACGCTGGGTGCGGCCAGGCTCTGACGCGCCTGCTCGATCTGCTCATCGCCGGGAATCAGGCCCGTCAGGTTGAAGGCGTCGCGGATGGCGCTCACCCGGGCACCGTTGCTGCTGGCCCGGGCCACGTAGTACAGCAGGTTGTTGACCAGGTCAGCCGGAGGCTGCGCGGCGAATTTGCGCTCACCCAGCATCTGCAGGCGCTTCATTTCGCGGTCGGCCTGGCCGATCAGGCGCTTGACCGAGACCCCGGACTCGATGCCCCGGTCCGCCAGCGCTTCGAGCACGCCGCCGGTCACCCACCACAGCTGATGCACCACGTCGCTGGCGGCCGCAGCCTCGAGGCGCGCAACGACTTCCTGGAGCCGGGCCAGCGCATCGACACCGCCCTCGCCCCGTATCCAGCCGAGCAGCGCGAGCTGGAAGCGGGGCCGCAGGCTGCGGGCCAGCGCCGACACGTCCTCACCGGTTGCCGACTGCGGCGGGGTCGTGCGGGGCGAGACACGGCCGTCAACGGCCCGCGGCCGCCCTCCCTGCAGGGCACCGGGCGCCACGTTCAGCAGCAGCAGCGTGCTTTCCGACAGCAGCGGGCGACCCCGTGCAGCCCGCAGGTCATTCAGCAGCGGCAGGAGCACCAGCGGCACGTCCCGGCCGCCGTCGCGAATGCGTTCCACATAGGCCGGCAGCTGCACGGCGGCCCGTGACAGCGCCTCGATCGCATCGCCGGTCGGGCCGTCCCTGCGGGTCTTCAGCAGGTGCCTGCAGGTCTGCTCCATCTCCTCGGCGAGCAGGCTGGCGCCCCAGGTCTCGGTGATCTGCAGGGCGCCCCGGGCGGAGTGCAGCAGCGCCACGCAGCGCTCGAGCGGCTCGCTGCCGGTGTCCCCCTCGGCAAACTGCTCGAGCAGGGCCCGCGCCTCATTGAGGGTGACGGCCAGTTCATCGCCCACCAGCTGCAACGGCTGTGGCGCCGGATCGACCATCAGTTCCTGCCCGGGGATGGCGGCCACGATCACGCGGTGCGCTTGCTCACGAAGGACACCGGCTCGGCAAAGCGCGACGTTTCGGTGTGCACCGACGGATCCGCGCCCGGTTCATCGTCCTTCTGGCCTGCCTGGCGGTCTTCAGCCCCGGCGACCGCATGTCCCTGGCGGTGGATCGCCGTCACCGGCGGCAGCCGGAAACCGGCCACCGAGCGCCGCAGCTGCGTCGCGAGCTCCGACAGCTTGCTGATCGCGCTGGTCGTGGCGCTGGTGCTGGCTGCGGTCTCCGAATTGATCTCCTGCAGCACGTCCATGCCGCGGGTCACGGCTGAAGCCGCCTTGCCCTGTTCGCGGGCCGAACTCGAGATGTTCTGCACCAGTGCCGCGATCTGGTTGGAGACCTGCTCGATCTCTTCGAGCGCGGCCCCGGCATTCTCGGCCAGCAGCGCGCCGCCCACCACGTCGGTGGTGCTGCGCTCCATGGACACGATGGCCTCGTTGGTGTCCGCCTGGATCGTGCGCACCAGGAACTCGATCTGCTTCGTGGCATTTGCCGAGCGCTCGGCAAGGCGCTGCACCTCGTCGGCCACCACGGCAAATCCGCGACCCGCCTCACCCGCCATCGACGCCTGGATGGCGGCGTTCAGGGCGAGAATATTGGTCTGGTCGGCAATATCGTTGATCAGCTCGACGATATTGCCGATCTCCTGCGAGCTCTCGCCGAGGCGCTTGATGCGCTTCGAAGTTTCCTGGATGGTTTCCCGGATCGCGTTCATGCCCTCGATGGTGCGCCGCACGGCATCGCCACCCTTGTGGGCCACATCCACCGAGTGCCGGGCCACGTCCGAGGACCGCTCGGCATTACCGGAAACCTCCTCGATGGACGACGCCATCCGGCTGATGGCCCGCGAGGCTGACTCGAGCTGCTTGGACTGGGCCTCGCTGGCGGCCGCCAGCTGGCGGGCGGAGCTCTCGGTCTGCTTGGCCGCTCCGTCCACGAGGATGGCGCTTTCGTTGATGGTGGTGACCAGTTCGCGCAGCGCCTCGATCGCGTAGTTGATGGAATCGGCGATGGCGCCCGTGATGTCCTCGGTGACCGTCGCGTGGACGGTGAGATCACCATCGGCAAGGCTGCTCATCTCGTCCAGCAGGGTCAGGATCGCCTGCTGGTTGCGTTCGCTCTGGGCCGTCTGCCGGGCCGTCTCCCGGCGGGTATCCGCCAGGCGCTTGTAGATCCAGACCATGCCGAGGGCGAGGGCGAGGCCAATGGCCAGCAGGCCCGCGGTGACCATGGCGGGCAGGCTGGTGGCGGCAGCACCACGTCCGCTCGCCACCACCGCGACCGGCAGCCCGGCAATCTGGCTGTCGAGCTGGGCGACGGACTGCAGCAGGGCTCCCAGGCGATCGCCGCTCGCGAGCACATCCCGCAGCGTCTTGCTGAGCGCCGCCACCTGCTGGCGGAGCGCATCCAGCGCCTCGACGGCGGCCGCACCGGTCACGGGGCTGAGGCCCAGCGCGGTGTCGCCCTCGCCGAGCCCCCGGACGATGCGGCTCATGACCATGTCGGCATCGAGCAGGGCAGGCCCCTGGGCGCCCGCTGGCACGCTGCCACCCGACATGCCGCGGAGCTCGCGACGCACGCCGTCCGCCAGGGCCCGCAGGCGCTCCAGCTGGGCGATGGCCGCGGGCTGGGTGCGCAGGCCGGCCGACGATGCCAGTGCCTCGATCTGCGCGGCCAGGGCCGGAAAGATCCGGTCGGCGCGGTCGGCGGCGGCCCTGAGGCCCACCAGCTCTGCCCGTCCCGACGTGATGGTCTTGAGGCTGGCCTGCACCTGCCCGAGACGGCGGCGGTTCTCCGCATCCACGCCCGTCAGGTCGGCGGCAGCCAGGCGGCTCTCAGCCCCGGCCAGCGCCTCGAAGGCCGCAGGATCGCCCCGCAGCGCTCCGCCGGCGAGGCGGTAGGCGGCATGGGCCTCGGCGAAGGCGGCGGCACCGGGCACCGGGGCCGCACCACGCGGCGCCTCACCCGGCCGCAGCAGGACCAGCGCCAGGGCGGCCACCAGAACGAGGACCAGACCGACACCCAAACCGGGCAGGAGGCGCATTCCACCAGACTGTTCTGTCATTTTTGACTCGCTTTGTTCCTGCGAACTTCACTCACCGGCGGCGCGCTGGAATTCCCGGGCATCCAGCAGCCTCGCCAGGCTGAAAACCGGCCAGACCTCCGCACCCCGGCGGAAGGTCCCGGCCAGAAACCGGTCGGCACGAATCGCCGTGGACGGTGTCTCCGCTGTCAGTTCCCGATCCAGGAACCGCCGGAATCCGAACACTTCATCAACGATCAGGCCCACCGGGAACTCACTGCTGTTCGCCACCAGGGCCCGGGCCGCCCGCTCGGACCCGCCGATACCCGAGCCGAGGAATTCGCGCAGGTCCATGACCGGCAGCAGGTGCCCGCGCACGTTGGCGAGCCCCCGCACCCAGGGACGGGCACCTGGCACCCGGGTGATCGCCGGCGGCACCATCAGGATCTCCCGGACTTCCTCCCGGGCAACCACGAAGCGCTCGCTGCCCAGGCGAAAACCGATACCCACCCATTCACTGATGGCCTCGTCGTCACCGTGGGCCCCGGCCGCGGCGGCGCGCGCGCGCCGCTCGAGTTCCTGGAGCAGCTCGAACGGGTGCTCCCGAAGGTTCCCCAGAGCGCTGTGTGCCGGCGCGCCCATGAATGCCTCAGCCCGCACCCTTCAGTGCATCGCGCACGGCTGAAACCAGATCCTGATCGCTGACAGGCTTCGTCAGGTAGCGGACAGCGCCCTGGCGCAGCCCCCAGACGCGGTCGGCCTCCTGCGTCTTTGTCGAGATGATCACGATGGGGATGTCCGCCGTGGCCGGGTTCTGAACCAGCTGCCGCGTGGCCTGGAAGCCGTTCATGCCGGGCATCACGATATCCATGAGGATGACGTCCGGGGCACGCTCCCTGGCCAGCGCAATGGCCTCGGCGCCGTCGCTCGCCACCAGCGTCTCGAAACCGTGCTTCTCGAGGATGCGGGCCAGGATCAGCTGGTCGGTCGGTGAATCGTCGGCAATCAGTACCAGTGCCATGCCACTCTCCCGGCAATCGCGCCCCGGCAAGCCGGCCGGGCACTCCGTGTCAGCGGGTCACCTGGCGCGTGATGGCGCCCAGGAGTTCGTCCTTGGTGAAGGGTTTGGTCAGGTAATGCTCGGAGCCGACCATCCGTCCGCGGGCCCGGTCGAACAGCCCGTCCTTGCTCGACAGCATGATGACCGGCGTCTCCCGGAAGGTGCGGTTGTGCTTGATCAGGGAACAGGTCTGGTAGCCGTCCAGCCGCGGCATCATGATGTCCACGAAAATGATGTCCGGCCGGTAGTCCGCAATCTTGGCCAGGGCGTCGAAGCCATCCACGGCGGTATAGACCGTGCAGCCTTCCTTGGAGAGCAGGGTCTCGGCGGTGCGCCGGATCGTCTTGCTGTCATCAATGACGAGGACCTTGAGTCCCTGCATTGCCGGGGTGGCACTGTCGGTCACGCGCATCTCCAGGCCAGGCATAGGTATGTCGGCTCCTCCGCGAACTTTTAACATAACCGCAGGGGACCGGCCACGCGACCGGATGGGAGCTTTGCCTGCCCCGATTTCCGCCCCGGATCGTGCCCCGTGCCCCGCGCGACCGCCCGAACCCATCAAACGCGTCGCGAACGCATGATACTCCGCCCCTCCGTGCCATTTCAGCACCAGCAGGCCAGAATAGGCACGGCGTCGCAAAATCAGCCCTGTGCCTGCACAACCGGCCGGATGCCCTTCAGCCCGCGCGTGTAACAGAACGTGGAGATCGACAGATGAGTGGCTTGCAGCTCGGCGTGCTGATGGACCCGATCGCCGGGATCAACCCGGCCAAGGACAGCACCCTCGCCATGCTGCTCGAGGCGCAACACCGGGGTTTCATCCTGTGGTACTTCGAGCAGGGCAGCATCCGCCTGCGCAACGGAACACCACAGGGCCTTGGCCGTCCGCTCCGGGTCAGGGACGCACAGACCGGCTGGTTCGAGCTGGACGCCCCGCAGGAGATGCCCCTTGACCGCCTCGACCTGATCCTGATGCGCAAGGATCCGCCCTTCGACACCGAATACATCTATACCTCTTATATTCTCGAGCGGGCGGAGGAGAGCGGCGTGCTGGTGGTAAACCGGCCGGCCAGCCTCCGGGACATGAACGAAAAGGTCTTCACGGCCTGGTTTCCCCAGTGCTGCCCGGATACGCTGATCACGCGCTCCATGACGGACATGCGGGCCTTTCTCGCCGAGCACGGCCGCATCGTGGTCAAGCCCCTGTACGGCATGGGCGGCCGCTCGATCTTCGTGCTGGCCCAGGGCGACAACAACGCCAATGTGGTTTTCGAGACCCTGACGGACTACGGCACGATTCACGCGATGGCCCAGCGCTACATCCCCGAGATTCGCCAGGGCGACAAGCGCATCATTCTCGTGGATGGCGAACCCGTGAGCCGGGTGCTGGCCCGGATCCCGTCGCCCGATGACAATCGCGGCAACCTGGTGGCGGGGGCCCAGCCTGAGGTCCGTGAACTCACGGACCGGGATCGCTGGATCTGCAGCCAGGTGGGCCCGGTGCTCCGCGAGCGGGGCGTGATCTTTGCCGGCCTCGACGTCATCGGGGATTACCTGACCGAGATCAATGTAACCAGCCCCACCGGGATCCGCGAACTGCAGAAGCAGGCCGGCCTGGACGTGGCGGCCGGCCTCTTCGACGCCCTGGAGGCCCGCCTTGGCAGCCGTCCCGCCCGGCGGTCACCCCCGGCCTGAACGGCGTGCTCCGGCTGGGCGGACTTGCCGCCTGCCTGCTGCTCACGGGCTGCAGCGGGGCAGAACCCGCCACCACCCGGGAATTTCCCGCCTTCGGCACCACGGTACGGCTTGAACTCCCGGGCACCGGACGCGACCGCGATGCCGCGGCCGACGAGATCGGGGCATTCCTCCGCGGCGTGGAGAACGACTGGTACGCCTACGGCACCGGGGAACTGGCCAGGGCCAACGCGGTGCTCGGCCGGGGCGAAGCCGTGACGGTGAGCGCGGACCTGGCGGCCATCATTGCCCGGGCCCGGGACATCCATGCACTGAGCGGCGGACTCTTCGATCCCGCAGTCTGTGCCCTGGTGCGCCTGTGGCAGTTCGACCGGGAGGAAAACCTGGCCGCCAGTACCGGCCCACCCCCGGAGTCGGAAGTGCAGTCCGTGCGCAGCCACCAGGGCACTCTCGCGGACCTCGACCTTGAAGGGTCGCGCCTGATACCGCGCCGCCCCCTGTGCATCGACCTCGGCGGCATTGCCAAGGGCACGGCCCTGGAACGCATCCGCGGACTGCTGGGAAGGCGTGGAATTCGCGATGCGCTGGTCGATCTCGGTGGCAGCAGCGTGCTTGCGCTCGGTGAGCGGCCGCTGCCGCAGGGCGGTCGCCGGGCCTGGCGGATCGGTATCAAGGCCCCGCGGGCCGAGGGCGTTTTTGCCCTGCTGTCCCTCGCGGACGGCGAGGCAGCCGCCACCTCCGGCGACTATGCGCGGGCCTACGACAGGGACGGGCGCCGGTTTCACCACGTGCTGGACCCCCGGAGCGGCCAGCCGAGCGGGGCAACTGCCGGGGTGACCGTCGTGGCCCGGGATGCGGAACTGGCCGATGCGGCCGCCACGGCCCTGATGGTTGGCGGGCCCGAGCGTTTCGACGAGCTGTGTGCCGCACTCGGCATCCGTGACGCCCTGCTGATCACCACGGCGGGCGACCTCCGGACGACTCCGGCCATGGCGATGCGCCTCAGGCAGAGCAATGACGGCAAGCTGCCCGGGTCGGGCAGCGCAGATCTGTGACCTGCCTCCGTTGGCGCCCGCGGCGGTGCGTATAATCAGGGGTCATCGATTGCGGGCAGCAGGGATCCAGCCTTGGCACAGTTGCAGGACGCAGCGGCCGGCGCAGCGCGGCAATCCACCTGGACTGCCGGAGCGGCCCGCGACCGGCTCTCGTCCACCACGTTCCTCGCCGCCCTGTTTCACGGGATCCTGATCCTTGGCATCAGCTTCACGGCCGGCGCACCCGACCGGGACAGCCTGACGAGCACGATGGAAGTGGTGCTGGTCACCGGCGAGAACGAAGATCGCGCACCCCCCGAGGGCGCCGTCCTGCTGGCCCAGCAGAACCTGGCGGGGGCGGGCAACACCACCCCCGAGGACGCCCTGCTGACCGCACCGGGCCTGCCGCTGCCGGCGCCGCGACTCGGCCCGGCGCGGGACGGCGGCGAGCGGGAGGCCAGACCCGGCCTCGTCGATCCGGTGCGCCAGAGGCAGCAGCTGCTTCTCGCCCGGGACGCCGAGTTGCGCGCGCCGGACGCCGGCGATCCCGAGCACGCTCCACAGGTGGAGGCCAGCATGCTGCCGTCCCCGACCAGCGCCATTGATATCGTCGGTCGCCTTGACACCCGGACCCTCGTGCCGGACAGCCGGCCGCGGGAACTGCTGATCAGCGCCAACACGCGGGAATCACGGATCGCCGGCTACCTCAACACCTGGAAGCGCAAGGTCGAACAGGTGGGTACGCTGAACTTCCCCTTCAGCGCTCACGTGAATGAGGGCGCCCGCTATCCCGTGCTCGAGGTGGCCATCGGCGCCGACGGCCGGCTCCGGGACGTGGTGGTGCAGAGTTCCTCGGGCCAGGCGCGGCTCGATCAGGCAGCCATGGACATCCTGCGCCTGGCCTCACCCTTCGAGCCATTCCCGGAGACGCTCCGGGCCGACTATGACGTGCTGCGCTTTGCCTACGAGTGGCGCTTTTCGGAAGGGAGCGCCCGGGTGCGCGCCCGCACTGCGGCAGCGTTCTAGCGACCCCGGCCGCCCTTGTTCCCCGGCCGCGGCGCCCCGATACTGGAGCCATGACCGGGACCACCACCTGCCTCACCGGGCACCTGCTGATCGCCATGCCGGCCATGCAGGATCCGAACTTTGCGCGCACCGTGACCTACATCTGCGAGCACAGCGACCAGGGGGCGCTCGGAATCGTCATCAACCGCCCTCTGGACATGAGCCTGGGCAATATCTTCGAGCAGTTGTCCCTGGACCCGGCAGATCCCGAACTCGCCCGCCAGCCGGTCCTGCAGGGTGGGCCCGTGCATCAGGAACGCGGCTTCGTCCTGCACGAGCCTCCGGCAGCGGAACAGCACTTCGACGCCTCCGTGGCCGTGAGTGACGCCATTCGCGTGACCACGTCGCAGGACGTGCTGACAGCGATGGCCAGTGGCCACGGGCCACGACGGGCCGTGGTGGCCCTCGGTTATGCGGGCTGGGGGGCCGGCCAGCTCGAGGACGAGCTCGCGCAGAACGCCTGGCTCAGCGTGCCCGCCGCGCCCCATATCCTGTTCGATACGCCCTTTGAGCTGCGCTGGCGGGAGTCCGCCCGGCTGCTCGGCATCGACCTCTCAATGATGAGTTCCCAGGCGGGGCACGCCTGAGCGCGACACCCGGTTCGGCACTGGTGTTCGATCACGGCGGGCGCCGGATCGGTATCGCTCTGGCCAATCGCAGTCCCCGGCTCGCCTCCCCCATCACGACGCTTGCGGCCCGGGACGGCATCCCGGACTGGGCGGAGGTGGATCGTCTCGTCGGCGAGTGGCAACCCGGCGAGCTCGTGGTCGGGGTTCCGTATAATGGCCTTCAGGCACGCCTGCAGGGCAGCGCCCGCTCCGGAGCAACGGACAGTGAATCGGCCGCCGAGCGCTTCGCGCAGGCACTGGCGGCGCGCTACCCGCTGGCGGTTTCCCGGGTGGATGAGCGCCTGAGCTCCGCCGAGGCCGAAGACCGGTTGCGGCAACAGCGCCAGAGCGGCAGCCGCACCCGCAAAGTACGCGCTGGAGATGTAGACGCGGTCGCCGCCTGCGTCATTGCAGAGGCCTGGCTGGACCAATGACCGCCACCCAACACACGCACGGGCCCCACAGGGGCACCATCCACTGCAGCGATGCGGAGGTCCTGCGCCACGACCCGTACCCGGGCGGGCAGTTCATCATCCGACTGCGGGCCCCGGAGTGCGCCCGCAGCGCCACACCGGGGACCTTCGTCCACCTGCAGTGCGCACCCACGATTCCCATGCGCCGCCCCCTGTCGATTCTCCGGACCGATCCCGGCGAAGGCTGGATCGAATTGCTCTACAAGGTGGTGGGCCAGGGCCTCGAGGCACTGTCCGGTACGGAGCCCGGCGAAACCCTGAGCGTGCTCGGCCCGATCGGCCGGGGATTCAGGCCTGATCCGCACCGTTCCGTCGCGCTGCTGATCGGCGGTGGCGTCGGCATCCCGCCCCTGCTGTTCCTGGCAGACAGACTGGCGCGGCAGCGCCCCGGAGCCGGCGGATCGGCCGTCGCCTTCCTCGGATCCGAACTGCCCTTTCCTTTCCTGACGCGCCCGTCGGCTGTGGCGATGAGCGGAATTCCGCCGGACGCCACCAGCAGTCTCGCGGCACTGGAGGACCTGGGCGTGCCGTGCCGGCTTGCCAGCCTGGCGGGGCTGCCGGGTTGCCACGCGGGCTACGTCACCGACCTGGCGCGCAGCTGGATCACCCATCAGCCAGCCGCCGAACGCCTGCGCATGACGGTCTATGCCTGCGGGCCCACACCCATGTTGCGGGCAACCCAGCGACTGGCCCGGGAGTTCGGCTTGCCGAGCCAGCTCTGTCTCGAGGAATTCATGGCCTGCGCCGTGGGCGGTTGTGCCGGCTGCGCGGTGCCGGTACTGGTCAATGGCGAGCGGCAGATGAAACGGGTCTGCGTGGACGGGCCGGTATTCGACGGCGCCAGCGTGGCGGGATTCGCCTGAGGCCGGAGAAGCCCCTGAAAGCAAAGACCCCGCCGGAGCGGGGTCCCGCTGATTACCCGGCAGGGTGTTACGGGTTGCGGCGGCGGACGAACGCGAGGCCGGCCATGGCGGAAGCGAAGAGCCAGACCGCCCCGGGCACCGGAATCGGATTGAGCACCCACTGGCCGGCATTGCCCTCGGCACCGTACAGCCCGGAGTTGGTGGCGTTGTAGCCCGGACCCGGATTGCCGGGCAATCCCGCGGACATTTGCAGGCTGAAGGTTCCCGACGTAGCCGGCACCGACGCCGCCGTGATCTGAAAGCCCGTAATCAGGAAGCCGCCGGACGCTGTCCAGGACGGCGCATTGTTCGTCAGGATGGAGGCGAAGTTGATCGTCGCCCCATTGTCCCACTGGTAATAGAGGTCAACGAGCGCACTGGCCGGGATGGCAGAGAAATTGGCGGGGTCCGTGATCAGGGCCGAATTGAACACCATGTACCCGGAACCGCCCTGGCCCGCATTGGGAACCCAGTCGTAGGTTGCGGTGATGGCCTGAACCGGCAGGGCTACCGCGCACAATGCAGCAGCGAGCAGCGCGCTGCGGATGCGGCCCGGTATGAGGGCAGACGGGACTCTGGAAGATGGCAACATCGTGGGATCCTCCAACGGATCTTGTTGTTGGCCCGCCTTGCCGGCGGCTTCCGGGGCCGGTTCGACCGGCTCCGGATGTAGTCCCCACGTGGGATCCTGAATAATCGGTAATGGATATCGTGTCAATCATTTTCCCCGGGCACGGCGATCAGGGCGAAGCCCACCCGTACAATCTCTCTTAAATCATACAGTTACAGAGAGCGTCCTGCCCGGAGCGATCAGGGGTATTTGACCTGACCCCATTTCGGCCGGGCCCGGTTGCGCACCCGCGGTGACCGGAGGCGGGCGGCCACCACCGGGTGCCGGAATTGATAGAGTGCCGGCACCGGCCCCGTTTCCTGTACTGCCTGGTCACCCAACCGCCTGGCCGCTGGAGAATCCCATGCCGCTTCCGCAGTCCGTCATCGCCATCGCCCTCACCACAGTCTGCGCTGCCCAGGCGCTGGCAGGCGACACGCCGGCGTCCGGGGAGCCGCGGACCTTCAAGGAAGGCCCCCGGCAGCTGACCGTCTGGCAGGTGCCGAACGTGCCCCAGGCCGCTGAGCCCTACTACGCGTCGGACAACAGGACGCTGATCGCGCAGGTTCAGGACAAGGCGGCAATCCGCGCCAAGGAAGGGGCTTCCGGCGGCGCGCTCACCTGGACCTTCACGGACCGGGGCGAGAACCTGCGGCGCATCAACGACCTGGGCCAGGATGGCTGCTCCTACTTTTTCCCGGACATGCAGCGCCTGGTGTTCACGTCCACCCGGGACAACGTGGACAAGCCCGTGGGCAACTGGTCCGATCCCAAGGACTACCCCGCAGGCGCCGAGCTCTACATGGCCAGTATTGACGGCGGCAATCTGAAGCGCCTGACCCAGAACAGTTACTACGACGCGGAGATCTCGGTGTCGCCCGATGGCCAGTGGATCGTGTTTGGCCGGCAGATCGACGGCAACATGGACCTGTGGCGCATGCGCGCTGACGGCACCGGCGAGGAGCGCATCACCAACACGCCGGACTGGCAGGAAGGCCGGCCCATGTACCTGCCCGACAGCGAAACCGTGATGTTCCGGGCCTGGAAGACCGCAGACTTCGGGGTGAAGCGGCCGACGCCGATGACGGTGTTCACGATCAGGCACGATGGCACGGCGCTAACGCCCCGCACCTTCGACGAGAACCAGATGAACTGGAGCAGCTACCCGGCCCCGGACGGCCGGCATTTTGCGGCAGTGCGGATCGTTGCGAACAACAACTGGGAGATCTTTCTCTACGACATGGAGCAGCCGGACAAGGCGCCGGAGCGGCTGACGTGGAACGAAAGCTTCGACGGCTTTCCCTCCTTCTCACCGGACGGCACCAAGATGGCCTTCGCCCGCAGCACGGGTCAGCGTTTCATGAGCGACAACTTCGTGCACATCATGGACGTGTCGTCGCTGGACATCGGGCCGAAGGCGCGGACCGGCGCGACAGCCGGTCAGGCGAAGTGAATCTGCGCCTCGAGATTTGAGCGCGAGTCGGCATTCGCAAGGGCCTCCTCCATGGAGACCTTGCCGTCCTTGTAGAGCTTGAGCAGGGACTGGTCGAAAGTCTGCATTCCCTGCTCCGTGCTCTCACGGAAGGACTCCTTCACGCGGCTGACGTCGCCCTGCTGGATGAGCTCTGCGATCCGCGGCGTGTTCAGCATGACCTCGACTGCCGGCACCCGCTGGCCGTCTATGCTGCGCACCAGCCTCTGCGAGATGATGGCCCGCAGGTACTGCGACAGGTCCATGTAGACCTGGGGATGCTGCTCCTCGGGGAACAGGTTGATGATCCGGTCAAGCGTTTCGGGCGCGTTGTTCGAGTGCAGCGTGGCGATGGCCAGGTGGCCGGTGCCGGCCAGATCAATCGTGGTCTGCATGGTCTCCCGGTCGCGGATCTCGCCCACCAGGATAACGTCCGGTGCTTCGCGCATGGCGCTCTTCAGCGCCCGTGTATATGACCTGGTATCAACACCGATCTCCCGCTGGTTCACGATCGACTTCTTGTTGCTGTGGAGAAACTCGATCGGATCCTCGATGGTGATGATGTGGGAGGCAGTCTTCTCGTTGCGGTAGTTGATCATGCCGGCAAGGGTCGTTGACTTGCCCGAACCTGTGGCACCGACCATGAGCAGCAGGCCGCGCCGGAACATGATCAGGTCCTTCAGGATCGGCGGCATTCCGATCGCATCCAGATCAGGCATCTCGTGCGTGATGTAGCGCATCACCAGGGCCACATTGCCGCGCTGGTGGAAGATATTGACGCGAAAGCGGCCGAGTCCGGGCTTGGATACCGCAAAGTCGATCTCGAGCTCCCGGTTGAACTCCTCCAGCTGCTCGCCGGTCATGAGCTCCATGGCAGCCTGCCGGACCATCTGGGGCGTCAGCTCCAGCTTGTTTACCGGAATGATCTTGCCGTCAATCTTGATCTTGACGGGGGCAAAGCAGGTGAGAAACAGGTCGGAAGCCCGTTTCTCCACCATCAGACTGAAGAGCGGCTGTACGTTCATGGTGAATGCGGCCTAAAAGCGCACGGCCCTTTTCTCCTCTTCCATGATCTGCAGCCCGCCGGAATCGTCTGCGACCGCGGTCTTGTCCCGCTTGCTCTCCAGCTTGATGCGCAGGCGCAGCTCGTTCTTCGAGTCGGCGTTGCGCATGGCCTCCTCGTAGGAAATCTTGCCGTTCTCGTAGAGCTGGAACAGGTCCTGGTCGAAGGTCTGCATGCCGAGACGGGTGGACTTGGCCATGATCTCCTTGATCATGGTGACTTCACCCTTGAAGATCAGGTCGGAGATCAGCGGCGAATGCAGCATCACCTCCATCGAGGCAATCCGCCCCGCCTGGCCGTCCCGCGGAATGAGGCGCTGCGAAATCAGGGCCTTGACGTTCAGCGAGAGGTCCATGAGAACCTGGCTGCGTTTCTCCTCGGGAAAGAAATTGATGATCCGGTCGAGTGCCTGGTTGGCGCTGTTCGCGTGCAGCGTGGCAAGGCAAAGATGGCCGGTCTCGGCAAACTGGATCCCGTACTCCATGGTCTCGCGGTCACGGATCTCGCCGATCATGATCACGTCCGGCGCCTGGCGCAGCGTGTTCTTGAGCGCCGCGTGCCAGCCCTCGGTATCCACGCCAACCTCCCGCTGGGTTACCACGCAGCGGCCGTGGGGATGGACGTACTCCACGGGATCCTCCACCGTGACGATGTGCCCGCGCGTGTTCATGTTGCGGCAGTGAACCATGGCGGCAAGGGTCGTCGACTTGCCTGAGCCGGTGGCGCCAACGACGATCACGAGGCCCCGTTTCGTCAGGGCCACATCCCTCATGATCGGTGGCAGCTCGAGTTCCTCCAGAGTGGGGATCTTGGTGATGATCCGCCGCAGGACCGCGCCCACGTGGCCCTGCTGGATGAACGCACTGACGCGAAAGCGGCCAATCCCCTGGGGGCTGATGGCGAAATTGCATTCCTTGGTTGCATCGAACTCACGGGCCTGCCGGTCGTTCATGATGGAACGCACGATGACGGCGCTCTGGTCAGCGGTGAGCGGCTGCTCCGCCGCCCGGTGAATCTCGCCATCGATCTTTATGGCCGGCGGGAAGCCGGCCGTGATGAAGAGGTCGGACCCGTTCTTGTCCACCATCTTGCGCAGCAGACCCTGTATCAACTTGGTCGCCTGATCACGTTCCATGCGGGGCCTCCCTTGGCCTTGACTTCCAGCCGCTGCGGCTAGAAGTTTTCCTTGTTCTGTGCCTTGAAGCGGGCCTCTTCCTTGCTGATGATGCCCCGCGACAGCAATTCCGTAAGGCACTGGTCGAGTGTCTGCATGCCCTCCTTGCCACCGGTCTGGATGGCAGAGTACATCTGGGCCACCTTGCCTTCGCGGATGAGATTCCGGATCGCCGGCGTGCCGATCATGATCTCGTGGGCTGCCACGCGGCCACCGCCATTGCGCTTGAGCAGGGCCTGCGAGATAACCGCCCGCAGAGACTCCGAGAGCATTGCCCGCACCATCTCTTTCTCCTGGGCCGGAAACACGTCGATGATCCGGTCCATGGTCTTGGCGGCAGAACTCGTGTGCAGGGTGCCAAAGACAAGGTGGCCGGTCTCGGCAGCGGTGAGCGCGAGGCGGATGGTCTCGAGGTCGCGCATCTCGCCCACCAGGATCACGTCGGGATCCTCTCGCAGGGCGGAGCGCAGGGCCTCGCTGAAGCCCAGGGTATCCCGGTGCACCTCGCGCTGGTTGATCAGACAGCGCTTGCTCTCGTGGACAAATTCGATAGGGTCCTCGATCGTGAGGATGTGGTCGGGCTTGTTGTCGTTGATGTAGTCAATCATCGCCGCCAGCGTGGTGGACTTGCCGGAACCGGTTGGCCCCGTGACCAGCACGATGCCCCGCGGATACATGGAGATATCCTTGAAGATCGCGGGGGCCTTCAGGTCTTCCAGGGTCTGTATGATTGACGGAATGGTGCGGAAGACCGCACCGGCACCCCGCATCTGGTTGTAGGCGTTGACCCGGAAGCGGGCCAGCTTGGGAATCTCGAAGGAGAAGTCCGTCTCCAGGAACTCCTCGTAGTCCTTGCGCTGCTTGTCGTTCATGATGTCATAGACCATGCTATGCACATCCTTGTGGGCAAGCGCCGGCATGTTGACCCGCTTGACGTCGCCGTCCACGCGGATCATCGGCGGCACGCCAGCCGACAGATGCAGGTCCGACGCCTTGCTCTTTACTGCGAATGCCAGCAGTTGCGCGATATCAACAGCCATTTTTCACCCCAGCCCGTGCCCGCGGTTTCCATAACCGGATCCCGCGGTAAACATAGTACAGTCCGCCCGGCAGCCCGGTCGTGACGGGAATCACGGATCACCTTGGCGAAATCCGGCGGCGTGTGGCCGCCGCGGCAGCCCGCTGCGGACGGGCGGCGTCGGAGATCACGATCCTGGCCGTCAGCAAGGGGCACCCCCCCGAGGCCGTCAGGGGCGCGCTGGCAGCGGGCCTGCGCGATTTCGGGGAGAACTACCTTCAGGAAGCATTGCCGAAGATCGCGGCCGTCGACCGTGACGCAGTCTGGCATTTCATCGGCCGGATCCAGGCCAACAAGACGCGCGACATCGCGGCCCGCTTTGCCTGGGCGCAGACCGTGACCTCGGCGCGGGTGGCGGAGCGGCTGGCCGCCCAGCGGCCCCACTACGCGGAGCCGCTTGAGGTGTGCATCCAGGTCCGTCCGTCGGCGGGTCCGGGCGATGGCGCCGACAGCCCGGACCGGCCAGGGTGCCCGCCTGCCGACGTTTCTGCGCTGGCGACCCTGATCCGTGAACTGCCCCGGCTGCGGCTCCGGGGGCTCATGGTGCTCCCGCACGCCGGACTCGCCCCGGCAGACCTGCGCGCCGAATTTGCCTCGGTACGGGAACTCCGTGACCGGCTGCTTGGCCAGGGCTTCATGCTGGACACCCTGTCGATGGGCATGTCCGATGACTTCGAGCTTGCAATCGGGGAAGGCAGCACGATGATTCGCATTGGCACAGCCCTGTTCGGACCCCGCCCATGAGCTTCACGCACCTGACCATCGGCCTGATCGGCGGCGGCAACATGGCGCGGGCCCTCGTCGGTGGACTCCTGCAGGCGGGGCACCCGGCAGCGCGCCTGCTGATTGCCGAGCCTGACGCCGGTCAGCGGACCCGCCTGACCGGCCTGCATCGGGATCTCGTGGTGCGGGCCGACAATGCCGCCGTGGCGGCAGCGGCCGACGTGCTCGTGCTCGCCGTAAAGCCGCAGGTGATGGCCGCGGTGTGCCGGGCGCTCGGCGATTCCCCCCGGCGGCCGGGGCAGCTCGTGCTGTCGGTGGCTGCCGGAATTACGCTGGCTGCCCTCCGCAGCTGGCTGGGTGCGGTGACGCCCCTGGTCCGCATCATGCCCAATCAACCCGCCACCGTCCGGGCGGGAATCTCGGCCCTGGTCGCCTCGCCCGCGGTCGGGCCCGGGGAGCGTCAGATGGCCGAGTATGTGGTGACGGCTGCCGGCAGGGTCGTCTGGCTCGGGGACGAGGCGCTCATGGATGCAGTGACGGCGGTGTCGGGCAGCGGGCCTGCCTATTTTTACCTGCTGATGGAGCACATGGAGAGGGCCGCACGCGATCTCGGCCTGCCGGCCGACCTGGCTGCCGTCCTGACGCGGGAGACGGCGCTGGGAGCAGCCCGGGTGGTGGCCGAGACCGGGGCTGAACCCGCCGCGCTGCGGGCCGCGGTCACCTCGCCGGGCGGCACGACGGCGGCAGCGCTGCAGGTCTTCGCCGACGCGTCGCTGGACATGATCATCCGGCGCGCCCTGGTGGCGGCCCGGGATCGTTCGGTGGAGCTGGGAGCCGGACTGGCAGCGCCTGGCCCGTCACCCGATCAAGCAAGGAGAGACTGACCGATGTCCAGCGCCCTGATCTTCGTCCTGCGTACGCTTTTTGACCTGTACCTCCTGACCTTCGCCCTGCGCCTCCTGCTGCAGTGGTCGCGGCTGCCCGGTCGCAATCAGCTGCTGGATTTCATCGTCCGGGTCACCAATCCTCTGGTCGTGCCGCTGCGTCGCGTGCTGCCGGCCATGGGCCGGGTGGATACGGGGACGGCGGCGGCACTGGCGGGCCTGCAGATAGCCGGCACTGCCGTGACGCTCAGCCTCGGGTGCGTCGCCGGCACGGCAACGGTCTGGCAGATTCTCGGACTTGCCCTCCTTGACCTGATTTCCCTGGTGCTGCGGATCTACTCCTGGTCGATTCTCATTCATGTCGTGCTGAGCTGGGTCGGGCAGGCCGGCTACAACCCTGCGGCAGCACTGGTGAACGCGCTGGTCGAGCCCGTGCTGGCCCCGCTCCGCCGCGTGATTCCGCCCATCGCCGGTTTCGACCTGTCCCCGCTGTTCGCCTGGATCGCGATAGAGGCCATCAGGCGCGCACTGCCCATCGAGCAGCTTCTGGCGGGAATGCTCTGCCTGCCGGGGATGCGTTCCCTGTTCTGATTGAGCCGGGAGCCACTGAAAGACAGCGCCGGATCGAAGGTTTATAGTTGATCCACAGCGGTTTGCGGGGGGAGCGGCGGCATCATGAACGGCTTTAAGCGAGTCCTGGTCATCGGCTTGAGCTCGGTCCTGGTGGCGGCCTGCGGACAGGCACCGGCCCCCTCCTCCGGGGTTGCCAGCCAGCCCCTCGAGCCCGCCACCGCCTCGTCACGGAGCTTCGGTGACTATGAACTGCATTTCGTTGCGATCCGCACCGACCGGCTGACGCCGGAGGTGGCGAGGAGCTACGACATCACGCGCAGCCCCAACCGGGCCCTGCTCAACGTGTCCATCCTGAAGAAGGCGGGCGACGGGCCGGGCACGACGCCGGTGGCCGGCAAGGTGAAGGCCCGGGCTGTCAATCTGAACGGGCAGCTGAAGGACCTGACCCTGCGTGAACTGCGGGACGGGGATGCCGTTTACTACATTGGCGACGTGGCGGTCGCCAATGAAGAGACGCTCGTGTTCACGGTGGAGGCCACCCCGGCCGACGGCACGCCCGCGATGGTCGTGCGCTTCCAGAGGGAGTTCTTCAGCAACTAGTCCCGGGCGATCCGGCGTTCCGTCGCCTGGTAGCGCAGGCGGACGACATCGCCCCGCGGCACGTACAGCAACTCGGCCACCTTGCCGATCAGGTAGTCCTCGTACCTGTCCATATCCCTGTCCTCGAGGGCTACGTCCCAGAGCATGGCGATGATGTGTTGCTTGTCGGCCATGGACAGGTTGCCGTGCAGGGGTGCGGTGAACTCCCTCAACGAGGTCGCCCCGTCCACGGCCTCGCGCGCCTCTGTCATCAGGCCGGTCGCGGCATCGGCGTCGAGGTGGAAGAAACGCCCGACCAGCGAGGCAATGGCCTCGTACTCGGCATCGTGCTCCCGGTGATCGGCCCGGGCGATCTCGACCAGCAGGGCGGCCACGCACAGTCGCACATGTGCCTCCGGGTCGACGCGGGAGTCAGACGCGCGCACGGATGTGAGGAGGCTGCGCAGACGCCCGAGCATCACGCCTCCCCGGCGGAACGCAGATGCCCCACCACCGTGTCACGGAGCAGCGTCAGGCGGCCGTGGAAAAAGTGATCGACGTCGGGCAGCAGAACGAGACGCGGCGGCGGATCGAGCGTCCGGGCCCAGTCCTCCACGTCCCGGGCCGACACCACCTCGTCCCTCATGCCCTGCACGACGAGCCAGTCACCGGGGGGGCGCAAGGTGCCAAGCAAAGCGGCCATACGGGCCACCGGCGGGGCCACACTGATCAGATTCCGGGGGCGCAGGATCGCGGCTGCCCGGATCGCCACGGCCGCACCGAAGGAGAATCCGGCGAGCCAGAGCGCAGCACCCGGGTAGCGTTCCCGGGCCCAGCCGGCCACCGCCATCACATCGTCGGCTTCGCCGACGCCGTCGGCGTATGCCCCCTCGCTGGCACCCACGCCGCGAAAGTTGAAGCGCAGCACGGGCGCGCCCAGGTCCTGCATCGCCCTGCCCAGGGTGTGGACGACCTTGTTGAGCATGGTGCCCTGGTGTTGTGGATGGGGATGGCAGACCACCGCCACCGCTGCCACGCCGGGAACTGCCGGCGTATCCAGCAGGGCCTCCAGCCGGCCCGCGGGGCCCGCAAGGCTCAGGGCCTCGCGATGTGGTGCGCCAGCCGTCATGCCCTCAGGTTAGCAGGATACGGTTCAGGCGTTGCACGAAGGCACCCGGGTCGTCGAGCTGTCCGCCTTCCGCAAGTTGCGCCTGGTCAACGAGCAGCTGCGCAAGATCGGCAAATTGCTCCCCTTGGGGCAATCCGGCAAGACGCTTCAGCAAAGCATGGTCGGCGTTGATCTCAAGGGTCGGCCTGCTGTCCGGCACCGCCTGTCCGGTTGCCTCCATCAGCTTGCGCATCTGGGCGCCCATCTCGTGCTCGCCGAGAACGAGGCACGCCGGCGAGCCGGTCAGCCGCGTCGTGGTCCGGACGTCTGCCACCTGCTCGCCGAGCTGCGCCTTGAGCCGCGCGATCAGGTCGGCGTGCGCACCGGGGTCCGCGGCTTCCTCACCGCCCCCGGGGCCGTTACCGGCACCGGCGGCGGGCAGCTCGCCCCTCTTCACATCGCGGAATTCGTGGCCGTCGAATTCCCCCAGATGCCCGATCAGCCACTCATCGATCGTATCGGTCAGCAGGAGCACCTCGACTCCCCGCCGCCGGAAGACCTCGAGGTGCGGGCTCGAGCGTGCGGCGTTGAAGGTATCGGCCGTGATGTACCAGATGACCTTCTGGTCGCGCAGCTCGTCAGCGCTCGCCGACTGGCGACGCGCCACGTAATCAGCCAGGGACTGGTCTGCCACCGCGTTGTCGCTGTGCGTCGATGAGAAGCGCAGCAGCCCTGCGATCTTCTCTCGGTTGGCCGGATCTTCCGCCGGACCCTCCTTCAGTACCCGACCGAACTCCCGCCAGAAGGTCGCATACTTCTCCGGATCTTCCTTTGCCAGACTTTCCAGCATGCCGAGTATCCGGCGGGTCAGCGCGCTCTTCATGGATTCAACCACGGCGTCCTGCTGCAGAAGCTCGCGTGACACGTTGAGGGAGAGGTCGCCCGAATCGATCACCCCGCGCACGAAACGCAGGTACAGCGGCAGGAACTGCTCGGCGTCATCCATGATGAAGACGCGCTTGACGTACAGCTTGAGGCCTCGGGAGCCGGCACGGTTCCAGAGGTCCCAGGGCGCCCGGGCGGGGATGAACAGCAGGCTCGTGTATTCCCGCTTGCCCTCGACCCTGTTGTGGCTCCAGGCGAGCGGCGCCTCGAAGTCATGGGAGACGTGCCGGTAGAACTCCCGGTACTCGTCGTCACTGATCTCGGTGCGTGGTCTGGTCCAGAGGGCGCTGGCGGTATTGGCGGACTCCTCCTTCGACTCTCCACCGGCTGACCGGGACTCGAGGATCACCGGGAAGGCGATGTGATCCGAATACCGGCGGATCAGGCTGCGCACACGGAACTCGTCGGCAAACTCAGCCGCATCCTCGCGCAGATGGAGGGTGACACGGGTGCCCCTCTCCGGCAGTTCGACGCTTTCCACAGTGAACTCGCCCTGGCCGTCAGACTCCCACCGCACGCCCTCGCCCGCCGGTGCACCGGCCCGGCGCGTCAGGACTTCAACCCGGTCGGCCACAATGAAAGCAGAGTAGAAGCCCACGCCGAACTGGCCGATCAGATTGGCGTCCTGGCGCTGCTCGCTGCTGAGCTGTTTCAGGAAATCACCGGTCCCGGAGCGGGCGATGGTGCCCAGCTGGCGGATGACCTCCTCACGGGACATGCCGATGCCGTTGTCGGACACCGTCACGGTGCGGGCGGCCGGGTCGCAGGCCACGCGCACCCGGAGCTCGTCGCCGGGCTCCAGCAGGGCGGGGTTGGAGATGGCCTCGAAGCGCACCCGGTCGGCCGCATCCGACGCGTTGGAAATCAGTTCCCTGAGAAAGATCTCCCGGTTGCTGTACAGGGAGTGGATCATGAGGTGCAGCAGCTGCTGTACCTCGGCCTGGAAGCCGTGGGTGGCACGCGTTGTATCGGTCATGAGAGTCCTGGCCTGCTCGCGGTGGGAACGGCCGGCACGGACCCGTGGGGCGTCCCGGCGAGCGCTCCTTTATAGGGGCAGGCGCAGGGAATTCAAGAGGGGGCCTGTTCTCAGCCCCGGTCGGCTTTCCTGACCAGGTAAAGGCGGGGGCGCCCGGCCGCAGTATTGCTGGCCGGTTCTTCGGGCTCCACCGGCACGCTCGCGGCAGGCCCGGGGCTGCCGAGTTCATGCGGACGAAGCCTGTCCCGGACCCCGGCCAGTGCCCGCTCTATCCAGGCGCGACGCTGCAGGGTTTCCTCGTTGCGGAATATCGGCTCGTCGTGATCGCGGTCGGACATGGGGGTCAGTGGCTCCAGGATCCGGTCTTGGCCGGCTTCTGCGTGACGGCAAGCCGACACGGCGCAGTGCTTTTACTTGTCCTCAGGGGTCCAGTCCCGGCGAACTTTTTCCGCCCAGTTCCGGTAGCCCTTCCAGGTGTACAGGGCCGGATCCATCGCGATGCGCCGCTTGTCCGGCAACTGCACGCGGCTCAGCCACCGGCGGTAGGCATCCCAGCCGCTCACATCCCGTCCGTCCTGGCCAACGAGACCCGGTCTGCCGAGTTCCGTACGACCCTCGCGGGCATGCGGAGTGCCGCTGGCTTGTTCTTCTCGTGGACCTGGATATCCGGGAGTCAGCGGCTGACGTTTGTGATCTGTCATCTCAGGCTCCCCGCATTCTCAGCGTGGCGCCAACTCTAGGCAGCGACTGCGCATACCGGAAGGAACTGGATCACAGGGGTTCGCGTACCCCGCTACGCGTCCGGCATGAGGTGTAACGCGTTCCGACGCACACCTCGCGCAATCGAGACACGCGTCGCAGCTTCACACCACAACGCGAAAGCAGGGCTCGTAGGCGCGTCCCGGGAGCTTCATGCGACTCTGCTCCACGAAGGAGGCGAGCAGGGCATCCAGGTGACCGACAATCGCGCGGTCTCCGCGGATCTCGAAGGGCCCATGCTGCTCAATGGCGCGAATTCCCTCCTCCCGGATGTTGCCGCTCACCACGCCGGAAAAGGCGCGGCGCAGATTCGCGGCCAGCTCTGCCGGTGGCAGATCACGGCTCAGCACGAGCTGTGCCATGGATTCGTGCGTGGCGACAAACGGGCGCTGAAACACATCGTCGATCTTCAGTCGCCAGTTGAAGTAATAGGCATCGTTATGGGCATGGCGGAAGTCACGCACATGCCGCACGTTGCCGGCAGCCCACGAAGCCACGGCGGCCGGATCATTGATGATTATCTGATAGCGCTGCTGGGCTTCCCGGCCCAGCGTCACGCCGATGAAAGTGTCGATCTGCTCCAGGTAGGCGCGGCTCGACTCCGGCCCGGTCAGGATCAGGGGCAGCGGGATCTCGACGTTCTCAGGGTGGAGCAGCACGCCGAGCAGGAACAGGATTTCCTCGGCCGTGCCGACGCCCCCGGGAAAGATGATGATCGAGTGGGCGATCCGGACGAAGGCCTCGAGGCGCTTTTCCATGTCCGGCATGATGACCAGCTCGTTGACGATCGGGTTCGGCGATTCCGCCGCAATGATCCCGGGCTCGGTAATGCCCATGTACCGGCCATTGCGGATCCGCTGCTTGGAATGCGCTATGGTGGCACCCTTCATCGGCCCCTTCATGGCCCCGGCGCCGCAGCCGGTGCAGACGTTCAGCTTGCGCAGCCCGATCTGGTAGCCCGTGTCCTTGGTGTACTCGTACTCGTGCCGGCTGATTGAATGACCGCCCCAGCACACGACGATATCCGGCTCCACGCCGGCCCGGAGCGCGCCCGCGTTGCGCAGCACATGGAACACCGCATTGGTTATGCCGTGACTGGTCTGCAGGTCGACGTGGCCACCGGTCGCGAACTCGCTGTTGATGTAGATCACGTCCCGCAGCACGGCAAACAGCAGCTCGCGGATGCCCCGGATCATTTCGCCGCCGACAAAGGCACTGGCCGGCGCGTCCGTGAGCGCGAGCTTCACGCCCCGGTCCTGCTGCACGATGTTGATATCAAAGTTGCGGTGCTGCTCGAGCACCTCCCGGGTGTCATCCGTGGTGCTGCCCGAGTTGAGCACGGCCAGCGCACACCGCCGGAGCAGCTCGTGCTGCCCGCCTTCACCCGTGCTCCGCAGGCGATTCACCTCATGCTGCGAGAGCACCTCGAGGGCGCCCTCGGGCATGACTTCGATATACGACTGGAAATTCACCGGCAGCGGTCAGGGCAGGATCTGGATCGGGGTGTTGTCCGGTGTCATCAGCCAGATATCCACCATGTCGGAGTTGGAAACGGCAATGCAGCCGTTCGTCCAGTCGCGGGTCCTGTAGTACTCGATCGGCCTCGACGGGCGGTTGGGCAAGCCGTGGATCATGATGCTGCCGCCGGGAGGCACCCCCTCAGCCGCAGCACGCACGACATCAGCCGGACCGGGGTAGGAAATCTGGATGGCCAGATAGAACTCACTGTTGGGGTTCCGGCCGGACAGGCGGTAGGTGCCCTCGGGGGTACGGAAATCGCCCTCGCGAAGCTTGTGCCCGTCGGGCGACAGGCCAAGGGCGACGTTGAAGGTGCGCAGCACCTCGTCCCCGCGCATCAGGTAGAGCTTGCGGTCAGCCTTGCGGACGATCACGCGGTCCGCCCTCTCGACGATCGTTGCCGCAGCCGGTGCGATGCTGCCGGCCGCCACCAGGCAGGCGAGCAGGCTGCCCGCCAGACAACGGGCACCCCGGAATGCGCTTCCCGGCAAAGGCCCGCCCATCAGCCGCCGCTCACGGTGCCGGAGAGCCGCAGCCGCTGCCCCGGATAGATGCGGTTGGGGTCCCGAAGGTCGTTGAGTGCCATCAACTGTCGCTTGGGCACGCCGGTGCGCTTCGCAATAAGTGCCAGGTTGTCGCCGGGGCGCACCACGTAGGTGCCCTTCTGCGCGCCCGTAGCCGCCGTCGCCGTGCGCGGTTCCGGGCCGCCCTCGGCCACCTTCAGCACCTGGCCTGCCCGGATCAGATTGGTCTTCGGCAACCCGTTCAGCCGGGCGAGCCGGGCCGACGACGTGCCGTAGCGGGCGGCAATACCCGACAGGGTCTCCCCTGACCTGACCTTGTGCGTGCGCACGGCGGGATCCGCCACCTGGGCGGACCGGAGTTCGACCGCGGGGACGCGGGCCAGTCGCCCGCGCGCCGCCTCGGGGTCCACCTCGCCGGGCAGGCGCAGGCTGATGCCGCGGGGAACGTATTTCTTGCCCGCCCAGACCGGCGGCAATAGCGCCGGATTGGCGGCCTGCAGGGTCTCGGTCGGCACCTCCAGCGCGGCCGCGAGGCTGTCGGCGCGCAGGTAGGCAGGCATCACGATCTCCCAGGCCGGCTCGGGATCATCCAGGCGTACCGGGCCGAAATGCTGCTCCGCGTTCCGGTCCACCTCCTCGGCGGCCAGGAAGGAGACGTAGAAGTTGCGGGACGCAAAGCCGAAGGCACGCCCGTCGTAGTTGCGGACGATGGTCTCGATGTTGTCCGTGCCCATCTCGCGGATTGCCCGCCGCATGCCGCCGGCGCCGTGGTTGTAGGCGGTAATGGCAAGCGGCCAGGAATTGAGGTTGTCGTAGTTGGCCCGCAGGTAGCGGGCCGCCGCATCGCTGGACCGGAAGGGATCGCGCCGCTCGTCCACGACGCTGTCGATGCGCAGGTACTGGCGCCCGGTGCCGGCGGTGAACTGCCAGAGCCCCGCAGCGCCGACGAAGGAGCGGGCCGCCGGGTTGTACGATGACTCGACATGGGGAAGGGCAACGAGGGCCGCCGGCACGCTGGCCCGCTTGAGGCTCCCCAGGATGTGATCGCGCCAGCGGCCGGAACGCACGAGGCCCTCGAGGAAGCGGTCGGACAGCCCCTGCTGTACCCGCACCCGGTCCGCGGCACTGCGCAGCCCCTCACTGCCGGGTCGGCCGCTCCACAGCGCCAGCACCCGCTTCTCGTCCGCATCCAGCCCGTTCCGCTCACCGGCGGCAAGCCGGGTGAGGATCATCGTGTAGCGGGTCTTGGCGGCCTCCATCTGCCGCTGCCGGGCCGCATCCGAGGCGCTCGCCGGGATATCCACCTTTTCGTAGACCACGTCCAGGTAACGGTTGTCGTGGACCAGGAACTGCCGGGTCGAGACATCGGTGAAGATCTGGCGCCAGAAGGCAATCTCGGGCTCCAGTCCGGCCGGACGGGGCAGCGCGTCGGCGGCCACCCCCGCGAGGGGGGCACACAGCAGCGCACACAGCGCCAGGTGCCTCCACATCGACGTGCCTCGTCTCATCTACACGATCATCCTGATCACTGCAGCCTGCATCTTACGCATCCCCGGGTGCCGGGCAAGGATCGATCCCGACAAGGAGGACCGCCCCGGCACACTAACCCGGCCGCCGCTTCGGGACTGCCACGGATTTCACAATACACCGGTACGCGGTGCGCCCCGGCAAAGCCGGGTGGGGCGCGTCACAGCCGTAACGGCGGGGCGCCCGTTCCTTCTGCCCATCCGGAAAACCTGTTACCGTTTCACAGAACGTCGCTGGTCTTTCCGTACCCTCCTCAGCGTGAGACTCCTGTCAAACCACCGGGCGACGACACCGTCCGCGGGCGGCTCCCGATCCATCGTCGGGCTGCTGGCGGTGGCGCTGTGCCTGCTGCTGACGGCCTGCGGCAAACCGCCTCCGACCGCGCCGGTTGCCGCGCCGCCGGTAAGGCCGGCTCCGGCAGCACCGACGGCCGCGCCCCCTGCAGAATCGGTCCCGGAACCCGGATCGCTGGTGCTGCTCGGCGAGGTCGTGCCCGCCGGCAGCTCACGGCGGCTGTGGTGGAACGGCGGTCAGTCCTTCGACAGTGGCTCCGGCGCCTCACCGGTGCTCGTGATCAACGGTATTGGCCAGGGGCCGACGCTGTGCCTCATCGGCGCGATCCACGGGGATGAGCTGAACGGCATCGAGATGATCCGCCGCGTCATGCAGGATCTCGACCCGGCACGCGTCAAGGGCGCCGTCATCGGCGTTCCCATCGTGAATCTGGAGGGCTTTCGCCGCGGGTCCCGCTACCTGCCGGACCGCCGCGACCTGAACCGCTTCTTTCCCGGCAATCCCGCCGGCAGTGCCGCCGCCCGGATCGCCGCATCGCTGTTCGACAAGGTCATCCGCCACTGCGACGGGGTCGTGGACATACACACGGGCTCGCTGAATCGCACCAACCTGCCGCAGATCCGGGCGGACCTGCGCAACGACGAGGTCAGGGGCTTCGCCAACGGCTTTGGCGCCTTTACCGTACTGCACCACCCGGGAGGCCCCGGCACGCTGCGGCGCGCGGCCACCGATGCGGGTATTCCGGCGGTCACGCTGGAGGCCGGAGAACCCGGCCGGCTCCAGTCCGCCCAGGTGCGGGAGGGCACGGCCGGCATCGTCCGCCTGCTCACCGCCATGCAGATCGTCAAGCGGCTCAACGTGCTCCGCGAGCCGCGGCCCGTCTACTACCGCTCGACCTGGGTCCGGTCGGATGCGGGCGGCATACTTTTTTCGCTGGTCCGGCTCGGACAGATTGTCTCTCCGGGAGACATCCTCGGCACGGTGACCGACCCGGTCAGCAACGAACAGACGCTCATCTACTCGCCGGTGCGGGGCCGGATACTCGGCATGGCCCTGAACCAGGTCGTGATGCCCGGATTCGCCACCTTCAACCTCGGTATAGAAGCGGGTACGGGCAACAATGGCTCGCTGATGGCCGATCTCGAGGCGCCACCGGAAGGGGTTCCGCCCAGGGCCGCGCCGCGACCGGAACGCGAGGGCGAAGCCCTCGACGGCCCGGACTCCGACGAACGTCCGGAATAGCAGGCCGCCCGGGTCGCAGCGCTAGCGTTGCCCGGCAGCCTCGAGCGCCGCAATCCGTTCCGGCAGTGGCGGGTGCGTCATGAACAGGCGGCCAAAGCGGCTCATGCCCCCCGAGATGCCCATGGCCTTCATGCCGTCCGGCAGGCTGGCGGGCGCGTGGGCCCGCTGCAGGCGCTGCAGGGCCGCGACCATGTTCTGGCGACCGGCCAGCCGCGCACCGCCCGCATCGGCCCGGAACTCGCGCTGCCGGGAGAACCAGGCAACGATGATGCTGGCGAAGAGGCCCAGCACCAGCTGGGCCACGATGACCGTGATGAAGAAACCGGGACCGTTGCCCCGCTCGCTCTTGAAGATCACCTGATCGACCAGCCGCCCGATGATGCGCGACAGGAAGATCACGAAGGTATTGACCACGCCCTGGATCAGCGTCAGGGTCACCATGTCGCCGTTGGCCACATGGGAGATCTCGTGGCCCAGGACTGCCTCCACTTCCTGACGATCCATCTGGCCCAGCAGCCCCGTGCTGACCGCGACCAGCGCCGCGTTCCGGCGGGCACCCGTGGCAAAGGCATTGACGTCCGGCGAGTCATAGACGGCCACCTCGGGCATCGTGATGCCGGCCTCGGCCGCCTGCCGGCGCACCGTGTCGAAAAGCCAGATCTCGTCCGGCGTGCGCGGCTCGGCGATCACCCGCGCGCCGGTCGAGCGCTTGGCAATGAACTTGGACATGGCGAGCGAGATGAACGAGCCGCCGAAACCCAGCAGCGCCGCGAACACCAGCAGGCCCGCAGGATCCTGGCCGGTAGATGCCATGTACTGGTCGATGCCCAGCAGCCGCATGGAGATCGACAGCACGGCGAGGATGGCAATATTGGTCGCCAGGAACAGGACAATGCGCTTCACGAACGGTCTCCCGCGGATGGTGGTGTGACGGTCATTCTATGGGTGCGCCGCCCCGCTGTTTCAAGCGGCAGCACGGCAGCGCCAGACCGGCATTATGGCTGGCCGTGGACGTGTGCATTGCAGTAGGCTCACCCGGAACATGACGAGAATCCCCGACGCCGGACAGCGGCCTTCGCTGGCCCGCCACTGGCAGCCGCGCTACTGGCCGGTCTGGTTCGGCCTGCTCTGCCTGCGCGCCATCAGCCTGCTGCCCTTCGGCTGGCAACTGGCCTGCGGCCGGCTGCTGGGCCGCCTGTTCTGGCTGGTTCTCCCTCGCCGGCGCAGCATCGCCGCGACCAATATCCGGCTGTGCTTCCCCGGGCTGTCACCCGCCGAACAGGCCGGCCTGGTGCACGGGCATTTCGCGTCCCTGGGCATGACCCTCGTCGAGCATGGCCTTGCCTGGTGGGCGCCTGAAGTGCGGGTGCGCCAGCTGATCGAAGTCCGTGGCGCAGAACACCTCGAGGCGGCGGTGGCGTCCGGCCGGGGCGTGGTCCTGCTCACCGGGCACTTCGGGTCCCAGGAGTTCTCCGGGCGCGCGGTGAGCCCGCTCTGCCCGAAGCTGACCGCGGTCTATCGCCCGAGCAGGAACCCGCTGGTGGACGACATCCTGCTCAGGATCCGGGGACGCGTAGCCGGACAACTGATCCCGAAGCAGAACGTGCGCCAGCTCATCCGCGCGCTCCGCAGTGGCTATGCCGTCTGGTACGCGCCGGACCAGAGCTATCGCGGCTCCTTCAGTGCGCTGCTGCCGTTCATGGGCGAACCCGCCATGACCAACACGGCGCTCTCCGAGATCGCGCGACTGGGCAATGCGGTGGTGATCCCGCTGCTGCCCCGGCGCCTGCCGGGCGGGGCCGGCTACATCGTCGAGATCCTGCCGCCGCTGGCCGATTTCCCGGGCCCGGACCCCGCGGCCGACGCGCAGCGGGTCAATGACATCCTGGAACAGCACATTCGCCGCTGCCCGGAGCAGTACTACTGGATCCACCGCCGCTTCAAGGGACGGCCTGCCCCCCATCCCGATCCCTACGCATAGCCGCGCGGTAACCTGCCAGCAGCCCGTTCCATTCCCGGCTGCCGAAGGCAGCAGCGCCGCTCCGGCTGATCTTCGTCAGCGACCGGTGCAGCCGGGCCAGGTTGCCCTGCTGCCAGCGGTCTTCTGGCGGCCGCAACCGGCCCCTGTCGAAGTCCAGCAGGAAGACTTCATCGGTCGCGCTGATCTGCACGTTGTGCGCGTTGAGGTCCGCATGCCAGACGCCGGCCCGGTGGAAAGCAGCAATGCATCCACCGACACGACCCCAGGCCGCAGCGTCCATGGCGGTCCGCGCGAGCCGGCCGGACAGCGGCTCGACGTCGGGAATGCGCTCGGTGAGCAGGTCGGCGGTGTAGGTCAGCCCGCGCCGGCGGTACGCGGCCGCCACGGGCCGCGGCACCGGCAGGCCCAGCGCCACCAGATGCGCCAGCAGATCCCACTCGCGGAAACAGCGCGTGTGCCGCTCGCCGAGCCACAGGTACCGGTCATGGACGAGGCGGCCGATGGCGCCACCGCGGTAGTAGTGGCGGAGCACCCACTGCCGGCCCTCGTGCCCGATGAACAGCGTCGCGCCGCGCCCGCCCTGGCCGGGCGCGGCCGGCGCACCCGGCCAGCTGCGGATATCGAGCAGCCCGGGGTCGGGGTCGTGCAGCTGCGTGTCCTCATAGAGGATCACGGCGTCGGCTAGCCGGTTGATGCGCCTGGGCACGGTGGATGCGATCCGGTCGGGGCCCGTCGGGCGGTAATGACCAAGTATATTGACCCGGGTTGGGGCTGAACGGACCTTACACCACCGCGGCCCCGCCAGCGGGCTTCGACAAGGTCGGCGACAGGTGCGCGGCTCTGCGGGCATCCTTGCCTCGGGGGGGCAGCCCGATGCTGCCCGGTGGCCGGCTGTGGTAGAAGGCGGGTCTCAAACCGAAGCTTGACCGGAGAGCACCGATGTCGCCCGCCAATCAGAATCCTGCCCGGAGCAGCACAACCGCGGCGGGAAGTGGCCCGCAACAGGAAGACCTCGGCAGCTGGATTGCGCGGCTCTTCGACCACCCGGACCTGATCCGGATGGGACACAACCAGCGCACCCGCGACCACAATCTCGGTCTCGGCTGGATCTACTACGGCCTGGCCCGGCTCCTGGATCCGGCCCGGGTCGTGATCATCGGCTCCTGGCGGGGCTTCGTCCCGATGGTCATTGCCCGGGCCTGCCAGGACAACGGCGATGCGGGGGAGGTGCATTTCATCGACCCCTCCTTCATCGATGACTTCTGGCGCGATCCCGTGCGCACGGACGCCTGGTTCCAGAGCTTCGGCCTCCACAACATCCGGCATCACCTGTGCACGACCCAGGAGTTCGTGTCCACGCCGGTCTACCGTGAACTCGGCGATATCGGCCTGCTGTTCGTGGACGGCTACCACACCGCGGCCCAGGCCCGCTTCGACTACGAGGCCTTTGCCGGACGGCTGGCACCCCGGGGGCTGGTTCTTTTCCACGACAGCATGGTGCTGCGCCATTCGACGTTCTATGGCGAGGACCGGGCCTATGACGTGGATGTGCCCCACCTGATGGACGAACTGCGCCAGGATCCGCGCCTGCAACTCCTTGACCTGCCCTTCGGCGCCGGCCTGACCGTGATGCGCCGGACCGACGGCGAGCATGGCGAGGTGCTGAGCCTCGAGCCGCTCACGCCGCGCTCCCGCCGGGCAGGCTGAGACGCGCTGGCGCTCAGTGGCCGGGCGCGCTGGCGGGCGTCGCCGCGGACACGAGGGTATAGGTGGCGCCGCAGTAGGGGCACTTCGCGCGGCCGTCAGCTTCCACCGGTAAATAGACCCGGGGGTGCGAGTTCCACAGATGCATGCCCGGCATCGGGCACGACAGGGGCAGGTCGGCAGCCGTCACCCGGTAATGGTGCTCGGCATTGGGCTGGATCAGCGAACGATCGGCGGCGGGGCGGGTGGCCATGGGTTCAGGCTGCGGTTGTGGGGCCTCCATTATAGAACACCTCCCGCCACTGACCGGTCACGGCGGCAACGAGGGGCGCCACCTCCTCCCTCGGCGCCATCGGCGGGGCGCCCGCGAGGCTCAGGTGGTGCAGACGCTGCCGGTAGCTGCGGTAGGCATCGGCCAGCCCTGCCGCCGCCCCGTCACCCAGCACCCCGTGAGCCGCCAGGGCCTCGAGCTGGCGGATGTTGTCCGACCAGCGCAGCAGATCCGGGTAGTTCGGGGCCTCGCGAAGCGCCAGGTACTGCACCAGAAACTCGATGTCGGCGACACCGCCCGGATCCTGCTTCAGGTCCATGAGTTCAGTCGTGCCGCGGGACAGCTCCTCGCGCATGCGCGTTCGCATGCCGGCAACCTCCTCCCGTAGCTTCTCGCGCCGGACGTAGTGGGTCAGCGCATGGACCCGCAGCGCCTCGAAGCCGGCCTGCACGCCCGGATCCCCCGCCACGGCCCGGCTGCGCAGCAACGCCTGGTGCTCCCAGGTCCAGGCCTGCTCCCGCTGGTAGCGGTCGAAAGCCGCGAGACTGGAGACCAGCAGCCCCGACTGGCCGTCGGGCCGGAGGCGTATGTCCACCTCGTAGAGCTTTCCGGAGGTGGTGTGCATCGTCAGGATGCTGATGATCCGCCGGGTCAGCCGGGAAAAGAACACGGCATTCTCGAGCGGCGATTCGCCGTCCGTCTGCTGCTGCTCCCCTCCGGAGTCATGGATGAAGACCAGATCCAGGTCCGAGCCGTAGCCGAGCTCCAGGCCGCCCAGCTTGCCGTAGGCAACAATCGCAAAGCGGGCCGGGCGCCGGACGCTGTCCATCACGCAGCAGGGGTTGCCGTGACGGGTCGCGAGCTCGCGCCAGGCCAGGTCAAGCGCCGCCGCCAGCACCAGCTCCGCGATATCGGTGAGACGATCGCTGACCTTCATGATCGGCAGGCCACCGGTCAGGTCGGCGATGGCCACGCGAAAGGTTGCCGCCTGCTGGAAATTGCGCAGGGCGTCGAGCCGGGCCTCGATGTCATCGACGGGCGCCCGGGCCAGCCGCGCGGCCAGATCCCGGGCGAGTTCGTCACGGGTGGGCGCCTGCTCGAAGACCCGCGGGTCGATCAGCTCGTCGAGCAGCAGCGGGTGAGTCGCGACCAGGCGTGCCAGGAACTCGCTCGCGGCGCAGATGCCGACGAGCCGTTCCAGGGCAGGTGGATTCTCGTTGAGCAGCGCAAAGTAGGCGGACCGGCGGCCGATGGACTCCAGCACCAGGATCATGCCGTCCAGGGCCCGCAACGGCTCCGGCTGGCGCGCAGCGGCCGCCAGGACCGCGGGCACCAGGGCGTCCAGGCGCTGCCGGCCGTGCTCGTCGAGGCGCTCCGGCAGACCGCCGGCGCGCAGCCGCTCCACGCGCTCGAGGGCCTCACCGGGCAGGGCGAAGCCGGCCGCGGCCAGCCGCGGCAGCTGCGCCTCCGGTGCCGTCGGCGTGAGCCAGACGGCGCGGAGCGCGGCGGCCGGCGCCGATGCGCCGCTCTGGTCGTCGCCCGGGCCCGGAACCGGGCTGGCTTCCCTGAAGACCACCTGGCGGAAATGGCGCGCCACGATGTCCCGCTGTGCCTGGCAGCGGGCGGCGAAGCTCGCCCAGTCCGGCTCATCCATGGCCCTCGTCAGGCGTTGCCGGTCGGCGGACGGGTCCGGCAGGTCGTGGGTCTGCCGGTCGCTGATGGCCTGCAGCCGGTTCTCGGTGAGGCGCAGGTAACGATAGGCGGCGGCCAGCTCATCGGCATCAGCCCGGCTCAGGCAGCCGGCCGACACCAGTGCCGGCAGCGCGCGGAGCAGCTGCCGCTCGCGAAGGGACGCCACGGTCCCGCCCCGCACGAGCTGCAGGGCCTGCACGATGAACTCGATCTCGCGGATGCCGCCGGGACCCAGCTTCAGGTTGTGCTGGAATTCCCGCCGGGCCACCTCGGCCTCGATCAGCGCCTTCATGTCCCGCAGCGAACTGAAGACGCCGTAGTCCAGGTAGCGGCGATAGACGAAGGGTCGCAGCACCTCGTCGTAGAGCGTGGACGCATCACACCAGTCGTTGACCACCCGCGCCTTGAGCCAGGCATAGCGCTCCCAGTCCCGGCCGTGCTGCACCAGGTAGTTCTCCAGCGCCGGCAGGCTGACCGCCAGCGGGCCGGCCGTGCCGAAGGGCCGCAGGCGCACGTCCACCCGGTAGACGAAGCCATCGGCGGTCTTCCGGCTCAGCAGATCGATGAGCCGCTGGGACAGCAGCCGGAAATATTCCTCGTTGCTGAGCGCGCGCGCGCCGTCGGTTTCGCCGGGCCCGGAATAGACGAACACCAGGTCCACGTCCGACGAGAAATTGAGCTCGTGGCCGCCGAGCTTGCCCATGGCCACGACCCCGAAGCCGCACGCCTGCCCGTCCTCGCCCCGCGGCAGGCCGTGGCGGCCCGCGAGCCGGTCCGTGGCGTAATCGAGCGCGGCGTTGATGGCGGCGTCGGCCAGGCTCGACAGGGCCTCGAGGGACTCGGTGAGGTCCGCGCCCCCGTTCTGGTCCCGCCAGATGATCCTGAGCAGCTCACGGTGCCGGAAATGCCGGAGCCGGCGCAGGAACTCGTCCTCTGGCAGTGCACCGGCGCTGTCGCTGCGGCAGGCCGCGGCAAGCAGTTCCCTGAATTCCGCCACCGGGCATGGCCGGCCAAGGCGCCCGCTTGCGGCAAGCCCGGGCAGCAGGTCGGGATAGCGGGCGAGGATGTCGCCGGCATACTGACTCGTGGCCTGCAGGCGGGCGATGCCTGCCTGCAGGCCGGCCTGGCCGGCGTCCCTGGTCATCCGGGCGTGAGGCCCTCGGCCTGGCGAGCGGCCTGGACGGCCGGCCGGCGCTGGATGCGATCGCGGTAGGCAATGAGCACGGGCCAGGCCGACAGGTCGAGCACGCCCGGGCGCGCCCAGGTCAGCACCGTGTACAGATAGGCATCGGCCACCGTGAAATGGTCGCCGGCCAGGTACTGGTGGCCCGCCAGGTGCTGTGCGGCGATTCCCAGGCGCAGCCCCAGTCTCGCCGTGGTGGCGGCCCGCACCTCATCCGGTGCACCCGGGAACAGTATCGGCCCGAAGTTCTTGTGCAGCTCGGTGGCGATGTAATTCAGCCACTCCAGCATGCGGTAGCGGTCCAGTTCCCCCACCGGCGGCGCGAGGTGCGCCTGCGGAAAGTGGTCGGCCACGAACTGCAGGATTGCCGGGCCTTCGCTCAGCACCGCGCCATCGTCCAGCGCCAGCGCCGGGACGTAGCCCTTGGGATTGATGAGGTTATAGTCGCCACCGTCGCTGGTCCGCCGGGTGCGCATGTCCACCTTGTCGGCATGAAAGGTGGCGCCCGCCTCGAGCAGGGCGATGTGCGACGCAAGCGAACAGGCGCCGGGGCTGAAATAGAGCCGCATGGGGATGCTCCACGGTCGGAACGGGCGTTGAGGGAACGAAGTCAGAATCGCAGGGATCCGGATTGATGGCAACCGTGGTGCTCGTGCATGGCGCCTGGCACGGCAGCTGGTGCTGGGAGCGGGTGCGGCCCCTGCTGCAGGCCGCCGGCCACCGGGTGCTGGCCCCGGACCTCCCCGGCCACGGCGGTCATCCGGCCGACGTCGCCGCACAGACCATCCCGGCCTATATACGCACCGTGAATGCCCTGGTCGGCGACACCCCAGGCGAGCCGGTCGTCCTGGTGGGCCACAGCCTGGCAGGGATCGTGATCAGCGGCGTGGCCGAAGCCCTGCCCGACCGGATCCAGAAACTGGTCTATGTCACGGCGTTCCTGCCCCGCGATGGCGACTCGCTGGTGCGCATTGCCGGGGCCGACCCGGATAACCCCCTGAACGAGGCCACCGAACGCACGCCGGACCGGAAGGCGGTCACGGTGCGCCCGGAGCGCGTGCGGGAACTCTTCTATGCGGACTGCTCGGCCGGGGACGTGGCCTTTGCCAGCGCCCGCCTGGTGCCGGAGTCGCTGGCCGCGCATTTCGGCACCGTCGAAACCACGCCTGCGCGCTTCGGCCGGGTGCCGCGCGCCTACATACACTGCCGCCGCGACAGGGCCCTGCCTTTGTTCCTGCAGCAACTCATGGTTGACCGCGTGCCCTGCGACCCGGTTCTCTGGCTGGACACCGGGCACTCGCCCTTCTTTGCCGCGCCCGAGTTGCTGGCCCGCCATCTGGACAGTCTCGCCCGCGGCGGGGACTGAGCGTCGTGCTTCAGCCGTCCTGCCCGTCGAGCCCGGGAAACAGCACCGCGGTGTAGCCAAAGCGGCTGAAATCGCGGATCCGCATCGGGTACAGCATGCCGATCAGGTGATCGCATTCGTGCTGCACCACCCGGGCATGAAAGCCGTCTGCCTCCCGCTCTATCGGCGTGCCGGCCACGTCGTAGCCCCGGTAGCGGATGCGCGCGTGGCGCGGCACGACGCCGCGCAGGCCGGGCACCGACAGGCAGCCCTCCCAGCCCTCTTCCTCGTCGGTGCCGACAGGCTCGATCACCGGGTTCAGGAGCACGGTCCGGGGCACGGCCGGCGCGTCCGGATACCGGTCCAGCCGGTCGAAGCCGAAAATCACCACCGCCAGGTCCACGCCGATCTGGGGCGCCGCAAGCCCCGCGCCGTCGGCAGCGTGCAGGGTGTCGACGAGGTCAGTGACGAGCGCGTGCAGGGCGGGCGTGTCGAAGACCGTCACAGGCGCGGCCACCCTGAGCAGTCGGGGATCGCCCATCCGGAGGATTTCACGCACGGCCATGGCGCCAGTATCGCCCGCCGGGGTTTATCAGCGCGAGCGCCCGGCCACGAGCAGGATCACGCCCATCAGGACCACCCCGGCGGCACTCCACTCGAAGGGCGTGACGGTTTCGCGTCCCAGGGTCACACCCAGCAGCAGGGCGATCACGGGATTGACGAAGGTGTAGCTGGAGGCGAGGCCGGTCGAGGCCCGGGCCAGCAGCACCATGTAGGCGTTGAAGGCCACCAGCGAGCCGAAGACCACGAGGTAGACCCATGACGCGGCCGCCAGCGCGGTTGGCGGCCAGCGCGGCGACTCCCCCGTCAGCAGGGCGAGGGCCATCAGGACGACCCCGCCGCACAGCATCTCGCTGGCGAAACCCATGGCGCCGGGCGCGAGCGGCAGGGACCGCTGGCTGAGGACGCTGCCCAGCGACCAGGCGAGCGTGGCAATGAAGATGGCGGTGAGGCCCGCCGGCGACCCCTTGAAGCCCTGGCCGCTGACCAGCATCAGCACGCCCGCGAGGCCGAGGCCGATGCCGGCGAGTTCAAACCCGCCGGGGCGTTCGCCCCACAGCAGGTTCAGGAGCACCATGAGCAGCGGAATGATCGCGATGAAGACCACCACCAGGCCGGAGCCGATGGTCTGCTCCGCGACGGCGGTGCCGCCCATGCCGCCGCCAAGCATCAGCGCCCCGACGACGAGCGCATGGCGCCACTGCCGGGCGTCCGGCCAGGGAGCGCCACGCACCCAGCGCATCCAGGCCGCCAGGACCACACCGGCAACCAGGAAGCGGCTGCCCATCTGCAGGAAGGGCGGAAAACTCACCAGCGCGAACTTGATGGCGAGGTAAGTGGAACCCCAGACCAGCCAGGTGGCCGCGAGGCAGACGATTACCAGGGGAGGCAGGGGCGCCCTCGAGGGTGAGCGCGGGGCGGGCGCATTCATGCCGCCATGCTAGGCAATCCCGCGGCACCGAAACAGCCCCCGTCGGGCGGTAGCCTCCCGACGGGGACTTCAGGACCCGGCGACTTCAGGAGCCGCTGGCGCGCACCTTGCCCATGAGCTGCTCGATGTCGCGCAGGCGACCCTCGTCAGCCGTCCGGCGGTCCGGGCGCGGTGGCGCCCTCTTCGCCTTCTCCAGGTGCCGCAGGGCACCGGCCTGATCGCCGTTGTCGTGCAGGAACTCCGCGTAGAAGTAGTTGGGGTCGATGCCGGCCGGATTCAGCTCCAGGGCCTTTTCCAGATGGGTCCTGGCCTTCTTGTCGCTGCCAAAGCCGATCGGGAAGCCGGGCACCTTGTGGTAGAGCGTCCCGAGGCTCGTGTGGGCGGACCCCTGCAGGGCGTCGGGATCGATGGCGAGCGCCGCCTCGAGCCGGTCGCGGGATTTCCGGGCCAGCGACAGCGCCCCCAGTCCACCGCGCACGCCGGCGGCGGTGCTGAGCACGATGCCGTCCCAGATCAGCGCCTCGGCACGCTTCGGGTTCTGTTCGACGAAGGCGGCACTGCGCGCCATGAGCGCGTCGAAGGCGGCTGGGCGTTCCGCGGCGGGCACCGCGTAGTTGGCCCGCGCCCACTCCGTCTGGATGGCGCGCAGTTCGGCGTCGAAGTCCGCGGGAGCGGCGCCGACGGCGGCGGCCGTCAGGAGGGCGGCGAACAGCAGGGTGATTCTGCGGAATATGGCAGTCATCGGTTGATCCTCGTGGCCATGAGCGGGGTGGTGGTGGAGGCAGGAAGCTTGTCGTCCAGCGCTCCTGACGGCGCCCGGGCGTAGCGGCGGATCACGGCCAGCTGCCTGCGGATGCCCTGGTCGACCAGCCGGGGGAAGGCGCCGTTCAGGCGCGCAAAGACCTTTTCGGGCCAGCCGAGCACGCGGTCGGGCTGGTCGCTCTCGATCATCCGGCAGGCGGCAGCGGCAACCGTGGCCACGTCATCCATGGCAACGCCGAGCTCCGCATTCATGCGCTCGACCGCCGCCGTATTGATCCCGGTGCGCGTGGCCCGCGGCGCGAGGTAGTGAACGTGGACCTTACTGCCGTCCAGCTCGCGGCGCAGGGCCTCGGTGAAGCCGCGGATCGCGAACTTGGTGGCCGAGTACACCGCGTAGGCCGGATACCCGATGCTGCCGAAGACCGAGCCGGTATTCAGGATGTGGGCCTCCGGCTGCTGCTGCAGGTGGTCGAGCAGGGCCCGGCAGAGGTGCAGCGGTGCCTGCACGTTGACCGCCAGGGCGAGATCGATGCCGGCCGCCTGCTGCTCCTCGAAGAGGCCAAAGTGACTCACCCCGGCATTGTTGATGAGCACGTTGATGCCGCCCCGCCAGACGCGGGCGGCGGCGCACAGCCGGTCGCGGTCAGCCGGCACGGTCAGGTTGGCGGCGCAGATGCCGACCCGGTCGCGGGCGCCGGCGAAACGGCCGGTCGCGAGCGCCTGCAGGGCGTTGCCATCGACATCCACCAGCAGCACCGCCGCGCCCCGCTCCAGCAGTCCGGCCGCGATGGCCGAGCCTATGCCACCGGCGGCACCGGTCAGCAGCACGCGGGCAACACCGGGCTTCATGCGCGCCTCCTGCCTGCAGCGGCGACGGCCAGCGGCGACTGGCCGGGCACGGCGGCCGCCACCAGTCCGCGGAACATGTGACCGTAGAGCCAGTAGACGGTGCGGGCGCCCTGGATCACGGCCTGCTGGTCTTCCGGCTCGCGCAGGCTCGCGAGGATGCCGGCCAGGTGCTGCACGTGCTCCACGTCCAGGGCCCCGTGACTGCGCAGGTAGGTGAAGGCCTGGTCCGGCAGCCCGAGGCTCCGCTGGATCGCGTCGGCGGCGCGCACGGCGAGGGCCACGCTGGTGCCCTCGAGCACATGCACCATGCCAAAGAGGCCCACGGGATTGCGCCGCAGGACCACGTCCCAGGCGTAGCCGATCATCGCGTCGGTGGCCACGTCCGGCAGCGAGGCCAGGACGGCCTGCCGGTCACCGCCGGCCGCGGCAATGTCGGCAAGGATCCACTCGTCGTGGCCCATCTCCTCGTTCACGTAGTCGGCAACCTGCGGGCGGAAATGCGCAAGCCGGTCGGGCAGATGGCCTCCGAGCGCCATCAGAAGCGGCACCGTCTGCCGGACGTGGTGCCAGGCCTGGGTCAGGAAGGCCACGTACAGCCCCCGGCTGATCTGGCCCTCGAGCGCTGCCTGTATCAGCGGCGACTGCAGCAGGAAGTCGCGCTGACTCTCCGTCCGGATCTGCAGCTGCTGGCGGAACTCATCGGGGGTGAGGGCGGGGTCGGGTGTGGTCATGCTGGAATCTCCTCGGCAACTCGGGGTTCCCGGTACAGCCCCTCGAGCAGCTGTTCGTGCTGCCTGAGGATGTGCCGGCGTCGCAGGCGGCCATTGGCGGTAAGTGAGCCATTGGCAAAGGTGAAAGGCTCGGCGGCAAGCGCGAAGCCACCAAGCCGCGCGTAGTCCGGCAGCCGGGCATTGACCCGCGCCACGGCGGCCTGCAGCGCGGCAGGGGCGGTATCCGCACTGGCCGGGCAGAGCAGGGCCGCAAGCCACGGCCGGGCCTCGCCGAGCACCAGGGCGGCAGCGATTTCCGGCTCCCGCTGCAGCTCACTCTCGATCCATTCCGGCGCGATGTTGCGGCCGAAGCTGGTGATCAGGAGCGTGCTCTGCCGACCGCGCACGGTCACGAAGCCATCCGCATCCATGGCGCCCAGATCGCCCGTCCTGATCTCCGCGGGCGGCGGGGCGGCGGCCTCGCCCAGGTAGCCCAGCATGCCGGGATTGCGGGCCACGAGCTGACCGCTCTCATCCACCCGCAGCCGGACGTGCGCCAGCGGGCGACCGACGCTGCCCACCCGGTTGCTGCCTGGCGTATTGAGGCAGAGCACCGACGCGCACTCCGACAGTCCGTAGCCCTCGAAGACCGGCAGGCCGAGTCCGGCAGCCTCACTCAGCAGTTCGGGGGCTACCACGGCACCGCCCACCGCGATGAAGCGCAGGCTGTCGGGTGCCTGCCAGCCCTGGCGACGTGCGGCGATCAGCACCCGGAGCAGTTCCGGCACCAGGATCAGGCTGGCCGGACGGCTGGCCGAGATGGCGGCACACAGTTGCAGGGGCCGCAACGCGCCGTAGCTCATGCCGGTTGCGGCGAGCGACGGCAGATCGCAGCTCGCCCCGGAGAGCAGTGCCGCGTAGATGCCGGCCACATTCTCCAGCAGGGTCGGCAGGGGCAGCAGGCACAGGTGCCGGTCGAGGCCGAGGCCCGCGGTCGCGGCTGCCAGCGAGCGCGCCACGGTCAGGAGCGCCCCGGCCGACAGGCACACACCCCGGGGCTCACCGGTGCTGCCGGAGGTGTAGGTGACCTTGGCGGTACCGGCCGGCAGGCTCGCCTGCCCGACCGGCAGCGGCCGGCGGAGCAGCGTGAGTCCGGATCCGGGCGCAAGTCCGGCCGCGTCAAAACCGAGCCCAAGTCCGGTGATGGCGGCCGGCTGATCGGTGAGCACCGCATCCAGTCCGGCATCGGTCAGCACATGGCGCATCTGGGCCGGCGTGAAATAGCCGGGCAGCGGCACATTGGGCACCCCGGCCGCCAGCAGTGCCAGGTCGGCAATCGCCCAGGGACAACCGTTGTCGGCAAGCAGCGCGAATCGCCCGGCCCCGGATTCACCGACCCACGCCACCTCGGTGTCTATCCGTTCGGCCAGCTCGGCGTAACTGATGGTGCGTCCTGCAGCCACCAGCGCCGGGCGATCCGGCGCGCCCGCCAGGTCCACAACCCTCATGCCGCAGGCCGGTGATGGCGGCGGGGCCTCAGCGTGAGGCCCTCGGGAATGAATCCCGCCATCACGCGGGGATCCATCCGGTAGTACGCACCCCACGCCTCCGCCCCCGCGCCCAGGCGGGCCGGATCCGCCGGGGCGAGTTCAACGAGGTGCGCCCCGGCGCCGCCCAGGATCCTCCGGACGAGGTCGGTGGCCGTGAAGACCACCCAGGTGTGGCCCCGCTCGAGCAGGTAGCGGGGCAGGAGCGCCACGAGCTGTCGCGCCGCGCGACAGGTGCCCCCGGCCAGGTTGCCGATCTCGACGATGCCGTCCCGGCTGACCGGGCTCCCGAGCTGCGACGCGAGGGCCTCCTCCACGGGCTGGTCCAGGTACTGCTCCAGAAACAGCCGCCACGTCGCGGCCGGCCGGTAGCCCGCCGCCGCGCAGAGTTCGTTGCCCTTGTCGCAAAGTCCCAGGAGTTCCGGCAGGAAACTCCGGACTTCGGCGCCGTGGCGCTCGCCGAAGGCCCGGGCGATGAACTGCTCGACGCCGGGGCGCCGGGGACTGCCGGGCGCGATATGCTCGAGGTGGAAACGGTGACCGGGAGCGGATTCCATGCGGGGCGATGTCCTTGCTGTGGCCTGGCCTCGGGCCCCCTATCGGGCCCCAGACGACTTGCTGGCCGTGGGACGACGGCGGCAGCAGAAATCAATCGCCCCGGCGCCCCACCGCGCCATCGGCGCCGGTTTTGCCGGTTGGCGACAGATTTTTGCGGTTGGCAGCGTCCAAGCAGCAGGCGCAGGAACGGGAAGATGCCTTTGACAGAATCAGCCGACCTCGTCCCGGCCATGCTGAAGGGCGACGAGCGGGCGTTCACGCGCTTCTTCGACAGCTATTTTCCGCGCGTCTACCGCTTTGCCCTGCCGCGCCTCAACGGCGATGCCGAGGCCGCGGCCGACGTCGTGCAGGCCACGCTGGTCAAGGCGATGCGCAAGCTCGCGGATTTCCGCGGCGAGGCGTCGCTGTTCACCTGGGTCTGCCAGATCTGCCGGCACGAGGTGGTGGACTACCTGCGGCGCGAGGGGCGCCACTCGAGCCGGGTCGTGCTGATGGAGGACAGCCCGGAAGTCCGGGCCGCGGTAGATGCGATCGCCGGGCCGGAAATGCTCGAACCGGTGCAGCAGTACAGCCAGGCGGAGGTGCGCCAGCTGGTGCGCTCGGTGCTGGACCGCCTGCCGCCCCGCTACGGGGATGCGCTTGAAATGAAATATGTGGAGGGACTGTCGGTGGAAGACATCGCAGCGCGGATGGGCATCGGGACCACGGCGGTCCAGTCGCTGCTGGCCCGGGCCCGCGTGGCCTTCAGGGACGCGCTGGAATCCGTCTTTGGTGCCGCGGCAACTGACGTACTGGCGGGCCTTCGCTAGCCGAAGGCGTCAGGGGGAACAGGAAATGGCAATGACAACACACGATGAAGAACTGCGTCCCGGCGAGGAAGAAGCGGTCGGCGCCCTGCTCCAGGATCTGGGCCCCGGCCCCGCACCGTCGCCCGAGGTGCGCGCGCGCATCGAGGCCGCGGTCGCCGCCGAGTGGCGCCACACGGTCGCCGCGCGCCGGGCGCGCGAGCGGCCGCTGGCGCCGATCGTCAGCAGCGCTGCCCGTCCGCGGCGCAATGCCTGGCAGGCTGCCACCGTCGGACTGGCCGCAAGCGTGGCCCTGGCAGCCGCCGTGCTGCTCGTCGGCAACCTGGACCCGTTTGGCGCACCGCAGGCGGCCATCGCGCGGGTCAGCCGGATCAGTGGGGCCGTCGAGGCCGGCGCGGGCCGCGACTGGCTGCCCGTCTCCACCGGGCAGGAACTCAGGGCCGGGCAGGAAGTGGTCACGGGACCCGGCGGCCGCGCGGCCCTGAACCTGGCCGGCGGCGTGACGCTGCGCGTGGACGCGGACAGCCGCATCGCGCTCGAAAGCGAGGGGCGCATCCGCGTGGAGCGCGGTGGCGTCTATCTGGACGCCAGCCCGGGCTCCGAAGACGGCAGGGAGCTGGTGCTTGCCTCGACCTTCGGGCAGGTGCGGCATCTGGGCACCCAGTACGAGCTGCGGGTGGACGAAAGCGGGATGGTGGTGGCCGTGCGCGAGGGACGCGTCGGCATCACCGGTTCGGGCCCGGCACTTGAAGCCTCGGCGGGCCAGCAGCTCGCCGTGACCACGGCCGGCCCGGTCGGGCGCAGCGCTGTGGGCCGGCGCGACCCGCGCTGGGAATGGATCCACGCCGTCACCCCGCCGTTCGCCATCGAACAGCGGCGTCTCACCGAATTCCTGACCTGGGTCACGCGCGAAACCGGCCGCGAACTGAGTTACGACTCGCCGGCTGTCAGGGCCGAGGCCGAGCGGGTGGTGCTGCGCGGCTCCGTCGCGGGGCTGTCGCCCGACGCCGCCCTGGATGCCGTCATGGCCACCACGCCGCTCACCTTCAGCGTGGACGACCAGCAGATCAGGATCCTCGGCCCGGCGCGCCGGGTGGCCGAACGCTAGACGCCCATCCGCAGGCGGGCTGCCGAGGCACGCGGAACCGGCACGGCGGGACAAGCGTCAGGCTGGTATCGTTGGCGCCGCATGCGGGCGCCACTCTCCTGTCTGGCCGGTCTTGTGCTGGCAATCCTCATTGGCAGCGGCCCGCTCCATGCCGCGGACCGGGCCGGTCGTCCGGTCACCGCCGTGCTGCGGGAGGTCCAGGCCCGGGGGCTCGTCCTGATCTACAACGACACGCTGGTCCCCGACACGCTGCGCGTGCTCGAGGAACCCGTGGCGACCAGCGACCTTGCGATGGTGCGGGAAATCCTCGCGCCGCACGGCCTGCGCCTGCGCGGCGTGGGCGGCAGCGCCTGGGCTATCGTCGCCGCACCCGGGGGAGTCGCGCGACCGGGCCCGGCAGCAGGCAGCGGGCAGTCCGCCAGTTCCGGCATGCGCGGTACGCTCGACGAAGTCGTGGTCAGCACGAGCCAGTACCGGCTGGCCCAGAGCGAGCCCGGCCCCCGGACCTTCATGACCCATGACGAACTGCGCCAGCTCCCCAAGCTGGGGGACGAGGCGCTGCGGGCCGTGCACCGCCTGCCCGGGGCCGCGAGCAACGGCGTATCGGGACTCGCGCATATCCGGGGCGGCGAGGAAAACGAAACACAGCTGGTGCTGGACGGCATGACCCTCGAGGAGCCGTTCCACCTGAAGCGCTTCTTCAGTCCCATCAGCATCCTGGACGCGGAGATCATTGGCGATCTCAACGTCTACTCGGGCGGCTTCCCGGCGACCCGGGGCGACCGCATGAGCGCCCTGACCGAGGTGTCGTCAGTGACGCCCCCGGCAGCAGCAGGCTACATGCTGGGCCTGTCCCTGTTCCACGCCCACGGACTCGCAGCGGGCAGCTCGGACGATGGCCGGGCACGCTGGCTGGTCTCGGGGCGGCGGAGCAACGTGTCCGAGGTGCTGAGCCTGGCCGAGAGCAATCTGGGCGAGCCCCGCTACCTGGACGCCTTCCTCAAGGGCGAATACGACCTGAGCCCGGCCACCACCGTCGCGCTGCGCACGCTGCTGGCGGACGACCAGCTGGAGCTCAACGACTCCGACGAGACGACCTTTGCCCGGGCGGGCGACCACAGCACCTACCTCTGGCTCACCCTGGAGCACCGCTGGTCGGAGCAGCTGAAGGGCCGGGTCATGGCCTCCTATACGGGCCTCGACAACGACCGGACCGGCCGGGTGGATGAGCCGGGGCGGCGCACCGGTGATTTCAGTGACGAGCGCGACACCAACATCGCGGGCTGGCGCATCGAGCTCGAGCAGGGTGGCGAGGCATCCCTGTGGCTGGGCGGTGTCGAGGGCGCCTGGCTGCGGTCGCGCTACGACTACACGAGTCGCCTCGAGACCGGCCCGGATTACCCGTTCCCGGGCAACGCGCCGACGCTGACCACCCGCGACTTCGCGCCCGCGCCGGACGGAATTCGGCTCGGCACCTTCGTCACCCATCGCCGTCGGCTGGGCGAGCACCTTACCGGCGAAGCAGGCCTCCGCTGGGACCGCGAAACCTATACCGACACGGGCGACGACGACCAGTGGAGCCCGCGCCTGAACCTGCTCTGGGACTACTCACCGTCCACGCAGCTGCGGGCGAGCCTCGGGCGCTTCTACCAGACCCAGGCCATCAACGACCTGCAGGTCGAGGACGGGCGGGACCGCTTCAGCGCGGCCCAGCGCGCCGATCACCTGATCCTCAGCCTCGAACACCTGTTCAGTGCCGGCCTGGACCTGCGGGTCGAGGCCTATTACAAGGACTACGAAAACCTGCGCATCCGCTTCGAGAACCTGCTGGATCCCTTCGTCCTGCTGCCCGAACTGGAACCGGACCGGATCGGGGTCGCGCCCACGTCGGGATCGGCCCGCGGCGTTGAACTGCTGCTGCGGAACCCGCGTCAGGACGCCCTGCAGTGGTGGCTGAGCTATGCCTGGTCGCGGGTGACCGAGCGGGTGGACAGCGACACCGTCGCACGCAGCTGGGACCAGCGGCATACCCTGAACGGCGGCATCAACTGGAGCCGTGGCGCCTGGGACCTCAGTCTCGCCGGCACCTGGCACTCGGGCTGGCCGACAACCACGCTCAGCCTCGGTCCGGTCGTGGCCGGGCCGGACGGTCCCTACCCGGAAGTGATCGTCAATCCCCGCAACGACGCCAGCCTCGACGCCTTCCGCTCGGTAGACGTGCGTGCCAGCCGCCGCTTTGCGGTTGGCCGGGGCGAACTGCAGGCCTTCGTCGAGATCACCAACCTGCTGGCCTTCAGGAATCCCTGCTGCGTGAGCTACACGATCACCGAAACCTCCGGGGGCGAATTCCGGCTCGACCGGGACCTGGACTACTGGCCGCGCTTCGTGCCGAATCTCGGCGTCCAGTGGCGCTTCTGAACGGGCACGACGTCACACCGCGTGCCGGGATCGCGCCCCGCCAGGCACCGTCGGCCCGGCAATCTGAGAACTGGAGCGGTGAGGGCGGGGCGGGGCTCGTGTATCGTTTGACAATACAACGAGGTCCGGGGGGTCTCAGCTAGACTGTGAGCCCGGTTCATCCCCGCCGCACAGCCAGACCAGCATGACCATGAAGATTCTCGTCACAGGCACCGAAGGTTATATCGGCTCGCGCCTGGCCCCCCTGCTGACGGCGGCCGGCCACGAGGTTGCCGGCCTGGATACGGGCTTCTACCGGGACGGCTGCCTTTACCTGGACCCGCTCGGCATGCCGGTGCTGCCCCGGACCACCCTCAGGGACCTCCGCACGGTCACGCCGAAGGATTTCGAGGGCTTTGACGCCGTCGTGCACCTGGCAGAACTGTCGAACGATCCCCTGGGACAGAACAGGCCCGAGATCACTTTCAGGATCAATCACGAGGGGTCGGTGCGCATCGCGAAGGCGGCCCGCGATGCCGGCGTGCGCCGTTTCGTCTACGCATCCTCGTGCAGCGTCTATGGCGTGGGCTCCGGCGAATTTCTCGACGAGCGCTCGCCGGTCAATCCCCAGACCGCCTATGCGCAGTGCAAGGTCCTGGTTGAAAGGGACGTGACGCCGCTGGCGAACGGCAACTTCAGCGTCGTGTTCCTGCGCAACGCAACGGCCTATGGGCCGTCGCCGCGCATGCGCTTCGACATCGTGCTGAACGACCTGTGCGCCCTCGCGCATACGCGCAAGAAGATCGCGATGGTCAGCGACGGCAGTCCGTGGCGACCGATAGTGCACATCGAGGATATCTGCCGGGCCATGCGCTGCGCCGTGGAGGCACCGGCAGCGGCCGTCAACGGCGAGGTCTTCAACGTGGGTGCCACCAGCGAGAACTACCGGGTCCGGGAGATCGCGGCGACCGTAGCCGAGGCGTTCCCGGGCTGCGAGGTGACCACCGGTCCGGCCGGTGGCGACAACCGCAGCTATCGCGTGTCCTTCGACAAGATCAAGGACAGGCTGCCGGGCTTTTCCTGCGCGTGGACGGCACGCCGGGGCGCGGACGAACTCCGTGCGCTCTTCGAGCGCATCGAGTTCGGGCCCGAGACTTTTTCCTTCCGCGCCTTTACCCGGCTGAAGCAGCTGCAGTACCTGCAACGCACCGGCCAGATCGACGACGACCTGTTCTGGATCGCACGGCCCGGCACCGCGCCCGCCGCGGCAGCCGGTTGAGGCACACGGGCGTGGGAGGCCCCCAATGAAAGTCGTGCTGTTCTGCGGTGGCCTCGGGACCCGCCTGCGGGAATTTTCCGAGACCATTCCGAAACCGCTGGTCAACATCGGCTACCGGCCCATCATCTGGCACCTGATGCGCTACTACGCCCACTACGGGCACAAGGATTTCATCCTGTGCCTGGGCTACCGGGGCGACCTGATCCGGGAGTACTTCCTCCACTACAACGAGTGCATGTCCAACGACTTCGTGATGTCGGAAGGCGGAAAACGCATCGAGCCGCTGACAGCCGACATCCAGGACTGGCGGATCACATTTGTCGATACGGGCCTGCACGCCAACCTCGGCGAGAGGCTCCTGAAGGTGCGCCGGCATCTGGAGGGCGAGGAGTGCTTCCTCGCCAACTACTCGGACGGTCTCAGCGACCTGCCCCTGGACGACCATATCCGGGAGTTCCGCAGGCGCGATGTCGTCGCGAGCTTCATCGGGGTGCGTCCCTCGCAGAGCTTTCACGCCGTGCAGAGCGATGCGGACGGCATCGTGACGAGCATGGCCAGCGTCCGGGATTCGGACTACTGGATCAACGGCGGGTTCTTCTGCCTGAAGGGCGGAATCTTCGATTACATGCGCCCCGGCGAGGAACTGGTGGAGAAGCCCTTCGACCGCCTGATGTCAGAGCGTGCCCTCTGGTGCAACAAGTACACGGGATTCTGGGGGGCCATGGATTCCTTCAAGGACAAGATCACCTTCGATCGTGCCGAGGCCCGGGGCGACTGCCCGTGGATGGTGTGGCGTCGCTGACCGCCATGCTCACCTTTTCTCCCGACCTCGCCCGCAAGACAGCACTGCAGCTGCTGTGCATCGGCGCCCACAGCGACGACCTGGAAATCGGCTGCGGCGGCACGCTCCTGCGCTGGCTCGCCGGTCCACGGCCGCTCAATGTCACCTGGGTGGTACTGAGCGCAGCCGGCCCGCGCGCGACCGAGGCTCGCCGGAGCGCCCGGTCGCTGCTGCGACGGGCCGCAAGTGCGGAGCTGATCATCGGGGGATTCCGCGACGGCTACCTGGGCGCCGACTACCCGGCGGTCAAGGCATTCTTCGAGAGCCTCAAGCAGTACCCGTCGCCGGACCTGATCCTCACGCACCACCTCGCCGACCGCCACCAGGATCACCGCCTGGCCGCGGAACTCACCTGGAACACCTTCCGGGACCACGCCATCCTCGAATACGAGATCCCGAAATACGAAGGTGACCTCGGCCTGCCCAACGCCTACGTGCCACTGAGCGCCCGGGACAGCGCCCGCAAGGTCGCGCATCTCGAACGGCACTTCGGCAGCCAGCGCTCCAAACACTGGTTCACCGCGGACACCTTTCTGGCACTCGCCCGCCTGCGCGGCCTCGAGTGCCGGGCGCCGGACGGACACGCCGAGGCCTTTCACGCCCGCAAGCTGGTCCTCGGGAACCTCTGAGGCTGCTGCGGCCCGAAGCTGATGATCATGGACCGACCGCCAACGCCACTGCCCGGGAAGCCGGGTGTTCCGCGGGTGAGCGTGGGTATTCCCGCCTACAATTCTGCAGCCACCATCGCGGCAGCCCTCGACGGCATCCTGAACCAGACCTTCAGGAATCTCGAGGTGATCGTCGGCGACAATGCCTCGACGGACAAGACGGTCGCGATCGTCGAGGCGATCGCGGCACGGGACAGCCGGGTGCGCGTTCTGCGCCAGGAGAGGAACATCGGGGCGAACGGCAATTACTCGGCGGTCGCGGGGGCGGCGCGGGGCGAGTACTTCAAGTGGATGTCCTCCAGCGACTGGTGTCCGCCGGACTTTCTGGCCGTGTGCGTGGATTTTCTGGATCGCCACCCGGAAGCCGTGGTCGCGGCCCCGTCAACAAGGCTCTATGAAACAGACCCGTCCGATGCGCTGGATTACGCGGACGACATCGAGGTAACCGGCGCTGATCCCGTCCAGCGCCTCGAGCAGCTGGTATCCACCCTGCAGCTCAACAACGCGATGAACGGCCTGATCCGCCAGAGTGCCCTCAGGCAGACGCGGCTGATCGACCACTATCCGCACGCCGATATCGTCCTGATGGGCCACCTCGCGCTCCTCGGCCGGATACATCTGCTGCCGGAGCGCCTCATTTACCGGCGTACGGAGCGGATGAGCGCCACCAAGGTGGACCACAAGGAAGCCTGGCTGCGTCACCACTATCCCCGACGCACCTGGCGCTCCCTGTTTCCGAGCTGGCGGATGTACATCGGCTGGTGCCGCGCCGTTGGCGCCACACCCTTGACCGGGCGCCAGAAGTGGCGCGCGTGGCGGGTCGTGTTCCGCATGTTCCGCTGGAGCCGTGAGGATCTGCTGGCGGACCTGGTGACGGCCGCGCGCTTCCCCTTCCCCCGCGGCGATCGGGCAGCCGGCCATCGTGGCTGACCTGGAACACGCGGCGACGTCCGAACGGGCGGACGACAGCCACAGGCTGCTGGTGGACGCGGAGGCTGCCGCCGGTGCCGAGGGCGAGGCAATCCTCGGCCTGATGCGCGATCTCTACCCGCTGCCCCGGAGCATCACGGGCCCGGGCCTGCGGGCTACCCTGGCCCGCCTGCACCGGGACATCCCGCTGCAGCTGACCGAGGTGCCGACGGGCACCCGGGTGTTCGACTGGACGATTCCGCCCGAATGGTCCATCAGTGAGGCGTGGCTTGCCGACGAGACCGGGCGCCGCGTCGTGGATTTCGCCGACAGCAACCTGCACGTGCTGGGCTACAGCGCGCCGGTGGACACGACGCTGTCACTGGAGGAACTCCGCCCCCGCCTGCACAGCCTGCCGGCCTGGCCGGACCGGGTGCCCTTCCGCTCGTCCTACTATCACGAGGACTGGGGTTTCTGCCTGGCCGACCGGGTACTGCAGGCGCTGAAGCCCGGCCGCTACCGCGCCGTGATCCGTTCCCGCCTGGCACCGGGCTCGCTCACGCTGGCCGAGCACCTCCATCCCGGCCGCACCGCCGACGAGGTGCTGATCTTCACCCACACCTGCCACCCTTCCCTCTGCAACGACAACCTGTCGGGGATCGGCGTGGCGGCCCGGCTGGCGGCCTTCCTCCGGAACCGGGAAACCCGCTACAGCTATCGCTTCCTGTTCGCCCCGGCCACCATCGGGTCGATTGCCTGGATGGCGCTGAACGAGCCGCAGCTTGCCCGGATCCGCCACGGACTGGTGCTCGGCATGCTGGGCGATGACCGTCCCCTGCTCTACAAGGCGAGCCGTGCGGGCAACAACGAGATCGACCGCGCCGCCCGCGTGACCCTGCGCAGCCACCACCCGGACGCCGGTGAAGCGCCGTACTCACCCTGGGGCCTCGACGAACGCCAGTTCGCGACACCGGGCATCCGGCTACCGGTCGGGCGGCTCACGCGTTCACCCCCGGGCGGCCGGAGCGAGGAGCACACCTCGGCCGACGACTTCAGCCTGGTGTCGGGTGCGGCACTGGCCGGCAGCTGGCTCACCAGCCTGCGGATCCTGGACGTGCTGGAGCGCAACGGCCGCTATCGCAACCTGCAGCCGAAGGGCGAGCCCCAGCTGGGTCCGCGGGGACTCTACCGGCGCGGCGGCGGGTACTATGAGGCGGTGCCCGACGCGCAGCTGGCGGTCTTCTGGGTGCTGAACCAGTGTGATGGGGAGGCATCGCTGCTGGACATCACCGAGCGCTCCGGCCTGTTCTTCGGCCTCGTGGCCCGTGCAGCCTCGGATCTGCAGGCCGCCGGCCTGCTCGCGCCCGCATAGCCCGCCTGCCGGGCCCGGCTGCGGCCGGCTCCACGCACCGTTTGCCGCCGCAACGTGCGTCGCGTCTCACAGACAACACCGGTACCCATCCCTATACTTGCTCCGCATATACTGCGGAAATCAACGGAATGAAGCGCCTGGCGGCAGCCAGTTGCCGGCGCGACGCACATCAATGCCAGTGAGCGCACAGGGAAAGATGGCCCGCGGGGCCGTCTGGATGATTCTTTTCAAGTGGGTCGAGCGGGGCCTCGGCCTCATCAGCACCCTGATCCTCGTGCGCCTGCTGTCACCGGCCGATTTCGGCGTGGTGGCCATGGGCCTGTCCTTCATCTTCATGGGCGAGTTGCTGGCCGCCTTCAGCTTTGACGTGGCACTGATCCAGAACCAGCGCGCCACCCCAAACCACTACCACTCGGCGTGGACGCTCAACGTGGCGCTGGGCGCGGGCATTGCGGCGTTCATGCTGCTGCTCGCAAGCCCCATCGCCGGGTTCTACGGTCGCCCGGAGGTCTTCCCGGTGGTCTGCGTGCTGGCACTCGGCCCCCTGCTCGCCTCGCTCGAGAACATCGGGGTGGTGGCCTTTCGCAAGGACCTCGAGTTTCGCAAGGAGTTCCTCTTTCAGGTCAGCCGCAAGGTGATCGGCTTCGTGGTCACCGTACCGCTGGCCTTCTGGCTGCGCTCGTACTGGGCCCTGGTGGCGGGCATCCTCGCCTCCAAGCTGGGCGGCACGCTCGTCAGTTACTGGGCTCACCCCTTCCGGCCCCGCGTGTCCTTCAGCGAAATCCGCTCGCTGATGAATTTCTCCCGGTGGCTGCTGCTGAACAACGTGGTGGGCTTCCTCAAGGAACGCTCCTCGGACTTCGTGATCGGCCGCCTGAACGGGCCGGCTGCCCTCGGCCTGTACAACGTGAGCTACGAGTTCTCGAACCTGCCGACCAACGAGATCGGCGCGCCCATCAACCGGGCCCTGCTGCCGGGCTATGCGAAGCTCAAGGACGATCCCGTACAGGTTCGGATAACCTTCGCAAACGTGGCAGGGGTACTCGCGGTCATCGCCATCCCGGTCGGGGCGGGCATGTTTGCCGTAGCGCCCTTCCTGGTCCCCGTACTGCTCGGGCAGAAGTGGCTGGGCGGCGTGCCGCTGATGGAGATCCTCAGCCTCAACAGCGCGCTGCTGGTCTTCCACGGCAACATCGTCACGCTGCTGATTGCCAGCGGGCACCCGGCGGCCGTGATGCGCACCAACGCCTACTTCGTCGGCCTGCTCCTGGTCGGCATGCTGCTGCTGGTGCCCCGCTTCGGGGCGCTCGGGGCCGCCTGGTCGGCGCTGGCCGCCTGCGTGCTCTCAACCCCGATCTACCTGTACCAGCTCCGTCATTTCGTCGGGATCCCGATGCGGCGCTTCCTCGAGGTCGTGATCCGGCCGGTGCTGGCGGCTATCGTGATGATTCTCGCAGTCCGTTTTGCGCTGCCGGACTACGATACGGCCATGAGCACGGCCAGCGCGGGAATCGTGCTTGCCGGCGGCGTGGTGCTAGGCATGCTGACCTACGGCCTGGCGCTCATCGGCCTCTGGTTCGCCGGTGGGCGGCCACCCGGCGGCGAGCGCGTGCTGCTCGAGCAGGTGACCAGCCGTCTGGCCGCCCGCAAGGCGGCCAGCGCCGGCTAGACGGCGGGCATCAACCCCGGACCGGCAGGAATCAAGGATGGCAGGGATGACAGACACCGGCGTCAGGACCTACAGGCGGCGACCGCCACTGCACCTGCGGGCCGGTGATTGGGTCGTGGTGCGCTCAAAGGAAGAAATCCTCGCCACCCTGGATGAGCGCGCCCGGCTGGACAATCTGCCCTTCCAGCCGGAGATGTTTGCGCACTGCGGCCAGCGCATGCGCGTGGCCGCGGTGGCCCACAAGACCTGCGACACCATCAACAAGACCGGTGGCCGGAGCATGACGCGGGCGGTGCACCTAGAGCAGGGCCGCTGCGATGGCGCACTGCACGGTGGCTGCCAGGCGGACTGCGTGTTCTTCTGGAAGGACGACTGGCTGCGGCGGGCCGACGACAACAGCCGCGAGCCGGCGACCCCGGCCGGAGTCTGCACCGAAGAGCTGGTCAATCGCCGCGCGAGGGCGCCCGGTGACGAGGACAGCCCGGACCCGAGCTTCGTGTGCCAGACCACCGCCCTGTACGAGGCGACCGAGTTGCTGCACTGGTGGGATTTCCGCCAGTACATCCGGGATGTGACCAGCGGCAATCACAGCGCCTGGCACATGTTCAGGCTGCTGGTCTTTGCCGGCTACTACAAGCTCGTGAGCCTCGGCATCGGCTACCGCGCCCTGGTCGGCTTCTACAACGCCTTCCAGCGCCTGCGCGGGGGCCAGCCCTTTCCCGTGTCGGTCGGCGCGATCCCGGACGGCAAGCCCACCCCGACCGAGATCCTCGACCTTCAGCCCGGCGAACTGGTGGAGGTAAGGTCCGGCGATGAAATCATTGCGACCATCACCCGCAACGGCTTCAACCGTGGCATGCGCTACGACATGGAGATGCTCAAGTACTCCGGCAAGCGTTACCGGGTACAGATGCGGGTCAGCCGCCTGATCAACGAGCAGACCGGCAAGATGATGGAGATGAAGAACCCCTGCATACAGCTCGAGGACGTCTATTGCCGGGCCGAGTGCACCGCCATGCGGCTCGGCTGCCCCCGGGCCTCCAATACCTACTGGCGGGAAATCTGGCTGCGGCGGGTCGCCGACGAGAAGAGCGGCGGGCCGCGCTCTGCCGCCACCTGATCGCCCCCTGCACCGTGACCCGGAACAACGGAGACCTCCCATGACTTCAGCGGCCGCCAGCACCTGCCGTTTCTGCAAGGCCCCCCTGACCCGCACCTTCGTGGATCTCGGAATGTCCCCGCTGTGCCAGACGCAGATCCGTCCGGAGGATCTGAACCGCGGCGAGAACTTCTACCCGCTGCACGTCCGGCTCTGCACCGCCTGCTTCCTGGTGCAGCTGGACGAGTACGTCTCGCCGGACGTGATCTTCAGCAGCGAGTACCCCTACTTCTCCAGCTATTCGGACTCCTGGGTCGAGCATGCCCGGCGCTATACGGAGAAGATGGGCACGGAGTACGGCGTCGGCACCACGTCTTTCGTGGTGGAACTGGCCAGCAATGACGGCTACCTGCTCCAGCACTTCCGTGCCCGGGGCGTGCGCTGCCTCGGCGTGGAACCGACCGCCGGGACCGCACAGGCCGCCATTGCCCGGGGCGTTCCCACCACCATCGAGTTCTTCGGCACCCGGACCGCGGAACGGCTGCGCGCCGAGCATGGCCCGGCCGACCTCGTGCTCGGCAACAACGTGCTGGCGCATGTGCCCGACCTCAACGATTTCGTCCGGGGCATTGCCACGCTGCTCGGACCCGGCGGCCACGGCACCTTCGAGTTTCCGCACCTGATGCGGCTCATCGAGCACAACCAGTTCGACACCATCTATCACGAGCACTTCTCGTACTTCTCCTTCACGACGATCCGCAGGGTTTTCGCGGCACACGGCCTCACGGTGTTCAACGTCGAGGAACTGCCTACCCACGGGGGCTCGCTGCGGGTCTACGTGCAGCACGAGGCGACGGGCCAGCGCGCGGTGACGGAGGCGGTTGCCAGCCTGCTTGCCACGGAGCAGCGGGAAGGCGTCGAGGACCTCGCCCTCTACGACCGCTTCGAGGCGCGGGTCCACGCCACGAAGCGGGGCCTCCTGCGCTTCCTCATCGAGGCCCGGGAACAGGGCAGGCGGGTGGCCGGCTACGGGGCCCCGGGCAAGGGCAACACGCTGCTCAACTACTGCGGCATCGGCACCGACTTCCTGGAGTTCACGGTAGACCGCAACCCGGCCAAGCAGGGCACCTGGACGCCGGGCACGCGGATTCCGATCCTGGCCCCGGAGGCCATCCTGTCGGCGCGGCCGGACTACGTGCTGATCCTGCCCTGGAACCTGAAGGACGAGATTGCCCGCAACACCGCGGAGATCCGCGCCTGGGGCGGCAAGTTTGTGATCCCCATTCCGTCAGTCGAGGTATTCTGAGGCGGGTTCAGCTGCCGACGGATACCGATGACCGACACCGAGAAGGACAATGAAGAACTCGTGACGCGCTTCTGCCGGGACTGGTCCCGGCAGGATGCCGGCCTCCTCGCCGGCTACTTCACCGAACCCTTCGAATACATGGTCTGGGAAGGCGGCCCGGTGATCACGAGCCGCGATGAATTCATCCGGCAGATGGGCCCCTTCCTCACGAAGCTGAAATCGGTGGACTGGGAAATCCTGCGCTCCCACGCCATGGGCCCGATGGTGATCAACGAGCGCATTGATCACTTTTATGCCCAGGACAGCAGGTACGACAATCACCCGCGACTCGTGGGCATGTTCATCGTGCGGAATGGCCAGATTGCCATCTGGCGCGACTACAACTGCCGCTGATCCGGCCTGACGATGCAAGCCGGCCGTCACCCCCAGACCAGGCCCGGACTCCGGCTGAGCCGCCGCGCCTGCCTGAAGCACACGGGCGCGCTGGCCGGCGGCCTCGCGCTGGCGGGCGGCAGCCTGCCCGGTTGCGCCCCGCCGGGTCCGCAAATGTTCGAGCCGCCGGCGGGCGCCACCGGCCTCGATTTTCCCGGTTCCCGCGCGGTGCCGACCACGCTCCGCTTCCGTTTCTGGCAGCCGCTGCCGCCCTACCCGGCCACCTACCTGTGGCGGGCCTGGCCGCGCCAGCAGGACGGCTATTACACCGCGTTCTTCTGGGGCAACGACGATGGCCTGGGGGACCTGCGCACCTTCTACTCGGCGGGCAATCACGATACCCACACCTACTACGGCGCCCACCCGTATCCCGATCCACCGCCCCGCGGCAGCCGGCATTACTGGGAGATATCGGTGGAAGAGGAGGACTACCGGAATGGCCGGGTGGTCTACGACCGCTGGTATGCGCAGGCCTTCCGCACCTGGGCTTCCGCCCGGGGCAAGCATCACGAGTTCTACTGGGACCTGCCCCGGACGGACGATTTACACCGGGTCGTGCGGCATTCCCCGCCGGACTGGGGCGAGGCGCTGCCACCGGTGCCGGCGCTGACCTTTGGCGACGCCCCCTGGGCGCCCGGGAACGAGGTGTGGAACGGCATCCTGCGGGGCTTCCAGGTGTACGCGGCCCGGCTGACCCTGGCGGAGATCCTGGCCGAACTCGAGACGCCGCTGTCCACCCCGGCCGGCCGGGCGGGCATCTGGTACCTCAACGTGAATCCAACGCCTTCCGACCTGGCCGACCGCGCAGGCCAGGGCCATGATCCCGAATGGGTAGGCGACCTGCGGCCGGCGCTGTGGACCGCATGAACGGATTGAGCATCACACCATGATCCCGGCCCTGCTGCCCTACGTCGAGAACCGCCGCTTCCAGCGTTTCGTGCTGGCCGTGATCGTCCTCAATGCCATCACCCTCGGCCTCGAAACCTGGCCCGCCGCCATGGAACGGGCCGGTACGCTGATCCTGTGGCTGGACCGCATCGCACTCGCGATCTTCACCGTGGAGGTGACGCTGCGCCTGGCGGCCCACGGCCTGCGCTTCTTCCGGGATCCCTGGAACGTCTTTGATTTTTTCGTGGTGGGCGTCGCGCTGGTCCCCGCCGGCGAAGGCTTTGCGGTGCTCCGGGCCCTGCGGGTACTGCGGGCGCTGCGGCTCGTTTCAGCCGTTCCCCGCATGCGCGCCGTGGTCCAGGGACTGCTGACGGCCATCCCCGGGATCAGCTCGGTGGTCGCCCTGATGGCGCTCATCTTCTACGTGGCTGCGGTCATGGCGACGAAGCTCTTCGGCCCGTCATTCCCGCAGTGGTTCGGTTCGGTGGCGGCCAGCATCTACTCCCTGTTCCAGATCATGACGCTCGAGAGCTGGTCCATGGGCATCGTCCGCCCCGTGATGGCCGTCTATCCCTGGGCCTGGGCCTTCTTCGTGCCCTTTATCCTCATCGCCACCTTCATGATGCTGAACCTCTTCATCGGCGTGGTGGTCAGTGCCATGCAGGCCGAGCACGACGCGGAGCGGGCGGCCGACGAGCGCCTGGCCCACGACGAGCGGGGCCTGATCCTCAAGGAACTGCGTGAACTGCGCGGGGAACTCGCCGAAATCCGGCGGAGAACGCCCCGCGACGCCTGATGCCAGCGGCCGGGCGAGCCGCCGAAACCGGTTTTCGGGCAGGATAGGCCACCATGAGCGCCCTGCAGACCGGCATCTCGATCCTCGCGGCCGTCGTGCTCTTTCTCTTCGGCCTGCAGAGCTTCTCCGCGGAACTCCAGGTGCTGGGCCGCGACACGCTGCGCGGCTGGATGACGGCCGCCACCCGCTTTCGCCTGCTGGGCTTTGCCATGGGCGCCGCGTTCACCGCGCTGGTGCAGTCATCCAGCGCCGTCTCGGCCATTGCGGTGGCCCTGGTGGACGCGCGGGTGCTGAGCCTCGCGGGCAGCCTGGCCGTATTTCTCGGCGCCAACGTGGGCACCACGGCCACGGCCTTCCTGGTCAGCGCCAAGGTCACCGGGCTCGGGGCGCTCGCCATCGTGCTGGGGGCGCTGCTCTCGATCCTGCCCCGGACCAGCCGCATCGTGGGCAAGAGCATCTTCTACTTCGGGCTGATTCTGTTTTCGCTGGACCTGATTGGCACGGCGCTGGAACCGGTGAAGCAGGATCCCGCGCTCACGGCGTGGCTGGCGCTGGCGTCGACGCCCTGGCTCGGCCTGCTCGCCGGCGCGCTGGCGGCCCTGCTCGTGCAGTCTTCCAGCGTGGTGTCCGGCCTCGTGATTCTGCTGGTCCAGGCGGGCGTTCTCGATCTCACCGGCGCCGTGGCCATCGTCGTCGGGGCGAATGCAGGCACCACGGTGACCGGCCTGATCGCGAGCATTCCCCTCGGCACGACGGCCAGACGGACAGCCCTTGCCAACCTGGGCTTCAATGCCGCCGGCGTACTGGCCTTTGCGCCCTTCATACGGCCCTTCGCCGACTGGGTAGCGACGCAGGCTGAATCAACGGACATTGCCGTGGCCCTGGCCCACCTGATCTTCAACCTCGCGATCGCCGCGTTCTTCCTGCCCTGGACCCGGCTCATTGCCCGGCTGCTGGAGCCGGCGCCATGATCAGGGGCTGGCCACCCGGGGGCCGTCGCTGGCGAGGAGAGCCTGCACCGGTGCTCGAGCACGGGTCCACAGCGAGTCCCATGATTACGAGAGTGACTTCGTCCTGGCACTGCGCCCCTGACCGACACGGCTGCTGTTTGGTGTATGTTTGAGGTGTGGCCGGTAACGGGCCATCCAGTTCCGAGGAGAAACCAGCATGATTCCGACTCTCCGTTCCGGCCTGCTCTTCGCAGTCGTTGCCATCACGGGAGCCTGCACCGCCGGCCAGCACCGGGACGAGGTGCGGGACGATGAAGGCGCGAGGCTCACCGTTGGCACCGTCCAGAAGGAAATCAGGATGGGCATGTCGGGCGCCCAGGTGGCGGAAATACTCGGTTCGCCCAACATCGTGACCACCGACGAGAACCGGATGGAAACCTGGATCTACGACAAGATTTCCACCGAGGTGGCCTACTCCCGGAGCAGCGGCACGATCGTGGGCCTCCTGTTCGGCAGCTCCGGTGGCGGACTGGGCGCGGGCAGCAAGAGCGCTGGGGCTTCGGCATCGTCCCAGAAGACGCTGACGGTCGTCATCAAGTTCGATGCCAGTAATCAGGTCCGGGACTTCTCGTACCGCCAATCCAGCTTCTGATGTTCCCCTGGCCCTCGCACCGCATCCACCGGGCGAGCCGGCCTGGCTCCACCGGGGCCAGAATCGGGATCCTGGTCGCTACGCTGGTGGCGCTGACGGGCTGCGCGACCACGCCCGCGATCCCCGAAAGCGCCCTGCGCCTGCCGGAGACCACCGTCGAGATCCGGAATATCCAGAGCCGTTCTTATGACGTCCCGTCCGAGGCCACGATCCTGGCCGCCTCCGTGGCTGTCCTGCAGGACATGGAGTACAACCTCGACAGGATCGAGAGGCCGCTGGGAGTGCTGAGTGCCTCCAAGGTGTCCGACGCCGACTCGAGTTCCGAGAAGGCCCAGCTGTTCCTGCTGGACCTCCTCTGTGCGGCCGGGGGTACGCAGTGCAACGCAATGGCGAATGCCAGCGACAAACAGAAGATCGCAGTAACCCTGGTGGTACTGCCCAGTCTGGCCAAACAGGGCAGCTTCATCGCGCGCATCACCATACAGCGGGTGGTCTACAACAAGCAGGAGAAGGTTACCCTGTCAGAGGCGGTGGTCGACGCGGAAACCTACCAGAGGATCTTCGACAAGCTCTCCCAGTCCATCTTCCTGCAGGTCAATCAACAATGAGAAAAACGTGCGCAAGCTTGCTGGTCCTGGTCTTGAGCGGGTGCGTCACACCAGCCCCTCCCGATGTAACCGGCTCCGGTACAGCCAGCCAGCTGGAGACCCGGGTAACCCAGACCCGCGTATACGACACCCTCGACAAGCCCATGACCATGCGCTCGGTCATTGCGACCCTCCAGGACCTGGGCTTCGTCATCGACAACGCGGACGTGGACCTGGGCACGGTCACGGCAACCCGGCTCGACAGGTACACCATGCGCATGACCGTGACGGTCCAGGACAAGGGTGCGAAGCAGATTTCAGTGCGGGCCAATGCCCGTATCGGCGAGGAGAACGTCAGCGACGCCCGCACCTACCAGGATTTCTTCGCATCGCTGGACAAGGCCATGTTCCTCACCCAGAACAAGGTGGACTGACGTCACTTCCCGATGCAGCAGTCAGCGTGGGGGCAACCCCCCGCCCCCGTTCGGGACCAGAGCCTTCAGGATCTCGCTCGGCACAGGGAAGACGATGGTCGAGGTGCGGTCGCTGGCCACCTGGGTCAGCGTCTGCAGGTAACGCAGCTGCATGGCCGCCGGCTCGCGGGACAGCATTTCGGCGGCCTCGATCAGGGCCACGGCAGCCTGCTTCTCGCCCTCGGCGTGAATGATCTTCGCGCGCCGCTCGCGCTCCGCTTCGGCCTGCCGGGCAATGGCGCGGATCATGTTCTCGTTGAGGTCGATGTGCTTGATCTCCACATTGGCCACCTTGATGCCCCAGGCGTCGGTCTGGGCGTCCAGGATCTTCTGCACATCCAGGTTCAGTTTTTCCCGTTCGGACAGCATTTCGTCCAGGTCGTGCTTTCCGAGCACGGCCCGGAGCGTGGTCTGTGCCAGCTGGCTGGTGGCCATCAGATAGTCCTCGACCTGGATGATCGCCTTCTGGGGATCCACCACCCGGAAGTAGACCACGGCGTTCACCTTGACCGACACGTTGTCCTTCGAGATCACGTCCTGGCTGGGCACGTCCATGGTGACGATGCGCAGGTCCACGCGCACGAGCTGCTGGACGGCGGGAATCACGATCACGAGCCCGGGCCCCTTGACCTTCCAGAACCGGCCCAGCATGAAGACCACGCCACGCTCGTACTCCCGGAGGATCCTGATTGAAGAGGCGGCGATGACCAGCAGCAGGAAGACTGCCGGCACGAAACTGAAGAATGCATCGAACATGACTGGCTCCGGATTGCAGGGCTAAAACAGGATCACAGCGGGTCCACGTCCAGCGTCAGCCCGTCGACCCGGCGAACGCGAATCTTGTCGCCGGACCGCAGTGGCGCCGCGGCACGCACCCGCCAGGATTCGCCATGGATGCGCGCATAGGCGTCATCGCCATCCACCGAGATCAGGGTGCCGGTGGCGCCCACCAGCTCCTCCTGGCCACTGACCACGGCCCGGGACCGGCTGCGGACCGCCAGCGAGCCGACGCCGATGATGACCAGGGCGCTCGCCAGGGCCAGGCCGATGATGAGCGGCAGGGGGATGCCGTAACCCGGCACCTCGGCGTCGAAAAGGAACAGGCCGCCAAGGATCATCGCGATGATCCCGCCCACGCCGAGTACGCCAAAGCTCGGCAGAAAGACCTCGGCCAGCATCAGTGCGACACCGACTGCCATCAGGGCAACCCCGGCCCAGTTGATGGGCAGGAGCTGGAAGGCAAACAGGGCGAGCAGCAGGAAGATGGCGCCGGCCACGCCGGGCACGCCGAACCCGGGGCTCGTAAACTCCACGAACAGACCGTAGACGCCGATCATCATGAAGACAACGGCCACCTGCGGATTGGCAATCACGCTCAGCACGCGGTTGCGCCAGTCCGGCTCGATGACGGAGACGGGCGCATCCGCCGTGGCCAGCGTGACCTCGCCCACCTGCAGCTTCACCGTCTTGCCGTCGAGCTGCCGGAGCAGGTCGGGAACGCTGTCGGCGATGTAGTCGATGACGCCCTGCCTGCGGGCATCCTCCGCGGAAAGGCTGGCCGCCTCCCGCACCGCCAGTTCGGCCCAGTCGGCATTGCGGCCACGCAGTTCGGCCAGGCTGCGGATATAGGCGATGGCGTCGTTCATCACCTTGCGGGACATGGCGTCGCCGCCCTGCGCGGGTGGCGCCTTGCCCGGCTCTCCGTCGGGCGTTGCGGCCGGCGGCCCGGGCCGCGGCGGCTCGCTGCCGCCCGGGGTTCCGCCAATGGAAACAGGCGTGGCGGCCCCGAGGTTGGTGGCGGGCGCCATGGCCGCGATATGGCTTGCGTAGAGGATGAACGTGCCCGCACTGGCCGCCCGTGCGCCTTCCGGCGACACGAAGGTGGCAACCGGCACCGGGGAGGCCAGGATCGCCTTGATGATCTGGCGCATGGAGGTGTCGAGGCCTCCCGGGGTGTCGATCTCGATGACCACCAGCCGTGCGTTATCGTCGGCAGCGTTGCCGAGCCCGCGGACGATGAAATCCGCCGAGGCCGGCCCGATGATGTCCGCCACCCGCAGGGTGACAACCGGGCCGCTCGCCGCCTGCGCCACGGAGGACAGCAGCCCAACGAGGGCCAGCAGAATGACGGCGACTGCACCCGGCACGGTCCACCTCCTCCGCAGCGTCGCTTTCATTCTATGCCAGAGGGGCCGGGATAAGTGCCCTGCCCGCGCGATGCTGCGCCCGCTCCGGTACGGCGCCTGTCCGGCCGGCCGGCAGGATCCCGGAACGTGACTCCTGCAGTTGCCCGGCGACACCCCGCCGGGACATAGTGCGGCATGGATTTGCTGTTCCTGTTCAAGGCCCTGATCATGGGGATCGTCGAGGGCCTCACCGAGTTTTTGCCCATTTCGTCGACGGGCCACCTGATCCTCGTGGGCGATCTGCTCGACTTTGACGACCGCAAGGGCGGGGTTTTCGAGATCGTGATACAGACGGGCGCCATGCTGGCCGTCCTCTGGGAGTACCGTGCCCGCTTCCTGGGGGTAATCGCCGGCCTGGCTTCCGAGCCGGCGGCGCGGCGCTTCGTGCTCAACCTGCTGGTCGCTTTCCTGCCCGCCGCGTTCATGGGGCTGCTGTTCGGCGACCTGATCAAGGCAAGACTCTTCAGCCCCATCCCGGTCGCCATTGCCCTCATCGTGGGCGGCTTCGTGATTTTCTGGGCCGAACGCCGCCAGCACACCGTCCGCGTACAGAGCGTGGACGACATGCGCTGGAGAGACGCCCTGCTGGTCGGTTTTGCCCAGTGCGTGGCCCTGATCCCCGGGACCTCCCGGTCTGGCGCGACGATCATCGGTGGGCTGCTGTTCGGCCTGTCCCGTCGGGCGGCGGCCGAGTTCTCGTTCTTCCTGGCCGTGCCCACCCTGATGGCCGCGGGCGCTTACGACGCCTTCAGGAACCGCGAACTGTTCAGCCTGGACGACGTGGCGCCGTTCAGCGTGGGCCTGGTGGCCTCTTTCATCTCGGCGTTTCTCTGTATCCGCTGGCTGATCCGCTACATCGTCTCCCACGATTTCACGGCCTTTGCCTGGTACCGCCTGGTGTTTGGCAGCCTGGTATTGATCACCGCCTGGACGGGCATCGTGGAATGGTCACCCCTCTAGGCAGACGCTAGAGACGGTAGACGAATTCCTGCATGCCGTTGCGCAGGAGCATGGCGCCTTCCACCCGGTACCCCCGCAGGCAGCGACCCAGGTCCTCGGGCGTATAGCGGGGCGCGTCCCGCTCCTCGGCGGTCACAATGCTGGTGAGCAGCCTGCCGTCCGGCTGGGGAGCAAAGCGGCTCGGCCGGCCCGGCATCCGGGGCGTCGCGTAAGCAACCAGAAAATGCACCCGGGCGCCCGGCCGTGCCCGTGCGGCGACCGCATCCATCAGCGCCGTCAGGGCCGGCTTGCGCAGGTAGTTGAGCAGATCCCAGCACAGCACGATGTCGGCCGGCTCCTGGCGTACGGGCGGCAGGAGCCCCGCAATCCGGTGGTCCATCGCCGCACGCTCCGTCTCGGCATCCAGCGCATCCAGACCGTCGGCCACATCCGCAATGTCGAGCCGGCAGCGGAACGGCGTCAGCAATGCCACCGTCGCTGAACAGGCCGGCCCCAGGTCGAGGATCACGGCCCGCCGGTCATCCCGCAGGCTCTCGACGAGCCCGCGGAACAGGGGCGCATTCACCGCGGCCGGTTCTACGGCCGCGGTGGGGCGTCGGCTGGACACCGCCAGGGACACGGGCGCGAGGACTCTGGTTGCGCCGCGCTCAGCGGTTCTGGGCGGTGGCTTGTGCGGCGGCAATTGCCGGTCGGGACGCCGGGCTGGCGGCGGCCGGCTGTGGTGGGTTCGAGCCCATGCTGCGCGTGGCAGCCGGGCCGATGGCCGACTTGACGGCCTCCGCATCCATCTCTATCGAGCCCTTGAAGGACGCGCCATCCTCGAGTGTCACGCGCGGCGAAGTGATGTTGCCGCGCACCTGCGCGTTGCGCCGGACGATGACCTGCTCCGCACCGCAGAGGTCGCCCTCCATCCAGCCGTCCACGTACACGGTGTGCGCGAAGACATTGGCTTTGACCTTGCCCTGGCTGCCGATCGTGAGGCTGTTGCTCTCCAGATGGATCGTCCCGCTCACTTCGCCTTCGATGTAGAGGTCTTCGGCACCGCGCAGGTTGCCGTCGATCTGGATGGAAGGGCCGATCACTGCCGTGCTGCGCCGGGCGGTGGTGGCAGCGGCCTGCGGCGCTGGCGTCGGGGAAGGGGGGGCAACGGGACGGGTGTCTGACGGCGGTGGCGGGGCAGTCGGCTGGCGCACGGGTCCGGTGGCCTGTTCGGGCGCCTGTCCGGCACCTTTCTTATTAAATTCAAACATGATTGTCTCCCTAAACGTTGATCTGGCTGAGAAACAGCTACCCGGGACGGAGTATATGACCAAACCGGTCAAATCCCGCCAGGGGTGCCCCGGGAGGGAGCTTGAGTTCGGGGACCCTTAACGGGGGATGAAGGCGGATTAAGGGGATACAGGGCTCGCGGTGAGGTCAGCGGAGCACGGGCGTTCCTCTTGCAGCGATATAGCGCGGTACTCCGTGCCAGCAGCAAGAGGGTCAGCCCGTGATCCGCGGCAGTACCACCCGCTCCGGCAAGAGGCCTGCCTCGTGATCCGCGGCGGCACCGCCAGTCCGCCCTCAGGTACCGGTCCCGACTCCCTTCCGGCCGTCACGCTTGTGGCGCCTGGCCTTGCGCTCCGCCCGTTTTGCGTCGAAGGCCTGCTGCTGCTCCGGGGTCAGCACGGCGCGGACCTCGGCCATGGTGCGCACCATGTCCACCATCTGATCCGTCATCAGCGGCGTGCGCGCCGTGATCAGCGCCCGGACTTCAGCCTCGTTGAAGCCGTTCTTGAGCACCGTGGTCTCCAGTTCCTGCCGCAGGCTTTGCAGCTCCTGCCGGCGGGCAGCGCCCTGCTGCCAGCTGTTCTGCATGATGCTGCGCACCTGGGCCCGCTGCTCGTCGCTGAGGTCAAGGTCGCGCAGCGCACTCATGCCCCCGAAGCCTCCGCCCATGAAACCTCCGCCACCATGACGGTAGCCGCCGTGCATACCGGCTGGCCGGTCCGCACCCCGCATGCCGGGATCACCGGCCAGCAGCGGAGCGGTGGACCACAGTCCCAGCGCACCCGCCAGTGAGGCTGCCGTCATCATCTTCGCCAACTTGTTGCCACGCATGATCTGTTGCTCCATTCAGCGGGAGGATGTCCCGCGTTGCGCCCGATGTCAGGGTCAAGCCTACTGCGCCGGGAAAAGCCCGCCTGTCAGCACCGGCAAGAGAATTGCAAAGAATTGCGAACCTGCCTTGTAGCAGAGCCCTGATTGCCGTGGAATGCCCCGCAGCGCCGCCACCGGAAACGCTGACGTCCCATGACTGCCCCCAGAGACCAGGTGCTGCTGATCGACGACGACCGGGAGCTCTGCCAGATGCTGGCGGAGTACCTGGGCGCGGACGGCTATGGCGTAGATGCCGTGCATGACGGCGAGGCCGGGGTCGCTGCGGCTCGCCACGGCGCAGCCGGCATCGTCGTGCTGGACATCACCCTGCCGGGCCTCGACGGCTTTGAGGTGTTGCGCCGGATCCGCACCTTCTCGCGGGTACCGATCCTGATGCTGACCGCGCGCGGGGATGACGTGGATCGCATCGTGGGGCTGGAACTGGGAGCAGACGACTATCTGCCGAAGCCCTTCAACCCCCGCGAGCTGAGTGCCCGCCTGCGGGCCATCCTGCGCCGGGCGGGCGGCGGGACGGACGGTAGCGCGGGTCGGCACCTGGTGGCCGGTGACCTGACGCTGGATGCTGGCGCCCGCACGCTGCGACGGGGAGACGCGCCGCTGGCCCTGACGTCCACCGAGTTCGCCATCGCCGAGCTGCTGCTCCGCGCCGCGGGCAACGTGGTCACCCGGGATACCCTGTCGGAACAGGTGCTGGGCCGGCGGCTGACGCCTTTCGACCGCAGCCTCGACACCCACGTCAGCAATCTGCGCCGCAAGCTCGGGCCGGGGCCCGATGGTTCGCCATTGATTCGCACCATCCGGGGCCGCGGCTTTGTGCTGGTGAGCAGCCCGTGACCCGGCTCTACCTGCGCATCTTCCTGGGATTCTGGCTGGTGATTGCCCTCACCCTGGCGGTCACGGTGGCCGTCAATCGCAGCTCCAGCCGGGCCGAGGTGGATCGGGAGCGGGTCGCCACCCTGCGCTCCTCGCTGGATGCCCTGGCCGCCCAGGCCCAGCAGGTCCTGACCGCAGACGGCGTTCCGGGGCTGCGCCTCTGGCTGGCCACCGAGATCCGTGAACGACCGGAGCCCCTGCTGCTGGTCATCGGCCCCAACGACCGGGAGCTGCTGGACCGTCCCCTGCCGCCGGGACCGCCCCGCATGGTGGAGTCGCTGCGGCGCCTGGCGGAGGGCGGCCCGGGGCCCCACCGCCGGATGCCGGTCCGGGTGCTGCAGGCGTCTTCCGGCGAGCGCTATCTGCTGTTCGTTCCGCTGCGGGAGATTCGGGGCGCACGCTGGCTGATCAACGCGGAGTTCAGGCGGAACTTCTTTATCGTGGCCCTGCTGATCAGCGGCGGAATCTGCTTCCTGCTCGCGCGCTACCTGACCCGGCCGATTCGGGCTCTGCGCAGGGCCGGCCAGCAACTGGCCGGTGGGGACCTGAACGTGCGGGTGCTGCCAGCCGTTGCGGCCCGGGGCGATGAACTCGGGGCGCTGGCCCGCGACTTCGACCATATGGTCGAACGACTGCAGGAGCTCGTCGGCTCCCAGCAGCGCCTGCTGCGCGACGTGTCTCACGAGCTTCGATCACCGCTGACCCGCCTGCAGACTGCTGTCGGGCTCATCCGGCAGCGACGCGGGGACGCGCCGGATCCCGACCTGGACCGGATCCAGCGGGAAACGGAACGCCTGGACAGCCTGATCGGCCAGATCCTGTCCTTCTCCCGGCTTCAGGTGCAGAGCGGCGTGACGCGCGGCCCGGTGGACCTGGCCGAACTGCTGCACGACATCGTCGATGACGCCAATTTCGAGGGTCAGGCCCGCGGCACGCAGGTGGTACTGGATGACGCTCATGCGACTGCCGTCGAGGGGGACGAACGCCTGCTCCGCAGCGCCGTGGAAAATGTGGTCCGCAACGCGCTGGTTCATGCGATCAGGCTCGTGCGGGTGGGCGTCACGACAGACAGCAACCGACAGGTCGTCATTACGGTTACCGACGACGGCCCGGGCGTGACGGACACCGAATTGCCGCGCCTGTTCGAACCCTTTTATCAGTCGCCCGCCAGTCGCAGCCGGGGCGCAGGCCTGGGGCTCGCCATTGCCGCACGCGCCGTTGCGCTTCACGGAGGCAGCATGGCCGCACAAAACCTGCCCGCTGGCGGCCTCGCCGTGGCGTTGTGCCTGCCGCAGGGCTGAACTATGAGAGGGCGAGCCCAAGCTCCTTTACCCGCGCCGGCAGCGCGTCCCGGATAGCTGCGTATTCGCCGGCCGACAGTCCAGTCAGCGCCAGCACCTCCTCCAGCCGGCCGCCGGCCACCGGCTCGCAGGGCGAGGCCATTCCACAGTCGCCGCTGAGTTCATTGCCGAGATAAATGGCGGCAGCCAGCACCCGGTCGCCGGGCACCGCGCCGGCCGGGTCATGATGATGGGCGACGGCGGCCACCAGACCGGCGGGCAGTTTCCAGGTCTCGAAAACCACTTCAGCGCAGGCCTCATGGCCGATGCCCACGTGCTCCTTCTCCAGAGTACGCAGGTCCACGTCCGGCTGGCCCACGAGCGAAATCATGTCGGCCATTCCGCGGGGATTGAGGCGCAGCTGCAGGACAACGCCGAAGTCGTGCAGCAGGCCTGCGATGAAGGCGTCCGCCGCCAGCGCCCGGTGCCTGACTCTCGCCACCGCCTCGGCTCCTGCGGCGGTGGCGATGCTGTGGCGCAGGATCCTGTCCATATCGACGGGAGAGCTGTCGGCAGTGCGCACCAGTGTCCGGTCGAGGCACGCGGTCGCGGCCACGCCCCGAACCGAATCCAGGCCCAGCACCACCACGGCGCGTTCGATCGTGCTGACTGACCGGGACAGGCCATAGAACGCGGAATTGGCCACGCGCAGGACCCGGGCGGCAAGCCCCGGCTCGTTACGGATGATCGCAGCCACCTCGGCGGCACTGACGCCCTCGGCGCACAGGGCCGCCAGCACGGCAGGTGCGGCCTGCGGGTTTCCGTGCAGCACGCCAAGGGTGCGGGCCGCCTCGAGGATGTCCCCCGGGCTGAATTGCAGAGACTGAAACGGCGGAGAAGTCATGGCCTTACCGTGTGCCGCGGGCGGCGGTTCCCCGCGGGTGTGAAACCTATCACAGGACCCGAAGAAAACGCGGCCATCGGTCACAGCGCCGGGCTGCTCCGGCCGATATGGTGGCAGCTGAACAGGTGGATCAGGCGTGGGCGGCCTACCGCAGTGAGAGCATCGGGCGAATGAAGGCCGGGCAGGCAGCACACCTCCCGCCAGAGGACGGGCGGCCGGCATCCGGCGGTTCCAGCGACGGTCGCAGGGCGCTCCTGGAAGCGCTGGGCGTGGGTCTCAGCATGCTCGCCGCAGTTGCGGCGGGCGTCGTGGGCATGTGGGTCACGTCGGAAAGCACGGTTCGCGACAACTACAGACATTACCTGACGGGCCTGGCCCTGGCCGCGGCTGAGCAGGTGGACCCGGAACTGCACGAGGCCATCCGGAATCCCGGTCAGCTGAATGGGCCGCAGTACCAGCTGGCCGTCGCCCCCCTGCGGCGCATGCGCACGGCCGTCCCGGACATCCGCTATATCTACACGGTGGTGGGCGATGGCACGGCGGTGCGCTTCGTGCTGGACGCCGCCGACCCCGGGGACCATGACGGCGATGGCGTAGAGGATCAGTCCGGGGTCTGGGAGATCTATGAGGACGTTGACCCGGCACTGCTGGCCGCCCTCGGGAGCGCCACGGAAACCGGCGTTGTCAGCACCACCGAGGAGCCCTACAGCGACAAGTGGGGCACCTTCATGAGCGGCTATGCGCCCATCGTGGGTCGCGACGGTCGCCAGATCGGCATCATCGGCGTGGATGTGGATGCCAGCGTGTACCTCGCGCGGATGCTCCGCACGCGCAACATCGCCGTCTTCGGCCTTGCCCCGGCGGGCATGCTCATCCTCGGCCTGACGCTGTTCTTCTACCGCCTGCGACTGCGTGGCCTGACTGCGGCGCGTGCGGTACGGCTTGCGGCCCTGCAGGCGGAACAGGCCGCCAATGTGCTCTCCATCGAGCGCCAGCGCCTGCGCGGTGTGATCGATGGCACCGGCGTTGGCACCTGGGTATGGAACATTGCCACAGGGGAAGTCGTGGTCAATGAGCGCTGGGCCGAAATGATCGGCTACAGCCTCGAGCAGCTGGGCCGGGTGGATGTGAGCATCTGGCAGGACAATCTCCATCCGGACGATCTGGCGGGCGTTCTGGCGGATCTCGATGCCTGCTTCCAGGGTCATTCCGGCGTCTACGAGGTGGACTTCCGGATGCGGCACCGGACCGGTCACTGGGTCTGGATCAGCGCCCGCGGCAATGTGATCGCACGCGGCCCGGCGGGTACGCCGCTGCGCATGGCGGGCATTCACCAGGACATCACCGCCCGCAAGGAGGCCGAACTCGCACTGACCACCAGTGAAGGCAAGTTCCGTGGCCTCTTCGAACTGTCCCCCATAGGCATTGCCCTGAACGACTACCGGACCGGTCAGTTCCTGGAGGTCAACGACGCCCTGCTGGCCCCAACCGGTTACACGCGTGCAGAGTTTCTGGCCCTCTCCTATTGGGCCGTAACGCCGGAGGATTATGCCGCGCAGGAGCAGGCGCAGCTGAAGGCAATGGCGGCAGGCGGCCGCTACGGGCCTTATGAGAAGGAGTACATCCGCAAGGACGGCACCCGCTATCCGGTGCTTCTCAGCGGAATGCTCACCACCGATGCGCTGGGACGCGAGGTCATCTGGTCCATCGTCCAGGACATCTCCCAGCGCAAGGCCATGGAGACGCAGCTGACCGAAGCGGCCCGCTGCGACAAGCTGACCGGTCTAGCCAACCGCACCCTGTTCATGGAGCGCCTGCAGCGCGCCATCGAGCGGGTGCGCGATGGCGGACAGCGACGCCTGGCCGTGCTGTTTCTCGACTTCGACCACTTCAAGCTCATCAATGACACGCTGGGCCACGAGGCCGGCGACGATCTGCTGCGGCAGATTGCGGGACGGCTGCGCAGCGCACTGAGGGCCTCTGACGCCATGAGCGATGACGCCGAGGGCAACCTCGTGGCGCGCTTTGGCGGCGACGAGTTCGTTGTGCTGATCAACGATTTCCAGGCCACGACGGATGTCGCACGACTGGCCGAGCGCCTGCTGAACTCGCTGTCACCGGTATATACGGTTGGCGATCGGGATGTGCACTCGACGGCCAGCATCGGCATTGTCAGCAGTGAACAGGGCATGGAGAGCGCGGAAGCCATCATCCGCAATGCCGACGTCGCCATGTACGAGGCAAAGCGCTCAGGCCGGGCGTGCTCGGTAATCTTCAACGAAGCGATGCACACGCGCCTTACCCGGCATGTAACCATCGAGAGTGCCCTGCGCCGGGCCTTTGGCACGGATCAGCTGAGCCTGGTGTACCAGCCTATCGTCGAACTGGAGACCGGGCGCATGGTCTCGGTCGAGGCCCTGTTGCGCTGGACCCATCCCGAGCTGGGGATCATCTCGCCCTCGGAGTTCATTCCCATCGCGGAGGACTCCGGCCTGATCGTGACGCTGGGGGCGTGGGTACTACAGGAGGCCTGCAGCAGGCTTGTCGACTGGCGGCAGGAAGACCTGGCGAACGCGCCGGAATACATCAGCGTCAACCTGTCGCGGGCAGAACTGAGCCTGGGGACACGCCTGCTCGCCCGCATCGAGGAGACGCTCTCCCGCACCGGATTGCCACCGCACTGTCTGCAGATCGAGGTCACCGAACGGGAAGTGATGAGAGACCCGGCCGCGTCCCACGCACTGATGCAGAAGCTCAGGTCCATTGGCATCCGTCTCGCCATGGATGACTTTGGCACGGGGACATCGTCGCTGGGCTGCCTGCGCGACTACCCGTTCGACACGATCAAGATAGACCGCTCCTTCGTCAGCGACCTGGCGGCGAACCGCGATGTCCTGGCGGTGATTCATGCCACCACCACGCTGATCGAGAACCTGGGGATGGTGAGCGTCGCCGAGGGCGTGGAGAGCGCCGCCCAGGTTGCGATCCTGCAGTCCGTGGGCTGCCGCTATGCGCAGGGTTATTTCTTCAGCAGGCCGGTGACCGGCGATCAACTGCTTGCACGCCGGGCCTTGCGTTGTGGCTGATGGCGATCAGGATATCGCCCGCCTGCACCCTGATTGCCGCATCTTCCCAGAAACGCAGGGTCGCACCATCCCGGCGTATGGCGAGCACCAGCTTGTCCCTGATCTCCCGGACGGGCCTGTTCACCTCGTCGGTGGCGGCCGGTCGCTCCGTGATGGACATGTCCCCCTCGCAGGACAGCAGGTCGGTCAGCAGGTCAATGGAACTCAGGCTCGTGACCGCATCGGCCAGCAGGAAGCCGCCGACCTGGTAGGGCGCGACAATGGCATCGGCACCGCTCTGTCGCACCAGCTTCTGGTTCTCGGCCTCCTGCACCGTGGCGATGACGCGCAGGCTCCGGCTGAGGCTGCGCAGCGTGAGGATCGCGAGGACGGTCGAATCGTCCCGGCCCAGGGCCAGGATTGCCGCCCGGGCGCGCTCAGCGCCCGCGACCCGCAACAGCTCTTCACGCGTGGCTTCGCCGTTGAGGCCGATGCAGCCGAGGTCCGCCGCAGCCTGCACGCGCTCTTCGCTGCTGTCCACCACCACGATCCCGCCCGCCGGAATGCCCTGGGCCACGAGTTCACGGACGGCTGTGGTGCCGCTGCCGTCGAAGCCCAGCACCAGGACGTGGTCCCTGAGATCCTTCTGTAGCCGCATCATGCGCAGGTCCTCGACGACTTTCTTGATCAGCAGCTGGTAGGCGGTACCCAGGAAGAGAAACCAGATGAAAATCCTGATCGGGGTGACGAACAGGGAATCGATCAGTCGCGCGCTGTCGGATACCGGCACGATATCCCCGTAGCCCACCGTCGTGACGGTGACCATGGTGAAGTAAACGACGTCCGTGAAGCTCACGTGGTCGTCGAGATTGTCGCGCAATCCCTCCCGGTCCAGCCAGAAAACAAGCACCACGGCGCCCATGAGAACCAGGATGGTGAGCACCCGGAGGGCCAGAGTCGCCTCAGGCGGTAGCGGGGCCTTGGTGAACAGGATGCGGCCACGACCCCGGCTGCGCGTCATGCGCAGCGCGGACAGCACCTCGCGGAGGGGGGACGGCTGGGCCATGGCGTGCGGCCATTCTGGCACGGGCGCCGGCCGGGCGGAACCTCGGCGCTACGGCAGAGCGGCTGCGGCCATGAGGTGAATGCCCTCGGGGCGCAGCGCCACCGTGACGGCAGAGCCGGGACGCAGGCCAACGCGCCGCGTGTAGTGCTCGGGCACAGTCAGCGACAGCGCGTGATCAGCCGACCCCTCCACGAGCACCACGATGGCGGTGCTCTCACTCAGCATCGCCAGCTCGCCGACCGTGCCCTGCAGGATGTTGGGGCCCGATTCCGCGGCGGGCCTGTCCGCCCGCTGCAGCGTCACCTCGGTGGAGGGTATGGCCCAGGCCATGGCGGAGCCGGGCGCGAATTCCGGACGCCACGGCGCCATCAGGCGATGACCGTCCCAGTCCATCACGGTCACGCCATCCGCCTCCCGGTGCTCGACTATCGTGGCCGCGTAAAGGTTCTTGAGGTCCACGAGGCGCGCCGCCTCGACACTGACCGGCCTCGCCAGCACATCACGGGGCGTACCGGTCTGCAGCGAGCGGCCGTGATGGAGCAGGCACATCCGGTCCGCCAGCCGCGCCGCCTCGTCGAAGTCATGCGTCACGAGCACGATCGGCATACGCAGCTTGCGACGGAGGTCGGCGAGTTCCCGGTAGAGCTTCTGGCGGGTCACGCGGTCCACGGCCGAGAAGGGTTCATCGAGCAGCAGCACGCGCGGATCCCGGGCCAGCGCCCGGGCGACGGCCACGCGCTGCTGCTGTCCGCCGGAAAGCTCTGCCGGACGGCGCTGCTCGAGACCATCGAGGTGCATGAGCGCGAGCAGTTCCCGGGCCCGGTCCTGACGCAAAGTGCCGGCGAGGTGGCTGAGCGCGGTGCTCACGTTGCCGAGCACCGTCATGTGGGGAAACAGGGCATAACTCTGGAAGACAAGTCCCACCGGGCGGCGCCAGGCCGGGACATCAACGCGGGAACCCGTGTCGAGCCAGACCGCGCCGTCGCAGCTCACCCAGCCATGACGGGGCCGGTAGAGGCCGGCGATGGTGCGCAGAACCGTGCTCTTGCCGCTGCCCGAGGGCCCGACCAGCGCCAGCAGCTCGCCGGGCTGGCAATGCAGTTCGGCGGCAAGTGGAATGGGCCCAGCCTGTTCCAGCGCGACCGACAGTCCCTGCCCTGCCGGATCATGCATGCCGGCGCCCTATACGGCGGGAGAGCATGTAGGTGAGGGCGAGAGCGGCCAGCGACAGCACCAGAAGCAGAGCGGACATCGCACCCGCAGCCGCGTTGTCGAAAGCCTGGACGCGGTCGTAGATCGAGATGGCGATCGTGCGCGTCTCGCCGGGGATACTGCCGCCCACCATCAGCACCACGCCAAACTCGCCCAGCGTGTGGGCAAAGGCCAGCGTGAGCCCCGTGATGATGCCGGGCCAGGCGAGCGGCAGCTCGATGCGCATCATCACCCGCCAGGGCGACAGTCCCGAGCAGGCAGCGGCCTCGCGCACATCCGCGGGGATGGCCTCGAAGGCCCGCTGCATGGGCTGGATGGCGAACGGCAGGTTCACGATCACGGAGGCCGCCAGCAGCCCCTCAAAACTGAAGACCAGCGTGTGGCCGAACAGCGATTCGTAATACCGGCCGAAGGCGGAGCCGCCACCGAAGGCGACCAGCAGGTAGTAACCGAGCACCGTCGGCGGCAGCACCAGGGGCAGCGCCACCAGCGCCTCGGCGAGACCCTTGCCCCTGAAGGACCGGTACGCCAGGAAGCGTCCGATGGCGACACCCACGGGCAGCAGGATCAGGACGGTGGCCCCGCCCAGCTCCAGCGACAGCAGCAGTGCGGTCCAGTCCATGGCAAGGCTATCCCGGGCCGTCGCCCGGCAGCGCAAAGCCGTAGCGCACCAGCACCTCACGGGCCGCGCTCTGCTGCAGGTAGGCATAAAAGGCGCGGGCCGCCGGGCCGGCCCCCCGCAGCAGCACCATCCGCTGGCGAAGCGGCTCATGACGGTCCGCCGGAATCAGCACCCAGCTGCCCAGGTCGCCGATGCGGGGTGAGAGCGCCAGCGAGTAGGGCAGGATCCCGCCCTGCGCCGATGAAGAGGTTGCAAACTGCGCGGCCTGCGCCGCGTTCTCGCCCAGTATCAGGGCAGGCTGGACGGCATCCCAGAGTCCCGCGGCACGCAGGGCCTGTTCGGCCGCGCGGCCATAGGGGGCGTGCGCGGGATTGGCAATGGCCAGACGCCGGACGCGCCCGTCTGCCAGGGCGGGCCCCAGATCCGACAGCTGCGGATCCACCCGCAGGCCGGAGCCACGGGGCGCAAAGAGCACGATCCGGCCAATCGCATAGAGATCGCCTTCATCCACGGTCAGTCCGGCTGTGGCCAGTTGCCGCACGAAGCCCTCGTCGGCCGACAGATACATCTGGAACGGAGCCCCCTGCTGGATCTGCCGGAAGAAGTTGCCGGAGGAACCGAACACCAGGTTTACGGTTCTGCCGCTCTCCCGCTGGAACGCCGCGGCAATGTCCTGCAGTGCAAACTGCAGGTCCGCGGCCGCGGCGATATTGGGCACGGGAGCGTCCTGGGCACGTCCGGGAGGGACGCCGGACAACAGCAACAGGGCAAACAGCACCGCGGTCACGGGGCGGCAAGCTGTCGACGCCCTGACCAACATCCGAATCAGAAGCATGCAGATTGGCCTCCCTTTGCGATATAGCGACGTGACTATATCGGTCGCGGGTGCGCACGACCAGTCATTTGACCTCACGGGCAGGTCCTAGTACGGTTTACGTTATCCCTTCACGGACAGACGCCGGCCCGCAGGCCGGCACCCCTCCATCCGGTCACTGCCGTGACCTGACATGGAGCGGCGCCCATTTTTCAGGAGAATGCTGATGCTCGACATGCCAGAAACCGCTTTACCCCTTGTGCTGGGCAATCCCCTGCTGCAATGGCTCGGCGCCCTGGGCGTTGCGGTTGCTACCCTGTTCGGCCTTCTGACGCTCCGCTCCCTCATGCGGCGTCGCCTTCAGCATTTTCTGGCCACTCAGCACACCGAAGTGATGGAGGTGCCTCTGGAAGTTCTGAGCCGTACCACCTGGCCTTTCATGCTGGTGGTATCAACCCTGCTGGGTGCCCAGTTCCTGACGCTGCACCCCCAGGTCGGCAATGCCCTGTCTCTGGCCCTGAAACTTGCCGTCTTCTGGCAGGTGGGGGTATGGGCCAGCACCGCCGTGGTGGCCTGGGTCGAGCGCAAGCGCCGCTCAAGCCTTACCACGGACCGCGCCGCTGTGGGTTCCATCGGCATCATCGGTCTGCTGGCCAGAGGCGTGGTGTGGATGCTGGTGTTGCTGCTGACGCTGGACAACTTCGGCGTTGACATCACCGCTTTGGTGGCCGGTCTCGGCATCGGCGGCATTGCCGTCGCTCTGGCGGTGCAGAACGTACTCGGCGACCTGCTGGCCTCGCTGTCCATCACCCTGGACAAGCCCTTCGTGGTCGGCGACTTTCTGATCATCGGCGACTTCATGGGCTCGGCAGAGCACATCGGCATAAAAAGCACCCGCCTGCGCAGCCTGTCCGGCGAGCAGATCGTGATGTCGAACGCCGACCTGCTGGCGAGCCGGCTGCGCAATTACGGGCGCATGAACGAACGCCGCATCGTGTTCCGCGTGGGTGTCACCTACGAGACGCCCCGGGCAAGTCTGGAGAAGATTCCCGGTGTGATCCGGCAGATTATCGAGTCCCGGGAAAACACCCGCTTCGACCGAAGCCACTTCGCCAGTTACGGCGACTTCTCGCTGGATTTCGAGACGGTCTACTTCGTGACCCGCCCCGACTACAACAGTTACATGGACCTGCAGCAGGACATCAATCTAATGATCCACGCGGCCTTCGAGAAGCTGGGGGTGGAGTTTGCCTACCCGACCCAGAAACTGTTCCTTGCCCGGGCGGCCATGCCGGCGACGGGACCCGGCGACGGCTAGGCGGTCAGCGCCTCGAGAAAACGCCGGGACCAGGACGCAATGTCATTGCGCTCGAGCACCAGGAGCATGGCGTGGTAGCGTTCCCGGCGCTCCGGCAGGGGCATGGCAAGGGCCGAATCAATGGCGCTGGCCACAGCGTCGGCATCATAGGGATTTATCAGTATCGCACCGTCGAGCTCCCGCGCGGCGCCAGCCAGGGTCGAGAGCACCAGCACGCCCGGATCCGCCGGATCCTGGGCAGCCACAAACTCCTTGGCCACCAGGTTCATGCCGTCCCGGAGCGGCGTAACCAGGCCCACCTGGGCAGCGCGCAGGTAGCCCATCAGCGTGGTATGGGGCAGGTTGCGGTTCAGGTAGCGGATCGGCGTCCACTCGGCAACCGCAAACCGGCCATTCGTCCGGCCGGCTGCCTGCTCCAGAGCGCTGCGAATCTCCGCGTAGGCCAGCACGTTGGGACGGGACAGGGGCGCAATCTGCAGGTAGACGATCTGTGCGAGCTTCTCCGGGTGGGTTTCCAGGTACTGCTCGTAGGCGGCAAAGCGCTCCACCAAGCCCTTGCTGTAGTCCAGGCGGTCGACACCGATCAGCAATTGGCGGCCCTCAACACTGTCCTCGAAGCGCCGGACGCTGTCACTGCGGGCCGCCGTCACCGACTCCTGACGGACCGCCGCCACGTCGATACCGATGGGGAACACATCGGTCTTGAGCCGCCGCGTACCGAGCCGGATCTCACCCTCACGGGCGACGGCAGCCTCGCCATGCAGGTGGGCGACGCCGGCCCGAAAAGCCGCCAGGTCACTGGCCGTCTGGAAGCCGACCACGTCATAGGCGCAGAGATCATTCAGCAGGGAAGCGTAGCTCGGCAGGGCCCGCAGCATCTCGACATGGGGAAACGGGATATGCAGAAAGAAGCCGAGCGGGTTGCCGGCGCCCAGCTGCCGCAGACGGCGACCCAGGGGAATGAGCTGATAGTCGTGCACCCAGACCAGGTCGGCCTGCTGCAGTAGGGGGGCAAGCTGCACAGCAAAGATTTCATTCACCCGCTGGTAAGCGGCCTCATTTGAGGCGCTGTAGTGAAACCCCGCGCTCAGGTAGTGAAACAGCGGCCACAATGTGGAATTGGCATGGCCATTGTAGTAGCGGTCGAAGTCCCGCTTGCGCAGCTCGATGGTGGCATAGGTAACCCCGTCTCGCACGTGGATCTCCGGTGCTGCCGGGCTGCCATCGCCAGTCTCACCCCCCCAGCCAAACCAGATGCCCCCGGTCTGGCGCAGCGCGGCCAGCACGCCAATGGCGAGGCCACCTGGAGCTACATTGCGGCGGGGTACCGCAATGCGGTTCGACACGCACACGAGGCGGCTCACAGCGTGTCCTCCCACGAGATGCTGAGCCGCATGGCCGAGGTGATGATCCCGACTAGGCTGTAGGTCTGGGGAAAGTTGCCCCACAGCTCACCGCTGCTCATGTCGAGGTCCTCCGAGAGCAGCCCCAGGCGCGTGCGGCGTGCGAGCATATTTTCGAAGAGATCCCGGGCCTCATCCCGCCGGCCGACAGCCACCAGCGCATTGATGTACCAGAAGGTGCAGATGCTGAAGGCGTTCTCGGGCGCACCGAAGTCGTCGGCCATGTGGTAGCGCAACAAGTACGGCCCGCGTCGCAGGGTGCGCTCCACGGCGGACAGCGTGCCGCTGAAGCGAGGATTATCAGCGGCAACAAAGCCGAGCTCAGGGAGCAGCAGCAGGCTCGCATCCAGTTCGGGACGCCCCCAGCTTTCGGTAAAGGAATTCTGCACCGGATCCCAGGCCTCATCGAGGATGCGCGCCTGCAGGCGCGCACCGTGCGCCTTCCAGTAACCGGCCCGCTCCGGCAGGCCCACCCGGTCAGCTATGCCGGCCAGCCGGTCGACGCCGGCCCAGCACATCACGCTGGAGAAGGTATGAACCCGACTCCGGCCCCGATACTCCCACAGGCCGGCGTCGGGCTGATCGTAGAGGGCGACGCACCGCTCGCCTGCTGTCTCCAGCTCCCGGAAGGCAGCAGCATCACCGCGCCGGTTCAGGCGCTCATCATAGAAAGCCTGGGTGGCAGCGAGAATCACGGCTCCATAGACATCGTGCTGGTTTTGACGGTAGGCATCATTGCCAAATCGGACGGGGCCCATGCCCCGATAGCCGGCCAGCGTTGGCACCTCGCGCTCCTTCAGACAGGGATCACCGGTCAGACCGTAGACCGGCTGGAGGCCGTCGGTGTCCGCCCCGGCAACGGTATTGGCGAGGTAAGCGAGGTAGGACTCCATCGTTCGCGTGGCCCCGAGGGCATTGAGCGCCCGGACGGTGAAATAGCCGTCCCGCAGCCAGCAGTGCCGGTAGTCCCACGTGCGGGAGGTTTCGGGTGCCTCGGGTATGGAAGTGGTCAGCGCAGCCAGGACGGCACCGGTATCCTCGAATGTACACAGCTTCAGCACGATCGCCGCCCGGATCACCGCCGCCTGCCATTCGAAGGGCACTGCCAGTCCGCGGATCCAGTCGAGCCAGTACTCGCGCGTCTGCGCAAGGAAGCGCTGGCCCAGCAGGTCCACGGATTCCGCCACCGGCTCGTCGGCACCCAGGATAAACGTGAGGCGCCCCCGGGGGATGATGGCGCGTTCTTCAACCACGCTGGTGATCGGTGCGTCGGTCGTCAGCCGGAAGGACTGGTCGTCGTCCCGGTAGGTCACATGATGGCTGCCGGCGATGCGCCGCGGCTCCCGCGCACCGTTGCCCGCCAGTGGCCGCAGGTGGATGCTGATGACCGGCTGGCCGGACAGAGGCTCGACGACGCGGACGAACATGACCGGGCGAAAGACCCGCCCGAACATCCGGAAGCGCGGGCTGAAATCCAGGATTCGAATCGCGGCTCCGTCGCCCGCATACAGGCGGGTCTCCAGGATTGCCGTATGGCCGAGGTACTGCTGCTCGCTACGTACGTGACCCTTGAGCGCGATCTCAAAGAGTCCACGCCGGGCATCGCTGGCATCATTGCGCAGGAGCGCGGCAAATACCGGGTCGCCATCCGGGCGGGGAAGACAGGTCCAGACGTGTCGCCCGTCCTCATCGATAAGGGAAGCAACCTGGCAGTTGCCCACCACCCCGAGTTCCAGGTTACTGCTCATGAACCGGCCTTCCTGCGGTTAGTGTCTGCAGCCACGCATGCACCGCGCCCACGTCCGGCAGCGTCTGACGGGCTACGGTCCCGCCCCTGGCTCCCACGCGCACCGACAAGCCGCCCTGCGCATTGACAGCGGCAAAGCCATCCTCGTCCGTCACGTCGTCGCCGACAAACACCGGCACGCGCCCCCTGAAGGGCACCTCGCCCATGAAGGCTTCGATGGCGGTGCGCTTGGTTGCGGACCGGGGCTTCAGTTCGATGACCGCCTTGCCACGCTGCAGGTGGTAACCGGGGCCTGCGTGCGTCAGCGCATCGGCCATGGCTGCCTCCGCCAGCGGCTCAAGGCCAGGGTCGGCGCGAAAATGCAGCGCCAGTGTCTGCCCCTTGTCCTCCAGCAGGAGCGCGGGATGGCTACTCACCAGAGCTGCAAGCCCCGCCCTTACCGCCGGAATTTGCGAACTTTCAACCGACAGGCGGTGAATGACTCCGGCCGCATCACGTCGCTCAACGCCATGAAGCCCGGCGGCCGGGAAATACTGCGGGGCAAAAAGCTGGTCGAGTGCCGCGAGGCTGCGACCGCTGATCAAGGCAACGGCGTGAACGGGATGCGCCCGCAGGCCCGCGAGCAGGCGCGAGAGTTCAGGCGGGACAACCACGGCGTCGGGCGTGTCGGCGATGTCGAGTAGGGTGCCATCGACGTCGAGAAAAACCGCCAAGCCGCGATCATGCAAGACAATTGCGGGCACGGTCATCGCGATTACCTTAACCGGTCGCGTCCGGGTGCTCAACCTTTGCCCGCCTGCCCTGCGGGCGGAGAAAGGGGCACAATACGGGCTGGGGCTCGCGCGCCCCCTTTTCTGCGGAATCCACGTACTTTCTTGCCAATTGCTTTCTGTAATGCTGGATCAAAGGCCATTGGGGAGCCATGCCATGTCCGGGTCCGCGTCTGCGTCCGACAGGAAGTTTCACTACACGGTTGCCAGGGTCCTGCACTGGGCGGCACTCGTGATCATCGTCTTCAACCTGCTGTCCGGCTGGCGGCTCGACGGTTTCGAGCTGGACATCAAGAAAGTGCTCCTGATGATTCACTCGGGGGTCGGCACCTCGATATTTGCCATCATGCTGTTTCGGTGGTGGTGGCGCAGGAGACACAATCTCTATACCCCGCCGGGGTGGTGGAAGCGGCCCTCGATGGTCATCCAGTGGGTGTTCTATCCGTTGCTGCTGACCCAGGCCATCATCGGCGTGACGGTGGCCGCCTTCATTGACTATGAAGTGCTCGGCTTTGGTTTTATTCCCTATTCATCCCTTGCTGCCGACAATCCAGGGCTGCAGCAGTTCTTCCTGCAATCGCACACGATCATGGCCTGGATTCTGATCACGCTCGTCCTCCTGCACGGTGCGGAACGGTGGCGAATGATGTTTGTTGATGACATCAGTACCATGAACGTGCAGGAACCGACCAAACTGCCTTAGGTCCTGGAGGGCGGACGCCCCACCGCGGTTCAGTCTCTCCGCCAGGAGAAGAGGGGGCAGACGCCTGTCTGGCCCTGTAACACTTTGTAACGACGCCTTCCCGGTGCATCTGTCCGGACCGGGAGACCGAAATACCTCGCAGTTCAAATGGCGCCCGGGATCGTCCCGGTCCGCCCCTTGCCCTCTACAGGAGTTCAGTCATGGCCCGGATCAACACCATCAATCGTTACGTCGAAGTCGCCTTCATCAGCACGCTGAGCCTGGTTGCGCTGGCCGGCATCCTGCGCTTTGTCGTCCTTGCCTTCTGAGGCGCTGCCGGGCGCGAGCGGTCCGGGGGCGGGGTTTTGTGAGCCGGTCGATTGCCGGCCGGTGCCATCAATCGCATTATCGTCAGGATGTTGATCAGCCCAGCCCCTGACCGGCACTGAGGCCGTGCGCGACCAGCCCGTCAGCCGGGTCATGACCACGCCGGCCATCGTGATCGCCCCCGAAGCCCCGCTCCGGGAAGCGGCCGATCTGATGACCGTCAATGGCCTGCATCACCTGCCGGTCGTACGGGAGGGTCGCCTGGTGGGCATCCTCAGCGCAACCGATCTCCTGCGGGCCGACCGCAGCCAGGAGACACCAGCACCCCGCACGGTCTCGCGCGTTGCCGACCTGATGCGCAGCCCGGCAGTCACCCTGGAACAGGGTGCAACCCTCGGACAGGCCGCCCGCCTGCTCGCGGACGGCGGCTATCACGCGCTGCCGGTCGTTGATCCGGCGGGCGCGGTCCTGGGGATCGTCACATCGACCGACCTGATCATCGTGCTGCTGCGCCAGCTGCCCGCGGGCCCGATACCGGCGCCCGGCACCGACATCGCAGGCAGCCCGGATGACAGGGCTGCGGATCTGGAGGCGGTCTGCCGGGCGGCCGAACTGTATCTGCGGTCCGGGCACGGCGAACACGAGCACGCCGTCCTGATCCGGGCGCTCGCAAGGGCCCGGGAACACCTGGATCCGCGCGTGCCGGCCGGCCGGCTGTAGGCGCCCCTCAGCCCCCCGGCGGCGTCCTGGCCGCCGGGATACCCGGTTCCTGTGCGGCCTCGCCGGCGTGATACGTGGCGTAGATGAAGACCGGAATCCCGAGATCCCCGAGGTGCTGCTTGATCAGGGGCTGCACCACCGACCACTCGAGGCCACCAACGCCAGTGGCCAGCCGCGGTAGCGCAAGGCTCGTGATCTCCTCGGCCGCCACCAGCTTGTGCAAGGCCCGCAGCGCATGACCTACATGCTGGACGGACGCCCGCCCGGGGTGCTGGCCCGCCGACCGGGGCGGCTCCTGCGTAAATAGATTGATGATGCGCCGGCCGTCCGCGCCGGCCCAGGTCCACAGGCTGCCGGGTTCGGCATGCTGAGTCTTGCAGTAGTGGCGGAAGTCCTGGTACAGGGCGGGCCACTGCTCGCGGAGACTGAGGGCAAGCCCCTGGCCGAAGTTGTCATTGGGACTCACGCCATGGGCGATCGCCGCTGCCCGACTGAGAAGAATATCGCCAGCCACCTGATAAAGCACAACCGCACTCCCTGTATTGATCCCGCGTATGCATCACACCACGGGAACCGGCACCTTGCCAATCGGGGGTTTCCCGGACCGGGCCGAAGTCGCCCCCGTCCCGGCACCTTCGCCCTGCCCCGGCGCTAGCGTCGCGTTGTGGATTGCAGGTAGCGGAAGTACTCGGACTGCGCATCGATCATGATGGTCGCGTTGTCGCCCAGCGCGTCATAACTCTCCAGGGTCTTGAAGAAGGCGTAGAACTCCGGATCCTTGCCGTAGGAGCGTCCGTAGATCTTCGTTGCCTCGGCGTCGCCCCGGCCCCGGATCTCGGCGGCCTGCCGCTCGGCCTCCGAGCGGATCGTGCGCAGCTCGCGCTCCATGTTGCCGAGGATCTCCTGGCTGCGACCCTGCCCCTCGGAACGAAAGCGCTCCGCGATGCTCTGACGCTCGGAGATCATGCGGGTTTCCACCTGCCGGCCCACCGAGTCGATGTAGTTGAGCCGCTTGATGCGCACGTCCACCAGCTCGATGCCGAGGCCCGGCATCAGGCGGGAAGCCGCCTGCAGCATCTCCTGCTCCAGCTGGCCGCGGCCCTTCTTGGGCTTCTCGAGGTCCGCCTCGACCAGTTCGATGCCCTCCTCGGCCACCACGCCGGCCACATCGACCGACCAGTCGGCGGAGCGGACGATTTCCTCTATATCGGTGCCCGAGACGATATCGCGGGCCACCGAGTCGATGATGTCATCGAGCCGCGTGCGGGCACCGGCCTCGTCGCGCACCGACTGCAGGAACTGCAGGGGATCGGTGATCCGCCAGCGGGCGGTGGTGTCGACGATGATGAACTCGCGGCCCAGCGTCGGGATCTGGCTCACGTCACCGTCCCAGGCCAGCAGGCGCTTGTCGAAACGCCGCACCTCCTGGATGAAGGGTACGCGCCAGTGCAGGCCGGGCTCGTCAATGGGACCACCGATGGGTTCGCCGAACTGCACGATGATGCCCTGCTGGGCCTGGTCGATGATGAAGGCCGAGTTCCATGCCACGAAGGCAACGAGCAGCAGGGCAAAGCCCGGAATGCGGAAACGATTGTTCACTGGGCCGCCTCCCTCTTCGCCGGCTGCGCATCGCGCAGGTTGAGGAGCGGCAGCGGCGGCACCTGGCCGTCCTGCACCACCAGCACCGACCCGACCTTCGGCAGCACCTCCCGAATGGCCTCGAGGAACAGCCGCGACCTCGTCACCTCCGGCGCATTGCGGTACTCGGCGAGCACCGCGTCGAAGCGCGCCGTTTCACCGAGCGCCCGGTTGACACGCTCCGTGGCATAGCCCTCGGCCTCTGAAATCAGCCGGTTGGCCTCACCCTGGGCGCGGGGAATCACCTGGTTGGCCTGCTTGTTGGCCTCATTGATCATGCGCTCACGCTCCTGGCGGGCCTCGTTGACTTCATTGAAGGCAGGCTGGACCCGGGGCGGCGGCACCACGTTCTGGAGCTCGACCGTGATCACCTGGATGCCGTTGTCATACCTGTTCATCGCGGCCTGGATCTCATCACGGCCGGTGGTGGCGATCTCCACGCGGGCAATGGTCAGCACCTCGCTGCCGATCCGGTTACCCACGACGCGGCGCATCACGGACTCGGAGATGTCCCGCAGGGTGCGCGTGGGCTCCCGCATGGCGTAGAGGAACTTGATGGGGTCCGCAATCCGGTACTGCACCACCCACTCCACGTCGATGACGTTGAGATCCCCGGTGAGCATCAGCGATTCGCTGGTGTAGTCGGCGTCCGAGAATGCGCTGCGGCCGTCGGCAGTCCGGGCCTCGGTGCGAAAGCCGAACTCCTCCTTCAGTACCCGTTCCGTGGCCACGAACTGCACGGTGTCGATGCCGAAGGGTATGCGGAAATGCAGGCCCGGATCGGCGATGCCAATGACCCGACCCAGACGCTTGATCACGGCGCGCTGCTCGGGCTGCACGGTATAAAAACTGCTCCAGCCGGCCCAGACCACCAGGACCGCAAGGCCGATGCCGAGCAGATTGCGCGGCGACGGTTCGCGGCCGCCGAAACCGGGTGGGTCGCCGCCAGGAGGGCGTCCACCATTGCCCTGCTCGTGCCAGCCCTTGCCGACGATGATCTTCTTCAGCCAGTCGCTGTCCTGCGCCATGATTTCATGCCCCTGCCGGTCCGGGTCGAGGATACAGGCACGGGACCCGGGAGGCACGGCGATCATCACCGCCTGCGCTGTTACATTTGGCCGGGACCACCGCTATTCTGCGGCCATGCCCGACGAGCCGGCGCACAGGTCACTGATGCGGGGAACGCGCTGCGTCCTGCTTGCCGCCGTGCTGGCGGCCGTCGCGGGCTGCGCCCAGTTGCCGACCCGGCCCGATCTGGCACCGGTTGCCGCCCTGCCGCCCGGCGCCGGCAGCCCGCTCGACGTCACCACAGGACCGGCGGAAGCGGCTCGCCCGGGCGCATCCGGGTTCCGGCTGATCAGCGAGGGACCGGAGGCCTTCGTCATCCGGGCGCGCAGCGCCGAGCTCGCCAGCCGCACCCTGGACGTGCAGACCTACATCTGGCACGCGGACCAGACCGGCATGTATCTGGCGCAGAGCCTGCTGCAGGCGGCCGATCGGGGTGTGCGCGTGAGGCTGCTGGTCGACGACATGGACGCACGAGGCAAGGACACCGGCTTTGCCGCACTTGCCGCCCACCCCAACATCCAGATGCGACTCTTCAACCCCTTCGCCTCCCGGCGCGGCGCGCTGACTTTCCTGAGCGAAGGAGTGCGCCGCTTCAGGCATCTCAATCACCGCATGCACAACAAGGCCTGGATCGCAGACAACCGGATTGCGGTATCTGGCGGGCGTAACCTGGGCGATGAGTACTTTGGCGCCAGCGAGGAGGTCAACTTCGTTGACCTGGACTTCGCGATGATCGGACCGGTGGTCAGGGCGGCATCGGCCTCGTTCGACCGGTACTGGAACTCGGCCGCGGCCTATCCCATCGAGTCCCTTGAACCGGAAAGCGTCAGCGAAAGCCGGCTCGCCGGGTTGCGCACGGTGCTCGGCGCAGAGGCGCGCAAGGCAGCGGGCCGGTATAGGGCCATTCTCGAGGCCGATGACGCAATACAGCGCCTCCTCGCGGGCGACTGGGCGATGGAATGGACGACCGGCTTCCAGTTCATCTCCGATGATCCGCTCAAGGCCACGATGAAGGAGAGGGATCCGCGGCGCTCCGAAGTCATTGCGGCGCTCGCGCCGGCCATGCAGACAGCGACCGTCGACCTCACGATCATCTCTCCCTACTTCGTACCCGGAACCGTTGCCACAGACGCCCTCTCGGATGCCGCCCGCAACGGTGCCCGGGTGCGCGTGCTGACCAACTCGCTGGTCGCGAACGACGTGGCAGCCGTCCACGGGGGCTATTCCCGCCACCGGCGCAGGCTGCTCAAGGGCGGCGTTCAGCTCTGGGAGCTGAAACCCACGGCGGGCAGCAGCGTGAAGGCGAGCATGCTCGGCTCGTCAGGGGCCAGCCTGCACACCAAGGCGCTGGTGGTGGACAGTCGCACGCTCTTCGTCGGCAGCTACAACCTCGACCCCCGCTCCACCTGGCTCAACTGCGAGCAGGGCGTTCTGGTCGACAATCCGGCGCTGTCCCGGCAACTCGAGGCCCTGTTCGCCGCACAGACCTCCGGGGCGCGGGCCTGGCGCGTCAACCTCAAGGACGGCGGCCTGCACTGGTCCGACGGCCAGGAGACCTTCATCCGCGATCCGAAAGCGACCATCGGCGGCCGCTTCGAGGCGTGGCTTTCCCGGGTGCTGCGCATCGATGCGCAGCTCTGAGCTTTCTAGCCGGCCGGCCGCGTGGCCTTCAGCTGACGCAGTTGCTCCTCAAGCTCGCTGATCCGGTCGAGGAGGCGCAGCGTGATGGCGAGGGCGTCCGGTTCGAGGCCAAGGTCTTCCCGCAGCCGGCGCACCGTGTGCAGGCTACGGAGCTTTGCGACCGTGACCGTCCATCGTGCCGGGAGGGGTTCTGCCCGTGCCAGCACGCCACACTCGATGAGCTCATGCAGTACCGTCTCCGGCAGCCCGGAAATTTCAACGAGCTCGGCAAGCGTCAGGCCTGCGAATTCGTCGAGCCACTGCGCATCGCCCGATTCGATGATCATGATGGGGCCCTTCCGGCAAAGCTGCTGCGCGGATCGAAGTTTGAAATTCCGGCCAGCTCCCTGTACAGGGCCTGTTCCCGTTCTCCCGGCGGCCCGGGCACGACGATCTGCGTAATCGCATACAGGTCGCCCGCACCCTCGCGGCGTTTCGGCAGGCCGCGTCCGGTCAGGCGCAAACGGTCACCGCTGCTGGTCCCCGCCGGCACCCTGAGCTTCACCGGGCCACCGGGCGTTGGCACTTCCACCGACGCTCCGAGAGCGGCCTCCCAGGGCGCGAGCGGCAGGTCGAGGTAGAGATCGCTGCCGGTGACCCGGAAGACCGGGTGGGGCTGCAGCGCGATGTTGAGGTAGAGGTTGCCATCTGGGCCGCCGTTCAGCCCCTTGCCGCCCTTGCCCGGCAGCCGCAGCCGGTCGCCATCGGTCACCCCTCTGGGAATGCGCGCCCGGAACACCCGCGGCACACGCCGTATCCGGCCCTGCCCGTCATAGTCGGGCACCTGCAGCTTGAGGTCCATCTCCGTACCCCGGTATGCCTCCTCGACCGTGACCGGCGCCGTCACCTCGTAGTCCTGGCCCCGGAGGGGGATGTTGGCACCCTGCCGGCCACCGCGAAATCCGCCTCGGCCCGCGCCGCCCAGAAGATCGGCAAGGTCGATGTCCTCGAACGAGAACTGCCCGCCGCCGAACTGCTGGCCCCAGTCGGGCGGCGGACGAATTTCCTCGCCCGGCGCGTGGCTGCCCAGGGTGTCGTACGCGGTCCGCTTCTCTGGGTCCTTCAGCGTCTGGTAGGCCTCGGCGATCTCCTTGAAGCGCTCTTCCGCCGCCGGATCCTGGGAGACGTCCGGATGATACCGGTGGGCGAGCTTGCGGTAGGCCTTCCTGATGGCATCCGCGTCTGCATCCCGCGGAACGCCAAGGATGCTGTAGTAGTCCTTGAATTTCATCGCGCGTGGCCCGTGTCTGATCGGCAACCGGCCTGCATCATAGCCCGCCGGCTGCCCGCCGCTTTCGCCCGGGGTGCGCCAGATCCCGCAAGACCCTATCATCGGAGTCGCCCGGCACTACGGGCGGCAGCGCGGAGCCCCGGCCCGGTGAAGACGCAGAAGCTCAGGAAGAAGGACTACGAGGAACAGCTCGCGCCCATGGAGCTGGAGCTCAACAACCTGATGCACTGGCTGCGCCATACCCGGCGACGCATGATCGTGGTGCTCGAAGGCCGGGACACGGCCGGCAAGGGTGGCACCATCAATGCCATCGCCGCCACGCTCAACCCTCGCCAGTTCCGGGTGGTGGCCCTGACCACGCCCACGGAGCGGGAGCAGAGCCAGTGGTACTTCCAGCGCTATATCACGCACCTGCCCGCAGCCGGCGAGCTCGTGATCTTCGACCGCAGCTGGTACAACCGGGCCGGCGTGGAAAAGGTGATGGACTTCTGCACGAAGGCCCAGTACCGGCAGTTCCTGCGGGAAGCACCGGTGTTCGAGAAGGCCCTGGTGAACGACGGTATCCTGCTCTACAAGTACTGGCTGGCAGTTGACCAGGAATTCCAGGAGCAACGCTTCGCCGAGCGCGCCCACGACCCGCTCAAGCGCTGGAAGCTGTCACCCATCGACCTGAAGGCCCGCGAGCACTACGCCGACTACGGCCGGGCCCGTGATGCCATGTTCCGCGCCACCCACACGCCCCATGCACCCTGGCATGTCGTCAACTTCAACGACCAGCGGCGCGGCCGTCTGAACCTGATCCGGCACTGGCTCGATCTGGTGCCGGACACGCACGTGAAGAATGGGGAGGTCATTCTCCCGCCGCTCAAAGGGCGCCCGCAGCGGGAACGGTTTGCGGGGCCGGTCCGACCGATCAGGGAGCGCTACTGAAGCCGACCGCATGCCCGCGACGGTCGCAATCATCACTGCCCGCCGGCAGGCCTATACTGGCACGCACTCGCAGAACCGGAGATTCCACCCATGAACAGCCTGACGGGCGGTCCGCACCATGCCCTTAAGACCTACGCAGTCTGGGACCTGGAGGTCCGCGTCTTTCACTGGGTCAACGTCCTCTGTGTGCTGGGCCTCACGGCCCTCGGCACCGCGCTCCTCTGGGACAAGGAACTGGGCGTTTCCCCCAGTGGCAAGGTCCTGCTCAAGACGGTGCACGTGTGGTTCGGGTACGGGCTGGCACTGAACCTCGCCTGGCGGCTGGTGTGGGCCTTCATCGGCACGCCCTTTGCGCGCTGGAAGGCTTTCCTGCCCCGCCTGCAGGGTCTCGGTGACTACCTGCATGGCCTGCGGGCCGGCAATGCCCCGGCTTTCCTGGGCCACAACCCGCTGGGTCGCCTGATGGTGACCGCGCTCTTTCTGGTGTTGCTGGTCCAGGGAGGCACCGGCCTGGTCCTGGCGGGGACGGATATCTACTACCCGCCCCTCGGCAGCCGCATGGCGGCCTGGGTGGCGGCGCCCGGCGTGGATCCGGGCACCCTCGTGCCGGGCGATCAATCCCTGGTGGACCCGGAGGCGTGGAAGGCCATGCGCGCTTTCCGCTCGCCCTTCGTCGAGATCCACGAGACGCTGTTCTTCGTGCTGCTGGCGCTCGTCGCCGTGCACATCATCGGGGTGATTGTCGGCGAGGTCCGTGAGGGCGGCTCGCTGGTCTCCGCCATGTTCAACGGTCGCAAGACGCTGGATCGTCCGCCGGTGGACAAACCGGCGGCTGACTGAATCCCAGCACGCCCGGATTCATCAGCCCCGCGGGATCCAGGCGCGCCTTCAGGTCGTGCAGCAGGCCGGTGGTGGCGGGCTCCAGAAGGCCGAGGAACGGGTAGCTGCGCCCGAGCTGGTTCGAGGCGGCGCCTTGCGCGGCGAACAGTGCCATCGTTTCCTCACGCAGCTGCGCCACCAGCGCACGGGCCGCCGGGTTGTCCGGCGGCTCGGCCAGCGCCGCGCGGCGTTCGGCGCTGAGCGTCACGCGGTGCAACGGGAGCCACGCATCGCGCCAGTGGAAGACCGTCTCGAAGCTGAACGCCTGCTGGCTGAGCGCCGAGGCCAGCCGGGTCACCGTGATGCCGTTACGGGCCAGTGCGCTGCCGTGCCGTTCCAGCAGCGCGGCGAAGCCCTGCATCAGCGCGGGCGCCTCACTGTGCGCAACCTTGGCATTCAGAGCGGCCCAGCGCTGGCCCCCGGCGCCGAGTACCGTATCGAGCGAGGTGAAAAGCTCCGCACGGGCGACGCGCGGGATCGTTGCGGCAACCGTGCGGCCACCGTAGCGGCCGGCGAGGCAGCGCGCGTGGGCAAGGTCGGTTGTCACCGCATCACGATGCCTGCCGGCCGCAACCAGGTGCAGCGACCAGGCGCCGGCCGGCACCGGGCGCTGGCCCCCGCGCAGCGCATCGACAAGCATCCCGAGTGCCTCCCGGGGCCCGCCGGCCGCCCGCAGCAGCGCAAGGCCCGTGCGCAGTGCCCCACCGGCCGTCAGAGTGGTGTCACCGGTGGTGGCGGGGTCCAGCACATAGGCCTCCTCGGCCACGCCGGCCCGGGCGACAGCCGACAGTGCCGCAGCAGCACCCGGCAGGTCCGCAAAGGCAAAGGAGGCAAAGCCCTCGGCCACCGGCGCCTCGACCAGGCGGAAGCTCGCCTCGGTCTTGATCCCGAACGCACCGCCATCGTGCAGGAACAGGCCCGTCAGGTCGGGCCCGTATCCGCGCAGCAGCGGCTGGCCCGACGCCGGCACCGCCTCGCGCCCGGTGCGCAGGCGACTGCCGTCGGCCAGCACCACCTCCAGCCCCAGCACCTGGTCGGCGGCACTGCCGTAGCGTGCCGAGCCGAAAAACAGCGCGCCGTGCGACAGGCCGCCGCCGACGGTGGCCGCCGCCCCGGAAAAGGTGCCAAAGAAGGGCAGGCGCAGGCCGCGAGGCGCGAGCGCGCGGTGGATGTCGCGCCAGGTCGCGCCGGCCTGGACGGTGACGGTCAGGTCCTCCGGCGCCACGCGCAGCACCCGGTTCATCGCGGACAGGTCGATGCAGACGCAGCGGCCGTGCGGCCCCGCATAGCCACCGGTGTAGCTGAGCCCGCCGCCGCGCGGGAGCAGCGCATGGTCATGGGCCGCGGCAGCCCTGACCGCAGCGGCGACACCTTCTGCATCCACCGGGCGCACGACAGCGGCGGGCAGCGCCCCGGTGCTCCACAGGTCGCTCGCGACCAGGGCCAGCGTACCTGGATCGGTGAGTACGGCCGTATCGCCCAGCGTGGTCCGCAATTGGTCGAGCAGCGCTGCGGTGCTCATGCAGCCTTCTGCCACCCTAAGACTCCCTGTGCGACAGCACGAACCAGATACCGGCACTGACGGCCGCGAGCCCGAGCAGATGATACGGCTCCAAGCGCTCGTCGAGAAGGAGCACGGCCATCAGGATACCGAAGACCGGGATCAGATTGACGAAGATACTGGCCCTGTTCGGACCGAGGATCCGGTTCCCGGTGTTCCAGCCCAGGTTGCCCACCAGGGTTCCGAACAGGCCCATCACCAGCACCCCGGACACGGTGCCGCGGTTGAACGGTACCGGCTTCACGACGAGGGTCTCGATGACAAAGGCCGGCAGGAGCAACAGGCAGCCAACGACGGCGATACCGAACAGGATGTCCACCGGCCCCAGCCCCTTCGGCAGGTAGCGCAGGCTGATGGCGTACCCGGCCAGGCCCGCGACGCTGACCAATGCAACCAGGTCGGCAGCGTTGAATGACAGGCTGCTGACCATCTGCCAGCTGCCCCGGGAAACCGTGACCATCACGCCCAGCAGGCCCAGCAGGATGCCGAGCCCCTGCAGGCTGCCGAGTTGCCGGCGAAAAATCACCCAGCTGAGCAGGACAGTGACGGTGGGCTGCAAGGCGTTGATCAGCGATACATTCATCGCTGTCGTGAACTGGAGCGTGACCAGGAAGAGGGTCGTACTGCCAATCATCAGGAAGGCCAGCAGCACGAATACTTTCCACGACCGGCGATAGACCGGCAGCGTCTCCGGCAGGCGGCCCCATACCAGCGGCACCATCAGCACGACCGCCACTGTCCAGCGCCAGAACGCCAGGCCAATCGGCGGTGCCGTATCATGAAGGCCGCGGCCAATGACGTGATTCAGCGCCAGGCAGAACATCGTGCCGACGAGCGCCACATAGGCTGGACCTGGTTTATGTGTGGTCTGGATGGCCCGCTCCGGTCACTGCAAGCGACTACAGTCTAGGTCAGCTGCAACCCCCGCCGATGGCCCGTCCGAACCGCTCGAGCACCTCGAGCATGTCCGCGGGCAGGTAGCCCTTGGCCCGCCCGGCAATCTCCGGCGGAATCCCGAACAGCGCCTCCGCGACGCTGCCTGCAATGGCCGCTACGGTGTCGCTGTCCCCGCCAATCGAGATCGCGTTGCGGATCGCGTCCTCGAAACCGGTGGCACTGAGCGCGCAGATCAACGCCTCGGGCACCGTCTGCTGGCAGCTTTCGTTGAACTCGTAGCCGGGCCGGATGTGGTCCACGGTGCGCGACAGATCATAACCAAACCGGGCCACAATCTCGTCCCGGAGCTGCAGCGGGCGGGCGCCCTGCCGGGCCCGGAGAATGGCGTGGGCCGTGGCCCCGGCTCCCCTGAGGCCTTCCGGGTGATTGTGGGTGATCGAGGTGATGCGGTCGGCGAGCGCCGCGACGGATTGCGCGTCGTCGGCCAGCCAGCCGGCGGCGCTGACCCGCATGGCGGCGCCATTGCCGTAGCTGTTGTAGGGCGAAGGAACGGGCTCGTGGATCCACCGGGCAAACATCCCGCCGTAGCCGCGGTCCGGATGCCGCCGGCACCAGGCCTGGAGGTGCCGGGCCGGTTCGGCGCCGGTGAGCAGCGCATCGGCCAGGGCGACCGTGCAGACCGAATCATCCGTGTAATCGCAGCCCGGCCCGAACAGGGGAAAGTCCTTCGAGCGGTGGTTGTCCCACTCGTAGATGGAACCGACGATGTCACCGATCAGGGCGCCGAGCATGGTATTCCTATTCTATGCGGGTGCCGGGGCCCTATCCGGCCTGCGAAGGCCCCCGGGCCGCAGGGCGCGCACCCATGCCTTCCTGGACTTTCCGAAACCGAAGTACCGGCACCCTGGAAAAGAAAAGCCCCGCCGGAGCGGGGCTTTCCAGGGTCGTCGGACGGCAGGCGTCCTTACATATCCATCCCGCCCATGCCGCCCATGCCGCCGCCCGGCATCGCAGGACCGGAGTCCTTCTTCGGTGCCTCGGCGATCATCGCCTCGGTGGTCAGCAGCAGGCCCGAGACGGAGGCGGCGTTCTGCAGGGCAAAGCGCACCACCTTGGCCGGGTCGATGATGCCCATGGCCACCATGTCGCCGTACTCGCCGGTCTGGGCGTTGTAACCGAAATTACCCTTGCCCTCGGCCACCTTGTTCAGCACCACGGCGCCGTCTTCACCGGCATTGATGACGATCTGGCGGAGCGGCTCCTCGAGGGCCCGGCGCAGGATGTTGATGCCCGCGTTCTGGTCCTCGTTGGCGCCCTTCAGGTCCTTCAGCGCGTCGCGTGCGCGGATCAGGGCAACACCGCCGCCCGGCACCACGCCCTCTTCGACGGCCGCACGCGTGGCGTGCAGGGCGTCCTCGACGCGGGCCTTCTTTTCCTTCATCTCGATCTCGGTGGCAGCACCGACCTTGATCACGGCCACACCGCCCGAGAGCTTGGCAACGCGCTCCTGCAGCTTCTCGCGATCGTAGTCGGAGGTGGTCGCCTCGATTTCCTTGTTGATCTGGTCAACGCGGGCCTTGATGTCCTTGGCCTTGCCGGCACCGTCGATGATCGTGGTGTTTTCCTTGTCCACGACCACCTTCTTGGCCTTGCCCAGGTCTTCGAGGCGCGCCTTCTCGAGCGACAGGCCGACTTCCTCGGCGATCACCTGGCCGCCGGTGAGGATGGCCATGTCCTGCAGCATCGCCTTGCGGCGGTCGCCGAAGCCCGGTGCCTTGACGGCACAGACCTTGACGATGCCACGGATCGTGTTGACGACCAGCGTCGCCAGGGCCTCGCCCTCCACGTCCTCGGCCACCACCAGCAGGGGCTTGCCTGACTTGGCAACGTTCTCGAGCAGCGGCAGCAGCTCGCGGATGTTGGAGACCTTCTTGTCGTAGAGCAGGATGTAGGGGCTGTCGAGCTCGGCATTCTGCTCGGCGGCGTTGTTGATGAAATAGGGGGAGAGGTAGCCGCGGTCGAACTGCATGCCCTCCACCACGTCCAGCTGGTTCTCGAGGCCCGAGCCGTCTTCAACGGTAATCACGCCCTGCTTTCCGACCTTGGCCATGGCCTCGGCCAGCGTCTGGCCAATGGACTGGTCACCATTGGCAGAGATCGTGCCGACCTGGGCAATGGCCTTGTCGTCCTGGCAGCTCTTGGAGAGCTTGCCGAGGCGCTCGATGATGGCGGCAGAAGCCTGGTCGATGCCGCGCTTCAGGTCCATCGGGTTCATGCCGGCGGCAACGGCCTTCAGGCCTTCCTTCAGGATCGACTGGGCGAGCACGGTGGCCGTGGTCGTGCCGTCACCGGCAACGTCGGAAGTGTTGGAAGCGACTTCCTTCACCATCTGGGCGCCCATGTTCTGGAACTTGTCCTCGAGCTCGATCTCCTTGGCAACGGAGACGCCGTCCTTGGTGACGGTGGGAGCACCGAAGCTCTTGTCGAGAACCACATTGCGACCCTTGGGACCCAGCGTCACCTTGACGGCGTCGGCCAGGACATTGACGCCGGCGAACATGCGCGCCCGGGCGTCATCGCTGAAACGTACTTCTTTGGCAGCCATTTGATGTCTTCCTCAGTCAGTTAGTTGCTTGATCTGCAAACGGTGGGTGGGCTCTTCAGCCCTCGATGACGGCCATGATGTCGTCTTCCTTCATCACGAGCAGCTCTTCGCCGTCGACCTTGACCTCGGTGCCGCTGTACTTGCCAAACAGCACCTTGTCGCCGGCCTTCAGGTCGAGGGGGCGGATCTCGCCGTTCTCGAGAATCCGGCCCTTGCCGACGGCGATGACCTTGCCCCGGATGGGCTTCTCGGCCGCGGTATCGGGGATCACGATGCCGCCGGGGGAGGTACGCTCTTCCTCGGTGCGCTTGATGATGACGCGGTCATGCAGTGGACGGATCTTCATGCGGAAATCTCCTCTAAATAGCTTGCTGTGTGTGCCCTTCCGGGGCCCCGGGACGGGGCGCACCGGTCGAAAATCGTTAGCACTCTCCCCCAGGGGCTGCTAATCATAGGGACGCAAAGCGGAAATTCAAGACCGGACCGGGTTTCCGGTGCTGACATAATGAAGCGATGGCCGCTTCGACGAGCCCCGGCAAGGATCATACTGCAGTGCAAGATATTGTGGCGGATGCCCTGGTGGTGCTCTGCACCTGCCCCGACGAGGCCAGCGCCGACGGAATTGCGACTGCCCTCCTCGCGGGGGAACTGGCCGCGTGCGTGAATTGCGTCCCGGGAATCCGGTCTATGTACCGGTGGGAAGGGCAGCTGCGGGACGACCGGGAGGTACTCCTGATCATCAAGACCCGGGCCTGCCGGTATGCCGCACTGGAGGCAGAAATCCGGGCCCGGCACCCCTACGATGTGCCCGAAATACTGGCGCTCCCCGTCGCCCGGGGCGCGGACGCATACCTGGACTGGGTGAGGCAGGCAACGGCGGGATGACAGACCGATTCAAACAGCCGGTGGCCGTGGTGACACGCCTGCTCATGGGCTTCGTGATGTGCGGGGGGCTGCTCGCCGGCGGCCTGGCGACCGCCGCCGCGGCCGACATCCTGAAGGCCGAGCAGGTGTTCCGCTACACCGTGACGCCGACGGACGATGCGCTGCTGGTGCGCTGGACCATTGAGCCCGGCCACTACATGTACCAGGAGCGGATGGGCTTCGAGAGCCGCACGCCGGGCATCGCGCTGGGTGATGCGGTCATGCCGCCCGGCATACCCTACACGGACGAGTACTTCGGTGACATGCACATCTACCGGGACACGGCCGAGATTCGCGTCCCGATAGCCGCCCGGTCCGCCGGCATCAACAGCCTCGCGCTGGCCATCAAGTCCCAGGGCTGCTCTGACAAGGGCCTGTGCTATCCGCCCCAGGTGTGGGTCGCCAACGTGAGCCTGCCGGCAGCCGGCACCGCACCGGGCAGGCTCAGCGCCCTGCTGCAGGGTCTGCGCACCCCGGCCGCGGGCAGCCCTAAAGACGAACCGCTGCCCGTGGAGCAGGCCTTCCGCTACGACCTCGAGGTGCAGGACCCTTTCACGCTGCGCGTCCGCTGGACCATCGCGCCCGGCTATTACCTGTACCGGCACACGCTCGGGCTCGCGACCACCCGTGACGCCGTGGAACTCGGGCCGCCGGAACTGCCGCCGGGAACTCCGCAGGTGGACGAGGAATACGGCGACACGCTGGTGTTCTTCGACGACGTCACCATGACAGTGCCGCTCCAGCGTAGCAGTCCGGCGGCCACCACCCTGCCCCTGACGCTGCGCTTCCAGGGCTGCAAGACGGACAGCATCTGCTATCCGCCCCAGGCGGTGAGCCTCAGCGTCAGCCTGCCAGAGGCCACGGGCGCGCCGGCGGGCGCTTCCCGGCCGGCCCCGGCGGCCGCCGGGGAGGAATCCGAGCAGGACCGGCTGTTCACGGTCATCAGGGACGGCAACATCCTGGCGGTGATGGCGCTGTTCGCGGGCCTCGGCCTGCTGCTCTCGTTCACGCCCTGCTGCCTGCCGATGTACCCGATCCTGTCAGGCATCCTCGTGGGCCAGGGCAGCGGAGCCAGCGCCGCCCCCGGCACCGGCCGCTCCTTCATGCTGTCCGTCGCCTTCGTGCTCGGCATGGCGCTGACCTACACCCTGCTCGGCGCGGTCTTTGCGGCGGCCGGGGCCCAGGTGCAGGCCGTGCTGCAAAGGCCTGCCGTGATCATCGGCGTGGCCCTGCTCTTCGTGGCGCTTGCCCTGTCCATGTTCGGCCTCTTCGACCTGCAGATCCCGTCGTCCTGGCAGACCCGGCTCAACGCCATCTCGGGCCGGCAGAAGGCCGGCAGCCTGGTCGGGGCCGGCGTCATGGGCGTGATCTCGGCAGCGGTCATCACGACCTGCGTGACGCCACCCCTGGTGGCGGCGCTGACGGTCATCGCCCGCACCGGGGATGTGGCGCGAGGGGCGCTGGCGCTCTTTGCACTTGCCATCGGCATGGGTCTGCCGCTGCTGGCGATCGGGGCGTCTGCCGGACGGTTGCTGCCGAAGGCGGGCGCCTGGATGGTCTCGGTGAAGGCTGTCTTCGGCCTGATCATGCTGGCGCTCGCCGTCTGGATGCTGGACCGGCTCTGGCCGGGTACGCTCACCCTCGGCCTCTGGGCCGTGCTGCTGGTGATTGGCGGCGTGTTCCTGGGCGCCTTTGCGCCCGTGGACGGACAGGCGCCTCTCGCCCGCAAACTGGGCAAGGGCTTCGGCATCGTCACGGTGATCTACGGGGCGGCACTGCTGATCGGCGCGCTGGCCGGCAATGAGGACCCGCTGCGGCCCCTGCGCTTCACGGCCGCCGGCAGCGGACCCGGCGGGGTGCAGGCCGAAGCCCACGCGGATTACTTTGCCCGCATCAAGACCGCGGCGGACCTGGACCGCGAACTGGCCCGGGCGAGCCGCGAAGGCCGGCCGCTGCTGCTCGATTTCTACGCCGACTGGTGCGCCTCCTGCAAGGAAATGGAGAAGTACACTTTTCCCGATCCGGCCGTGCGGGCGGCCCTGGACGGGGCAGTGGTCCTGCAGGCCGATGTCACGCGGATGGACGCGGACGATCAGGCACTGATGCAGCGCTTCGGTATCATTGGCCCCCCTACCATCATGTTCTTCACGGCGGACGGCGTGGAACAGACTGCACGACGCGTCGTGGGCTACAAGCCCGCGGCTGACTTCGCCGCGCACCTGCGGGCGACCTTCGCCCCGCGCTCGCCGGCCTGAGCCATCAGTACGGCCGGCGATGAGCCCCCTGCGCAAGCTCGCGATCGGTCTCTGGCTGGCCGTGTTTCTGTTCGCCGGCATTCGCCTGGGCACTGTCTGGAAGCCCGCTGATGAACCGCCGGGGGGCGGCGGTGTCGGCCTGGATGCCAGCAGCGCAAGCCGCGCGTCCGTCGGGCCCGGGGATCCGCTGCCGCCCATTGCGCTCAAGGATGTGCAGGGCCAGCCGCGGGCGCTCACGGACTGGGCGGGGCGCACCGTCCTGATCAATTTCTGGGCCACATGGTGCGCACCGTGCCGCAAGGAAATGCCCCTGCTCGAGCAGTTCCAGGCTTCGCAGGATGCCGGCCGGATGCAGGTGGTCGGGATCGCCATCGACCGGCTCGAGCCCGTGCTGCGCTTTCTGGGCGAAACCGGGGTGACCTACCCGAACCTGGTGGGCGAGATGGACGCGACCCGCGCCGCGGAGCAGTTTGGCGATGCCTTCCGGGCGCTGCCCCTGTCGATCGTGGTTGCCCCCGACGGCACCGTCCTCGCGGTGCACACCGGGGAAGTGACCCCGGCGCATCTCGAACAGATTGCCGCGGTGGCGGCCGGACTTGCCGACGGCACCCTGAGCGTTGAGGCGGCACCAGCGGCCCTGCGCTTCGACGACAGCTGAGTCCCCTCAACCGGGCCGACAGGCCGGGGGGCACCGCCGGAACCTTATGTCATTCGGCGTCGAATTCCGTTAAAGTCGCGGCCATCTCCGCTGATAGTACGGTCAACTGATGGCCCACCTGCTGTTGCTCAATGGCCCCAACCTGAACCTGCTCGGGCGCCGCGAGCCCCATCTCTACGGGGCCACCACCCTGAACGAGATCGAAGCGCGGGTGCATCAGGCGGCCGTGTCGGCCGGCCACACGCTGGACAGCTTCCAGACCAACGCCGAAGCCGAGCTCGTCGACCGTATCCAGGCGGCGGCCGGCCAGGTGGATTTCATCCTGCTGAATCCCGGCGCCCTGACCCACACCAGTGTTGCATTGCGAGATGCGCTGCTGGCCGTGGCGATTCCCTTCATCGAAATCCACCTGAGCAATGTGCACGCCCGGGAGGAGTTCCGGCGCCACTCCTATCTCTCCGACATTGCCGTGGGCGTGATCACGGGGCTCGGCGCCCTGGGTTATGAACTGGCGCTCCGGGCCGCCTGTGAGCATCTGGCCCGGCGGCCGCCTGCCTGACAAGGACATCCTGATGGACATACGCAAGGTCAAGAAGCTCATCGAGCTGCTGGAAGAATCCGGGCTCGCCGAGCTTGAAATCACCGAGGGCGAGGAATCGGTGCGTATCAGTCGCCATACGACTGGGGGGGGCATGCACTACGCCATGCCCATGCCCCAGGCCATGGCGCCGGCGGCGGCAGCTGCCCCGGCAGCCAGCACCGGCACCGGCAACGCCTCGGCAGCGCCCGCCGCGGTGGAGACCGGGCACAAGGTGCTGTCGCCGATGGTCGGCACCTACTATGAATCGCCGTCACCGGATTCCCAGCCCTTCGTCAAGATCGGTGACCCGGTCACCGTGGGCCAGACGCTCTGCATCATCGAAGCCATGAAGATGATGAACCAGATCGAGGCGGACAAGGCGGGCCGGGTAAAGGCCGCGCTGGTGAAGAACGGGGAGCCGGTGGAGTTCGGCCAGGCCCTGTTCATCATCGAAGACTGAGCCCGGCGCAGCACCCCTCATGCTCGACAAGGTTGTCATCGCCAATCGCGGCGAAATCGCCCTGCGGATCCAGCGTGCCTGCCGCGAGCTCGGCATCAAGACGGTGGCCGTGCACTCCACCGCGGATTCGAGCCTCAAGCACGTCCTGCTGGCCGATGAAACGGTCTGCATCGGGCCGCCGCCCTCCGGCCAGAGCTACCTCAACATGCCCGCCATCATCAGCGCCGCCGAGGTGACCGATGCCGTGGCCATCCACCCGGGTTACGGCTTTCTTTCGGAGAATGCCGACTTTGCCGAGCGCGTGCAGCGCAGCGGCTTCATCTTCATCGGTCCGCCACCCGATGTGATCCGGCTGATGGGTGACAAGATTTCCGCCAAGGAGGCGATGCGCGCCGCCGGGGTGCCCTGCGTGCCGGGCTCCGACGGCCCCCTCGGCGAGGACGGTGACGAGACCCTCAGGATGGCGCGGTCGATCGGCTACCCCGTGATCATCAAGGCCGCAGGGGGCGGGGGCGGACGCGGCATGCGCGTGGTGCACAGCGACGCGGCACTGCTGAACGCCGTCACCCTGACCCGCTCCGAGGCAGGCTCCGCCTTCGGCAACAACACCGTCTACATGGAGAAGTACCTGGAGCGGCCGCGACATATCGAGTTCCAGGTGCTGGCGGACAGCCACGGCAACGTCATCCACCTGTTCGACAGGGACTGCTCCATGCAGCGCAGGCACCAGAAGGTCCTGGAGGAGGCACCGGCTCCGGGCATCCCCATGGAGCTGCGCCTGAAAATGGGCGAGCGCGTGGTGCGGGCCTGCCAGGAGATCGGCTACCGCAGCGCCGGCACCTTCGAGTTCCTCTACGAGAATGGCGAGTTCTATTTCATCGAGATGAACACCCGGGTGCAGGTGGAGCATCCGGTGACGGAACTCATCACCGGCGTGGATATCGTCAAGGAGCAGCTGAAGATCGCTGCGGGCCAGCCCCTCAGCTACCGCCAGGAGGACATCGCCATCCGGGGCCATGCGGTGGAATGCCGCATCAACGCCGAGGACCACCGCACCTTCATGCCATCACCCGGGAAAGTTGAGGTCTGGCACCCGCCGGGCGGGCCTGGAATCCGGGTCGACAGCCATATCTACAGCGGCTACACGGTGCCGCCGTTCTACGATTCGCTGATTGCCAAGGTGATCGCCTGTGGCGATTCCCGGGAGTCGGCCATTGCCCGCATGCGCATTGCGCTCACCGAGATGGTGGTCGATGGCATCAGGACCAATATCCCCCTGCACCAGGACATTTGCCAGGACGCGGCCTTCCGGTCCGGCGGTACGGACATCCACTACCTCGAGAAGCGCCTGCGGCTCTGACCGCGGGATCCGGGTCGGGCCATGCCTGAACGCTGGTTACAGGTCCAGATCGAGGTGCCGCGGGACGCCGTGCCTGCGGCCGAGGCAGCGCTCGAGCGCCAGGGCGCCCTGGTCTCCTGGACGGAAGCAGCCAGCCCCGACGAGATCCTGGAGCCCGGACCCGGCGCCGCCCCCCTGTGGGCGGTGGTCCGGGTAGCGGGCCTGCTGCCCGAAGGCACGTCCACAGAGCTGCTGGGATTCGCCCTCGCCGCTGACCTCGGCCTGCCGGTCGCGCCCGTCTTCAGCATCGTCGCGGACCGGGACTGGGACGCCGAGTGGCGCCGGCAGCTTGCGCCGCTGCGCTTCGGCCGCCGGCTGTGGATCTGCCCCGGCGAACAGCCCTGTCCGGATCCTGCCGGCGTGCCGGTGCTCCTCGAACCGGGCCTCGCCTTCGGCACCGGCACCCATGCAACGACTGCACTGTGCCTCGGCTGGCTCGACGGCCTGGCTCTCGAAGGCCGGACAGTGCTCGACTACGGCTGCGGCTCCGGCATCCTGGCAATTGCCGCACTGGCGCTGGGGGCGAGCCGTGCGGTGGGCGTGGATATCGATCCGCAGGCCCTGACGGCCAGCCGGGACAACGGCATGCGCAACGGCTGTGCCGCCCGTCTTGAGGTCTGCTTTCCGGAAACCCTGCCGACCGGGGCCGGCGCACCGCGCTTCGATGTGGTCGTGGCCAATATCCTGTCCGGCCCGCTCATTCGCCTTGCCGCTACGCTCGGCGCCTGCACGCGGACGGGCGCCCGGGTGGCGCTGAGCGGTATTCTTGAGGCGCAGGCCGCCGAGGTGATGGCGGCCTTCAGGCCCTGGGTCTGCCTGCGGGTAAGCGCCATGCAGGACGGCTGGGTATTACTGGACGGCACGACGGACGAGGCGCAGCGCCAAGCCTGAACCATGTACACCAGTTGCCCGGAGTGCGGAACCGTCTTTCGCATCACGACACAGGAGCTGCGCGCGGCAGAAGGCTACGTGCGCTGCGGGCATTGTTCGGCCACGTTCAATGCGGTCGCCACGCTGACCGATGAGGTACCTCCGACCCTCACCCTGCCGCAGCTGGTCGCAGAGGCCGGCGGGCCCGTCCTGACGCCAGACGGTATCGGGGCAGCACCGGATCCCGAACCCGAGCCGCCGCCCGCGGCAGCGCTGCAGCCCGAACGACGGTCCGAAGCGGAATCGGAGCCTGGGCCCAAAGCAGTGCAGCGGCCCGCGGCGCACCCGGTAACGGCAAGCGGAACGACAGCAGGTTCGGGGCCGACGACGCCGCGCGACGACAGCGCGGAGGATCCGCTGGAGTTCAATGTACCGGAGGACAGCTGGTCCAACTTCTTCGAAGCCCCGGCCGTGGTCCCGGCCAGTCCTGCCTCGCTGCCGGCGACTGCGCCCGCGGAGGACACCGCAAGTCCGTTCGCGGAGCTTGAGGCCGATGAAGTAAAGCGGCCCGCGGCACCTGTCACCGAACCGCCGGCGGAAACCGGTGCCGGGGTCTTCCGGGCCCTCTCGGAATCAGACCTGCGGATCGGCGGCGAGGACGGCGAGTGGCAGGCCCTGCTGGCGGAGGTCCGGGAGTGGGAGCCCGAGGAGCCTGTTTATGTCCTCGGCGAGGACAGTGACGGGGACACGGCGGAACACCCTGTCCTCGCCATCGATGCGGATATGCCGGCCGATCCGGCCGGGACTGCGGGGTTGACCGCGACGGCAGCCGCTGTGCCCGAGGCCGCCATTGACGCAGAGCCCGAGGCGGAGGTGGAGGCGGAGGCCGAACGGAACCTGGCCAGTCAGCCCTTCATCTGGGGACCGCCCCCTGCACCGCCAGAACCGCGTCGGCACTGGGCCTGGATGGCGGGCAGCGCGGTGCTGGCCCTCGCCGGATCCCTGCAACTGATCCACTTCGAGCGGGACAGCCTGGCGACCAACCCGCGCCTCACCGAACCACTGCAGCGCCTCTACCGGGCGCTCGACATGCCGCTGTACCCGGCCTGGGACCTCAGTTCCTACGAGTTGCGCGGTTCCGAGGCCGTGGCGGGACGTACCAACCCCGCGGCGCTCGAAATCCTGGCACGCATTGCGGTGGTGGGCAACGCACCGACCGGCCTGCCACTGGTGCGCGTGAGACTGCGCGATCGCTTCGGCAAGGAACTGGGCAGCCGCGTGTTTACACCCGGGGACTACCTCGCGGGTGCACCTGCGCCACGGGAACCGGTCACGCCGGGCACGCTCATTCCGGTGCAGATCACCCTCAGGGATCCGGGCACCGATGCGTATGGCTTCGATGTGGATATCTGCCTGATGACCCGACGCGACGGAATCATCTGCCGGGCCGAACGTCAACCCTTCGTGCGCTGAATCCGGCTCACGTATCAGCTGCAACTGCCTGTCCCTGCGAACTGCTCGCATTGCGCGTTCATGCTGCGATCAATCGCTACGGCACGCAATGAGAAATGCCCGGCGGCAGATCCTCATGCTATGCTTTCGCTCCCTCGCGAGCGGCCCATAATTCTTCAAGCAGCCGCAGCGATGGTTCCGGATTTCATGGTTGATTGGGGCGTTGCCGACCGGTGGGCCGGCCTTGTTACACGCCCCTCTGTCAGGAGCGTTGAGGCCGTGGCGAAGAGCGCACGCACAAAGAACCCGTCCAGGAAAGCGGGCCCTCCCCGGAGCGGGGCAGCAACGGTTCGCGTCAAGAACCGTCCGTTGAGGGACTACGCCGAGGAAGCGCTGGAGAAATACTTCGGTGATCTCAATGGTCACCGTCCCGGTGACCTGTATGAACTCGTGCTGGGCGAGGTCGAAGCGCCACTCTTCAAAACGGTACTGACCTACACCGGCGGCAACCAGAGCGTGGCAGCCGAGATTCTTGGCATCAATCGCGCCACGCTGCGCAAGAAGCTGCGCCACTACCAGCTGCTCGGCTGAAGACCGCACCCGTCTGTCCGCCATGCAGCACTGCACCCGGGCCCTGATCAGCGTCTCGGACAAGTCCGGTGTGCTTGAACTGGCCACGGGGTTACTCGCCCTCGGCGTGGAGATCCTGTCCACAGGCGGCACCGCCTCGGTACTGCGCAAGGCCGGCCTGGCCGTGACGGATGTGTCTGAAATCACTGGCTTTCCCGAGATCATGGACGGCCGGGTGAAGACCCTCCACCCGGCCATCCACGGCGGCCTTCTGGGGCGCCGGGACGTGGACGGCGCGGTGATGACCGCCCACGGCATCCGGGCCATCGACCTGCTGGTGGTGAACCTCTATCCCTTTGAAGAAACCGTGAGCAGGCCCGACTGCACGCGCAGTGAGGCCATCGAGAACATCGACGTGGGCGGGCCGGCCATGATCCGCGCCGCCGCCAAGAATCACGCCTTCGTGGCCGTGGTGGTTGATCCGGCGGATTACGGGCGTGTGCTCGATGAACTGCGGAGCGGCGGCGGCTTCAGCGAGGACACGCGGCGCTATCTGGCACGCAAGGCCTTTGCCCACACGGCCGCCTACGATGCGGCCGTCTGCGGCTGGCTTCGCTCCGCGGACAACGACTGCACTTTTCCGGAGAACTATCCGCTTGGCCTGCGGCTCAGGGAAACCCTCCGTTACGGCGAGAATCCGCACCAGCGTGCAGCGCTCTACACGCTGCCCGGCTTCGCCCCCGACACGGTGGTTGGCGCCCGCCTTCACCAGGGCAAGGCACTGTCCTTCAACAACCTCGCGGATGCCGATGCCGCGCTGGAGTGCGTACGCACGCTGAACGCTCCGGCCTGCGTCATCGTCAAGCATGCGAACCCCTGCGGTGCCAGCCTCGGCGCCACCGTTCACGAGGCCTACGAAAAAGCCTACCGCACGGATCCCACGTCCGCGTTCGGCGGCATCATTGCCGTCAATGCCAGCGTGGACGGGCCGCTCGCCAGCACGATCCTTGACCGGCAGTTCGTCGAAGTGCTGGTGGCCACCGACTTCACGGCCGAGGCGCTCGCGGTACTCGCCCGCAAACCCAATATCCGCGTGCTGTCGACCGGGCCGCTGCGCGCACTTCTGGCGCCCGGCTTTCGCGTGGAGCAGCTGGAAGGCGGCATGCTGGTGCAGGACGCGGACACGGGTGTACTTCCCGGTGCCGCGCTGCGGGTCGTCACCCGCCGACGGCCCACCGTCACCGAGCAGGCGGACGCCGAACTCGCCTGGCAGCTGGTGCGCTACGTGAAATCCAACGCGATCCTCCTGGTCCGGGACGGCGCCACGGTCGGCATCGGAGCCGGCCAGGCCAGCCGCGTGATGAGCGTCCGGATAGCCGCCTGGAAAGCCGGGGAGGCGGGCCTTGAGACCGCCGGCACGACGCTGGCCTCTGACGCCTTCTTTCCCTTCCGCGACGGCGTGGACCTGGCGGCCAGCTTCGGCGTCCGCACGATCATCCAGCCGGGAGGCTCGGTGCGGGATGCCGAGGTGATCGCAGCGGCCGATGAACACGATATCGCCATGCTCTTCACGGGCGTGCGCCATTTCCGGCACTGAGCGGGCGCAGCGGGTGAAGGTCCTGGTGGTTGGCGGCGGCGGACGGGAGCATGCCCTCGCCTGGAAGCTCGCCCGGTCCCGGAACGTGGAGGAAGTCATCGTTGCCCCGGGCAATGCGGGCACGGTGCTCGAACCCCGGGTGCGCAATGCCCCGGTCGCCGCAGAGGACATTGACGGCCTGCTCAAGCTGGCGCGGGATGAGCACGTGGGCCTGACGGTCGTGGGCCCTGAAGGGCCGCTGGCGGCGGGCATCGTCGATCGCTTCTGGGGCGCCGGACTGCGGATCTTCGGCCCGCGCAGTCAGGCGGCCCGGCTCGAGAGCTCCAAGAACTTCGCGAAGGAGTTCATGGCGCGACACGGGATCCCCACCGCCCGCCATGCGTCTTTTACCGATCCCGAAGAGGCCCTGGCCTATCTGGACGAGGTGGGCGCGCCCATCGTGGTCAAGGCAGACGGCCTCGCGGCTGGCAAGGGCGTGGTCGTCGCCCGCACGCTGGACGAGGCCCGTGACGCGGTCTGCTCGATGCTGGAGAACCGCAGCTTCGGCGAGGCCGGCGCACGCGTGGTGATCGAGGAGTTCCTGGCGGGCGAAGAAGCGAGCTTCATCGCCATGGTCGGCGTGGATGGCGCCATCCTGCCGCTTGCCACCTCCCAGGATCACAAGGCACGCGATGACGGGGACCAGGGACCCAACACCGGGGGCATGGGCGCCTATTCGCCGGCCCCGGTGGTGACCGACGCCATCGCCCGCAGGGTGATGAACGAGGTCATGGAGCGGGTGGTTGCCGGGCTGCGGGCCGAGGGTGTGCGCTATACCGGCTTTCTCTATGCCGGCCTGATGATCGGCCCCGACGGCACGCCGAAAGTACTGGAGTTCAATTGCCGCTTCGGTGATCCCGAGACCCAGCCCATCCTGTTCAGGCTGCGGTCCGACCTGCTGCAGCTCCTCGAGGCTGCGGTAGACGGCAGGCTCGGCGCGGAAAAGGCCGACTGGGATGCCCGGCCCGCTGTCGGCGTCGTGATGGCGGCAGCGGGTTACCCGGGCGAGTACCGGAAGGGCGACGAGATCAGGGGGCTGCCCACCACAGCCTCACCCGACAGCAAGGTCTTTCATGCGGGCACGGGCCTCGATGCCGAAGGCAGGATCGTGTCGCGCGGCGGACGCGTGCTCTGCGTGGTGGGAGCCGGCGACAGCGTCAGCGCGGCGCGCGACGAAGCCTACCGCGTCGTCAGCCGGATCCGCTTTGAGGGTGCCCTGTACCGCAGGGACATTGCCTACCGGGCGGTTGACCGGGGCCTGTAATCCAGGCCCGTCACTTGCCTGCCTAGCGCTTCATCGAATCGAAGAAGTCCACGTTCTTCTTGGTGTCCTGCATTTTGGAAAGCAGGAACTCCACGGCAGCCAGCTCATCCATGGGGTGGAGAACCTTGCGCAGGATCCACATCTTCTGCAGCTCGTCGTCCTTGGTGAGCAGTTCCTCACGCCGGGTGCCTGAGCGGTTGATGTTGATGGCCGGGAAGACCCGCTTCTCGGCAATGCGGCGATCCAGGTGGATCTCCATGTTGCCGGTGCCTTTGAACTCCTCGTAGATCACGTCGTCCATCTTCGAGCCGGTATCGATCAGTGCGGTGGCCAGGATCGTCAGGCTGCCACCCTCCTCGATGTTGCGCGCAGCGCCGAAGAACCGCTTGGGACGGTGCAGCGCGTTGGCATCCACGCCACCGGTCAGCACCTTGCCCGACGACGGCACCACGGTGTTGTAGGCCCGGGCGAGGCGCGTGATGGAATCCAGCAGGATCACCACGTCCTTCTTGTGCTCAACGAGGCGCTTGGCCTTCTCGATCACCATTTCGGCCACCTGGACGTGGCGGCTGGCGGGCTCGTCGAAAGTGCTGGAAACCACTTCGCCGCGCACCGACCGCTCCCACTCCGTGACTTCTTCCGGCCGCTCGTCAATGAGCAGTACGATCAGGAAGCACTCGGGGTGGTTGGAGACGATGGACATGGCGATGTTCTGCAGCAGCATCGTCTTGCCGGCCTTGGGCGGCGACACGATAAGCCCGCGCTGGCCTTTGCCGATGGGCGCACACAGGTCGATGATGCGTGCCGTCAGGTCCTCGGTGCTGCCATTGCCCTGCTCCAGCTCCAGCCGCTGCTTCGGGAACAGGGGCTTCAGGTTCTCGAAGAGCACCTTGTTCCGGGCATTCTCCGGTGCATCGAAATTGATCTCGCTGACTTTCAGAAGCGCGAAGTAGCGCTCGCTCTCCTTCGGCGGCCGGATCAGGCCGGAGACCGTGTCGCCGGTGCGCAGGTTGAAGCGCCGGATCTGGCTGGGCGAGACATAGATGTCGTCCGGGCCGGCCAGGTAGGAGCTGTCAGCAGAACGCAGGAAGCCAAACCCGTCCTGAAGGATCTCGAGCACCCCGTCGGCGAAGATGTTCTCGCCGCTCTGTGCATGGGCCTTCAGGATCGCAAAGATGATGTCCTGCTTGCGCGAGCGGGCCATGTTCTCGAGTCCCATGGACTCCGCCATGCCCACCAGCTCGCCCGGCGGCTTCATCTTCAGTTCGTTCAGGTTGAGGAGATTGGCGCCGCCTTCGAGCTGGCTCCGTGGAATCACCTCATCTTCGGAGAACGAGACGACCTCCTCGTGCTCCATGCGCCGCCTGGGCCCGCGCCGGCCCATGTCGTCGTTGCGGTTGCGATGACCGCCGCCAATGTTGCCACCGGCCACGTTCCCACCGCCGACGTTGCCGCCGACGTTGCCGTTGGCATTGCCGCCACCGCCGCCCTTGCCGCGGTTACGGGCCGAATTACCGAGATAGCCTCTCATCACCTCTCCTCTACAACTTTGCGTCGAGGAGCTTGTTCAGTTGCTCCTTCGACAGCATGCCTACATGCTGGGCTTCGACGACGCCGCCCTTGAACAGCATGAGGGTGGGAATGCTTCTGACACCGTATTTCATGGCGGTGCTCTGGCTGCCCTCCACATCGACCTTGGCGATCTGGAGACGGTCCTGGTACTCGACGGCAACCTGGTCAAGGATCGGAGCGATCATCTTGCAGGGGCCGCACCACTCCGCCCAGAAATCCACGAGGACGGGCCGGCCGGCGTTCAGAACCTGTGCTTCGAAAGTGTCATCGGAAACGTGGACTATGCTCATGATCCTCTGGTGCTCATCGCTCTGGATTGGTCGGTTTTAGTGGGCTGGTCCGGGGCTGCAGCCCCGGGTTTTGCCGGGAGTCCGGCACGATCAGGGCCAGACTCGATCCCATGGCCGGGGTTCTCCGCGGACGTCGTCTCGGGGTCTTCAGGCGAGCTTCCTCATGAAGCTGGCGTGAAGCGCGGGGCCGGATAGGGCACAATTCGAAATCGAGAAGCGCTTTAAGGGGCTTCCTGCGTATGCCGTTCGGGGCAGCTCGTCCGGGTATTCGTCACGTCAGGCAGTTACCGGAATCGCTTGTTTGCCACGACACCTGAACGTGGTCCGGGGGCTGATTAAACAACCTGGCGCGCAGCGGATGTCTTCAATTTGAACCTGTCTCGACGGCTTTTGCAAGTGGGCGGGTTCGATATTTTCAAGCAGGTTTACATGATCAAAGAGCAAAACATACTGTTTTCCCAACTCGGGCTGCCCGCAGAAATACTCGCGGGCGTCAGGACCGCCGGCTTCCAGCAGTGCACGCCCATCCAGGCGCAAACCCTGCCCATTGCCCTGACGGGCAAGGACGTCGCCGGCCAGGCGCAGACCGGCACGGGCAAGACCGCCGCGTTCCTCATCGCGATGTTCAATCACCTCCTCAAGCATCCGGCACCACGGTCCAGCCAGCCCGCACCGCGCGCCCTGATCCTGGCGCCAACGCGTGAGCTCGCCATCCAGATCCATTCGGATGCCGAAATTCTGGGCAGTGCCACGGGGCTGCGCATGGCCGTGGTCTATGGTGGTGCCGACTACGACAGGCAGCGTGACCAGCTGCAGGCGGGCGTGGATGTGCTGATCGGCACCCCCGGCCGCCTGATCGACTACTTCCGGCAGAAGATCTACACACTGAATCAGGCCCAGGTGCTGGTCATGGACGAGGCGGACCGGATGTTCGACCTGGGCTTCATCAAGGACATCCGCTTCCTGCTGCGGCGTCTTCCGCCGCCGACGGAGCGCCTGAACCTGCTGTTCTCGGCGACGCTCGGCCACCGTGTGCTGGAGCTCGCCTACGAGCACATGAACAATCCGGAGACCGTGCTCATCGAGCCGGACAAGAAGACCGTCGACCAGGTCACCCAGCGCATCTATTTCCCGGGCAACGAGGAGAAGGGTCCGCTGCTCGTCGGGCTCCTGCGCAGCATGCAGGCCCGGCGCACGATGGTCTTCGTCAATACCAAGCGGGCGGCGGAGGAAATCGCCCGGCTGCTCGAACACAATGGCCTCCCGGCGGAAGCCATCAGTGGCGACGTGCCGCAGAACAAGCGGCTGCGCATGGTGAAGGACTTCCAGGAGGGAACCCTGCCCGTGCTCGTGGCCACGGACGTGGCGTCCCGCGGCCTGCACGTGCCGGACGTGAGCCACGTGATCAACTATGACCTGCCGCAGGACGCCGCCGACTATGTGCACCGCATCGGGCGCACGGCCCGCGCGGGCGCCAGCGGTGACGCGATCAGCTTCGCCTGCGAGACCTACGCCTTTTCCCTGCCCGAGATCGAGGACTACATCGGGAACCGTATTCCGGTCGGTACCGTCGACCCCGCCCTCTTGTCCGGCGTGAAGATCCCGCCGTGGGCGCCCCGCAAGTACCCGCCCCAGGGTGGCCGGCCCGGACGGCCGGGCGGCGGGCGCCCCGGTGGCGGCAACAGGTCCGGCGGTGGCCGCCCCGGTGGCGGCGGACGGGCGGCACCGGGCCGCGGACGCAGCGGCGGCGGCGGGCGCGGCCGCTAGATCAACTGGCCCAGTCCTTCCACAGCCGTGTGGCGCTCAATCTCGCGCGACGGCTGCCGGGTGTCGGGTCGGCGGACGGCCAGCACTCCTGCCAAGCCATGGGCGCAGGCAGCATCCAGCACGGGCACGCTGTCGTCTATGAAAAGCGTGGTCGCCGGGTCGAAAGCCAGGCGCGCCTGGGCACCGGACCAGAATGCCGGCGACTCCTTCGGGGCACCGAACTCATGGGAGGTCACGAAATGGTCTATATAGCGGCCAAGGCCGGCCACGCCCTTCTTGATACGCAGGGTTTCTTCGTGAGCATTGGTCACGAGAATCACGCGCTTGCCGCTCGCCCGCAGCACCTCGAGGAAGCCCGCGGCACCCGGGAGATAGCGCACCCGGTGACTGCTGGCGGCCTTGAGGGCGCGCAGATCAAGGGACAGCGCGCTCGTCCAGTAGTCCAGGCAGTACCACTCGATGGAGCCCTGCAACCGCTCGAAGTGCGCATACAGCTCCGGAGTGACCTCATCGGGATGGACGTTGCGCTCCCGCGCGAGGCAGCGGGGCACCAGCTCCCGCCAGAAGTAATTGTCGTAGGCCAGGTCGAGGATGGTGCCATCCATGTCCAGCAATATGGTCTCGAAGTGCCGCCAGTTGACCATGCAGGCCAGGACTCCGGAAAGCCGGCCGGGCGGGCCGGCCGATCAGCGCATTCTAGTCGCCCCGGGGTCCGGACCCCATGAGCATCGAGCCTGCTGCCCTGCTGCCCGGCGTCCTCGCCATCGCCCGGGAGGCCGGTCGTGCCATCGCCCGGATCTACGCGCAGCCCGCCCCGGTCGTGGAGATCAAGGCAGACCGCTCGCCCCTGACGGCTGCCGACCGCGCCGCCCATGCGTGTATAGAGGCCGGGCTGGCCGCGCTGACGCCCGCGATTCCGGTCTGGTCGGAAGAATCCGCCGGGATCCCGTGGGAAACCCGGCGGCACTGGCGCGAGTTCTGGCTGGTTGACCCGCTGGACGGCACCCGGGAGTTCCTCGGGCGCAACGGCGAATTCACGGTCAACATCGCGCTCGTGCGGGACCATCAGCCTGTGCTGGGCGTGGTGCATGCCCCGGTGCCGGACCGCGATTACTACGGCTGGCGCGGTGGTGGCGCCTGGCGCGCCGACGGCGGTGCTGCGGCGCGCGCCATCCGGGTTCGCCGCCCGGTCACCGACCCGGTCCGCGTGACGGGCAGCCGGTCGCACCGGGATCCCGGCCTCGACGTGCTGCTGCGTGCGCTCGGCCCTCACACCTTTGTGGCTGTCGGGAGCTCGCTCAAGTTTTGCCTGGTGGCAGAGGGTGAGGCGGACTTCTACCCGCGCTTCGGACCGACCTCGGCCTGGGACACGGCGGCCGGCCAGGCGGTGGTGGAAGCCGCGGGGGGCAGCGTGCAGGATCTGCAGGGAACCGCGTTGCGGTACAACCGGCAAGCGGAGATCCTGAATCCGGCTTTTGCCGCATGGGGCGACGCCAGCCGGCAGTGGCTGCACGCACTGCGGTCGGTCACTGGTATCCTTCCGGCCCATCAGCCATGAGTGACAACATCAACACCGAGTGTTTTCGTGGACTCCAGCGTCTCAAGGAACTCCGCGTGGCGCACCGCGACCTGGACGTGGCCATTACGGCGCTTGCGACCGGCGGTGGTGCTGATCAGCTCCGGGTACGGCGCCTGAAGAAAGAGAAGCTCCGCCTCAAGGACATCATTGCGCGCCTCGAGAGCGCCCTCATCCCCGACCTGAACGCCTGAGCCTGTCGGCGCCCTTTACAGGCGCGCACATCGCATAAGCGATTGTTTAAACTGATATTACCCGACACATCGTGACGGCCGTCGCCGGTATCGCCAGTGCTGACTGTCGCCAGGCTATACAAACCGGGTTCCGCACCGCCCGGGGGCTGCACCGGCCGGCCGCGGGCACCGCGGCCAGAGCCGGCAATCCTGTGACCGGGCGCACAGAATTCCCGCTATTTTCCCGCTTCTGTCAAATCACGGCCCCGTCAGGGGGCGACTGGCACGCTTGCTGCACTTACTACGCCCGAGGTCCACGCTGAACGGTCAACGACGCAAGCAACAGCAGCCCTAAACCCAAGCCCTAAACCCCAAGCCCAACAACCGTACAGCGCCTCAGCAACAACAAAAATAAATAACAACAACAAAAAAGCCCAACCCATCCTTGCCCAACCCCACCGCCCCCTGCCCAGGGGCGGTTTTTTTTTGCGTGTATGCTTTGGCCATGGCGTGGCTGGTTGCAGACATAGGGGGAACCTGCACGCGCTGCGCACTGGCCGGGCCCGACGGCACGCCCGACGCCATCAGGACCTTCACGAACCGCGGGTTCCCGGGGCCCGGCGAGCTGCTCGCGTCCTACCTGGACGCTCTGCCCCCGGCGGGACGGCCGGAGAAGGCTCTTCTGGCCATCGCTGCGCCGGTGCGCGGCGACGAGGTCCGCATGGTCAATATCGACTGGGCGTTCTCGCTCGCGGGTCTGGCCCGCCACCTGGCGCTACGGCGCATAACGCCCCTCAACGACTTTGCCGCCCAGGCCTACGCCCTGCCTGTACTCGGGCCTGATGATCTCCGGCAGGTCGGCGGGGGCAGCCCGGTACCTAATGCCCCCAGAGTGGTGGTGGGCCCCGGCACCGGGCTCGGCATGGCAGGGCTCGTGCATATTGGCGGTCGCTGGCATGCCATCGCCGGCGAGGGTGGCCACGCCACGCTGCCACCGGCAGACGAGCGGGAAGCGCGCCTGGTCGCCCTCGGGCGGGAGCACTTCGGCCATTGTTCCGCCGAGCGGCTGGTATCCGGACCCGGCCTCGCATTCCTGTATGGCGCACTTGGCGGTGATCCGGGGCTGGCGCCCGACGAGGTCGGCGCCCGCATCCGTGCCCGTGAGCCGCTGGCACTGGAAGTCCTGGAGGTCTTCTTCCGGCTCCTCGCGACGGTGGCCGGCAACCTGGCGCTCACCTTTGCGTCCTTCGGCGGGGTCTACATCGCCGGTGGCATCACGCCACGCTACGTCGACGATTTCCTCGCGTCGGGCTTTCGCGCACGCTTCGAAGCGCGGGGCCGCTACGGGGCGTTGCTGGCGGCGATCCCCACCTGGCTCGTGACGACGGAGTACGCCGCCCTGCGCGGACTGGCTGCCTTTGCGGCAGCGGAAAGCGCCGGGCACCGGGCCGGCGGGAACTAGTCGCCCGCGTCGTCGATGGCCTCGTCGAGAGTGCCCAGCCGGGCACCGCCCAGCTCCTCGACCGATCGCGCGCGATCCAGGGACTGGTGCAGCGGCTCACCGATGTCATCGGCGGCTTCGTCCTGCGCTTCGGGCGCCGCGGGCCGGTCTGACGCACCACAGGCGGTCAACAGCGCGGCGAGCAGGACGAGAGGCAGCTCGCGCAGGGGCTTCATGGCAGCGCCGCCGGGGGCGGGCCCCACAGCAGTTCATCCAGGTCCGGACTCCAGTCGTGTGCGGGCAGGTCAACCCGCCCCCGGACCACGGGGATGCCTTCGGCGCGCAGCCGGCGGATCTGGGTGCGGCGGGCTGTCGAGCCGGGCAGCAGCGCAATGCGCCCGCCCGCGGCAATCACCCGGTGCCACGGCAGCTGCAGCGCCGCCGGTGCCAGGGCCAGCGCCCGGCCCACCTGCCGGGCTCCCCGCGGCAGGCCGTCGAGGCGCGCGAGGTTGCCGTAAGTGGTGACCCGGCCTGCGGGAATGGCGGCCACAAGCCGCCAGATCCTCTCCGGCGTGGACAGCACCCCCCGCTGACGGGCAGCGCCAGTTCGGCGGTCAGGCCGGCCTGACCCGGGGACCGGGTTGTTCAAGGCAACAGCACCGTGGCACCGGTCGTCCGGCGGGCTTCGAGGTCCCGGTGGGCCTCTGCCGCATCCCGCAGCGCATAGCGCTGGCCGATTTCCACCCGGACTGCGCCACTCACCAGCAACGGGAACAGCTCGCCTGCACCGGCCTCGAGGTCGGCGCGCGTGGCGATGAAATCGAACAGCAAGGGCCGCGTCAGGTGCAGGGAACCGCGCCGGGCCAGTTCCATCGGCGAAAACGGCGCCACCGGACCGGAGGCGTTGCCGAAGCTCACCATCGTGCCATGCCGGCGCAGGCAGTCGAGGGACTGGAAGAAGGTGTCCCTGCCTGCCGAATCGTAAACCACTGCCACACCCCCGCCGGACAGCGAGCGCACCCGGGCTACAAAGTCTGGCGCATCGGCGGCTACAGTCTCCGCGCAGCCGTGGGAGCGGGCAACCGCGGCCTTGGCGGCAGACCCGACCACGCCGATCACGCGCGCGCCAAGCGCAGCTGCCCACTGACACAGCAGCGTGCCGGTGCCGCCCGCTGCGGCATACACGAGCACGGGATCGCCACTCCCGACCCTGTAGCTGCGACGGAGCAGGTACCAGGCGGTCAGCCCTTTCAGCAGGCTGGCGGCAGCCACCTCATCGGCAAGCTGGTCCGGCAGCCTCAGCAGCCGCTCGACCGGCCAGTTGCGCCACTCCGCGTAGGCGCCCGGCGGCAGCCCGGCATAGGCGACGCGATCGCCCGCGCGGAAGCCCGAAACGCCGTCGCCCACCGCCACCACCACGCCGGCCGCCTCGGTGCCGAGGCCGGCGGGCAGGGTCATCGGGTACAGCCCGGAACGGTGATAGGTGTCGATGAAGTTGAGCCCGATGGCGGTCTGCCGGAGCGTGACTTCGCCGGCTGCCGGCGGCGGGATGGCCACGGACTCCCAGCGGAGGACGCCGGGGGCGCCGAATTCGTGGATACGGATGGCATGGTTCACGACGGCTTGCATGCTGTCAGTATAATCCCGACATGAGCTCTGCCATCGTGATTGCCGGGGCGGGACACGCCGCCGGCCAGACCATCGTGTCCCTCCGGCAGGGAGGCTATGCGGACAGGATCATCCTGGTCGGCGAAGAGCCCTGGCTCCCGTACCAGCGCCCGCCGCTGTCGAAGAAGTTCCTGGCGGGTGAACTCGACGTCCCCCGCCTTCTCGTACGCCATGAGAAGTTCTATGCGGACCACGGGATCGAGGTTCATCTGGGCACCCGCGTCACCGCGCTCGATGCCGGAACCCGGCGGGTCCGCGTCAGCAGCGGCGGCGAGTTGCCGTACGACCGGCTGGTGCTGGCGACCGGCACCCGCGTCCGGACCGTGACCGTACCGGGTCACCAGCTGCCGGGGGTTCACTACCTGCGCACGGTGGATGATGTGGAGCAGATCCGCCCGGCCTTCCGCGCCGGCGCACGGCTCGTCATCGTCGGGGCGGGCTATATAGGCCTCGAGGTGGCCGCCGTGGCCATCAGCCGGGGCCTTTCGGTCACGGTGATCGAACAGGCGGACGAAGTCCTGGCGCGCATCGAGGCCCCTCCCGTGGCCGCATTCCTTGCCGGGGTGCATCGCGACGCCGGCGTCGAGATCCTGTGCAGTACCGGACTCACGGCCTTCCAGGGAGACCGGCGCCTGCAGGGGGTCGTCTGCAGCGACGGGCGCGTGATCCCCGCCGACCTCGCCATAGTCGGCATTGGGGTCGTTCCCAACGTGGAACTGGCCGCGGCGGCCGGCCTCGCCTGCGACAACGGTATCGTCGTCGACGAGTTCTGCCGGACCAGCGATCCCCACATACTCGCCGTCGGGGACTGCACGAACCACCCGAACAGCCTGCTCGGCCGGCGGGTACGCCTCGAGTCAGTGCACAACGCCCAGGAGCAGGCCAAGACCGCCGCCGAAACCCTGCTCGGCCGGCTCACGCCCTACGCGCAGATTCCCTGGTTCTGGTCCGATCAATACGACCTGAAGCTGCAGATCGCCGGGTTCTCGTCGCGGGCGGAGCAGCCGGTGATTCGCGGTGATCCCGCAACCCGCTCCTTCGCCGTGTTTTTCCTGGCGGACGGCCGGCTCACCTCGGTCTATGCGATCAACAGCCCGCGGGAGTTCATGCTCTCCAAGAAGCTGATTGCGGAGGGCGCGCGGCCTGATCCGGAGCGGCTGCAGGACACCACCGTGCCCTTCCGCGAGATCGCCGACTCAGCGGGCCGGTAGCGGCGGCGGATTGAGTTTGAGTGACAGGGTCCACTCGGGTTCCCCGGTTGCGGCGGGAAACAGGCTTTCGCGGTAATCGCCCCCAAAACCGGCATAGCGGCCCGCGCTGCCGGTAACGCCGGTGATCTTCCACGCGGGTGGCTCGACCGATACCGGGTATTCGGCGGCCAGCAGCCGATGGCCACCGCCCCGGACCGTGGCCCAGATCTTATCCCGGAGCAGCGACCAGTAGTTGCTGTAGCCGGTTGCAAAGACGGCGCCCTCTCCGGGCCAGAAGATATTCCAGTAGTCGATCGTGCCGAGCCGGGCCTTCCACAGGGAATCGCCGGCGTAGAGCGCAGACACCTTCACGGCAATCGCCTCAGGGCCGCCATCAACCCCCGGCAGGGTGATGATGCCGAGCCGCACATGGGTCAGGGCCGGGTCCGCAAACTCCCGGCCAGTCGTCCGGGACCCATAGCCCGACAGGTCGCGGGCATCGAGCCTGATGCCCCTGTAGTCGTCCCAGCTATAGGCCCGCGGCGGCGCCCTGTCAGGCGCCAGGGGCGGAAGCCCGCTGGGGCGGGTCATCGGACTGATCAGCACCACGACGATGCCGGCGAGGATTCCGGCCAGCAGCCCGAGGCTGCCCACGACGACCTGCCTGTTCATTCGTCCGCCACCGTCACGGTCGATAACCGGATCCGGCCCCGGGTACTGCCATCAGCATTCACCTCATCCAGTTCCCAGGTCTCGGTGAACCGGCCTGCCAGGGTACTGAACTCATCCGTACCGCGGAGAATGACGCCACCAGCACCCGGTTCGGCGGCCGTCACCCGGATGCGGGTGCGGTCCTGCCAGAAGGCCGCTGCGGCCGCCGGCGCGAGCATCACCGCACCGTCCGCGCTGACCGCCTGGCGCAGAGTTGCATCCAGTGCATCCGCCTGGGAAAGAAACAGGGCGCCACGGCTCGGTATGACGAGCAGCCAGTTCGAGGTCGAGCGGCCCGCGTTCGCCAGGGCCGGGCCCGTACCGCCCATTCGGCTCGCTATGCCAATGACATGGTCCTCGGCATCACGCAGACGGAAGACCTCCGCCGAAGCGCGCGCACCGGAAGGATCCTCGAGCAGGCCCGCGCCGGGGACCGCACCGGCCGGGAGGCCGATGCTGTCCTCGCCGCCACGGGCAATGCGGTCCTCGGGCCAGCGGATCACGAAGTCCTCCTGCCGGCCGCCGTCGGCCTGGGCCGCGATGACCGACGGGTAACGGACATGGGTCGGCAGCGGCAGCAGCGCTGCCGCCAGGACGACCAGCATCAGGCCCGCAAAGAACGCCATACCGAAAATTCGCGCCACGCCGGAACCCCGCCTGTGCACAGCAATCCGGCCAAGTGTAGTCGGCGGTCTGCCGTGAAACAACGACAGCGGCTACTGCAGATAGCGGGCGAGAAAAGTGGCAAAGGGTTCCTGATCGGCCGCTTCCAGGGCGGCCTGCTTCGCGATGGATGCCTCGGCCTCGGTCGCGAGCAGGGCCCGGTGCCGGTTGAGCTCCGGAGCCAGGGCGAGGAAGTAGTCCCGCGTCCGGCCGGCAAGCTCGAGCCCGTACCCGGCCAGGGACCGGCCACTGCTGCGCAGTTCTGCCAGCAGCGCCGCCGACGGGGTGCGCTCCGGATCGTCGACCGCACCCATCTGGTGGCGGATGGCATCCACGTGCCCCTGCCTGGCATCCGGATCGATGAGGTGGGCGACCGCCACCATGTCGGCGCAGACCGCGGCAGCCCATGACTGCAGTACCACCTCGCCCTCATTGCGCCGGAGCACGAGACCCGGCTCCCGGCCCCGCCGCGCCACGCGCGCATGGTTGTGATCAATGTTCTCCTGTTCGCGGGGGCTGATCGGCGGACTCTCCTGCAGCAGGCAGTAAATGAGAAACACCTCGAGGAAGCGCAGCTGCCGCTGGTTGATGCCGACCGGATCCCAGGGGCTGACGTCCAGGGCGCGCAACTCGATGTACTGCACCCCGCCCCGGAGCAGGGCCGCCGTCGGGCGCTCGCCACTGCGGGTGACGCGCTTCGGCCGGATCGTGCTGTAGAACTCGTTCTCGATCTGCAGCTGGTTGGCGCTGAGCTGCCGATACTCGCCATCCACCAGGACGCCGATACGCTCGAATTCCGGCCGCGGCACGCGGGTGGCCCCGTCCAGGTCGCGGACATACTCATCGAGGCTGTTGGCAGACACCACCAGCTTCGCCTGCGCACTGTTGCGATAGCCGAGGTCGCTCATGCGCAGCGACGTGGCGAAGGGACCGTACAGCGTGCCGCGGTCCAGTTCCGTGAGTCCGGCTTCCCGGCCCTGCACAAAGCTGCGGCAGAGCGCCGGTGACGCCCCGAACAGGTACAGCAGCAGCCAGTCGAGACGGCGCACGTTGCGGACGGCGCCCAGATAGGCCTCCGACCGGAACGCCTGAAGGTCAGCCATGCCGCCCTCCATCTCGCGGTAGAGCGGCCAGAAGTCTTCGGGCAGTGAATAGTTGTAGTGGATGCCGGAAATGGCCTGCATGATCCGGCCGTAGCGGTAACCGAGTCCGCGCCGGTAGATGGTCTTCATCCGGCCGATATTCGAGCTGCCGTAGAAAGCCAGCGGCACGTCCGCATCGCTGCTGATTGCGCACGGCATGCTCAGCGGCCACAGGAGCTCATCACCGATCTGCCCGAAGACGAACTCGTGGATGTCACACAGGAACTGGATCGTTTCCCAGTTGGTCAGCTGGGGCGGCGTGACGAATTCGAGCAGCGCCTCGGAATAGTCCGTCGTGATGTATTCGTGGGTAAGCGCCGAGCCCAGGCCGGGCGGGTGCGGCGTGGGGGCAATGTGACCTGCGGGCGTAATGCGCAGGCACTCGCGCTCCACACCCCGAAGCCCGCCCCGGACGAGCCCCGCCGCTTCGGGGGCCGACAGGCGCTCCAGTCTTTTCTCGAACAGCTTTCCCACCGGAACGGCAACCTGACCACAATGAACCCGGCATGCCCGGGCGGGCGGGAGCGAAGATTACACGTTATCGTCAACCCGGCCACACCGCGGGGCGGATACGCACCCGGCCCGGGTTGTTGCTGCCGGGCATGCTCAGGGCGTCATGAAGGCCCGCAACAGGTAGTCGTCGGTCCAGGTCCGCAGGCTGTAGTTCGCCAGATATCCGCAGTGGCCGCCCCAGCGTGTGCGCTGGATGGTCAGCGCCGGCGGATGGGCAAGGCGCGCGAGCGCCCCGGCGGGAATTACCGGGTCATCCTCGGCAATCAGAATCGTCGAGGGCACCGTCAAGCGGGCCAGCCGTTCGCCCGTCAGCGCATAACCCCGCAGGTAGGCCTGCAAATCCGGAAACTCCGTGTAGCGCGTGACGAAGAAGTCGGTCATGTCGCGCAAGGAACGAAAGCGGCCGAGGCGCGTGAAGTCATAGTCGGCCGGGAAGGCCCGGGCTTTCTGCTCCAGCGACCGTCGCCACTTGTTGAGAAAATACTGGCGATAGAGGATCGAGCCGCTGTCGAGCGCCAGCATGGTTTCCTCCGGGTCCATCACCGGGCAGATCGCCACGACCCTGGTGAGGTGCAGCTGCGTGCCTTCGGCTGCCGCAATCCGCAGCGCAAAGTTGCCGCCCAGCGAGTAGCCGGCGACGTACAGTGACTCGTGCGGGAATCTGTCACCCACCCAGCGCACGGCATCGATCATCTCGGCCAGCCGGCAGGAGTGGAAGATCTCCCGGTTGAGGTGGTGCGAGTCACCGTGATCGCGCATGTTGATGCGGACTACCCGCATTCCCGCCCGCCACAGGCGATCGGCGGCCGACAGCACATGGAGGGATTGCGAGCTGCCCTCCCATCCGTGCAGAAGAATCGCGACTCTCCCAACCGGCTGTACGGGTGGCGTGTGGTGGGCGATCAGGCGCACGCCGTCAGCACACTCGATGAGCAGGGTCTCACTGGCGGCCAGCAGGCCATCGGCTTCGCGGAATACCAGCCGGCGCCGGAAAGCACTGCTGGCCAGGGCGACCTGGACGTCAGCGGACCGCAGGAGTCGCGGCGGGACAAAGGCCACTGGCATCATCGCGCTCCGGTCCGGATCAGGGCTGATCGCGCACTGCCGCCACGGACTCGGGGAGCAGTTGCACGGTCACCCGCTGGTTCTGCCGGGCAATCCGGTTCCAGTCGCCGGCCGAGGGCTCGCTGGCCAGGGAGGGGTAAGGCAGTCGGGGCCGCCCGTTGCCCATGGGCTCTATCTCCACCCGGATCGGGTCGCGACCGAGTGCCAGCAGGGACATGAAGTTGGCGAAGGCCACCGACTGGCGCGCCGACTCCACCCGGGCATCCTCCGGCGTCAGGCCGATCCGGTCGCAGCGCGAGGCGGGCGCATCGTCCGGGGCCAGCCGCCACCCCCCGTCACCGCTGCGCTGCAGGCAAAAGTCGCCCACGTGGCCCTCGAGGCGCACGGTGCCGCGAAAATCCACGGTGCGCAGCCGGTCTACAAGGCCGGCCAGCTTCTCGAGGCGGACATCATCGAACGGCAGGGCGTCAGGCGGGTAGGTGGAGTCCTGGTTCAGCCCCCACTCCAGGGCCGCGGCGATGCCGGTGTCCCGGAGACCGGCAGGCGCCCCCTCCACCGCGGCGGCCTGACCGGGGGCCGCCGCCACCGGTTCAAGGCTGCGCCGGGCCTCGAGCGCCGCCATCAGGTCGAGGTTCTGGCGTGACAGCGCCTGCCAGCGTGCCTCGGACTGCAGGTGGAGCCCGGCGAGGACGACGGCAACGGCCGCCAGTACGCCGATCATCACCCCGACGGGCCAGAACCCGCGTCGGGCGGCTGCCGTTGAGCGGGAGCTGGCCAGATGCTCGCCGAGAACGCGGCTGACGGACTGCTCCACGTCGCTGCGCAGGGCACGGTTGTGACCGGCCAGCATCTCATGCAGCCAGCGGTGCAGGTCCTGCCAGTCTGCCGGGGAATGGACGGCATCCACGCCCGACATGCCCGGCACGTCCGTCGCCCGGCGGGCGGGGATGCTGCCCGTCTGGCCGGGGAGCAGGCGCAGGGAGCGCAGCACCTCGGTCACCTCCACGGGCTTGATCTGCTTGGGCAGCACGCCGACCGCACCCAGCGCCCGGGCCTGCCCGACATACAGCGCGCCGGACTGCGACGTGTACATCATCACCGGGATCGTCGCGGTCGCGGGATTCTCCTTGATGGCCTTGACGGCCTGAAAGCCGTCCATGCCCGGCATCATGTGGTCCATGAAGATCACGTCCGGCCGGTGCATCGCCAGAAATTCGAGGGCCGCCTCGGCGGATTCCGCCGTCTCCACCCGCAGTTCGTGGGACTCGAGCATGCGCCGCAGGACCTCGCGGGCAGTCCGCGAGTCATCGACGATCAATGCGCTCCTGTCGGCCATCGGATCATTCTACCGCCCCGCTCCCGCCGGACGGCTGTGCGGTACCCGCCAGATCCGGCCCCCGGGACGCTTGTAGGGGCAGGGATCCGTCGTCATGCTAGGCACACCCGGCGGCCGGCAGCCCGGGAATTCCATGGGCATCAGAACAATAATGCAGCGCCCCAGCACCCCGCGGAGCAGGATCCGGATCCCGGTCGCGGCCCTACTACTGACGAGCAGCAGCGCCCGGGCAGCAGACGACACGCTGACCCTGACCGGACTCCTGCTCGCCGCCCTGTTTCTGGCCGTGGGGCTCGGCCTGGCGATCCTGGCGCTGCGGACCCGCCTGGCCCGCTACCGGAGCGGCCTGCAGGCACTCCGGCAGACGCTGGAACGGTGGTCCCGCGGAGACCTGGGCGTGAACCCCGATGCGTCACTGCCGATGGAGCTGGAAAGCCTCGAGCCGGCCCTCGACCAGCTCCGGCTGGGCCTCGTCACCACGACCAGCGCGCGCGACTACCTCAACCAGGTGCTCTTCAGCATCAGCGACGCGATTTTCCTGACCCGGCTGGACGGTACCGTGGCCCAGATGAACCCGGCAGCCGAGCGGCTCACCGGCCAGACACAGGCCGAACTGCGGGGCCAGCCCATCCAGAACATCCTCGTCGACAGCCAGCGGGGTACCTTCATCCTGGCGGATGCCAGGGGCCGGGCGCGCGACACCGCGCTGCGCACCAATACCGGCGACGAAGTGCCGGTGTCCTACAGCTGCGCCGAGATTGCCGCCGCGGACCCGGCCCTGCGCGGCTACGTGATCACCGCGCGCAATATCCGCGAGCGGAAGATGGCCGAGCAGCGCATCCGCTACCTCGCGCGCATCGATGCGCTGACGAAGGTGCCCAACCGGATGCAGTTCCAGCACCTGCTGCAGCGGGCCATCGCCCGGGCCCGCCGCGGCCAGCATCGCCTGGCCCTGATTTACCTCGACGTGGACAAGTTCAAGGAGATCAACGACACCTTCGGCCACACGGCCGGCGACCTCTGTCTCGAGGCGCTGACCGACCGCCTGCAGGGACTGCTCCCCGAATCGTCGGTCGTGGGCCGGCTGGCGGGCGACGAGTTCGGCGTGATCCTCGACAACCTCGACCCCGCCCGGAACCTGCGCGCCGAAGTGGTCGCCACCACGCGCCTGCTGCAGGAGACGATAGCCGACCCGCTCCAGTTCCAGGGGCACCAGATCTACATGACCACGAGCGCGGGCATTGCCCTCTACCCCGGCGACGGCAACAACGTCATCGATCTGATCCGCAATGCCGATGAGGCACTGTACCGGGCCAAGCGGCAGGGCGGCGGCGCGCTGGAGGTTTATCACGCGGACATGAATGCGGCGGCAGTGGAGCGCCTGATGCTCAAGAGCCGGCTGCGCAAGGCCTTCGAAAAGAACGAGCTGCGCGTCCACTACCAGCCCAAGGTCGACCTGGAGAGCGGGCTCATCTGCGGCGCGGAGGCGCTGGTCCGCTGGGAGCTCACCGACCGCGGCATCGTGCTGCCGTCCGAGTTCATCCCGCTGGCGGAGGAAAGCAACCTCATCCTCGAGATCGGCGCCTGGGTGCTGAACCGGGTCTGCAGCGACTACCGCCGCTGGCAGGCATCCGGTGTGGAGCCCGGCCGCGTCTCGGTGAACCTGTCCCTCCGGCAGCTGAAGCAGCGGACCTTCATCAGCCAGGTGCAGGAGATCTGCAGCCGCCACGCCATGCCGCCCGACAGTCTCGAGCTCGAGATTACCGAGACCACCCTGATGGAGGATCCGACCCGCACGATCCGGCTGCTCAACGAACTGCATACCATGGGGCTGCGCCTGGCAATCGATGATTTCGGGACGGGCTATTCGTCACTGAGCGCCCTGCAGCAGTTTCCCATCTCCACGCTGAAGATCGACCAGTCCTTCGTGCGCCACGCCACCACGAGCCATGACCAGGCGACGATCGTCTCCATGATCGTCGAGATGGGGCACAGCCTGAAGCTCGAGGTGGTCGCCGAGGGCGTGGAATCGGAGGACCAGCTGCGGTTCCTCAGGGCACTGCACTGCGACTACGCGCAGGGCCTGCTGTTTGGCCGCGCCATTGCCCCGGATGACTTCCAGGACCTGCTGCAGGACCAGCGCGCGGGAACCGGCCGCTATCGCCCCCTGTTCGCCCGGGCCTGAGCCTGCGGCATACTCTCACCCGTCGACCCCAAGGAGATCCCGCCCATGCGCCTGCCATCCCGATTCCTCGCCATCAGCCTGCTGTGCTCGATGGCCTCGCTGGCCGATGCCGCCTGTGAGTACCCGCCTGCCGTCAAGGTGCCCGACGGCAAGGCCGCCACCAAGGCCGAGATCGAGGCGAGCGGCGCCGAGGTCAAGCAGTACATTGCCACCATGGAAGGCTACCTCGCCTGCCTGGACCAGGAAGAAGCCGCCGTACCCGAGGAACAGAAGACCCCGGATACCCGGGCACTGCACGTCAAGCGCTATAACGCGGCCGTGGACGCCATGCAGGCCACCGCCGCCGAGTTCAACGCGCAGCTGCGGGCCTTCAAGGCCACCGGCAAGTAGGCCCGTCACTGGCGCCCACGGAAAGCCACAGTGGCCGGGCGCAGCCGTGCCGCGTAGAATCCGCGGCCGCTTCGCCGGCCGCTCCCGGCATTAATCCAGAGGATCATCCATGACTGCCAAAGCAGCACGAGTAACCATCACCGGGGCCGCGGGCCAGATCGGCTACCAGCTCGCCTTCCGCATCGCCTCCGGCCAGCTGCTGGGCCCCAATCAGCCCGTGATCCTCCAGCTGCTGGAAATCCCCCCCGCGCTGAACGCCCTCAAGGGCGTCGAAATGGAACTGTACGACTGTGCCTTTCCGACCCTGCAGGGCGTCGTGGCAACGGACCAGGCCAACGAGGCCTTTCGCGACACCGACTACGCACTGCTGGTCGGGGCCAAGCCGCGCGGACCCGGCATGGAGCGCTCCGACCTGCTCCGCGACAACGCCAAGATCTTCTCGGTGCAGGGCAAGGCGCTGAACGACCACGCCAGCCGCAACGTCAGGGTGCTGGTGGTCGGCAATCCGGCCAACACCAACGCACTGATCGCCCAGAGCAATGCACCGGACCTCAACCCGGCCAACTTCACTGCCATGACGCGGCTGGACCACAATCGGGCGCTCGCCCAGCTGGCCGCCAAGACCGGCACCCACGTGAGCCAGATCAGCCGCCTCACGATCTGGGGCAATCACTCGGCCACCCAGTACCCGGACATCAGCCAGGCCCTGGTCAACGAGCAGCGGGCGACGGAACTGGTGGACGCCCAGTGGGTCCGGGATGAGTTCATCCCCACCGTCCAGCAGCGGGGCGCCGCGATCATCAAGGCCCGCGGCCTGTCCAGCGCGGCATCGGCCGCCTCTTCCGCCATCGACCACATCCGGGACTGGGCGCTTGGCACCCCCGGGGATGACTGGGTGAGCATGGCGGTTCCGTCCGACGGCAGCTACGGCATCGGCAAGGGCGTGATCTACTCGTTCCCCTGCCGCTGCGCAAAGGGCAAGTACGAGATCGTGCAGGGCCTCGCCATCAGCGATTTCAGCCGCGAACGCATGGCGGCCACCGAGAAGGAACTGCGCGAGGAGCGGGAGGCCATCGCCGCACTGCTCTGACCGGCCGGGGGTGCTTTAACCCCCTACGGGAGCATGGTTTATAGTGTCAGGCCCTCCCGCAGAGGACTGGCCATGGCTTCCTTCGTCATCTGGCTGCTCTGGACCGTCGCCCTGGCGACGGTGCTGATCACCCTGGCCTACCGGCGGGCCGACCTGCCCACCTCCACGCTGGTCGCGGGCTTTGCGCTGCTCGCCTACTCCCTGTTCGGCACGGGGTGGCTGGCCTGGAAACTGCTCCTCTGGGTCCTGTTCGGCGGGATGGTCGTCCTCAACTCCCTGAACTTCCGCCGCGAGCGCCTCACCCTCCCGCTGCTCAAGTTCTACCGTACGGTCGTGCCCCATCTGTCCGACACGGAGCGGGAAGCGCTGGAGGCCGGCACGGTCGGCTGGGACGGCGAGCTCTTTACCGGGCTGCCCGACTGGGGGCGACTGATGGCCCTGCCCGCGCCGCACCTCACCGCCGAGGAGCAGGCCTTCCTCGACGGCCCGACCGAGGAGCTGTGCCGGCTGTCCGACGACTGGCAGATCACGCACGAGCTGGCGGACATCCCCCCCAACGTGTGGGCCTGTATCAGGCAGCACCGCTTCTTCGCCATGATCATTCCGAAGCGCTACGGAGGCCTCGAGTTCTCGCCGATAGCCGTGGCGGCGGTGCTCGCCAAGCTGTCCAGCCGCAGCTCGGTCGTGGCATCCACGGTCGGCGTGCCCAATTCGCTCGGTCCCGCCGAGCTGCTGCTTCACTACGGCACCGAGGAACAGCGCGAGCGCTACCTGCCGAGGCTCGCCAGCGGCGACGAGATCCCGTGCTTCGCGCTGACCGGGCCGCGCGTCGGCTCCGACGCCGCTTCGATCCCGGATACCGGCATCGTCTGTCGCGGGACCTGGGAAGGGCAGGAGATCACCGGCATCCGCCTGAACTTTGACAAGCGCTACATCACCCTTGCGCCGGTGGCGACCGTGGTGGGCCTGGCGTTCAAGCTCTATGACCCCGAGCACCGGCTGGGCGAGAAGACCGAACTCGGCATCACCGCCGCACTGATCCCGGTCGGCACGCCGGGCATCGAGATCGGGCGCCGTCACTTCCCGCTCAACATTCCCTTCCAGAACGGGCCCGTCCGCGGCCGGGACGTCTTCGTGCCGCTGGACGCGATCATCGGCGGCCCGGAACGGGCCGGCCAGGGCTGGAAGATGCTCGTCGAGCAGCTGTCGGCCGGCCGGGGCATCACGCTGCCTTCCAGTGCGATGGGGGGTGCCAAGGCCGTCGTCTACGCAACCGGGGCCTATGCCCGGCTCCGCCGGCAGTTCAACCTGCCGGTCGGCGAGTTCGAGGGAGTGAGCGAGGTGCTGGCCCGCATGACGGGCTTCACCTACATCATCAACGCGGGCATGACCGTGACCGCCACGGGCATCGCGCGCGGCGAGAAGCCGTCAGTGCCGTCCGCAATCCTGAAGTATCACTGCACCGAACTGGCACGGCGCATCGTCAACGACGCGATGGACATCCACGGCGGCAAGGGCATCATGCTCGGCCCTTCCAATTATCTGGGGCGCGGTTACCAGGGCGTTCCGATCGCCGTCACCGTCGAGGGCGCCAACATCCTCACGCGCAGCCTGATCATCTTCGGCCAGGGCGCGATCCGCTGCCATCCGTTCGTGCTCAAGGAAATGGAGGCCGCCAGGGATCCCGACTTCAATCGCGGCCTGCGGGAGTTCGACCGCCAGCTCTTCGCGCACATCGGCTACGCCATCAGCAACGCAGCCCGTTCCTTCGTGCTGGCGCTCAGCAATGCCCGGGCCAGCGCCGCGCCGGTGGATGGCCCGACTGCCCGCTTCTTCCAGCACGTGAACCGCTACAGCGCGGCCTTTGCGCTGGCCGCGGACGTCGCGATGCTGGTCCTCGGCGGACGCCTGAAGCGGATGGAGAGCCTGTCCGGCCGCCTCGGCGACGTCTTCAGCGACATCTACCTCGCGAGCATGGTGCTCAAGCATTTCGACAATCAGGGCCGGCAGGATGCCGATCTGCCGCTGGTCGAGTGGGCCTGCCAGGCCCTGCTCTACGATGCCCAGGAGAAGCTCCACGGCTTCCTGCGCAATTTCCCGAACCGTCCGGTCGCGGCCCTGCTGCGCCTGTGCATCTTCCCCCGGGGGCGGATGTACTCTGCGCCGGCGGACACCCTGGGTCGCCAGATGGCAGCCCTGGTGACCCGGCCCACCGATGTCCGGGAGCGCCTCTGCGCGGGCATCTACGCCGCGCGGGAGCCGGATTCCCCTCTTGGGCGCCTGCAGTCCACGCTGGAACTCGCAGAAGGGCTGGGGCCGGTCGAGGCGCGCATCCGGGAAGCCATCCGCGCGGAGGCACTGGAACCCGGCGCGGTCTACCAGCGCATCGACCAGGCCCTCGAGCGGAGCATCATCTCGCCGGACGAGGCGCGGCGGCTGCACGAGCTCGACGCAGCGGTTCTGTCCATCACCGGCGTAGACGACTTCGATCCTGCGGAACTGCGCCGCGTCACCCGGCCGGCGACCGCGCCGCTTCATGACACCGCCGGGGCAGTCGGTTAGTATCCGGGCATGAACAGAATCCTGCCGATCGCCCTCCTGTCCCTGGGCCTTGTTGCGTGCGGCCAGCAGAAGCCCGGAACGCCCGCGGACGCGCCCGCCGCAACAGCGCCGGCACCGGCGCCAGCGGCCGCCCTGCCCCGAACCCCGTCACCGGC